>Ga0066692_10001078_pt1 | contig 10362 bp, 9 predicted proteins | sample GraSoiAngelo_141_FD_66456 | JGI IMG/M metagenome (GOLD analysis project Ga0066692, IMG submission 66456) | Grasslands soil microbial communities from the Angelo Coastal Reserve, California, USA - 14_0929_12_40cm | ecosystem: Environmental > Terrestrial > Soil > Grasslands | place: USA... | reverse complement strand
AGCCCGCGACGCGCCAGCCCTCTGCTTTTTGAGGCCGGGGAGAATCGAATCACCGAGAATGAGTGCCGCGGGCGACTTGAAGTAGACGGCCACTGCATTCGCTGGGATTTGCGTTATCGATCCGCCTTTCGCATGGAGTTAAGTAGCAAGGGCTGGATTGGGTTCTCACGCACACCCCATTCGGACGCTATCTTTTCCGGAGAGATTATTTTGGATAACGAAACTTTCCGCGGGGAACCGCTGGCCTATGGAATGCAAGGCCACAACTGCGGATACCGCCACCGCAAATTCTGGACCTGGACACATTTGCATTTTCCTCGCGCGAACGGCTTCAGTTCAACTTTTGAAGCCCTTGCTTATGAGATGCCTTGGGGACGGGGATTTCGCAGAGCCGTGCTCTGGCATGAAGGGCAAAAGTATGACTTCCGCCATTTCTCGGAGCTGAGGCGAGATCCGCGCCACCTGGTCTGGACTATGAACTGCCCCAACTCGAAGTTTGCTCTTGTGCATGTGGAAGTACGCGGGAGAGAAAGTCTGGTCCATCGCCTCCCCTATTGGAAAACTGACTGTTCGGGCCAATTTGAGGTCGCCAACGACAGCCTGGCAATTGCTCGGATGGCTCTGCGCCTTCCGCGAAGAGCGGCGGAGGAGCTGACTTCCGATAGCGGCGCCGTGCTCGAAATGGCCGGCACAGACTCCTAAGTTTTCCACAGACACTCACACCCCGCAACTGGACGCCCTGCGGCCCGATGGGCTAGGCTATGCTTTCCCGCTCGGCAGGGATTCCCCGCCCAGGAGACAACCGCGCGGGTATCTGAGTCTGTTCATGGCCACCGTAGCTCCCATTTCCGCAGGCGCTCACGCCGAGCACCGCGATCTATCTTTCTGGATGGACCGCGTCCTGAAAGAGCTGGAGAACTTCCGCCCGTCACCCGACGCGGATACCGTGCACGATCTTCGCGTGGCCATTCGCCGTTGCCGCTCCGTTGCCGCCGCAATGGAAGAAGTGGATCCCGACCCTGCCTGGCCGGCGATGCGCAAGGCCGCGCGCAAACTCTTCCGCTCTCTTGGCGCGCTCCGCGATGCGCAAGTGAGGAACGAGTGGGTGAAGAAGCTCGCTGCGGAAACCGATTCCGTTCGCGCACACTTGCAAGCGACGTTCGAAACCAGCGAGCCTCAACTGCGCGAGCAAGCGCTCCGCGTGGCTCACAAGTTTGATCAAAAAGCCTGGAAGCGGCTCGCCCGAACTCTCCGTCAACGCTCCCGCTTCGTGCCCCCGGGGAGTCTTGCTGCTGAATGCCTCGCTCTCGAGCGCTTCGAAAGTGCAAAAGAGCTTCACGCGAAAGCCCTGCGCACGGAAAAGCCCAAGCCCTGGCACGCGCTGCGCATCGGCCTAAAGCGCTTTCGCTACACCGTCGAAAGCCTGCTCCCGGAGCAGTACGCCGTCTGGAGCGAAAACCTCAAGCGCGTCCAGGATTTGCTCGGAGAGGTTCATGACCTCGACGTGCTCTCGGAGACCGTGAATCGATCCGATTTCGTCGAAACGGAAGATTCGTTGAAACTCTGGCGCCAGGCCATCGCGCTCGAACGCCATGAACGCACGGAAACGTACCGCCAGCTCACTCTCGGAAAGACCAGCCTCTGGAATCTCTGGCGCGCCGGGCTGCCCACAAATGGCCGCATCGAAGCCGCCGCCGATGCCCTCTTGCGTGCCACGGCCCGCGCCATCGATCCCCACGCCGGCCGTACTTCTCAAATCTCCCGCATCGCCGTCGCGATTTTTGAAGCATTGAAACGCACGGATGCAGCTCCCGCATTTCGCGATGGTTCCATGCGGCGCATCTTGCAGGCTGCCGCCCGATTGCACGGCATCGGCGCTGCTAATGCGGATAAGTCTCCCCAAAAAACGGCTAGCAAATTCGTTCTTGACCTTGCCGTTCCTCCCGGGTGGAGCAACCAGGAATGGGAACTGCTGGCCACCGTGGTCCGCTATCATCGCGGTCCCGAACCGTCGATGAAGAGAGGTCCCTTTTCCAAATTATCGGAGGAACAGCAGAATCGCGTCCGCGCTTTGGCGGGTGTCTTGCGGCTGGCTCGCGCGCTCCGTAAATGCGGGATCGAGACCGGTGCAGGTCTGCGTGCCGAAAAATCCGCCGAAGCCATCGTTCTTCGTGTTCCCGGGCTCGCCGATGACGTCGAAACCGCCTCGCGCCTTGCCGCCGGCGAACATCTCCTCGAAGAATATCTAGGAATGCCGCTCATCCTGAAGCCCGTTGTCAAACACGAGAAGGTTGTTCCCCTTGTTCCCCGCCAAATTCCTGGCCTGGAAGTTGTCGCTTCCGACTGAGCGAACTCGCGGCGCACCGCTCCCTCCATGCTACCCGCTTCCCTCGTGAAAGCCAGGCTCTTTCTTTTGTAGGGGCGCAGCATGCTGCGCCCCAGCTCCCCTGTGGAAGCCATCGCAACTTTCTCCTCGATTTCGTCCTTGACAGGCCCCTTGCGAATCTGTATATTTGTTTCTGTTGATTAGTGCGCCTCGCTTCCCGCGAGGCTTTTTCTTTTGGTACCGGGCTTCGGCCTAACGGTCAAATCCGCCGGGACGGCCCCAAAAAAGCACTTCGAACTTGCACCCAATCTAACTCCTTTAGAATCAACACTTCTACAACTGTTCATTCTAAAGAACTTAAAACTCTTTAGAATCAACACTTATGAAAAACAGGGGGTGGGGGTCCTAAGCTTTACTTGCCGGCACGTCGCAATAGCTTCGGAGTTGCCAGCCATACGAGCGTGCCAATCGGCGGAGAGACGCGCTTCAGTTCGACCAGCGCCACGCCTGCTTTTTTCAATGCCGTGAGATGCTTTTTCGAGGCGAGCGCCGTGGCGATCACGTCGTCAAGTTGCGGCGCATGCCCAAACAGAAAAACCGACGACGCCTGTTTGTCCTTGACCAGTTCCCCGAAGATATGCGACGGTTCGGCCCCCGGCAGCAATAGGTCCGTTCGCCCAATTTTCTGTTTCGCATAGTCGAGCGCATTCGCAAAAATCTCCGCCGTCTGCAGCGCACGGACGTACGGACTGGTCAGAAACAAATCTCCTGCGATACCGAGCGCGGCCACGCCGTTCGCTACCTGCGCGGTTTTCTCCACGCCCTCTTCCGTCAGATAGCGCTCCGGGTCGGGAGGGCACTTGGGATCCTCGCGATCAATCGCGATTCCATGTCGTACAATGTAAAGCTGCATCTTTTCCTCTCCGTGGATTCGGGAACAAACTCCCCGAGCAGCGAAACAACATCACCCAGGACCTTTCCTGACCGTTGACCGTCAGCAGTTTACCGTCAACCTCTCCCGGCTTGCCGGAAATAAAACTTCACATGGAATTCTCTTTCAAACAGTTCCGCGCTTCGCTCCGCGTCGCGCAAATCTTCTGCGGCTTCTCCTCGCGCCTGCACTTCCAATCCCACGGCGCCGCGCTGGAACGAGACCCGCACTCTCAGCACCCGCTGCCGGTGCGAATGGTCGAGGGCCTCGGCGATCCGCAAGATGGCCGCCAGCCTGCGCAGGATGGGTTTATCCCCGTCATCGAGAGAAGAGTAGGCAGCGTGATGGCTCGCAGGCTGCGACTTGCGGTTGTGGTAGCGCACCAGGCCCGCGACAATCGCGCGGTCGCTGCCCTCCAGCCCTGGGATATCTCCATGCAACGCCAGGTATTCGCCGTGCTTGTGATGGCCGCGGTGGCTGATCATGTGTCCCGCATCGTGCAAAAGAGCGCCCGCCTCCAAAAGCACTCGCGTTTGCGCCGGCAAGCGGTGTACCGGCTGCAACTGGTCAAAAAGCTGGAGGCTCAGTTCGCGCACGTGCTCCGAGTGCTGCTGATCGTATTGCATCCGCCGCGCAAAACTGCGCGTGCCGACAAGCAACTGGCGCGCTGCGCTGCTGTAGCGATGCGGCTCCTTGCGGGAAAACGCATCGCGGGCGATTTCCTGCAAAAGCCCTTCGCGCACGCCCACGCCGGGCACGGCAAAGAGGCGCAGATTCAAGTACCGGCCCAGCGTAACGAAGGTGATCGCGGCGATGCCCATCACATCGGCGCGGTCCCGCCGCACTCCGTAAGCCTTCATGCGCTCCCGCACGTCTCTTCCTAGAATGCTGGGCAACCGCTCCCGCAAGAGCGATAGCTCCATCGTCTGCAAGCCATGCTCGCGGGGTCCCGGCGCAATCTGCGCCAGTGTTTCGGCGTTTCCGCCCAGCGCCACGGCGATTCCATCGCCCAGATTTGGCCGCTGAACAATTCTCGATTCCAGCAGCGCGCGCACATATCGGCGCACCTGCTCTCCCTGTGCCGGCCGAATGACTCCGGGAAGATTCAGCGTAGTCAGTAACCGCACCGTGCCCGCCGGCAACTGAGCGCTTTGCTCCACGGCATGGTTACGCAGAATGCTGATCTCCAGGCTCCCGCCGCCTAAGTCCACGATGCAGCGTGGCGCGGCTTCCGGCCCCAGAGCAGCCAGCACGGCTTCCCTGCCGAGGCGGGATTCTTCCGCTCCACTGATCACGTGCAGCTCGATTCCTGATTTTCTTTTTATCGCGCGCATGAACGCCCGGCGGTTTCGCGCTTCCCGCGTGGCGCTGGTGGCCACCGCGCGATACCGCGACACGCCGAAATCGTCCATGACTTCGCGCAGGTGACGGAAGGCCTTTGCCGCTTTTTTGAAAACGTCTTCGGTAAAATGCGGCCGCAGGAACACGCCCTCTCCGAGGCGCAGCGGGTACCGTTCCGTCTGTAGGGGTTCGATGTCCAGTGCCGAATAGGCGCGCGCTACCGAGAGCCGCACGGCATTGGAGCCGGCGTCGATGGCGGCGATGGGAACCGGCTCAGGCATCGGCGAGTTTACCGCCAGAGGTGCGACAGCGCGGCGGAAGGAGTGTACTTCGTCGAGCGGATGCCCAATTGTTCAGCGATGCGCTGGCGGAGCTGCTTGTTCACCGCGGGAACGCTGGCTTCGCCGTCCAGCTCGATAAAATTTTGTTTCTTGGCCATCACTTCGAATTCGCGCTTGATCATCGTTTGGTAACGGATGAACGACCAGTAGAGATCGTGGGAAAGTGACATGTCGCGCCCCGCTTCCCAATAACTGATGGCCTGCGCTTTCCGGAATTCGCGTCCAAACGCTGTCTCCGGCCGCACGTTCAGCCAAAACGTCAAGTGCGGACGCAGAGCCATGGCATACAGCCCGCTAATGTAATCGCGATTGATGCCGCGCACTACGCCGCGCCCGATCAAGGTAAAAATATAGCGGTCCGCCAGCACCACTGTGCCGGAACGCAGTGCGGGCAGAATGCGGTGTTCCATCTGGTCAAAGAAATCCGTGGCGTACATCAGGGCCAGCGTCAGCCGCGTCACCGCGTTTTTCGCCAGCAGCTCATCGATATCGCGTCCCACCAGATTCGAGCGTCGCAAGCCGCTGGTCTGCACCGCAAAACCTTCCGATTCAAGCCACTCCTGCAACAAGGCGATCTGCGTCGATCGCCCCGAGCCGTCCATCCCTTCAATCACGATCAAACTCCCGGTAATTTCGCTGGGATCAAATCCGACCAGCGGCTCACCGAAAAAATACTGTGAGCCTGTTTCCTCCGGTGCGGGAGCGGCTTTCGGGGCTGCCGCAGTTGCCGGGGCCGGGGCCTCGGTGGTAGTCACTGCTGCTGTGGTTTTCTCTTTTTCCTGCTCGGACATGGTCACTCGGCTTCTTCGGCGCGCGGAGCAAAACGTTTCAGTTCGATCTTCGAGGCCACAATATCGCGCATCTGTTTTTGCAGCTTATTGACGGGGATCGTTCCGTCCAGCACCACGAAATTGTCCGAATCCACCATCTTGTCGTATTCCTCCAGAATCCGCGCCTGAAAGAGACGAAAACTCTCCGCGCGATCATACGACATGCCCAGGTCCATGCCCGCTTCGTAGTATTTCAGCTTGGGGCGCCCGCTCAGAATGCGGTTCACCGCCACGTCCAGGGGCGCCCGGAAATAAAAGGTGATGTCCGGAACCGGTGCAAACCGATACAAATTTCTCAGCCAGCGCGGCGAGCACCCCCGGGCCGTGTCGCGCGCGAACGCCGTGTAGATGTAGCGGTCGGCAAGAACCAGATAGTCGCCTTGAAGTAGCGGCATGATCTGGCGCTCGCAGCGGTCCGCAAAATCCGCCGCATGCAGCAGTGAAAATGTCGTCGGCGTAAGCAGCCGCCGCTGCTTCCCTCGCCGGGTTGCCGATTTCACCAGCGGAGATGAATTCCATTCCGTGAAATGCAACCGGTACCCGCCAATTTCCAGCCAGCGCTTCAGCAAATACAATTGCGTGCTTTTTCCCGACCCGTCCGTGCCCTCCACAACAATCAACGCGCCGGGATACGCGCGGCTTGGAACCGGCCGGCCCGGTTGCGGAAGGGTGGATTTCGCCGGCTCGGTCCGCGGCGGTTTTTGAACTACATCCTGAGTTTCCATGAGCCTCTTGGGGTTAGCTGTCGAATCGCAAGACTAATCACGGATTGTTACAGCCGCATTACAGCACAACGCTGCTCTGCTGGCAAAGCGCTCTTCGCCGTATCAGAACAGTGTGATCTTGATGTGCAGGAATTTTTTCGGATTTTGCCGGAAGTCTCCGATCAGCAGCCGCATGTCTCCGGTCAAACCCGCCAAATTGTCGTAAAGCTTCGGATCAGAAAACAATTTCCCGGCGGTGGTGGTGTTGTCGTTCAGCTTCGCGGAAGCAGCCGCGAGATTCGAACTGGTGTCGCGCAACTTGGTATAGAGGGTATCGTCCGTGATCAACTTGCCCAGAGTGCCTTTCCCCGCGCGTGCGTCGCCCAGCATGGAGTTCCCGTTCGCCATGGCCTCCTTGGCCTGATCGTAGAGCGTCGGGTCGTAAATCAATTTCCCAATCGTCCCCTTGCCTGCGCGCATGTCGGCCAGCATGACGTTCACGTTATCCAGTCCTTGGTCCACTTTCGAGTATATCTCGTCCGACGTCACCAGTTTTCCGAGCGTGCCTTGCCCTTGCTGGATGTTGGTCAACATGGTGTCGCCTTTGGCGAGGACGTTGTTGAGGTGGTAGTAGGCCTGGTCGTCCGTCAGCAGTTTCCCCAGCGAGCCGCGCCCTGCCTGCACGCCGGCAATGAGTTCGCGCACTTCCGTGGATAGCGCTTGAAGATTGCCCAACAGGTCCGCGCTCCGCTCCACCACTTCCTTCATGGCCTTTTCTTCCGCCCCGGGAATAACGCCGGAATCAGGAATCGGCGTTCCCGTCAATCCGCGCGAGATATTCACGTAGCGATTTCCCAGCAGCCCTTCTGTTACCAGGCTCGCCATCGAATCCGTCAAAATGTCGCCCTGGTAGCGCCGATCGACGCGCATCACGACCTCGATGTTCTTATTCTTATCCATCGTTTTTCCGGCCGTGCGCGGCAACAGCCGGATCGATTCCACGTTTCCGACTTCCACGCCGTCCACGCGCACCGGGGCTCCGCTCGACAGCCCGGAAACCTCCGGCAGATACGTTTTCAGCCGGTACTTCGGCCCAAGAAACGTCTGGCCCGTTACATAAAAAATTGCCGCCGCGAGCACGAACAGGCCAACCAGCACGAACAGTCCGACACGCAGCTCCGTCCAGGTAAGTTGTTTCCGTTGCGCCATTTCGTCTTCCCTCCCCCTGCAAAGAAGAAGCCTACCGCAAATTCACTCCAGAAAAAGCTTCAGATAAGGATCATTCGAATTCGCAATCTCCTCCGGTTCCCCTTCGAAATAAACCTCGCCATTGCGATATACGAGAAATCGCGTACGAGCCACGTTCGCCGCCGCTGCGGCATTTCCGTTCTGCGAATTGTGCACGACTCGTCCCGAATGCGGATCAAATTGAAAATTCGCGAGCGCAAAACCATCCTGCAGCCTGTGCGTGGCCAGCAGCGCCGTGACCCCGTAAACGTCCCGCAAGCGCAAAATCAGTGTGATGATGGTCTGCGAAGTCAGCGGATCCAGCCCTGCCGTTGGCGAGTCATAAAGAACGATGGGCGGCTGATTGATCAGCGCCCGCGCGATGGAAACGCGCCGCCGCATGCCTCCCGACAGTTCCGAAGGTAAGAGGTCAATGGCGTGCTCCAGCTCCACGAAGCGCAGCACCTCTCTGACGCGCGGCTCGATTTCTTCGCTTGCGACGCGATCCTCATGCAGCCGGTAGGCCACGTTGTCCGCCACCGGTATGGAGTCAAAGAGCGCGCCCTCCTGGAACACAAATCCGATCTTCCGCCGGAACGCCAGCAGTTGTTCCTCCGGCAACTCTGAAATCTTGTGTCCCAACACTTCCACGCTGCCGCTGTCCGGCCGTAACAGTCCCGCCGCCAGCTTCAGCGTGAGCGTCTTTCCCGTACCCGTCTCGCCCAGCAGGATCAGCGTCTCTCGCTGGCGCACGCAAAAAGACACGCCGCGCAAAATGTCTCCTTCGTCGAAACCGAGGCGCACGTTTTCAAATGTGATTGCCGAATGCGTCTGCGTGGGCAGCATGGACCCATAACCGGCCATGCCTCCGATTATAGCGGCAATTCTTTTCCCCTTCTGAAAAGACTGCTCGCCGGCCTCCGGCTCGTTCCCTCGGGAAGTCAGAAGATCTTGTTAGCGAGGTAGAGGGAAAGTTTGGTGAGGAATAGGTCAGCTACGATGATCAGTACGGATGAAATGACGACGGACTGCGTCGTTGCGCGTCCGACGCCCTGCGTCCCGCCTCGCACGGTCAACCCCTTGTAGCATCCCACAGTTGCGAGGATGAACCCAAACACCAGGGACTTCATAAGGCCCTGCATCAGGTCGGCAAATTCCAGCGCGTTGATGGAACGGCGCCAAAACTCAACCGCGCTGAGACGCAGGGAAAACACCGAGGCAACACAACCGCCCAGCAGACCGACGAACACCATCATTCCTGTCAACAGTGGCACCATCAGCAACGTCGCCAGCAATCGCGGGGTCACTAGTTTGCGGCTGGGGTCTGTGCCCATGGCACGCATGGCATCCACCTGCTCCGTCACCAGCATCGAGCCGAGCTCGGAAGCCATACCGGAAGAACAGCGCCCGGCGGTAAGAAGCCCGGTGATCGCCGGGCCGAGCTCACGCACAAGCGCGAGCGACACAACATCACCGGTTAGTGAGGTCTGGCCGAAGCGCACAAATTGCGCGCCCGTCTGCAATACCATGACTCCGCCGATGAAAAATCCAGACAGCAGGATAATCGGCAGCGAGCCTACGCCAATGTCGTCCATCTGATCGAGGGTGTCTTGAAAATAATACGGTTTGGTCGCCAGGTTGGTTATCCCGCGGAAAGAAAGTTCCGCGTAATCCTGAACCGCGGCCACCGACCGTTTCATTGCCCCGCCCAACACGTCCAAAACGGAGATGGTCTGTTCGTGCTTGGTCTGGCTGCCTGTCACCTGGAGAGGAGTGTCGGCCACGAGTTCCTGTTCGCACCCATTTTCTGCGCTGAACTTCTCGGTGAAACGATGGCATCCGAAGCCTAACCGTGCTCCAGCGGCGCGTCAAGTAAGCGATTTGCGCAGCGCCTGGCCCTGGAGTCACGAGCTTTCGCGATCTCTTAGTCCGATTGGCTCCCGAGCCGGAGGCTACTTTGGGCTTTTGCCTGAGCATTTCGTGACTGAACAACCGGGCGCACAACTCCGGCGTCGCAATCGCCATTGTCCGCTAAGCTGTGTTTACGGCAAACAATGGGACATCCACCAGCAAAAGAGCGCCGACGAAAAGTTCGGCTCAAGCTTCGGCAGGTTGTTCGCGTGCGGCCGTCCGACGCGCACCTCACCTTCGATGAGATTCTTCCAACGCTGAACACTGCGCGCGACAGCGTGTACTTCATTTCCAAAAACACGTCCTATGCAGAGGGCATGCGCGTGTTCATCACCTATCCGTATTCCGACGCTCCCGGCTCGCTCAATCGCGAATCTCTCGGCAGAGTGGTGCGCATCGAGGAACTGGGCCAGGGCCGCCGCGGGATTGCCGTGGAAGTATTGATGCCCATCTACCTCGGCGGCACAGAAACACTGCGCTGACCTCCGGCGGCCACCGCCGGAAAATTCCTCTCATTCTTAACTTAAATCGCTCCCGACACGCCGCGGTTCTACCTGCAGAACTATTTCGAGTCAGGTCCGAACGCCGGACCAATACCGCTTCCGAAATCAGATGCGCGATCGGAAAGGGGCTTGCTGGACGTCAGAGTCGGCTATGGCTAAACTGCTTCTTCCCGCCAATCCAAGAGCCGGGACATGCGAGGACGCAAGCGCGGATGCTGAAATTTTACACTGCCGGTGAATCGCACGGA
>Ga0066692_10001075_pt1 | contig 10379 bp, 9 predicted proteins | sample GraSoiAngelo_141_FD_66456 | JGI IMG/M metagenome (GOLD analysis project Ga0066692, IMG submission 66456) | Grasslands soil microbial communities from the Angelo Coastal Reserve, California, USA - 14_0929_12_40cm | ecosystem: Environmental > Terrestrial > Soil > Grasslands | place: USA... | reverse complement strand
ACGCCGTCGTACGCTCCAGCGTTGGGTACGGTATCAAGATGCGAGCCAATCATCAAGTGTGGCGCATCTGGCTTCGACGCCGGGTAAAGCATGCGCAAATTCCCTACGGCATCGACCCTTGATGTGACTCCAAGAGGAGCAACCCATCCAGCAATTTCGCGGTGGCACTCCCGCATGGGCGGAGATAGAAATGTGCGGCGAATTCTGCCGCTGTCTTCGCTGAACCGGGCGAGAGTCTGACAACGAGCAATGACCTCGGTAGCGCGATCTCTTTTGTCACGGCTTGCCTGCACTCGATTTACCCTTACCGGCGACTGTGAGCTTTTCGTTGCGTCTAGGCTTGGCGAATGACTTTTGCCGCCGCCCAGCCGACCAGGACGAGAGCGGTCAGGATCTCCCAGCCATACCTGTTCCCATAGGTTCCTACAGGAAAATGATTGCTGATCATGAGAAAGACCACGGGCACTGCCATGAAGGTATTGTGCTTGGAGCGCAGCTTGGCCTGAGCGCCGAGTGCCGGATCGAACTCGGCGCCGGCAGCAGCGGCGGCGATCATCTTGCGCTGGGCGGGAAGAATCCGAAACCAAACATTGGCCGTCATAATGGTCCCGAACATCGCCCCCACGTGGATAAAAGCAGCGCGCCCACTGAGAACATGCATCAGTCCCCAGGAGATCGCGGCAGTCATCACCAGCGAAAATGTCGCGAACGCCCATTCAGACTTCCCGAGATATGACCGAACCGCCAGATCATAGATGTGCCAACCAGCGGCCAGAACCGCGAGGCCAATGGCAATGCCGGTAAGTTGGGAAATGTTGGCCACGTCGGGATCAAGCAGTCCGCCGGTGAAGTAATAGACGAGGACAAGCAGCACCATTCCGCTGACCCACGTCATTAAAGCTTCCCAACGAAACCAATGGACCAACTCGGGCAAAACCCCAAGGGAGTTCTGTTTTTCGACGGCGTAAAACCCGCCGCTGTGAACCATCCACACCGCCGGAGGTGTTTTCGCTGCAGCGCTTTCCTTCTCGAGTTTTCCGAATTGGCCGTCCAGCCAAGTGAAGTAATAGGTTTGGCCGACCCACATAATTCCCGCAAAAACATGGAACCACCGCACCGCGAGGTGGATCCATTCCCGGAGTGAAAAGGTCACGTTTGCCGGCTCCCTCAGATTCTTCCCCGATGATCTTCAGCTTCCCCGATAAGTCGTGTATCCATTCGGACTGAGCAACAAAGGAATGTGAAAACGCTCCTCACCCTCTCGAACATGGAACGCGATCTCTACCAGCGGATATAACGAATCGATCTTCTGAGGGACATAATACCCTGCGATGTTGAAAACCAGACGGTAGACACCCGGGCTTAGCACTTCGTTCGCCGGAAGCAATTGGGCACAACGCCCGTCCTGATCGGTCTGTGTCGAGGTGAGGAGGCGCCAACTGCTCGAGCTTTCCTGTCGCTCTAAACGCACCGGCACGTCCTTCGCCGGCTTGCCTTGAGTGAGGTCCAGAACGTGGGTCGAGATGCCTTTTATCCCTGAAGCCATTTTTTTAGACGAATCTGCGTGATCTGCCGCTGCTGCTCCGACGCTTCCTGAAGTTCGATGTGCTCGTCATTTTTCATTCTCCGCTGCAAAATCTTCAGAATCTCCGCCGGAGACTTGCCGGTCGCACAAACAATGAAGACACGGCTGAATTTGCGCTCGTATTCCCGATTCCCTTCTGCGAGCGTAATTTTCAGGGAATCGTTGGCACCCGCGACGTTCTGTTGCTCCTGCGCTGACCAGCTAACGGACCGCTGCGAAGCCGCTTTCGGTGCCTGCGATTCACCAATGCGAGAATGGCTGCGAAATGCCTCCAGCCAGTCCGATTCCGACAAACTGCGCCAAGTTTCGTCCGACGCCGCTAGAAGCGCTACTTCGTCAGGAAGCGGTCTTCGCCCAACCATTCCATCCGCCCACGCTCGTGAGCCACAGCACGGCAGTATCTCATCCACGGCTGCCGCAATGGGAAGAAAATTCCAGCGCGCCAGCACATCACTCATACCGTCTTCCCACTGGCGCGCAGTTGTTGGAGGAATTCCGCGACCAGATTGCCAGCCACCGCCGAGCGGTATCTCGCCGTGGATCGAATGTCGTCAATCGGCTGGATCGCAGCAGCTGTCATTTTTCTCGTTAACTGCACGAGTTCTGGCTCGACCGGCTTTCCCTTCGCGATCCGTTCCACCTCCGTCAACCGAAGGGGAACCTCCGCGACGCTGCCAAGCGCAATGCGAACATCGTCAATCACAACTCCAGTCACGCCGCCGCGAAGGCGTCCCAACGCCGCCACGCACACTTTCGAGAGAGCCTGAGCCTCGCGAGCTCCCACTTTCCGGGCGTAATGAAAATAGTTCGAAAACCTTCTCCCCAGGCAGATGGCTCGAATCAGCTCATCGGGTGCCAACTTCATCTTTTTGTAGCCGGTGTGGAAATCGAGGTAAGGCATGCGGCGCTCGCCGCGCCCCGACACCAGAATCAGTTCCGCTTCGTAGACCAGCAGGGCTGGCAGTGAATCGGCAGCGGGAGATGCATTGACGATGTTACCTCCCAGAGTTCCACGATTCTGGTTCGCGATTCCTCCGGTCCAGCGAGCAGCGCTTGCCAGCAACGGAAATTCGCCCGCAATGATTTCATGCTCACGCAGATCGGTATAAGTGCATCCGGCCCCAATCCTGAGTTCTTCCGGCGAAATCTCGATGCCTCGCAGTTCCGGCAAATTCCAAATACTCACCAGGTTCCGCGCCGGAAGCTTGCCAGCCGCGCACAGCACCATCACATCAGTTCCTCCAGCGATGGGCAGCCACTTGCCCGGCTCATCCGCCAGTAGTGACACGACCGCCTGCAGGTTGCCCGGCGCAATCAATTCGTAATCGGCGGGATCGGATCTCATGCGCTGGCCCTGCGGCGCGCCGCTTGTACCACGGCTTCAACAATCTGCATGTAGCCCGTGCACCGGCAAAGATTGCCTGACAATCCTTCGCGGATATCTTCCAGCGTCGGCTCGGTCGTTTTGTTCAATAGATGCCAACTAGCCAGAATCATTCCAGGAGTACAGATGCCGCACTGCGCACCACCGCATTCCAAGAAAGCCGCCTGCAGTGTGCTCAACTGCGGACCTTCGGCGAGGCCTTCGATCGTCGTGAGATTCGTGCCCGCCGCTTGAAGAGCCGGGATGAGACAGCTATTCACCAACTCGCCGTCCATCAAGACGGAGCAAGAACCACATTCACCTTCTCCACAACCTTCCTTCGCGCCGGTCAACCCGAGCTCTTGCCGCAGGACATCCAACAACCTCTCCATGGGATAGACGCGAACCGTTTCCGGCTTGCCGTTTACGGTAAGAGAAAGCACGCATTTGCCGCGGTCGTCTTTGCTGCGGTCTTTGCCGCGGTTTTCGGTGGAGTGGCTCATCGCTTTCCGCTGGCGCCGACTGCTTCAAAGATATCTTCCGGCAGAAGTGGAACGGAGTCGAAGCGAGTGCCGAGCGCATCTTCGATCGCGTTGACAATCGCCGGTGCCGGGCCATCCATCGGAAGTTCGCCAATCCCCTTTGCTCCATATGCCCCGTGAACGTTGCCCATCTCTTCGAAAAATATCCGAATCGGCGGCAGGTCAGCAGAGGTCGGCATAATGTAGTTCGTCATCTGCCCGTTCTGCATGCGTCCGTTTTGCCAGATGACTTTTTCATACAAGGCAAATCCGATTCCCTGGGCCACGCCACCGGCGATTTGGCCCTTTGCCAAAACGGGGTGAAGAACTTTGCCGACTTCCTGCAGGGCTACGAAATCTTCCACTCTCGCGCTGTAGGTGGAGAGATCCACGGCAACTTCCGCAACATAAATCGCCCAGGCGAAGCTTGCGTAGGCTTCGCCGCGATATTTCTCGTCATCCCAGAAAACGCCCTCGGGAGTTTCGTAGCGCGCGTACGAGCGTAGCTGCCCGTGCTCAGCAATATGGCGCCGGCACGCTGCGCGAAATTCTTCTGGCGAATATGAACTGCCGATCGTGCCCCCCGCAATCAACGTTTGCTTGAGTCCCAGAGCGGCCGACCGCACGAGACTTCCGACGACCATGGCCGTGCGCGACGCAACCGTCGGCCCGCTGTTCGGCACTTGATTTGTATCCGGCTGCGCGATTCGCACATCTTCATAAGGCAAATTCAGGGCTTCGGCCGCGATTTGGCAGAGCACGGTGTTGGTCCCCTGCCCGAACTCGGTACTGGAAACCAGGACGCGGACAGTGCCATTGCCATCCGCGCACCCTTCTACCCCGACCACGGAAGCCAGATAGCGCTCGCCCGAACCGGTGAATCCTGCTCCATGCAGAAAGGCCGCAATTCCCATTCCTTTTTTGATTGGTCCCACCGCGTTCTCCTGCGCGAAGCGGGTTTTCTTTGCGGTGTAGTCCGAAAGTTCGAGTGCTCGATCAAGAAGTTTTCCCAGATCAATTTCTTCGCGGATGGTTTGTTCTGTGGTCGTCGTTTCACCCGGCTTGAGGAAATTGCGGCGCCTGATTTCTACCGGAGAAAGTCCCACCGCTTGCGCGATGCGATCCATGTGCCGCTCCATCGCAAACAGGCTCTGCGGCGCGCCAAACCCTCGAAACGCCCCGTGCGGCGGAGTGTTTGTCGCCACTGCTTTCCCACGAATGCGGATATTGGGCCAATAATAAGGACCCCCCGCGTGGATTGTTCCCCGAGACAGGACTACGGACGACAACGTCGCATATGCGCCGCCATCAATCGTGAAGTCGATCTCTCCACCCAGAATTTTTCCGTCCTTGCCGACTGCGGTGCGGTGACGCGTGCGCGAAGGATGACGCTTCGTAGTCGCCGTCATGTCTTCCAGGCGATCATAGACGATTTTCACGGGCCGTCCAGACTTCATGGCGAGAAGCGCCGCGTGGCCCGCAATTATCGAGGGATAATCTTCCTTGCCGCCGAAAGCGCCCCCAGTCTCAGCCTGCACCACACGAATTTTCTCTGCCGGCAGATTGCACAACGCCATCAACGCCTTATGTATGTAATAAGGACACTGCAGCGAACCCCACACCGTAATTCCCTGCTCACGATCGAAGGCCGCAATCACCCCGTTGTTTTCGATGTAAAGCTGCTCCTGCGCGCCCGTGGTGTACTCGCCTTCAACGATGTAGTCGGCCTTTGCCCAAACGCTGTCGACATCGCCCTTCGCGATCAAGAAAGTTTTGAGTGTATTGTCCATCCCCCAAATGATTTGCGAACATCGTTCGCTGTCTTCAATGGTGAAAAGCGCCGGCAAGGGTTCGTATTCGATTGAGATTGCGTCCACAGCCTTCCGCAGGAAATGCGGGTCCGCATGCGCCAGGAGCAGGATCGGCTCCTCGGGATGATTGACCTTCCCATCCGCCAGGCAGGGTTGATCGTCTCCGATCAGAGCGATGCAATTCTTGCCCGGAATGTCCTGCGCCGTGACGACGACAAATTCGCTCCACTCGAACTGCGGATCAAATGAAATGCGTTTGATTACACCGCGGGGGATCTGGCTGCGAACCGTTGCGCCGTAGAGCATCCCCGGCATGGTCATGTCGTCGATGTACCGCGCCGCACCAGTCACTTTGTCGCGGCCCTCTTTGCGCGGCACCGACTTGCCAATGATGTGCTCTTCCGTCATGCGTTTTCCCAAGACCAATGCAGATGCTGTCAGTGGAGCGCCGGGCGAGACGCCCGTCACTCCATCGTATGAGTCACGCGCGTCACGGTACCAGCATCAATCTCCCGCCCCGTGGGTCCTCCGCAAAATTGACCGTCGGTAAACACGCATTGTCCCCGCAAATACGTCGCTTTCACAACGCCGCGCAACTTTTCTCCCAAGTAAGGAGATACGGGATGCCGATAATGCAGCCGATCTTCAGTCGCGACGAACGCCGCTTCTGGTTCGAAGATCACGAAGTCGGCATCAAATCCTTCCGCAATTCGGCCTTTGCCAGCGGAGCACCCTGCGAGTCGCGCCGGCTGCTCACACATCCACCGGGTTAGATCGATCAAGGTGAATCCCCGCCGGCTAGCCTCCGTCCATATTACGGCCAGCGCCAGTGAGAGGCTCGATATGCCTCCCCACGCCGTCTTGAAGCTGCCTTCGTCGAGCTGCTTCATCGCTGGCGGACAAGGCGAGTGATCGGTCGCAACCAGATCGATGATTCCGTCTTTCAGCCCCTGCCACAACCTTTCGCGGTTTTCGCGAGGGCGAATCGGCGGCGCGCACTTACATAATGTGGCCCCGTCGGGAATTTCTTCCGCACAGAAATGCAAATAGTGTGGACAAGTTTCAACACTCACCGGAAGCCCCTCCGCCCGCGCAGCGCACAACTCTGCCAGCGCCGAACTCGCTGAAAGATGAACAATGTGCAAGCGGAACTTGTACTGCCGGCAGAGCGATAGGAGCAACCGGATCGCAGCGAGCTCGGCCTCCTCCGGCCGCGATTGCAGATGAGTCGAATAGCGCCTCCAATCCGCGTCTTGCAAGCGTCGTGTGGCTTGATCGACTGGACCGGGAAGTTCGGCGTGGACCAGCAGCGGCAGGCCGGTTCGAGCCACGTGAGGCAACGCGGCGCGAAGCTCGTCCTCAGAGACCATGGTGAACCCATCGATTCCAGGATGGATCAGAAAGCACTTGAACCCGGGCACGCCCGCGGCCCCAAGCGCTTCAATCTCGTCCTGATTGTCACTGACCACGCCACCCCAAGCCAACCAATCCACCCAGCATCGCCCCGCGGCGGCTGCGCGCTTGGCAGCCAGCCCGGCGACGGTAGCAGTCGGCGGTAGACAGTTGAGCGGCATGTCCACCAGCGTCGTGTAGCCACCAGCTGCCGCCGCGCGTGTCGCCGTCTCAAATCCTTCCCACTCAGCTCGCCCAGGATCGTTGATGTGTACATGAGAATCGACAAGCCCCGGGAGGATCGTAGATTCGCCGAAGTCGTGCACCTCGGTGTCAGCAGGTAATTCGCCGGCATGAACGATGCTGTCGATTTTCCCATCGCGCACGTCATTGCGCACTATGATCGCCCCCGGACGAATTCCATCCGGGGTCACGATGCGCCGAGAAACGAAAGCCTGCCCGTCCATGCCCGAGCCTATCGTGCCGGCCCGCCTTTTTCAACTTTTCGGCCTGAGAGCAGCGAACTAGCCGCGCTCCAGAAATGCTTTGCGTATTTCTTAGCTCCGCTTATACTTGCTGCCTTAAACATCTGCCTTAACATCGGCTGCGAAAGAGTCCATGTCGACCGATTTGCGCGCAGATTCCTGGGTAGTTTTGGGGTCCGCACGCCCTTGACGATTACGCGATGACGGAACCAAGCCACATGGACAAATCTTTCATGGCTCGCGCCATTCAACTCTCGCTCGAGAACGTAAGCTCCGGGCGCGGCGGGCCGTTCGGCAGTGTCATCGTCAAAGAAGGCGTCATCGTAGCGGAAGCTGCCAATCAGGTCACGGCGACGAATGACCCCACGGCGCACGCTGAAGTGCTGGCCATCCGCCAGGCGTGCCAGAAACTTCGCTATTTCGAACTCCGGGGCTGTGATCTCTACACCTCCTGCGAACCGTGCCCTATGTGCCTGGGTGCAATCTACTGGGCCCGGATTAGCAAAGTTTACTTTGGCAATCTCGCAGCAGACGCTGCCAAAATCGGCTTTGATGATTCCGCAATCTACGCGGAAATCACCCAGCCGCACGCACAACGTGAGATTCCCATGATTCAGATGATGCGCGAGGAAGCACTGGCGGCATTTCGAGCGTGGGAGCAGAATCCCGGCAAGATCCGTTATTGAAACGGGTATTAGAAGCATGCACTTCGATCGCGCGTTCCGGGCGCCGTCGGAACAGTTTCCACTCAAGGATGACAATTGATCGATCGTTACTTCAAACTCGCCGAGAATCAAACTACCGTTAAACAGGAAATGCTGGGCGGCCTCACGACTTTTGTAACCATGGCCTACATCATCGTCGTGAACCCGCAGATCCTGGCGCAAGCGGGAATGCCGGCCGATGGCGTTGTGTTTGCGACGTGCATTTCGGCTGCCGCCGCCACGCTGGTGATGGGCCTCTACGCTAACTATCCCATCGCTCTAGCTCCGGGGATGTCGCTGAACGCCTATTTCACTTATGCCGTCTGCCTCAACATGCATGTTCCGTGGCAGACAGCATTGGCCGTGGTTTTCTTTTCTGGCGTAGCGTTCCTGCTGCTGACCGTGACGCGCGTCCGAGAACAAATTGTCAACGGTATGCCCGACTGCCTTAAACACTCCACGGCTACGGGTATTGGAATGTTTATCGCCTTCGTCGGACTGCGTAATGCCAAGCTCGTGGTCGCGAATCCGGCTACCTTCGTCGGCCTGGGCACCTTCTCCGACAAGGAGGTGCAAACGGCTTGCTTCGGCCTCGCGCTGACTCTTGTACTCATGGCGCGCAAGGTCAATGGTGGGATTCTGATCGGCGTCTTCGGCACTACGTTGCTGGGAATTCTGCGCGGTATATCAAGTTGGCCCTCCGCGATTGTGTCTTGGCCCCACCCTTCCTCTACATTTCTGAAGCTGGACTTTCGAGGGGCCATCCATCTTGGCTTCCTCGAAATCCTGTTCGCCTTTTTGTTCGTCGATCTGTTCGACAATGTGGGCACACTGGTAGGCGTGTGCGAGCAGGGCGGTTTCATCAAGAACGGCAAGATTCCCCGCGTAGGCAGGGCTCTGGTAGCCGATGCCGTGGGTACCCTGTTCGGCTCGTTGACCGGCACGTCCACCGTCACCAGCTATATCGAAAGCGTGGCCGGCGTCGCGGCGGGAGCGCGCACCGGCCTGAGCAATGTTGCCGTCGCCGGTCTGTTCTTGATGGCCACTTTCTGCTCGCCTCTGGCCACCGCGATTCCGGCCTATGCTACCGCGCCCGCGCTGATCCTGGTAGGCGCGCTCATGACGCAATCCATCTCGCACATCGAATGGAGCGAGTTCAGCGAGGCGGTGCCGTCCTTCATCACCATGCTCGCCACTCCGTTGACTTTTAGCATCGCCACCGGTCTCAGCTTGGGGCTGATCTCTTATACAGTGGTGAAAATCGCTGTTGGCAAATTTCGCGAAATTAGCGCGCTGATATGGATTCTCACCGCTCTCTTCATTCTGCGGTACATCTATCTCGCTATCGCTTAACAGCCTAGGGCGCGATCTCAGACCTCATCCCGAGCGCTTTTAAGTATCCCTCATTCACGCGACACTTTTGCAAGCGGACACTCTCCAGAGAGTCGGCGAAAGCACGGGTGATCGTCTCCTGCTCAGGGCGGGCCTTCAGCCGCTCTTCCACGTGGGCAGTGCCGCGCGGCAGCTTTGCGAACTCCACGATCTTTCCCCAATCAGCAGGCGGGATAATGCTGACCACCGCCGACGACTTTTCCATCTTTTTGTACGGCCAGAAAGCCCATCCGATGTTGTTTTTTTCAAGTGCTTTCACGAATTGCGCGATCCACTCATCGGTATTCTCCCCAGACTCGCCCATCCAGATCGGCACATCATAACGTTCGCGAAAATCGATGTATTGCCGCAGCACGCTTTCATCCGGCGCCGTCCAATATTTGTGGAACGTGTACGCGACGTTCGGATCGAAAGGTTTGCCAAAGATGGAAAAGTTGCTGTCCCACTGCGCGCCACCGAGAAAGAGAATATGGTGAGCATCCACCTTTCGTATCTCGCTCGACAGCTTCTTGTACAGCGGTTCAAGTGAAGAATTCAAAGATGCTAGCTTGGGAAAAGGCGGGATCGGCTCATTCAGCAGGTCATAACCGAGAACAGCCGGCTCATCGCGATAGTGCGTCGCCAGCCGCCGCCAGATAGCAATCAGGTGTTCTTGCTCTTGCGGACTCTGGTATAGCCAGGGATATCCAGCACTGTCATCGATGTTAGCGCCCGTCTGTCCGCCCGGTGCAGCATGCAGATCAAGGACCACATACAGACCTTCGGCACGGCTCCAGAGGATCAACCGGTCCAGCAGCTTGAAACCTTCCGCCTCGTCGCTCTCAAAAAGGCTGTAATGCAGAGGAACTCGAACGGCGTTGAACCCGGCCCGATGCAGGAAAGCGATGTCCTCCCGCGTGACGTAGTTCTCGCGGTACTTCTGCCAGAATGCGGCCGACCCTTCAGGTCCAAGCAGCTCCAACACCAACGCCCGGATCTCAGCAGGAGATTGCGGGCCACCTTCGAACAGCCACATGTAACCTTCTGGCACGAGCCAATTACCCAGATTTGTTGCGCGAAGAAAGAGCGCCTTACCAGCGGCATCGACGATCTGTTTGTGGTCGGTGTGTGCGAACTGCGCGCTCCC
>Ga0066692_10001067_pt1 | contig 10404 bp, 9 predicted proteins | sample GraSoiAngelo_141_FD_66456 | JGI IMG/M metagenome (GOLD analysis project Ga0066692, IMG submission 66456) | Grasslands soil microbial communities from the Angelo Coastal Reserve, California, USA - 14_0929_12_40cm | ecosystem: Environmental > Terrestrial > Soil > Grasslands | place: USA... | reverse complement strand
GTCATCGCGACACCCGGTTGCCTGGAGGAATATGTGGCTGTGCGATTCGAGATGTTGTCAGCCGTACGGTGCAACCGCTGCGCCACCTCAGCGGCAATCGAGGGGACCTTGCTTTTCAATGAGGTAGGAGTTGTTTTCCCGAATTGGGACGCATGACCGCGATGGCATGCGCAGGAACTTGAACTAGTTGAACTTTTATTTTTCCGTCGCGGTCCAACAGTGGCTGATGGAGCGACGGGCGCTCACCGGATCAGGTCCAGCGGTGGAATCCAACTCGCTTGCGCAAGCTTATTTTTCGCCACCTCGACGTCTCGCTCTTAGCGCAGCTGCCGGGTATACCACACGTTGCCAGGTGTGAGCCAGTTATAACCTTCACCCCAGGCGGTCTGCGTATGCGATTGATTGTCGATATCCATGTCGAAGTAGTCGCCAAACGGAAAGCGGAAGCCATCGCTGAAAATGTAGTTGTAACCGGCCACATAGGACGAGAGGACGGTTTCACCCGACCAACTGGAGCCTCCGTTGGTTGACGTGCGGTAATAGACATTCCAGTGCGGTTCATTGCGCTGATCCATCCATGCGATGCGTATGTCCCCGGCCGCGCCCGCAGCGACCGACGGAAATGCATGGTCAACTCCGGAAGGCGCAAGGGAGACATCGGCTTTCGGACTCCAGGTGTTGCCCTGATCGATGGAAGTCGAGTAGAAGATTCGCTCCGGGCCGCCGTCGACAGTGCCCGAGTTCCACAGTACATAGAGCTGGCCGGACGCGTCAGATGTCATGGCGATCCCGGGACCGAGAAACGCCCATCCACAGCTGAAGGCGGAGCAATTGGGCGGCGCACTGGAGACGTCCAGCAAAGTCGGGGTCCAGGTCTGGCCGCCATCGGATGACTTGGTCACGTAGAGATTCACCGGGCCTTTGGCTCCGCCATTTTGCGTGTAACCGTCCCAGCCGAAGTAAACGTTTCCGGCGGGATCGACCGTACCACCGCCGGTGAGCGACCATCCAAATTGCGCGTTGGCATTCACCTTGACCGAGGTCCATGTCGCCCCACCGTCGTGGGACGATGAGCACCACACCGTCTGGGCGTGATCGTAGGCGACATACACATCGTTGCCGCGGACGGCCAGGATATCTTTGTCGGTGCCGGCATTCGTGGAGTTGGCGATTACGGTGGTCCAGGTTTGGCCGAAATCGGTTGACTTGGCGACTTCGATCAGGCTCTTGTTGTTCTGAAGCCAGGACGCGAACACGGTCTTCCCGTCAATCGGATCAACCTTGACCTGCACATCGATTTGTCCCGAACCTGGGTCGGCAATCACTCGCGGCGCCGACCAGGTTTTGCCGTTGTCACTCGAAACCACGAGATCGGCGATCGAACTGGGGCAGCCCTTGCAGCTGGGCGGGAAATCGGGGATCAGCACGTAAACGTGCCCGTATCGATCGGCGGCAATGGCTGGTTCCCAGGTGTCTCCAGGTAAGCTCGCGCCCAGGCGGGTCTGCGGTTGAAAGGTTTGCGCGAAAGGCAATGCTGGGGTTAAGACGGTTGCTAATCCAATAAGCAGTAACATCAAACTGCGAAGCGCTGCACGAGTCATGGAAGCCTCCCGATCCACGCGGGGTGGAACAACGGCGTGTGAGCCGGGCGAAAGTATACACCGAACTAAGCCAGACTGCCGCCCTGGATGGACCGGAGCCGGACCGGAGCGGCGGCCAGCATTGTCGCCAACGAGTAAACAATTGCTTCGACCCTTGTCCTCCCAGCATCTTTTGCGGGAAAATTAACATCTTAGAAATTGTAGCCCTCCCAGGAGACTCTACTTGAAGCTTTGCCACTCTCGACCAGCGCGCCGGGCGCTCGGTGTAACTGTTGTCTTTTTTCTTGGCTTGTTTCTTACCCCGGTGGCGAATCGGCCGGCGATGGCGGCCGAAAAGCCGCGGCTGCGCGTGGACGATTACAAGGTCGATGTCGAACTCCTGCCGCAGACTCACAAACTCACTGCGCGCGCCGCGGTCAAAGTCACGGCGCTCGAAGATCTCAGCGTGGCCACGTTTCAGTTGAACAACGGCCTGCGGATAACGAAGCTTACCGACGCAAGCAACAAGCCCCTCACTCCGGAGCGCAACACGCAGGATTCGACCGTGCGCTTCGCGCTCAACAGCGGCCTCGCAAAAAACTCGAGCAGCACGTTCAACTTCGAATACGAAGGCACGCTCGAAAGCGCCGACGACAGCCCAGTTCAGGGATTGAAACTCGCCTACGTCGGCCCGGACACGAGCTACCTGCTTTACTCCGGACTGTGGTTTCCGGTCGCGGGATACGGCGTCAATCGCTTTACTTCGACGATCAGCGTTACCGTCCCGGCCCATATGGTAGTGATCGGCAGCGGGAAGGAATCGTCGGCGTCGAGGACTGGGGCGGCGGCGAAAAAGCCCGCGACCGCACTTGCGAACTCCAAAACTTTCACCTTTACGTGGGACAAGCCGAGTTTCCCGGGCACGATCATTGCCGGAACGTTCCAGGAATTCAAGAGCGATGAAGCGGGCATCGACCTGCATGTGTTCTTCAAGCCAAATCACCAGAACCTCGGCGCGGAGTACGCATCGACGGCGATCAAGGCGTTCACCTACTTCGTCACCCAGTATGGCAACGCACCCTCGACGCGGTTAAAAATCGTTGAGATTCCAGACGACACAGTGCCCACGGCATGGGCGCCTGAAATTGCGGCGCTTTCAAGCCGGGCGATCACGGAGAAGACCAACTACCGGTTGCTGGCAAATACGATTGCGCATCAGTGGTGGGGCGCCTCGGTGAGTCCGGCATCGAAGGACGACTGGTGGATCAGCGACGGCTTCGCGCGCTACTCCGAAGCCCGTTATGTGGAGAGCGCGGCGGGCGAAGCGGGGCTCGAGGAAATGGTGAAGGACATGTCGGTGGGCGCGCTTGCCTATGACAGCGTGCCGCTTTCGAGCGCCGCCAAGCTCGACTATTTTTCTCCCGAATTTCAGTCTTTGGTGACCGACAAAGGCGCCATGATCCTGCACATGCTGCGCTGGGTTGTCGGCGAGAACAAGTATCTGAAACTCATGCGCGAATTTGCCACCAAGTATGCGGGCAAGTCCGCCAGCACCGACGATTTCCGCGAGGTCAGCGAGCATGTGTTTGGCCAAAAACTTACGTGGTTCTACTCGCAGTGGCTGGATTCGACCAGCGCCCCCGAGTTCAAGGCCAAGTACACGGTCTACCGGTTGGGCACTAACAAAGGCTTCCGAATTGTCGGCGCGATCACGCAGGATCTTGATCTGTTCCGCATGCCGGTAAGTTTGAGAATCGATACCGATGGCAGAACGGAAGAAAAACGCATTGAGGTAGTGGGCACCGATTCCCCGTTTTCGGTGGAAACGTTTGGACGCCCGCGGCGGATCACGATCGATCCCGGAAACCGCGTGCTGACCAACTCGACCGACATCAAGCTGCGGTCGTCGATCGTGCGCGGACAGGGACTGACCCAGCAAGGCGATCTGGCGGGCGCTCTCGGCGAGTTCAACAAAGCGCTCGAAGTCAACAAGAACAGTTCGCTGGCCCACTACCGGATTGCCGAGGTTTTTTTCCTGCAGAAAAACTATCAGGCGTCGGCGAACGCCTATCGCGAATCGCTGAATGGCGACGGTGAGCCGCGATGGACCGAGGTTTGGAGCCACTTGCAACTGGGCAAGATTTTCGACACAACCGGGCAGCGCGAACGCGCCGTCAATGAATACCGCCAGGCGATCCAGACTAACGATAATACCCAGGGCGCGCTCGAGGAATGCCGGCGATACATGCAAAAACCTTACGAGCGGGAAAAAGGAAGCTAAGCGGGAAAAAATGGGGCCCGTACCACCAGGCGAATGGCGGTACGAGCCAGGAGGGAACGATTCAGAGCATAGAGCAGAATTCCATGAATGTCAAGTAAGTCTATGGACTTTATTTTTTGACTTCCTCAGACCTATGTGGTGGCGGGTTTTGCGCCGCCGGACGGGGCGAAGCCCGTCCCCACACAACCTAAACCTTGACCCCGTCAAATCCCTTGCGCCGCTGCTCGCTGTACCGGTGCAAAGCGTCCTCGATGATGGGATAGGCTTTGGTTGCCGCCTGTATCTCGTCCACCTCGACTGACTTGCCCTCCAGCTGTTTGTAGTCCTGAAAGAAGCGACGCAGCATGATCAACCGGTGCGGCGGCATTTCCGCCGCTTCCCGGTAGGCGTTGAACTCCGGATCTTCGGTGGCAATGGCGATGATCTTGTGATCCTTCTTCCCCGAGTCGATCATGGTCATGAGCCCGATCGCCCGCGCGTGGATGATAGTCAGCGGAACCACGGGTTCCTGGCACAGCACCAGCACGTCGAGCGGATCGTCGTCTTCGGCCAGGGTTTGCGGAATGAAGCCATAGTTTGCGGGATAATAAACCGCCGAGTACAAGATGCGGTCGAGCTTGATCAGGCCGCTGGTCTTATCGAGTTCGTATTTCACGCTCGAGCCGAAGGGAATCTCGATGACGGTGTTGAACTCCTGCGGCAGCTTGCTGCCGGGAGTTACGTCGTGCCACGGATGGATCATGGAATCAGGCCTGCCTTTGTGAGTTCGTATAGAGATTGTAAATGCAGTGGGATCAGCTAAGGGTTGGGGCTAACGAACTCCAATGCCGCCCCGCAGTGGTAAGTTCGAAATTCGGGAGAAACCTTGATGCGCATCGCAATCGTATCCGACATCCACGGCAACCGAACCGCGTTTGAGGCCGTCCTGGCGGATCTGCGACAAACGTCCCCCGACTTGATCCTCCACGGCGGCGATCTGGCGGACGGAGGAGCAAGTCCCGTGGAGATCGTGGATCGCATTCGAGATCTCGGTTGGCAAGGCGTCGTTGGGAATACGGATGAAATGCTTTTCAAGCCCGATTCGCTGACTGAGTTTGCGAAGCAATCGCCGAAGCTGCAACCCCTTTTTGCAGCGATCGAGGAGATGGCGGTTGCGACCCGCATCGCGCTCGGAGAAGAAAGGCTCGCCTGGCTGCGTTGCCTGCCGCCCACTCATACTCACGATCCGCTGGCGCTGGTGCACGCCAGTCCTGGGAGTCTGTGGCGTGCGCCGGCGCCGGAAGCAAACGATGCCGAACTGGAGTCAATCTACGGACCGCTCGGCCAGCCGATTGTCATCTATGGGCATATTCATCGCTCGTACATTCGGAGCGTTTCAAGGATGACCATTACGGGAATGTCCGTCCCAGAAATAATCGTCGCCAACGCCGGCAGCGTCAGTCTTTCTTACGACGGCGATCGTCGCGCTGCATACTTCTTGCTGGATGAGTCCAAACCTGCAATCCGGCGCGTCGAGTATGACGTGGACAAGGAGATTAAGGCGCTTTCGGCCTGCCGTCTCCCACACGCCGATTGGATTGCGAAAATTCTCGAGAGCGGCTGCCCCCAGATGCCTTGACCCACATTCACCCAGCGCGTACAGTTTTTACACAGGGACGAGGTTTCCATGTCGAGCGCAGCCAACAAGTATTTGAAATTTGGGTCGGTGACCGTCTTGATTCTGCTCTCGCTCGGCTATCTTGCCTACACGGGCGTCCAAGACAGCAAGAGCTACTACGTCACCATCAAAGAATTGAACGGCATGGGGAACGAGGCTTACTCCAAACGTCTGCGTGTGGCGGGAAATGTGGTGCCGGGCTCGATCAAGCGCTCCGGAACCCGCGTCGATTTCGTGCTGAAAGAAAATGATCTGACGCTGCCGGTTTCTTATACCGGGACCGAAGCTCCTCCCGACACTTTCAAAGATGACTCGCAAGCTTTGGCCGATGGCAGTTTCGGACGCGATGGCATTTTCCATGCCAAGCAATTGCAGGCCAAATGCGCATCGAAGTATGCGCCCCAGCCTGGCAAGACCGGTCAACCCGGAGCCACTCCGGCCACTGATCCAGGTAAGAGCATGTCGCAGAACCAGACTTCCGGATCTAGCGGGATGTCGAACTAACTCGCCGTCCTTATTCCTTTGACTGACGCCACCGCTCCCGTCATCACCATCTCAAATCTGATCAAACAGTTTGGCCGCTTTGCCGCGCTGCGCGGCGTCACCGCGGAATTTTCCGGCGGTAAGCTCTATGCCATTCTCGGCGATAACGGCGCCGGCAAAACCACATTGCTGCGCACTCTGGCCGGACTCAGCCAGCCGTCGAGCGGCGAGGTCGCGGTCCTCGGGGCCGACAAGTTTCACGACATCTGCCAGCAGGTGGGCTACATGGCACATCCCTCTCTTCTTTATGACGAGATGAGCGGGATGGAGAACCTGCAATACTTTGCCCGGCTGTACGGAATCACCGGCAGAACGCGCTGCGCCGAGGTCATCCGCTCGGTCGGCCTCGATCCCGAGCTCGTCCGCCCCGTCGGCCAGTATTCGCAAGGCATGCGGCAGCGGCTGTCGTTGGCGCGGGCCCTACTAAACGACCCCAAGATCCTTCTGCTCGATGAGCCCTTCTCGAATGTGGACAGTCATTCAGCGACGGAGATGGTTCAGTTGCTGGCGCGCACACGCGACCGAGGCACAACGGTCTTCGTCGTCACTCATCAGGCCTCGTTGCTTGACCACGCGGCCGACGAGTTCGTCTGGATGGAATTCGGCCAGATTGTCGAGCGCACGCGGGAGTTGAAACGGTCGACGAGTTCAGGAGAAAGCACGCGGGGAAACTCAAAATGACCGTGCCCACCGGCATCACCCGCGCCACGTTGCTCAAAGACCTCCGCCTCGAGTGGAGGTCGAAGGACGCCATCAACTCGATGCTGTTTTTTTCTCTGTTGGTGGTGGTCGTATTCAGTTTTTCATTCGATCCGACCGCGGAAGAATCGCGCCAGATCGCCGGCGGACTGATCTGGGTGGCGTTCCTGTTCGCGGCGGTGGTGGCGCTCAACCAGACCTGGGCACGCGAGATTCGCAATCAGGTGCTCGACGCCTACCGGGTTTCGCCCGCGCCTGCCAGTTCCCTGTTCGTGGCCAAGGTGTTGGGCAATTTTATTTTCGTGACCGTGCTGGAAGCGCTCATGACTCCGTTGTTCATCGCGTTCTACCGCTTGCGGGCGCTCGGACCGGTATGGCAATTGCTGCTGGTCGCGGTTCTCGGGACTTGGGCTCTGGTCGTAAACGGAACTTTCTTCGCTGCCATATCCCTGCGCACACGCAGCCGTGAAATCATGCTGCCGCTGCTCTTGTTCCCTATCTCAATCCCGGCAATCCTCGCCATGGTGCAAGCGACTACCGCAATACTGAACGGAGAAGGCGCGCACTTCTATATCGTGTTGCTTGCGACCTACGATCTGGTGTTTACTACGTTGTGCTTGCTTCTGTTTGAAACAGTATTGAACGCCGAATAGTGAGTGGAGCGACGGGCGTCTCGCCCGTCCAGCAGTTCGGCGGCCGGGCGGGGACGCCCGGCTCTCCACCAGCAAACGTAATATGGCGGACGCGGGATGATTTAACCGGCATGAAGAGAGCTTTCCCCATCCTCGGTGTTCTTACCGCGGTCCTATTGAGCTACGCGCTTTACGAGGCACTGGTCGCTGCGCCCACCGAGCAGACAATGGGCGACGTGCAGCGGATTTTTTACTATCACGTTCCTTCGGCTTGGACTGCGTTCACTCTGTTCCTCATTAATTTTGTAGCATCGATTTTGTATCTGGTTCGGCGGAACCCGGCGGCCGACATCGTCGCGCTGGTCAGTGCTGAAGTCGGCGTCGTCTTCTGCACCGTCGTGCTGGTCACCGGACCGATCTGGGCGCGGCCGGTGTGGGGTATTTGGTGGGCCCCCGGAGATATACGACTCACGTCGACGCTGGTCTTGTGGCTAATCTATGTAAGCTACCTCGTGCTCCGCCGCTTCTCTTCCAGCGGACAGACACCCACGCTGGCGGCCGCCCTTGCAGTTCTAGGCGCGCTCTGCGTCCCGTTTGTCTACTTCTCGATCTGGTTCTTCCGCACCCAGCACCCGCAGCCGGTCATGGGCGGAGGCGGATCGATTGATCCGCGCATGCTGCACGTGCTGCTCATCAACTGGCTGGCCTTTTCCTGCTTTGCTTTTATGGTTTGCTGGTCGCGCTATCGATTGGAGAGTCTGCAGCGCGAGGTCGAGCAGGCCCATGCCCTGGAATCGCTGTTGGACCCGCGCGGGAGTCTGCGATGAGAGGAAATGTCCGATGAGTGGAAACGGATACCTTTTTGCCGCCTACGCCGCCACCTGGATCATCCACATCGCCTATTTGGGGACGATCGTCCGTCGCTACTCGCGCCTGCAGCGGGAGATCGAAGACCTGAAAAAGCCAGGCGTCAGGTCTTAGGTGTCGGGTCTTAGGTGTCAGGTCTCAGGTCCAAGGTCTCAAGCGCTGGATTTCATCGCCAAGTTTTTCCTGCGACCCGACACCTGGAACCTGAGACCTTTTCTGTGCAACCATTTCGCCCTCACTCGGCTTCTCACTATGCGGCCCAAGCTGTCTGCCCGGCTTGACAGCGTATCTGTTGAATGTAAAAGTATTTGTTTAGTTCAATCCCAGTATTCTGGTGACAGGTACGCATCCGCTTCCTAAGGGCGTCGAGCGGCGGTGTTTGTGTGCCATTCTTGTTCTCACCCCACGAAATTGGGAAATCGGAGGAGCTTCGTGAATTGGAATTGCCCTGTGTCGGTAGGAGGATCGGTGAGACGTTCGGCTTCAGAAAAAAAGACAGGTGAAAATACAGGAAATAAGATGAAGGCTGCTTTCCTGGCGGCGGCAGTGCTCGCCATCGCGGGCGTCGCGTTCTATTTTTCGACTGCCGTACATGCCGCAAAAGCCAGCGGGCCCGGATTTGCCGACCTAAAGCCTGCCGCCCATAATGCGCTTCCGTCGAAATCCCTGTCGCTGCCGCTTTTCTTCGAGCCCAACCAGGGTCAGACCGCTCCTCAGGTCAAGTTCCTCGCCCGCGGAAGCGGCTACGGCCTGTTCCTGACCGCCGACGAAGCGGTGCTGCGACTGCAGACTTCAGCCGTCAGCTCTCAGCATTCAGCTCTCAGCTCTCAACGTGCATCAAGCTCGGTGATTCGGATGCGGCTCGACGGGGGAAACTCTTCGGCCCGCGTTTCGGGCGCATCGCCTCTGCCGGGCAAAAGCAGCTATTTCATTGGCAACGATCCGTCTAAGTGGCATCATGACATTCCGCAGTTTGCGCGCGTCCAGTATGAGGCGGTTTATCCCGGCATCGACCTCGTTTACTACGGTGATCAGGGACAGCTCGAATACGATTTCCGCGTCGCGCCTGCCGCCGACCCGAACCAGATCGCGCTCAGCTTCAAAGGCGCTTCCGCACGCATCGATTCGGGTGATTCGGGCGATCTAATCCTCTCCACCGCCAGCGGAGACGTTCGCTTTCGCGCACCTTACATTTATCAGCACGCCGCGCCGCAGAGCCGAAATTCCGAGAAAATCATCGCGGGAGCTTTCCGCCAGCTCGCCGACAACAAAATCGGCTTCGCCATCGGAGCCTACGACCACAGCCGCGAACTTGTCATCGACCCGGTCCTGAGCTATTCGACCTACCTGGGTGGCAGCGGCACCGAATCGCTAGTAAGCATCGCGGTCGATTCCTCCGGTAATATTTATGTCGCCGGCACGACCGACTCAGCGGACTTCCCCGTTACCGATAGCTCCGCTAAAACGGGTCTGAAGAACATATTTATTTCCAAGATCAATCCTACGCAGACACCCGCATCGGCGCAGCTGGTTTTTTCCCATTACCTCGGAGGCAACGGCACCGACCTGGCCGCAGGCATCAGCGTTGATTCCAACTTCAATATTTATGTGGCCGGAACAACCACATCGACCAATTTTCCGACCACCAGCAACGCATTCCAAACTACGGCGGCCGTCGCCGGTACACACGGATTTCTCAGCATGCTGAAAAACAGCGCTGGTTACGCTCTCACCTATTCCACCTACCTCGCGGGCAATGGAACCGATCGCGTCACTGGAATCGCCATCGACGCTAGCGATCAGAACGCCTTTGTTACCGGCGACACCACTTCCACCAACCCCGCCAGTGACGGATTCCCTGCGAATCCCAACGCCTTTCAACCCTGTCCTTTTGGGCCGGTTCTATCAGGAGGGACGTGCCCTGCCAGCGGCCCGCCCCAATTCTTCGCCAGCAAGATCAACACCGGCGGCAGCGGTCCCCAGAGCATGCTTTACTCCACCTACTTTGGTGGCGGAAATCCGGCCACCGCGACGTCGGCTGGCGGCGGCATCGCCGTGGACGCCTCTGGCAACATGTACTTCACCGGCAGCACCAACATGCTGCCCACGACTGGAGGCAATGGCGAGGCAAAGTTCCCCCTCTTC
>Ga0066692_10001065_pt1 | contig 10415 bp, 8 predicted proteins | sample GraSoiAngelo_141_FD_66456 | JGI IMG/M metagenome (GOLD analysis project Ga0066692, IMG submission 66456) | Grasslands soil microbial communities from the Angelo Coastal Reserve, California, USA - 14_0929_12_40cm | ecosystem: Environmental > Terrestrial > Soil > Grasslands | place: USA... | reverse complement strand
CCTTACTTTGCGGAGTTGCCGCGGGGCTCTTCGGGGTTGGCGGAGGCGTGCTGCTGGTGCCCCTGCTTGTTTTGCTTTTCGGTTTCTCGCAGCATCGCGCCCAGGGCACGAGCCTGATCGCTCTGGTGCCGCCCACGGGCCTGCTCGCTTTTCTCGCCTATTCGAAAGAGGGGTACGTCTCCTGGCGAGTCGGTTTGGAGCTCCTTCCGGGCATGTTTGTGGGGAGCATTTTCGGCGGCAATCTTGCGGAATCACTGAAGCCGCAGCGCATGCGCCAAGCCTTTGCGGGGCTGCTGTTCGTCCTCGGCGCCTGGCAAGTGATCGCGGCGTGGTGGCGCTGACCGGCCATGATCGACATCCATTGCCACATTCTCCCGGGAATGGACGACGGGCCGGAGCAACTTGAGCACGCGATGACCATGGCCGAAGACGCCATCGCCGACGGCATTACCCACGTCATCGCCACTCCCCATGCCAACAACCACTACCACTTCGACTACCAACGTGTGCGCCGCATCCGCGGCGCGTTGCAGGAGCGCCTCGGTGACCGGCTGCACGTCGCCACAGGCTGTGACTTCCATCTCAACCCGGAAAATCTCGCCGCTCTCAAAGTTGACCCCGCGCGCTTCTGCCTCAATCAGCGGAACTATCTCCTCGTCGAATTCGACGAGTTCGCTATTCCGCCCTCGATGGACCAAACGCTTCATCAACTGCAGCTCGCCGGCCTGCGACCCATCATCACGCATCCGGAACGCAACGGGATTCTTCGCGCGCAGCCGGACCGGTTGCTCCGCTGGGTGCGCATGGGCTGCTCCGTGCAAGTCACCGCCGGCGCGCTGACGGCAGGGTTCGGCCCCGGCGCGCAGCGCGACGCCGAAGAATGGATCGGGCGCGGCCTGGTTCACTTGGTGGCCAGTGATGCGCACAATACGCGCAATCGCCGCCTGCTGCTCAGCCCCGCTTACGAAGCGCTCGCCGCGCGCTTTGACGAGGACCTCGCGCGAAACCTGCTGATCGAAAATCCGCGCGCTGTCTTCGAAGGCCGCCCGCTGCCCTATGTTCCCGAAGTTCTCGATGAAAAACCGCGTCGTCGCCGCAAACGCTTCTTCTTTTTCTGACCCTCGTCTGGTTACGGGAAGAGGTTCATCTCTGTGGCGCGGGGTTTCGGTGGAGCGCCTCCCCGAAACCCGAGGCCGCTCCACACCGCGCCGCCAAGCGCGCCGACCAGCACGAACAGGGCAACCACCGCTCCAAGAACGGGAATTAACTGCAATACAGCGAGCGCCGAAATGCCCGTGGCCAGCGAAGTCAGATTCGAGCGCGGCAAGGTCAACTCCCCGATCGCCTGGGCGACTCCCGCGGTACCCACGGCGAATAGTATTCCCGCTACACCAAGCACGGAAAGATTTGCTGCATCCTCCCAACGGCCCAGCCGGTCCGTAGTATCCAACAAAACGCCGAAAACAATGCATAACACGAGCCCAATGAGGCCGACCCAAAACGGATGGTCTGTGATTGCCTCCTCGATCGCCTGGACTCTTCTCGGACGCAGCACCAGTGTCACCAAAGAAACAATGGTCGAGTACAGCCCGAGTACCGCAAGCGCGCCGCGCAACCCGATGTATCGCTGGCCCGGAACATGAATCCACGGGAACGACTCCGGCTCGGCGCCTTCGGGTGTATGGGCTCCCGGCTCCCTTTCAACTGGCCCGCCTATAGCGAAAAGGTCGCCGCCCGCGCGGGCTCCCGTCCGAACCCGTACCATCCCGCCGACCGCCTTGGCGTCGCCTCCCACCGATCCACTTATGTCGATATCTCCGCCGATGGTCACCACATTGCCGCCTACGCCCCCGCGCGCCACAACCACCGAACAAAAGATACAGGTGAGGTCGCCGGGGACGGTTCCCGGCCCCTGCACAATGATGGTGCGAAAGTAGGAGACCCGCCCTCCCTCTTGTGCATTAGCATCGGCCGCCACCAGCAGAAGGAGGCTCGCGAGGAGAAAATGCTTCATACGCCTCCAGCAAATTCAAGAAGCTGGCTTCAAGGGCAAGCCCGCCCAGGCATTCGCCAGGCCCAAGACTTCACGCGCCACGTCCAGAGCATCGCTCGAACTCCGCCACCAATGCGCCCCATCGTAAGGATCGTCGCGCACCGCCCGAACAATACACCGCATCCCCGGGATCGCGCGCTTGCGCCAGAGCGCGCGGACACGCCGGGTATGGGCCTTTGTCGTCACCAGGATGACGGAAGACCCGCGCTCGCGTTCGAGCGCTTGGGAAACGGCGTCCACTTCCGCTGCCGTGTTCGCGCAATCCGGCTCGAGAACGCGGATGGCATCCGCCGGCACGCCGAGATGGATCAACACGCGCTGGCTATAGAACGCTTCGCCCACGTAGGGAATCCCCATCGCTCCGAGTTCCGCGCCGGGACCCGCAGGTCGCGTCACCCAAACTTGCGGCGCCCAACCCTCGCGATAGAGCGCCGCGGCTTCCCGCGCCCGCATCGGCATTCGGCCGCTGAGAATCACGACCGCATCAGCTTTCCCAAGTGGATCTTCCACGATAAGCCATCGGCCAACGCCCAACGCGCCCGCGAGTACGAGAAACACGAGTCCCAGGAAAATCGCAATCCAAAGCCGCGCCCGGACGCGCGGGCGTGCAGCAGCAGCTTGGAACGGCGCCATAACGTCTGCGCATCGTATCCTTCACGCTGCATGCGGTCAATTGCGGCGCGCCGCGCGCAATCCGTTATCCCTTTGGGCAATTCGTGCCCTTGTTCCGAAGCGCTAATAGGAAGACGTCATGCTTACACCTACGATGGAAGAGCGAAAGGCGTTCCGTTGCCCCTACGCGCATCCGACGCCGCCGTTTGGTCAATCGCCGCGCGACAGGCTAAAATACTCCACTGTTTTTTAGGAGCGCCTCGCCGATGCGAGCTGTCGTCACGGGCGGAGCTGGCTTTCTCGGGTCGCATCTCTGTGACCGCCTTATCGCCGAGGGCTGGGACGTCCTTGCACTCGACAATTTGATCACCGGCGTGGACTCCAACGTCGGTCATCTCCTGAATTCTCCGCGCTTCCGCATCGCCCGCGCGGATGTCTCCATGTACATCGACGTGCCGGGCCCGGTGGACTATGTTCTCCACTTCGCCTCTCCCGCGAGCCCCGTGGATTACTTGAAACTACCCATCCAGACGCTGAAAGTCGGCGCGCTCGGCACACATAACGCCCTCGGGCTCGCCCTGGCGAAAAGCGCGAAGTTTCTGCTGGCTTCAACCAGCGAATGTTACGGTGATCCCGAGATTTCGCCGCAGCATGAAGAATATTGGGGCCACGTGAATCCCATCGGTCCGCGCGGCGTCTACGACGAAGCGAAGCGTTTCGCCGAAGCCATAACCATGGCCTACCACCGCTATCACGGCGTGGACACGCGCATCGTGCGCATCTTCAACACCTACGGCCCGCGCATGCGCCTGAACGACGGCCGCGCGCTTCCAAACTTCGTTTACCAGGCGCTCGCCCGCCAACCCCTCACCGTTTATGGCGACGGCCAGCAGACGCGTAGCTTCTGCTACGTCTCCGACTTGGTCGAGGGAATCTACCGGCTGATGCAGTCCGGCGAACATCTTCCCGTCAACATCGGCAACCCGCAGGAAATCACCATTCTCGAATTCGCCGGGCGCATCCGCGCGCATTTCCCGGATGCGCCTCCGATCGTCTTCCAGCCTCTTCCGCAGGATGACCCCAAGCGCCGCTGTCCGGACATTTCCAAAGCCAAGCGACTCTTGAACTGGGAACCCAAAGTCGGACTCGAAGAAGGACTTGGTTTGACGCTCGATTATTTCAAAAAGCAGTACGCAGCGGCCGCCAAGTGAGCTCCGGCGGCCGCTATTCCATTCGGCCGAAGCAGTGGTATTCGAAGCCCAGCTCTCGCATCCGCCGCGGCGAGTAAAGATTGCGCCCGTCAATCACCAGCTTCCGCGCCATCTGTTTGCCCGCCCGCTCCCAGTCGATGTGACGGAAGACGTCCCACTCCGTGCACACCAGCGCCGCGTCCGCGTCCTGCAGCGCTTCGTACGGATCCGCGTGGTAGCTCACCTGCGGAAAAACAGCCTTCGCGCGCGGCATGGCTTCGGGGTCGCTGCCGTGCACTTTGGCGCCTTCTTCCAGCAGCCGCCGCACGACCTCCAGTGCGGGCGCGAAGCGAATGTCGTCCGTATTCGCCTTGAAAGCCAGGCCCAGCACCGCAACGTGTTTTCCCTTCATCACCCACAGCGCTTTGTGTACTTTTTCCAGAATGCGGTCGATCCGCTGCTTGTTCACGCGTTCAGCGGCCTTCAAAATGTCGAAGTTCACGCCGACCGACTCCGATAGGTGGATGAACGCCTGAATGTCTTTCGGGAAACAGAAGCCGCCGAAGCCCAGCCCGGCTTTGAGGAATTGCGTGCCGATGCGCGGATCGAGCCCCATCGCTTGCGTTACTTCTTCCACGTCGGCGCCGATCTTTTCGCAAATGTCCGCGATCACGTTGGCGTAACTGATTTTCAGCGCTAGAAAAGAATTCGACGCGTGCTTGATCAGCTCCGCGCTGTTGATCGTCGTGACCAGGAAGGCTCCCTCCGCGCCCGGCGGGCATTTCCCCTCGTGCACCGGGCAGTTGAACTTCCGCTCGAGAATGGGCCGGTAAATTTCGCGCAGCTCCGCGGCAGAAATCTCTTCCTCCACGCCGACCACCACGCGGTCCGGATGGAAAAAATCCAGCACGGCGGTCCCCTCTCGCAAAAACTCGGGATTGGACGCGACGCGGAACTGAATCGCCGAGTTCCGCGAATAGGCTGTGAGCGCGCGCCGCAGCTCGACTCCCGTGCGCGCAGGCACCGTGCTCTTCTCGATCACCAGCTTGGGCGAGCGGGCCTCCCGCGCAATCTGCCGCGCCACGTGGTCAATCGCCGAGAGGTCCGCTTCCCCGGATTCCTTCGGCGGCGTGCCCACGCAGATGAATATCGCGTCGCCCCCGCGGATGGCTTCGCCCGCATCCGGCGTGAACGAGAGCCGCTTCGCGCCGCGTCCCGCGGCGAGCACCTGGTCCAGGTGCCGCTCGTAGATGGGAATCCCGCCCGCCTGGAGTTGCGCGATGCGCTCGCCGTCAATGTCCGTGCAAATCACATCGTGCCCGGCTTCCGCCAGACACGCTCCCGTCACTAGGCCCACGTAGCCGCAGCCGATCACTGAAAGGCGCAAGTCCAGTTCTCCCGTGGATGGCCCCGGGGTGGCCCATCCGTGTATTTGAAGCCGGAATCAGAGGCGTCATTTTGAACGAATCTTGAAAAGTTGCAAAGCCCCTACTCACGCGGCATGACCGCCGAGCCCGTTGACCGCTTGTGGCGTTTACCCCGATGGAATCGGGGCGGTCACCCAAAATGTTGACCGCTTCGCGGTCACCCAGAACGTTGATCGCGTGACTTTCCTGCCACCGCCGTGGAGCTGTGCGCGCCGCGGACCGCCGGGACGCTAAGGACGTAAATCGCGATGGCCCAAGAGCAGACCCCGCAACCCCAGAAGCACGAGCCGGGGCTGCCTGCGGGCCACACTCCACAAGAGCCGCGCCGCTTCGTCCCGCGTGATCTCGCCCAGGGACTCCCGGGCCGACGCATCGAGTAAATCCACCAGCCGGCTGTAATCAACCTGCTGAAAATGGTGCAACGCGCGCCGGATCAGCCAATGCGTGCCGAGCTCCCGCCGCAGCGCTCTCAACTCCGCGCTGCGCCCGCCGTTCAGGATGGCTTCGGCCACGCCACGCGCTCCGCGGAAGCCCGTGATCACCCCGCCGATTGTCGTGACTTTCACTTGGGCGGCCGCATCGCCTACCAGATAAACATCGCCTCGGCCCACTCGCCGCCGCACCGGAATCCAGCGCCGGTACGCCGGAATGCGCGCGCCTTGCCACGCAATCGGCTCCATCCGCCTTTTTTCCAGGAAACGCGCGAGGCGCCGCGCCGCGTCGCGGCCGTCTTCGGCGATCAAGCCCAGCGCGCCGCGCTCCTCCGATTCGGGAATCAGCCAATAAAAGTAAGGCGTGTCGTCCGGCACGAACCACACGCGAACCGTGTCTGTCGGGCAGTCCTTGGGCAGCCGCACGATGGCTTGGACCAGCGGCACGGTCTCGAGGGGCGGCCACCCGGCCGTGCGCGCAACGCGGCTCGAAACGCCGTCGGCCCCGACCACGTTTGCGGCGTGCAGTTCTTCCCGCCGCCCCCCCGACTCCACTTCCAGTCGAAGTTCGCCCCCATTGCTTCGGGGACGGCTCGAATTGGGCGCCAGAGTGAGGAAGCGCGTGTTGCACGCAAGCATCGCGCCCGCTTGCTGAGCATCGTCAGCAAGCGCACGGATCAATCGCGACCGCTCGATGACCAGATCGGGCCGCCCCAGCGCCACCTGCGCCGAGCGCCCGTCCGTGAACAGTTCGAACCGGCGAATCTCGTTGACGACGCCGGCTTCTGCGGCAGATCCCACGAGACTTCGCAACTGCTGGGTGACGATCAGCGTCCGCGGCGTCGGCTGCAAGCCGGGCGATGCTTCCACCACGCGAACACGCCGCCCTGCTTGCGCCATCAGCTTCGCCGCGTACAAGCCGGCCGCTGAGCCCCCCACGACGACCACCTGTTCCGTGCTCGTCGCCGCCGGCTTGTTTTCTTCGCTGGACACGCGCCCTTTCTGCCTCAATCGCCCAAGAGATCCCATTCCCGCGTCTTGGGAGTTCCTGCGCCGGTCGGCTGGAAGCCCGCGCCTGCTCCTTCAATTTGTGCGGCCATCTGACGTGGCCCTCACGGAGCTTCCAGCATGAAACTGCTTAGATGCGTGCAAGAGTATAGCCAATCCCTAAGCAAGGACAAAGAACAGCAGGCTGTTGAAGAAGAATTTCAGACGTACAAAAGTACACTCATGCTGCAATCTCGGCCTTTGCAACTTGACGTTCGTATGGGGCGCGCTCGAGAAGCACGACGCCCGCCAGGAGGAGCGTAGCAGCAACCGACGCTGCAAGCAGGGCGCCGCGCGCGGAAAGGTAGCTTACGAATATCGCTGTGCCGCCACTCACGGCTCCGAGCGCATACATCGCAAGTACCGCGCCGCGCTGGCCCAACCACAGATTCGCCAGGCGGTGCGCGGCGTGATCGGTCCCGGGAGCGGCGAATGGCAATAGCCCGCGGCGCAACCGCGAAATCGTCACCAGCGTCGTGTCAAACACGGGTACACCGAGGATGAGCACCGGCACGAGCCACGCCGCTGCGTGGTTTGCGTGTTCGAGCCGCAATTTCAACCCCAGCGTGGCCATCAGAAAGCCAAGCAGCATCGCTCCGCCATCGCCCAGGAAGATTTTTGCGGGCTTGAAATTCCACCGTAGGAAACCTGTGGCCGCGCCCAGGACGGCTGCGGCCAAAGTAGTTACGAGTACTTGGCCGTTCAGACCCGCCAGCACGGCATAAAAGATGGCGCCTAACGCCGCCGCGCCGGCGCACAAGCCATCCATATGGTCCAGAATGCTGAAAGCCGCCGTGATCCCCACGACCCAGAAAAGAGTCAGCGCCACATCCAGAAACCAGCCAGTCCGCCCGCCGAGCAAAACGCCGAACACCTGCGCGTGAATTCCGCTGGCGAGAAGAATGCTGCCTGCTACAGGCATCCCGACAAAGAGCTTGATCTGATGATGGAGCAGACCGCGATCGTCCAGGATGCCCACGGCAGCGACTAGCGTTGCGCCGGCCAGAATGCCCGTGCTCTGCGCGCGCGCGGTCCCGTCCAGCGCGAAGAGGATCGCGAGAACGATGCCGCCATAGATCGCCAGCCCGCCAAGAAGCGGTATGGGAGTCAGATGGACCTTCCGCGGTCCGGGAAGATCGACCATCCCCACGCGCAATGCCAGCGCCCGAACAGGCACGGTGAGGATCAATGATGCGATCAGCGCGATTGCAAACGCGAGAAGTCCGCCAGCCATTCACCCTCAAGGCTTGGGAGGGACGATGCCAGACCGGGATGCAACGGCACAGCTCCGCCTTTCTTCCAGCGGCGTGCCGAAGATGGCTGCCCCACGCAGCGCCCATACCTTAACGCGGCTCGCGCGGTCATTCAACTGCGAATGAGGATTGTTTCCAAAACAAAAAGAATCTGTTGACCGCTATGCGGTCACAAATAACAAAAATTCAGCGCTCGGTGAGCATTCGCACCAAGACGCGCTCCACTTCTTCACGATTCTTCGTCTTGTAATACCAATCGATCGTCCGCTTCAGGCCCTCCCGGAAAGCCACTTTCGGTTCCCAGCCGAGCAGGCGCTTCGCCAGCGTGTTGTCCGCCACGCGATTGAGCGGGCCCGTGGGCATGTCCGGTCGGAACTTGATCTCCGCCTTGTGCCCGGTGAATTCCAGTACCATCTTGACGGCATCAATCACCCGGATGCGCTCCATCGTCCCGAGATTCACCGCCGTTCCATCGCCGATCTTCTCTCCGGCAAGGATCGTGCCTTCGACAATGTCGTCGATGTACGTCCAGTTGCGGATCTGCGTGCCGTCGCCCCACACCTCGAATGGATTCCGACCGGTGAACGCGCGCGCGATCATGGCGATGACGGCGTGATTTTCAACACCCCTCGGTCCGTACACCGTGAAATAGCGGCACGACGCGGCGCCCAGCCCGTATTCTTTGTGATACGCCTGCAGCGTGAGTTCGCCCATCAGCTTTGCCCAGCCGTACATGTTGTCCGCGTCCTTCGGGCCTTTCGTCAAATCCTCGGTCAGGTAAAGCTCCTTCTTGACGTCCGACTGCAGAAAATTCGGATAGACGCAGCCCGACGAAGCGAAGACCAGTTTTTTCACTTTGGCCTTGAGCGCTTCCGCGAAAACCAGGCCATCGAGAAAAAAATTTGACGCTGGACCCGCCTGGTGCAGATCCACGTAACCCCGCCCGCCGTGGTCCGCTGCCAGGTGGAACACCGTGTCCACTCCCTGCATCGCGGCTGGCGCTACGCCCGGCTCGCGCAAATCAGCCCGGAAAAACTCCAACGTGTTGTTGCCGAGATGTTCGCGTAAGTTTTCCAGCCGCCCACTCGTTAAATCGTCCACCACGCGCGCCTTCGCCCCTCGTGCGAGCAATTGATCCACCAACGATGAGCCGATGAACGACGCCCCGCCCGTCACCAACACCAGTTTCCCCGTCCAGAATGTTTCTGGGGACATCAAGCGGTTCGCGCCTCTTCGATGATTTCAATGAATCGGGACAATTCATGGAATCTATCATATTCACGTGCCGCAGCCCGCGCGGCTTCGCTCATGCGTTTCACTCTTTCCGCGTCCCCTGCGAGCGCGCGGGCCGCCACGACCACCTCATCTGGCTTGTCCGGGTCCGCAACAAGGCCGCATCCGCGTTGCGTGGCGATCCATGCAGAGTCTGCTTCCTGCGGCGCAACAACGAGAATCGGGCGCCCTGCTGCAAGAATCTCGTATAGCTTGCTCGGGACCACAACGCCTTCCAGGCCGCGCTTCACCGTGATGACGTGCGCGTCCCCCGCAGCGAGTACTGACGGGATCTTGCTCGCCGGAAAAAACGGCAGGAAACGCACATTCTTCGCGGCCCCCGCCGAGGCTTCGATTTGCCCTTTCTGCGCGCCGTCGCCAACGAATACAAGGCCGATGCCGGCCGATTCGAGTTTCCGCGCCGCCGCGATCAACGTGTTCCATGCGCCGGAGAAGCCGAGGTTGCCCGCGTGCAACAGCACAAAATGAAAGTCGCCGCGGATCGTGCGAATCACTTCCGGGTCGAACTCCTCGGGAGGCGCATCCGACGGCGGAATTTCCGCTCCGTCCCGCGCGACCACCACGCGCTCGGGAGAAATGCCTTTGGCGATGATTCGCTCGCGCATGTCTTCTCCGAGAACGATCACCCGCGTCGCATTGCGCAGCGCCCAGCGGTGCAGCCACTCCCAGATGCGCGCGAGGAGCCCGGGGCCAATCAACGAACCGGCGAGCGCCATATCCGGATACAAATCGCGGATGTTATAGACATAGGGCTTGCCTTTCATCCGCGCGACAAACGCGCCGACAATGCCTTCGAACGGCGGATCGGTCATCGCCAGCACAACGTCGCACCGAAGAAAGAGAGCTCGCGGAGCGGCCAGCGCCACATAGGTGAGATAGTTCAGCACGCGGCGCTTCATCTGAATGCGCGGGAAGGCGGTCGAGCCGGCGCGGATAATCGTTACGCGGCCGGCCTGCTCAGTACGCCAGGGCCGCCACGGCCTGCGCTCTGTGGGGTCATAGGAAGGTCGGCCGCAGAGAATGGTCACTTCGTGCCGCGCACTCAGCGCTGCCACAACCGTCGCTGCGAGCTTTGCCGTCGCGGACGTGTCCGGTGGGTAGTACAGGTT
>Ga0066692_10001038_pt1 | contig 10500 bp, 5 predicted proteins | sample GraSoiAngelo_141_FD_66456 | JGI IMG/M metagenome (GOLD analysis project Ga0066692, IMG submission 66456) | Grasslands soil microbial communities from the Angelo Coastal Reserve, California, USA - 14_0929_12_40cm | ecosystem: Environmental > Terrestrial > Soil > Grasslands | place: USA... | reverse complement strand
ACCGTGATGCTCCCGGCGAACATGTTCCGCACGACACTCTGCACCGCGACGAGCCCCATACCGCTCCCCTCACCGAACTCCTTGGTGGTGAAGCCTGGCTCGAAAATGCGCTCCAGGTCCTGCGCGCCAATGCCCGATCCTTCGTCTTGGACGGTGAGATGCAGGGTGTTGACCTCCTGCGCGAGGCCCACGCGGATGGGCGCCGGCCGCGCGCTGCTCGCGTCCGCCGCATTGCGGATCAGGTTCACGAGCAGGTCGTACAGCGCATTGGGATCGCCCCGCAGATAGACGCTTTCGACGGTGGAGTCGAACTCGAGGGGGATGCGCTTCTCCTTGAGGACGCGGGCTTCGAGGGTGCAACAGGAGCGCACTACGCGCACCGCGTCGAACCGCTCGGAGCGGGCCAGCGTGCCCCGCGCCCGATCCTTGACGGCCCGCAGGAAGTTCACCGACCGATCGATGTCCTCGATCACCTGGCCGAGCTCGTCCAGCAGCTCGAGGCGCCGCCCCGCCGCCACCTCGGTCCAGCGGCCCACCGCCTCCATCACCAGCTGTAGGCCTGCGCGGGCCGCGGTGAGCGGGTTCGACAGCTCGTGGGCGATGATGCCGGGCAGCGTGGTCACGTCCTGCAGGGGGTCGAGACGCCGCGTGGCGGCCGGAGCGCCCTGTGCGAGCTCGCGCCGGTCGAGCAGGCCGAGGCACAGACCGGCCAGCTCCAAGGTGAGCCGCTCGCGGCTGCGGCGCTCCCGCCCGTTCGGAGGCGGCGCCGGCGGCCGCAGCCGCACCGGCGCGATGACCCAGGCGCCGCCGGGCGCCGCCTGGCAGCCGACCCAGCGGCTCCCCTGCACGATGGCGATGTTCCAGCGCCGCAGTGTCGTGTCGACGTCGAGCTTGGTGGCATGGTGGGAAGGCGCCTGCTCGCTCGTGGCTTGGGGCTCGAGCTCGGCACGCCCCGAGACCTCCCACACTGTCACGGCTCGGCCGCCGAGGGCTTGGCTCGCCTGCCGCAGCACTTCCCGTCTGCCCTCGACGTACGTCTCCGGTCGCGTCACCGCGGCTCCTCGGGACACTCCCACCCGGCGGCCGGCCAAAGGCGGCCGCCGGTCCGGACGGTGCATCCGTGGAAAGTGGGGGGCGCGTACTACATATGCGACGCCCTTGCCGCCCAGTCAAGCAACCGAGCGGTCGGCCGGGGGTATATTGCGTTTCCCCCTTGCCTGAGCCGGAGGTTCGGCATGGCCCTCTTCCGTCGGTCCCGCGCGCTGGCACTCGCGACATCACTGATCGGCATCGCCTGCGGGGGTGGCGGGGGCGGCGGCCCCGGCCCGACACCGACCCAGATCGCCAAGGCGCCCTCGAACGACGGTGACAATCAGGTCGGCACGGCCGGCCAGGCGCTGGCCACGCCGCTGGCCGTGATTGTGCGCGACGCCAGCGACAACCCCGTCGCGGGCGTGACGGTCACGTGGACGGCGGGGACGGGCAGCGGCTCGGTCGGGTCGTTGGGCACGAGCAACGCCAACGGCATCGCCACCGCGACGTGGACGCTGGGGGCGAACGCCGGTGCTCAGACCGCGACCGCCTCGAAGACGGGGCTGACCGGCTCGCCCGTCACCTTCAACGCTACGGCCCAGATCCAGGGCGCCACGCAGATGGCCTTGAACGGCGGGGACAGTCAGGTCGGCCCCGCGACGCAGGCCCTCCCGACGGCGCTGTCGATCATTGCGAAAGACCAGAACGGGGTGGCAGTCCAAGGGGTCACCATCGCCTGGTCAGCGGCGAACGGCGGCTCGGTCAATCCCGTGACGTCCGGCACCGATCCGAGCGGTATCGCCACGACCAAGTGGACCCTCGGGCCCAACGCCGGCAATCAGACGGCGACGGGGACGAAGACGGGCCTGGCGGGATCACCCATCACCTTTCACGCGGTCGCCCAGATTCAGGGCGCCACGCAGCTCCTGAAGGCGCTTATGAATTCGGGCGACGGCCAGACGGACACCGTGCTGGCCACGCTCCCCACCCCGTATCGGGTCATCGCGGAGGACCAGGACGGCGCCCCCGTGCCGAACGTGGTCGTCCACTGGGCGGCGACGACGGGCGGGGGCTCGGTGTCCTCCGGGACGAGCAACACCGACCTGAACGGGATCGCGGTCATCACCCACACCTTCGGCTCTACCGCCGGCGGCCAGTCGGTGCAAGCTTCGGTCACGGGTTTGATCGGGTCGCCCGTGACGTTTACGTCGACCGCACTCCCGGGCTTCCCGACCCAGATCGCGAAGAACGGCGGCGACAACCAGACCGGCGCGATCAACGCGCCGCTGCCCACGCCGCACAGCGTCATCGTGCACGACAGCCATGGCAACGTGGTGCCCATGGTGCCCGTCACGTGGGCCGTGGGCGACGGGGGTGGCTCGGTGAGTCCCACGAGCACTCAGACCGGTTCAAACGGCGTCGCAAGCACGACGCGCACCCTCGGCCCGACGGTGGGGACGCAGACCGACACGGCGCGGTCGACGCTCCCGCTGAGCGGATCGCCGGTCGGGTTCACCGCCACGGGACGGCAGCCGGTGACGGTGAACGTCACGGTGAACGACAACTTCTTCATGCCAAGTAGCGTAACCGTCGGCATCGGAGACACAGTGAAGTGGACGTGGAACGGTAGCCCGCACAACGTCACGTGGCAGGATGGGTTCATGGGGTCGCCGACCCAAGGCCCGCCGAACACGTATAAGCGCGTGTTCTCCGCGACTGGTGGCTACGCGTATCGCTGCACGGTTCACTCGACGAGCTTCGCGAACGGGATGATCGGCTCGGTGACGGTGCAATAGCAGGCCGCGCAAGTCTCGCGGCCATCTTGACACGCCTTTTCGCGCGGTTCAGCGTAGGCCCCTGCTGAGCCGCGCTGTTTTTTTGTCGCCACCGGAGGATGCGCATGCGATCCCCCTATGTGCACAGGTTGTGGTCCGTGCTGTCGCTCCTCACCCCACTCGCCCTCGCCGCCCAGCAGACGGGCGCGATCCGCGGCCGTGTCAGCGACGCCGCAACCGACCAACCGGTCACGGACGCCCGCGTCACGATCGAGCAGACGACCCTCGCCACGACGAGCCTTCCCAACGGCCAATACGCGCTCGGCGGCGTGCCAGCCGGGCATCATGTGCTCCTCGTGCGCCGCGTCGGGTACGCGATCGCACGTCAGGACGTCGACGTGCCGGTTGCGGACACGACGGAGGTCAACGTGGCGCTGCGCGCCGCCGCGGTCGCGCTCGACGCGATCGTGGTGACCGGCACCGGCGCCCCCGCCGAACGGCGGGTGCTCGGGAATACGATCGAGAGCGTCCCGGGGGACGCGCTGAACCAGGCGCCGGGCGCCACCACGGTTGATCAGGCCCTCGAAGGAAAGATTACGGGCGCCGTGATCTCGCAGAGCAGCGGCGTGCCGGGCGGCGAGGTCAGCGTGCGGCTGCGCGGCACCAGTACCGTCCTCGGCAACGCCGAGCCGCTGTGGGTGGTGGACGGCGTGATCGTGGACAACAGCGCGCAGGCGCTCGTCAGCCTCGGCGCCAACGCGGGACGCGGCAATGCGGCCTTGTCCAACCGCCTGTCGGACATCGCGCCCGGGGACATCGAGCGAGTAGAGGTCCTGAAGGGCGCCGCGGCGGCGGCCCTGTACGGCTCACGCGCCAACAGCGGCGTGATCCAGATCTTCACCAAGCGCGGCGGTCCGGGCCCGGCGCGGGTGACGGTCAGCAGCGAAGTGGGGCTGAGCGAGACGCCGAAGAAGTTCGCTTTCAACATGGCGCCGAACGCGGGCTGGACCGACGTCGTGTACGGTGGCGCCGACTCGCTCGGCGCTCTCGTGCAGCGTTACGACATCCAGGACTCGGTCTGGCGGACTGCGTTCTCCACGGTGAGCCGCGTGTCGGTGTCGGGCGGGAGCGGCGGCACCAGCTACTATCTGTCGGGCGCCTACGACGCGCAGCAGGCGATCGTCCAGGCCGAGGGGCGCCACCGCACGAGCGTGAGCGCGACCATTTCCCAGCAGCTGCGCCCGAACGTCGACGTGCGTCTGCGGGGCAGCTTCATCCAGACCCACAGCGACTTCCTTCCCGAAGGCGAGCAGACGCAGGGCGTGCTCACGAGCCTCGTCTTCACGCCCACCACCGTGAAACCGTTCTACGATCCGAACCTCGGCCGCTACCCCTACAACCCGGTGCTCGGCGCGAATCCGTTCACTGTGCTCTACACGTTTCAGGCCCCGCAGGACGTGACCCGCTTCGTCGGGAGCGCCGAGGCGTCGTTCCGACCCGTGCCGAGCCTGACCGTGCGCGCCCTCGTGGGTCTGGACGACTACCGCGAGGAGGACAAGTACCTCCAGCCGCCGTTCTCCACCGGAGCGAGCTTCACCGGCAGCATCTCGAATCCCATCAAGATGCAGCGGAACGTCAATACCGACCTCACCGCTACCCAGGTGGCGCAACTCTCCCCCACTCTCGGCCTGACGTCCACCCTCGGCTACCGCTATACGTCCACGCGCAGCGACATCTTGGCGGCCGGGGCGACCAATCTGGCGGTCGGGCAGACCGACCTGAACGGCGCTACGCCGACCGCCTCCCAGGGGATCGCAGAGCTGCGCACCCTCGGCGGGTTCGCGGAGGAGCGCGTAGCGGTCGCCGACCGTCTGTTCGTGACGGGCGGGCTCAACGTCGAAGGCGCGTCGGCATTCGGACCCGACGAGCGGTGGCAGGCGTACCCACGCGCGAGCGCCTCCTGGGTCGTGAACGACGAGCCCTTCTTCCGCAACAGCGGCCTCGCGAACCGCGTCAGCGCGCTGCGGCTGCGGCTCGCCTACGGCGAGACTGGCGGGCAACCACCGAACCAGTACGCCCAGTTCGACAACTACGTGAACGTCTCGTTCAGCGGGCAACCGGGGCTGGTGGCCAGCACCACTGCCGGCAACCCCGCGCTGCGTCCAGAGCGGCAGCGCGAGATCGAAGGCGGGATGGATGTCGGGCTCTGGAACGACCGAGCGCTCGCCGAGCTCACCTATTACCACCGGCGCACTTCTGACCTCGTGCTGTCGGTGCCGCTGCCGCCGAGTCGCGGTCAGGCCTCGCAGCTGCAAAACGTCGGCGTAGTGTCGGACCGCGGTTGGGAAGCGGCGTTCACCACGGTGAACGTGGACAAGCCGAGCTTCTCCTGGCGCACCCGGCTCTCTCTCGCCCACGACCGGAACCGGGTGGACCGGCTGGTCACCGCGACGGACACGCTGGTGTTCGACTACCTGAACGCCGTCATCCCCGGCCAGCCGATCGGCGTCTTCTTCGGCGGCTATTACGCGCGCAATCCCGACGGGAGCATCGCGTACGCGCCGGTCAGCGTGACGATGCAGGGGAAGCCGTATACGCTGCTCCTGCCCGTGCGCGCGAGAGACACGCTGCCCGGTGGCGTGATCGTGAACGGCCGCAAGGTGATTGGTGACCCCAATCCGTCGCTCACTGCCTCATTGAGCAACACGTTCGACCTGGGCCGACGCGTGCAGCTCTCCGTCCTGCTCGACGGACGCTTCGGCAACAAAGTCGCGAACTTCACGCGCCGCATCACCGAGCTATTCGGTGTGGACAAAGAGGTAGAGCGGGAAATCACGGGCGATACGGTGCCGCGGACATTCAGTCTGAACCCCGCGGGGCGGAGCCTGATCTACGAGGAGTACATCGAGGACGGCAGCTTCGTGAAGCTGCGGGAGATCGCGTTGTCTCTCCACTTCGACCAGGCGTTGGCAAGGCGGTTCGGCGCCGAGGCAATGGACCTGCGGTTCGCGGCACGCAACCTCCACACGTGGACCAGCTATCGCGGCCTCGATCCCGAGGTCAATCTGTTCTCGGCGAGCACCGTGTCACGCGGGGTGGACTTCGCGAACACACCGATCCCGCGCACCTACACCCTCAGCCTGAACTTCGCGTTCTGAGGGAGGCGACATGACGCACCGCGACCTTCGCCGCACGTGGCTGCTCCCGGTGCTCGCCACCCTGGCGGGCGCAGCCTGCGACCTCACGCTCACCAACCCCAACGCGCCGCCCGAGCAGACCGTGCTGAACACCCCGGACGGCCTCGTGGCCCTCGCCGTTGGGATGCAGAGCCAGTACGCCGGCGCGGTGGCGGATTTCCTCGTCCCTCCCTCGCTCATGACGGACGAATGGGGCACCACGTCGAAGTCCCTCATCGCGTACCAGTCGCTCCTCACCGGCCAGAACTTCGACCCCTCGTACGCCGTGGTGCTCGCGCCGTGGGCCGATGCCTACCGCACGATCAAGTCGGCGAACAACCTCCTGGCCCACGCGCCACAGGTTCCCGGGCTGGGCTCCGGCCTCGAAACCGGGATCGTTTCGCTCGCGAAGCTTTATCGGGCGATGGCGCTCGGCACGATCATTCTCGAGTATCAGAGCGTCCCCATCGACGTCTCCGTCCCCTTCCCGGTGCCGCAGCCGCGTACGGCAGTCCTCGACACGGTCCTCGCGCTACTCGAGTCCGCCCGCGTCGATTTCACCAGCGTGCCCGCCGCTGCCTTGACGGGCTTCAACACGCGCGTCCTCGGCACCGGCTTCAACGTGCTCAACACGATCGACGCGATGCGCGCGCGCTACTACCTGATCGCGGGCCAGTACCAGCAAGCGATCGACGCAGCCGACTCGGTCAAGGCGAACGTGCTCTCGGTGTTCAAGTACACGTCGCCCGCCGTGAACCCGATCTACGACCTGTCAATTCGCACGGGGTACGTGGCGGCGCTCAAGAGCTTCAAGGACCAGGCCGAGCCGGGGGACGCTCGCGTGAGCTACTGGGTCGATACCACGGCGGCGCCCATCACCGGCAATCCGGACTCGCTCCTCCTGCCGCTCAGGAAGTACAGCGGCCAGAACGACCCGTACCCGGTGTATCTGCCGGACGAGATGGTGTTGATCAAGGCGGAAGCCTTCACCCAACTCGGACAACTCGACTCGGCGGCGTTCTACGTGAACGCGGTGCGGACGCAATCCAGCTCGCCCGTGGACGAGCCGGTGGCGAACCTCCCGGCGCTCGACCCCGCGACGCAGCTTGGGACCCCGGCCCAGCTGTTGGCCCAGATCGCCTACGAGCGACGCTACGAGCTGTTCGAGCAGGGCCTGCGGTGGGAGGACACGCGGCGGCTCGGCAGCGCCATCACGACGACGCCGACGCTGGCGGTGCTGCCGATTCCGCTGCAAGAGTGCGACGCGAACCCGGCGGCGGGCTGCTAGCGCTTCTCGGTCCGGAGCACGTCCCAAATCCGCTCGTCCTCCGGGCCGAGCACCCACGCCGAGAAGCCCCGGAGCTTCTTCTCCCGCGCCAGTGCCAATTCGGCGCTGAAGCTCCGCACGTCGTTCAGGAATACCCACTCGAACACGCCGCCGTTCTCGAACATGGCCCAGGGCACGGCTTCGACGGAGTCCCACTCGACTTGAGCGCCATTGCGCTCCGCGAGGCCCGCGCCCCACGCCCAGCTCACCGTCTCGGACCACGAGCGGGCGCGCTCCGGGATCGAGGGGTCGTAGCGGCTGAACCAGTGCTCACTCCACAGCGGGATCCCGAGCGAGAGCTTGTCGGGCGGCACGAACCGGAGGAAATACTCGACATTCGCGCGCATCCAGGGGAGCCCGGCGACCGGGCCGGGCGGCGTGCGCCGTGTCTGCTGGTCGTAGGACATGAGGGAGATGAAGTCGCCCGCCCGCGCCAGGGCCGCCAGGTCGTAGCCCTCGCGCCAGCTCTCATAAAGGAAGCGATGGTAGCCCGTCGGCCCGGGGGTGTCGGCAGTGCGGTGCACCACGGCGATGCTGATTTTGCAACCCGCCGCGTGGAGCGCGCCCGCCGCTGCCATGTACCACGCGGTGAGCCGGTCGCGGTCGTCCAAATTGACGTTCTCGATGTCGAACTGGATCCCCCAGAGACCGTTGTCGCGGCACAGCGCGACCAGGGTGCGGACGGCGCGCGCGCGCGCCGCGGTATCAGCCAGTAGCCGCCGCAGCGCCGGCTGGTTGAACCCTTCGTTCACGACTAACGGCATCACCCTGACGCCGTGCCGCCGGGCGAGGTCCAGCACCCGCCGGTCCACGCTCCCCCACACAATCCCCAGACTGTCGATCGTGTAGACCTGCGGCCCGAGGACCGTGATCTGATCGATGTGCTTTACGAGGCTCGCGTAGCTATTCTCGCCGTCCACGTAGTAGAGCAGCCGCTCGAGCGGCTGCTGCGCCTGCGCTCCCCGTCCCGGGAAGGGTGGGGATGGGAGGACGCCCAGCAGGCACCACAGCAGCACGCGGTGATGGATGCTCCTCGTCGGAACCCCCTCGTCTCGTCTGGTCTCACTTTGCCGGCGCGGCGGCCGGACGTATTCTTCCAGAACGTATGTTGCCCCCCAGCGAGCAGCAGCGCCAGGTTGCCCCAGACGCGGCCGAGCGTACCGCGGTCGTAGCGGGCTCGCGCGACCGCGAGCGCATCCGGACCGTCGTCGTCGGGGAGCACGACGATCTCGCCCGACTGCTCGCCGACCGGATCGTAACCGTGGTCGCCCGCGCGACCGCTGAGCGGGACCGCTGCGTGCTCGGGCTCGCCACGGGCAGCACCCCCCTCGGGATCTACCGTGAGCTGATCCGCCGCCACCAGGCGGGCGACCTGGACTTCGCGCGCGTCGTGACGTTCAACCTCGACGAGTACTACCCGATGTCACCGGACAGCCCCCACAGCTACCACCGCTACATGTGGGAGAACCTGTTCGCGCACGTGAACATCCGCGCGGAGAACGTTCACCTCCCCGACGGCCGCGTGCCCCGCGAGGCGCTGGCGGAGCACTGCGCCGCGTACGAGCGGGCGATCGCGGCAGCGGGAGGCATCGACTTCCAGCTCCTGGGGATCGGCAAGAGCGGGCACATCGGCTTCAACGAGCCAGGCTCGTCGGCCCAGTCGCGCACGCGCCTCGTCACGCTCGATACGATCACGCGCAAGGACGCCGCCGCTGACTTCTTCGGGGAAGACAACGTGCCGCGCGAGGCGATCACGCTGGGCGTCGCCACCATCCTCGAGGCGCGCGAGATCGCGCTCATCGCCACGGGTGAGCACAAGGCCGAGATCGTGCGCCAGGCGGTAGAGGGCGACGTGTCGCAGGACGTCGCGGCCACGTACCTGCAGGCGCACCCGCACGCGGCCGTGTATCTGGACCTCGCCGCCGCGGCGGAGCTCACCCGCATCAAGACGCCGTGGCTGCTCGAGAGCGTGGAGTGGACCCCGGCGCTCACCGAGCAGGCGGTGGTGTGGCTCGCCGAGCAGACCGGGAAAGGGATCCTGAAGCTCACGGCGCGCGACTACACGGAGCATCACCTGAGCCCGCTGCTCGCCCGGCACGGCGCGCCGGGCCCGATCAACGGGGCCGTCTTCAACCGCCTGGGAAGCAAGATCCGCGGCCGCTCGAAGCTGCCCTCGCGCCAGCGGATGCTGGTCTTCTCGCCGCATCCGGATGACGACGTGATCGCGATGGGCGGCACGCTGCGGAAGCTGTGGGAGAACGAGAACGCGATCGTCGTGGCCTACATGACGAGCGGCAACATCGCCGTCTTCGACCACGATGTACGGCGCCACCTCGACTTCGTGGAGCGCGCCGCGCCGTCGCTCGGGCTGGACCGCACCGCCGTCCACCGCGTGCGGGAGGCGGTGGCGGGGAGCTTCGAAGGGAAGGCACCGGGGGGGATGGACCTGCCCGTGGTGCAGGATATCAAGCGGATGATCCGGGAATCGGAGGCCGTGGCGGCGCTCGAGGCGGTGGGGCTGCCCCCCAGCGCGGCCCGCTTCCTGAACCTGCCGTTCTACCGGACCGGCGAAGTCCGCAAGCGACCGATCGGGCCGGAGGACGTGGCGATCGTGCGGGCGTTGCTCGAGGAAGTGCGCCCCGATCTCGTGTTCGTGGCGGGTGATCTGTCGGACCCGCACGGCACGCACCGCATGTGCAAGACGGCCGTCGAGCGCGCGCTCGCCGGCTCCGCCGGGGGACCACAGCCCGAGGTATGGCTGTATCGCGGCGCATGGCAGGAGTGGTCCCTCACCGAGGCGGATGTGCTCGTGCCGCTCTCCCAGGACGAGCTGCGGGCCAAGATTCTGGCGATCTTCAAGCACCAGTCGCAAAAGGACACCGCGCCGTTCCCCGGCGCCCACGACGAGCGCGAGTTCTGGCAGCGGGTCGAGGCCCGGAATCTCGAGACCGCGGCGCACGCCGACCGGCTCGGGCTCGCCGAGTACTACGCCATGGAAGCCTACCGCATCCTCAAACCGTAAGGAGGCAGGCCGATGAATACCATGACCGCCCGCGGGTTGAGCTTGGCCGTGGTGGTGGCTGTTTGGACGGCGATCTCCCACACGCAGAACCTGCCCCTGTCCTTGTGGCCGGTGCTCGTCGGCCTGGGGTGCTTCCTCGCCGCCGGCGGCGGGATCCCCGGGCTCCAG
>Ga0066692_10001037_pt1 | contig 10505 bp, 6 predicted proteins | sample GraSoiAngelo_141_FD_66456 | JGI IMG/M metagenome (GOLD analysis project Ga0066692, IMG submission 66456) | Grasslands soil microbial communities from the Angelo Coastal Reserve, California, USA - 14_0929_12_40cm | ecosystem: Environmental > Terrestrial > Soil > Grasslands | place: USA... | reverse complement strand
TGGTATCGAGTCGCGGCTACGGGTTGGTATGGGATAACCCTTCGAAAACGACCGTGGCGCTGGGCTTCAATCAACGGAACACGTGGTCCTCGGAGGTGGGGGATCGTGTTTCCTACTTCGTGATTGCTGGGGATACGAGTGACCAAGTTTACGAGGGCTATCGCCATCTGACCGGCGTAACGCACATGCTGCCGAAGGCAGCGTACGGATACATCCAGAGCAAGGCGATTTATCCAACGCAGGAACAGATTCTGGATGTGGTGAAGAAGTATCGCGAGAAGAGACTGCCGCTGGATGGAATCGTCGTGGACTTCCTCAACATGACGAAGCAGGGGGAACTGGATCTCGATCCGGCGCGCTGGCCGGATCCGGCAGGAATGAATCGTGAACTGCATGCGATGGGGGTGAATACGTTGTTGAGCGTGTGGCCGCATTTTTCGCGTGCCAGTCAGTTCTACGACATGCTGCAGAAGAATGGATGGCTGATCCATAAGCCAGACGGAACGCCCGATTCGGGATGGACGAAGGAGACTATCGGGCCGAATCTCGATACCACGAACCCTGAGGCGGCGAAGTGGTGGTGGGAGAAGATTCGCGACCATTATGTAAGACCTTATGGATTCGACTACCTGTGGCTGGATGAGACCGAGCCGGATATCGATCCAGCGGGCGACATGTTCTCGGTAGGTTCGGGCATACGCTACTACAACGTTTATCCGCTGTTTCACACATCGTCGGTGTACGAAGGGTTCCGCCGGGATTTTGGAGACAGCCGGAGGGTAATGATCCTGGCGCGGGCAGCGTACCTCGGGGCGCAGCGCAACGGCACGGTGTTCTGGTCGAGCGACATTGTTTCGACGTGGGACATGCTGAAGCGCTCGGTTCCGGCGGGGCTGAATTTTGCGGCGACCGGACTGCCGTACTGGGACACGGATATTGCAGGGTTCTTTTCGCCGACAATTCCGGCAGACTACCATGCGGAACACAAGCCGCTGATTGATGGATCGGACGCGCGCGAAACGATTGCGAACTATGAGGACTATCCCGAGCTGTTTGTGCGGTGGTTCGAATGGGGCGCTTTTCAGCCGATCATGCGCGCGCATGGCGAGAGAACTCACAACGAAGTATGGTCGTATGGCAAGCAGGCGGAACCAATTCTGGCGAAGTATCTCAAGCTGCGCTACCAACTCTTGCCCTACACCTATTCGTTAGCCTATCGCAGCTACCAGACCGGCGCACCGTATATGCGAGCGCTGTTCATGGACTTTCCCGCTGATCCGAAGGTTGCGGACATTCCCGATGAATATATGTATGGACCGACGTTCCTGGTAGCTCCGGTGACCGAGCAAGGCGCAACGCATCGGACGGTTTATTTGCCGGCCGGTTGCGACTGGTACAGCTACTGGACGAATGAGCGTCTGCATGGCGGACAGACCATTGTGGTAAACGCTCCGATCGATACGTTGCCGCTGTTCGTGAAAGCGGGAAGCATTGTGCCGCTCGGGTCCGATGTGAATAGCACTCAGGAGACACAGAGAATTGGATCCCTGCGCGTGTATCCGGGAGCGAATAGCAGCTTTACCCTCTACAACGATGACGGAAAGACCTACGCCTACGAAAACGGTGGCGGCTCAGTCACAAAGTTGACCTGGGACGATGCCGCACATCGACTGAGCCACGAGGGCGCGTCAGGATCGAGTGAACTGGACAAAGCAAGGGTAGTCGTGATCGGCAGGTAAGCAAACCGCTTTAGCGGTTTACTCGGGATTGTCTGTGCGGCCGACATTCAGTGAGGAGATACGAATGCGTTCGGAAACTCTGTGGGTAATATGCTGTCTTATGGCTGCGTTTGTTGCGTCTGCGTTCGCCCAACAGAATGATTCATGCAGCGCTTTGGTGAACGTCAAGGTTCCAAGCCTGGAGATCACCAAGGCCACTCATGTCGAGGCCGGAAGCACCGAGGCCATTCCCTGGAACCAAAGTCGTAGCGCCCCTCTTCCTGCCTATTGCCGCATTGAAGGAGTCATCAATCGGCGAAGTGGCGTTGACGCCGAGGAGTTTGGGATCAACTTCGTATTGGCAATGCCTGACAAATGGAATGGCGACTTCCTGATGCAAGGTGGAGGGGGCAGCAACGGTATTGTGCTTGCTCCGCTTGGATTAAATGCTGCCGGAGACACACCTGGACTTATGCGCGGATTCGCTGTTGCGAGTACGGATACGGGTCATAAGAGCCACCGTCCAGGATTTGATTTCGGTTTCATGAGAGATCAGCAGGCGTATCTGGATTTTGCTTATCTCGCCAATGCCGAGGTCGCTACGCTCGCCAAACAACTCATCACGCAACACTACGGAAAGCCAGCAGCTTTTTCGTATTTCTCGGGCTGTTCGACGGGCGGCCGCGAAGGGATGATTCTTTCCCAGCGTTACCCCACGCTTTTCAACGGCATCATCTCCGGCGATCCCGCCATGCGCACCGGGCTCTCCAATCTCGCCATCGGCAGATGGGTTCCTATTGCCTTCAATCAAATTGCGCCGAAAGACGCGAATGGGAAACCAATCATCGAGCAAGCTATTACTGACAACGAACGAAAGTTGATCAAAGATGCCCTCATCAAGAAGTGCGATGCCAAAGACGGTCTTGCCGACGGCTTGATCTCCGATCCTCTTGCGTGCGATTTCGATCCAGAGACGTTGGCATGCAAGGGCGAAAAGAACGATTCCTGTTTGGCTCCCGAAAAAGCTGCCGCCATCAAGAAGGCCCTCGGTGGGCCGAACACTTCGAGCGGAACCCGGGTCTATGCTGGCTTCCTTTACGACACAGGCATCACAAACGGTCCGCCGTTCCGCGGATTGCTCTCACCCGGTCCCGGTATTTTCGGACCTGCGACGACTGACATGACGATGGATGTTGATAAGGAAGCTCTGGCGGCCATTCAGCCCCTAGTGGACTCTATGTCCACCAACTTGACGACATTCTCTGCGCACGGAGGAAAACTGATCTTCTACCACGGCGATAGCGACCCATGGTTCTCGCCGCTCGATACCTTCGGTTATTACAAGGATGTGGCCGCTGCCAACGGAGGACTCGAAGCCGTGTCCAACTGGAGTCAGTTCTATTTCGTTCCAGGGATGAGCCACTGTGGCGGAGGCCAGGCGCTTGATCAGTTTGATTTGTTGGGTGCGATCGTCAACTGGGTCGAGAAGGGAACGGCGCCGATGTCAGTGATCGCGACTGGCAAAGCGTTTCCCGGGCGTAGCCGGCCGCTGTGTGCTTATCCGAGGCACGCGCAATATAAGGGAGACGGGAATCCCGAAGACGCGAATTCCTTCGAGTGCCGTTGAGCAGGACGGGTTTCACCCATGACTAAGTGAAACATGAGGGAGGACTGGTAAAGATGAAGCACATCGGAATAGCAATCATCCTTTTCGCGAGTTTTTGCCGTGCACAACAGGCGGGCGATTTTCGGCCCTTCTCAACCAACGTCTGGGGAGCGGAGTATCCGCGAGTTGACAGCGCCGGGAGGGTTCAGATTCGCGTGAAGGCTCCCGACGCCATGAAGGTCAGATTGAATTTCTGGAGCGGGCCGAAGGTGGACATGGAGAAACAGCAGGACGGATACTGGACCGTTACCACTCCACCGCTCGTTCCCGGCTTTCACTACTACACGCTGATCATCGATGGCATGGAAGTCAGCGACCTCAACTCGCATGCGTTCTTTGGTGGAACCAAGGAAGCGAGTGGGATCGAGGTTCCGGAGCCGGGTTCGACCTATTACTCGATTCAGGATGCGCCCCACGGCCAAGTCCGGGAGGTCTGGTACAACTCGAAGGTAACGGGTAGCTGGCGGCACGCGCTGGTCTATCTGCCACCGAATTACGATACACAGATGAAAGAGCGCTATCCGGTGCTCTATTTGCAACACGGCGCCGGTGAAGATGAGACCGGCTGGATTCGCCAGGGCAATGCCAATTTCATCCTCGACAATCTCATAGCAGCAAAGAGTTGCAAGCCGATGATCGTCGTGATGGCCTACGGCTATGCCAAACGCGCCGGCCAAAATCTGTCCGATCTGACCGGAAAACCGTTCGGCTCTCCCGAAATGCTGAAGGCGATGCAGGAAATGGCTGCATCATTCGAAGACGATGTGACGCAGGCCCTGATTCCGTACATTGATTCAACCTTCCGCACACTATCCGATCGCGATCATCGCGCTATGGCTGGCCTGTCCATGGGAGGAATGCAGACGTTCCAGATCACGCTCAATCATCTCGATCTCTTTTCTTACATTGGCGGGTTCAGTGGAGCAGGCGGGATGCTCGTGCTCGGGGATCGGAAACTGGATCCCAAGACCGACTACAACGGAGTATTCGCTGATCCGGCGGCATTCGCCAAGAAGGTGCACTTGCTCTGGCTCGGGGTCGGAACCGCAGAGCCGGAGAGAATGCGCGCCGGACTCCAGCGCCTGCACAATTCACTGCTCGAAGCAAACATTCAGCACGTCTTCTACGAATCGCCCGGTACAGACCATGAATGGCAGACGTGGCGCCGCGATCTGAAAGACTTCGCTCCAAGGCTCTTCTAACATGTTGGATGGACTGTAGATTCTCTGGCGGGAGCGACGGGAATCGAACCCGCGGCTTCCTGCGTGACAGGCGTTCTAACCAACTGAACTAGGCCCCGCATTAGTAATTCGTCTGATCCCTTCCGATTCCCTCTCGTTCCTTCCTGTTCCATCTGGCCGTTGACAGACCGGCGTTCCACAGATAGCAATTTTCCTTCTCGGCAAATTCTCTCTGCCTGCGAGTTTCCGCGCCGATTCAATGTCGAGCGTCCATCCCACATCTCATTCTTAGTCCCACGCATCCTTAATTAGGTATCATTCGCCGATTGTGAGTAGTTCCGCAACCCACGACCCAGAGCGAAGGCGCTATCCACGAGTGAAGGCTCGAATCCCATTGGGACTGACCTGCATCGGTGCAGCGCCGATGCGGACTTCGACGGACGAAATCAGCCTTTGCGGGTGCTACATCGAGACCATGTTCACGATGGAGGTGGGAACCAGACTTGGGGTCACGCTGTCGTTGGACAACGAAGTGATTCGTTGCACGGCTGTTGTGGCAACCAAATATCCACAAGTCGGTAATGGAATCGATTTTATTGACATGGCTCAAGACGACCGACTGAAATTGAGTCAATACATTGCGGAACGGGCCAAAATGAGCCGGGAGATTACCGGAGCAATTCCTTGGTTGATTTGTCGATACCAGAGGGCAAACTGACGCTGCACGTCCGGGGTGCTGACAGGCTCTGGGCGTTCAAGAACAGTCTCGAAATCCTGCTTGTCCACATTGCGGGCGTTCGAGCCGACCCAGAGGTCGCGCGAGGCTGGTATCACGGCATCAGGATGCCCGGAACGAACTCGCCGGGGTGGGTAATGATAGGCAAAATCCTCTCATATTAGACTCCGGCCTTGCGAGACGCAAGTTCGGCGCAACGAGACGACGATAGTGCGACGTCGACGATTGAGGCTGCCTAAGGTGTGTCAAAACTTTTGTGTAAACGACCAAGTTTTGTTTTTGGGGATGGGGTCTGGGGAAGGGGGCAGTTCCCCTTCCCCAGCCTATCTCTGTAGAAACAGAACACGGCTGGCGCGCGTGCAGAGAACCCTTCGCGAAACGCCACAACTCCGGTCACCAACACGACGAGCGCTCCCAACGCGACCCAGGCAATCTTATGTCTGAAACGGACATCGGCGGCTAGCCGTCCTATGTATTAAGGAGTCCGCATCGGAGTGGTTGGAGCAATATGGAGCCAAGGCAAAGACGGCCGTTGCAGGGCGGAAGCATGCGATCGATGCCGAATGTGCCGTGCGGCCGATGCGACAACTGGTCTGCAAGGGGCCAGTAACGGGTAATCGCCGGCGACTAGAACGTAGAACTAGGATCCGACTTCCGCCTCCAAAAATGGGCTAATGTTTCTGGATTTCGCAGAGCACCGGTTTGATGTCAATTACCGGGGTGCCGTCGAGGGCTTCGATTGGACCGATTCGCAGGCGCTTGTTGCCCTTCTTGCGCACGGTGACTTGATGCAGGCCGATCGGATTGGGCCGATCGGGAGATCGTGTCGCAAACACACCCGTCAGTCGCCGGTTCGGATCCGAGCGTGGATGGACCTTCAGAACCTCGCGGTGAGCTTGGTGCAGCCAAGTCAGGACGATGACCTGGTCACCGACCGCCAAGCCATCGAGGCCCGGCGCAGCGAACGGATGCACTACAAGCCAGGCATCGGGAGCTCCTTCGGAACCCTGTTTCGGTGCCTTGCTCCGCTCCTTTAGGTTTGAGCGGATCACGCCAATTGACCGAATATCGTCAGACGGCTCTGGCTTAGCGTTCCCGCCGGCGCGCAAATTCTTCTTGGCTCCAATCATGATCCCCAACCAGCTCCAGTATTCATATTAGCGCCTTGCGCCACGGCACTCGACTGCGACGTGCATGAGCGTCACGGTTCGAGCACGCCCAAGCTCGAATTCCCGGAGACGCGTTGCGTCGGCAATCACACTACGTAGCGATCTTCCGATCCACGATCGAGCAGCGAAGCACCCTCGACAGTTGTCCGCGCGGTGCTCAACGAGTCCCACCTTTCCATTGACTGGCATCGCGTGTGCGTCGCTGACAAGCTGTCGTGAAATTGCAATGGCTCCCTTCGCCCACGTCCTCGCGCCACGAATCTTTCTGGGCGCACCCGGACGTGCGGCAGTTTCCCCCACGGACCACGACATCGGGATCGAGCACGGCGCACCTGTCCCATGATCCTTGATAACTTCTGCCGGAGAGAGCGCTAACCGGGCCTCAGAATTCATACCTCATACCTCAGACCTTTACTCAATAGCCCGATTGGCTTGGTGAAGCTAATCCGACGACAGCGGGCTGACGCCCGAAGCCCGGCGCCCGATGCCTTCGTTTTCAATCCGCGCTCGGGCGCAATTCCACTCTCTTTGTCTTAATCCTGACCTGCGTTGGCGGAAGTTTGGGCGGAGGCCAATCGCCCGTGTGCGCCTCAATCGTGATCATCCCGGGCCTGCGAGTAGATTGCACAATCACCTGCGCCAGTCCGTTGAATAAGGTGCGTTTTGGCTCTTTGTCGGATTCCTGGCAGTTCGGATCGCCGTTGCCGACACCGATCAAAGCACCGTCGCCGCTTACCTGAAACAGGATCGCGACATCTGCAGTTGGAATCGACCGGCCCTCCTTGTCGATGACTTCCACACGGAGGACGCAGACGTCTTCGCCATCGGCATTGATTTCGGTGCGGTCGGGCGAAAGGCGAATTGATTCCGGCTCGCCAGTCGTCTCCTGTTTCCGGGTGAGCACAACCTTTCCATTTTTTGTGCCACGCGCTTCGAGCACGCCGGGTTCGTACTTCACTTTCCATTCCAAGTGGGTCAAGGGCATAACTTTCTGCGACCCTTGGCTCGTTCCATTGAGAAAAAGCTCGACCGAATCCAGGTTCGAATGCACCCAGACCGAGATCGTTTGGCCCTCGCGCCCCTGCCAATTCCAGTGGGGAAACAGATGCAGCACCGGGTCCGCTCCCCACCAGGCTTTGTAGTAATAGAAGTTGTCTTTGGGAAAGCCGCACATATCGACGATGCCGAATTGCGAGTTAATCGAGGGCCAGCCATACGGCGTCGGCTCGCCGCGATAATCGAAGCCGGTCCACGCGAAGCCGCCCGAAAGCCATTCCCGCCCGGCATAGAACTTCCACCACTCCTCGGCGAGCTCCGACCAGGAAGTATGGTTCAGATCGTAGGCGCTGACCCAGTTCCGCAGCTTGTCAGTCGAATAAATGCCGCGTGTCGAAACGGTGCTCGCCGTTTCTGTTCCCACGCTCGGGACCCTGGAATGCGCCTGGTGCCATTGATCGATGACTTTCAGATTGTAGTTAAACCCCATGACGTCCAACTGCTCGGGAAACGGACTATCGAAGGCTGTATTTACCGCGGCGGTGCACATGCGCGTGGGGTCGAGTTCGTGAGAACGGTCAATCATGTCATCGATGACGCGCACGCCCTGCGGCTGCTTCATCATGGTCCCTTCTTCGTTGCCCATCGACCAGAGAATGATCGACGGTGAGTTGCGGTATCGCTTGATCATCGTCTCCAGTTGCGCCATACCTTCAGGGCTTGAACTCATCAGGCGGGTTTCGCACAGCATCATCATGCCCAGGCGATCGCAGGCCTCTACCCACTCCGGAGTGGGCATGTTGTGGGAAGTACGTACGGCGTTGCCGCCCATACCTTTCAGAACGGCGAGACGAAACGCCTGGAGACGATCGGGAAGCGCTGCCCCGACTCCGGCGTGATCCTGATGGTTACAGGTGCCTTTAATTTTGACGGATTTGCCGTTGAGGAAAAATCCTTTGTCGGGATCCCACTTGATATCGCGCACACCGAAACTGATGCGCTCCGAATCACGAACCTTGCCGCCGGACTCGACGGTTACCACTGCCGAATAAAGATTCGGCGTTTCCGGGGACCAGAGTGCTGGATTCGCCAGATTTGCGCTCGCAGTAAGGGTCGCCGAGCCATCCACGGCGACGGACTGCTGCGCGGAGTCCGTCGTGGCGACAGTCCTACCGGACGCGTCCAGGATCTGCCAGCGCACGCGGCAGTTCTCAGCCTGCCGGCCTTCGTTCTGCACAACTGTGCCGAGGCTGAGCGTCGCTGCATTTCCTTTCAAGGTGGAACGAATGTAGCTCTCGCAGTGCCCGAGGTGTAGCGGATCTGTCTTGGTCAGCCAGACGTGCCGGTAGATGCCCGCACCCTCATAGAACCAGCCGTCCCCGAAGCTGGCGTCCATCCGCACAACCAGATAGTTCTTTTCTCCGTACCGAAGGAAATCACTCAGATCGAAGCGAAAGGGAGCATAGCCGTTGTCGTTACGGCCGATGAAATATCCGTTCAGAAACACCAGCGCGCTGCGGAAGGCGCCGTCGAATTCGACAACAATCCGCCTGCGGGAATCCCCTTTCGGGATGTCGAAGGCGCGACGATACCAGCCGATGCTGGTCTCGGGATACCGCCGGCCCAGCGGCTTGAAACCGTGGCTTTCCTGATCGGGATCGCGCACGAACGGCAACTCGACCGCCCAGTCATGCGGCAGACCCAAGTCGCGCCACTTTGAATCGTCGAATTTCTGCGTCGAGAACCAGAAATCGCCGCTCTTGGCGAAGTCTCCCTCTCCCATGCCGAACCCCAGATCCCGCGCCGGATCCGAACCATGTCCCTGGAAGAACTTCCAGCCGAAGTCAAAGAGAAGCCGCTCCCGCGGGGCCAACGCCCCGGCGGGTTCCGATACCGTGTATCGCACCAGAAGTGCATGCGCCCGCTGAATCGAATCGGGCATGAGTGTCGAAACCGATAGCCCAAGACCAGAGAGAAGCAGATCACGACGTGTGAGGGAAGTCATCGATAGCCTCATGATGAACTTGACCGCAATGGCGTAGCGTGCGCACGCGCGGCAAGCACAGGGCTCGCGCATTGGGACCCCGCATTATAAAGGGCTTTTACCTCGAAAGATTCATAGCTTGGTCGACTGCTCCTCTCATTCTTGGGGTTCACTCCAATCGCGAGATGATCCCTGGCTGCCCGGGTTGGTGACGCCTGCGGGAACGAAGCTGATGCAGGAATTGTTAAAGAGAGGGCTGCTGGTCACTGGGCCCAAAGGAGCTCTATGGAGGTGCTGGCCCATAAGCGGATCGGTCACCTCGAACGGTATGCCGAGGTGCACTTCTAACCATTGTGTTCGCTAGCACACTGACCAACTATGAGTGCGCGCTGCGACCCCATTCCACCTGGTGACACGTTTTTCTTCTGTCCTGTACTTAGTGCCACTTTTTCAAAAGGGGATGCAGCTGCTGGAGGGTCGCGCTGATTCAAAAGGAGCATGGAGTGCGACAGTGCCATTTTATGCTTCAGGTCGGTGCCGTTTTATGAGGTTCTATTCGGAAGCCAAAAAACAAGTCTTGAATTTCAGCCAATGTGAAACCGAGTTGACGAGCCCGCTGAATGATTGCCAGGCGGTAAAGCACCCTTGGATCGTAACCTCTCTGCCCGCTGAGCCGCTGCGCAGCGGGAAGCAGGCCAATCCGCTCGTAATAGCGAATTGCTGAGGGCCGAAGTCGAATTTGCCGTGCCACCTGCGAAATGGTCAATTGGGGCATGCGTCATTCTAACGCTCTCTTCGTCACTCACTCGGCTGCCACGGACAAATTATTTACAAAAAATCCCCTTGCCTTAAAGTCCACTCTAAGTTGTAGGGTGACACAAGAGCCGAACACCCTGCTTCTTTTCCGCCCGAAGGAGAAATGAGTCGTGAAGAAAATAAAAGGGATGACGGTCATCGTGCTGTTAACTGCAGAGAGCCTCTTGGCTCAAGCGGCTCCGCAGGTCGTTGTTATAAAGAATGATGCGAGTCTCGACGCTCAGCGCGAAAGACATGCC
>Ga0066692_10001031_pt1 | contig 10519 bp, 8 predicted proteins | sample GraSoiAngelo_141_FD_66456 | JGI IMG/M metagenome (GOLD analysis project Ga0066692, IMG submission 66456) | Grasslands soil microbial communities from the Angelo Coastal Reserve, California, USA - 14_0929_12_40cm | ecosystem: Environmental > Terrestrial > Soil > Grasslands | place: USA... | reverse complement strand
TAATATTTCCGTCCCGCGATCCGTGTGATTCACTTCCGGGTGAAACTGCACCGCGTACATCTTCCGCTTATGGTCTTCCGCCGACCCAATTGCATTCGCCGTCTTTCCCGTCAGGTGAAATCCTGGCGGCAGCTCCAGCACGTTGTCCCCGTGGCTGGCCCAGATCTTCAGCTTCTCCGGCAACCCGCCCAGGATATGGCTCTCCGCTTTTTCCAGGTTGAAATGCTGCGGCCCATACTCCCGGCGCTCCACCGGTTCCACTTTCCCGCCCAGATTTTTCGCCATCCACTGCATCCCGTAACAAATGCCCAGCACGGGTACGCCAAGTTGCAGCACCTGCGGGTCACACACGGGCGCGCCCGCGTCGTACACCGAGCTCGGCCCGCCCGACAGCACCATGCCCACTGGCTCCAGCTTGCGAATCTCCTCTAGCGGGGCCGTGCACGGCAGAATGGAAGAAAACACTTGTTGCTCGCGAATCCGCCGGGCAATCAGTTGCGTGTACTGTCCGCCAAAATCGAGAACAACCACGCCTCCCCGCTCCGTCATCCTGCCTCCCTGCTCTGTCCTGCGTTCGCGCTTCGCAGCCCCTTCCATCACGTCACCACCAGGTTCACCAATTTGTCCGGCACCACGATCCGCTTCACCACTCGTTTGCCGTCCATGTGGGCCGCCACACCCGGATTTTGCAGGGCCCGCCGGGTAACCTCTTCTTCCGCAAGCCCCGCCGGCACGCGCATTCGCCCGCGCACCCGCCCGTTGATCTGCACCACAATCTCGACTTCTTCTTCGCGCGCCAGCTCCGGATTGAACTTCGGCCAGTTCACACGCGGCAGCCCTTTGCCGTGCCCGAGCATCTCCCACAATTCCTCCGCAAGATGCGGAGTCATCGGCGCCAGCATCAGCGTCAGCATCTCCAGCACTTCCTTCAGCGCCTCGGGCCGCACGTCATGAGTTTCCGCCGCGTGCACCTCGTTCGTCAGTTCCATGATCTGCGCGATGGCCGAGTTGAAATGCCAGCGCGTCTCAAAATCATTTGTCACTCGCCGCAGCGTTTGATGCGCCTCGCGCAGCAGCGCCTTCTCTTTTTCGGACGCCGCGGCAACGTCGAGTTTCCCACCCTTCACGCCGCGCAGCCGCTCGCCGTGACGATCCACCAGACGGAACACCTTGTTCACAAACCGCCAGCACCCTTCGATGCCCTGCTCGCTCCACTCCAGGTCTTTCTCCGGCGGCGCCGCGAACAGCGTGTACAGCCTCCCCGTATCCGCCCCATACTTTTCCGCCATGTCCATCGCGCCCACCAAGTTGCCGCGCGACTTGGACATCGCCACTCCGCCCTTCTGCACCATGCCTTGCGTGAACAGCCGAGCTGCGGGTTCGCTGTGCGTAATCATTCCCAGGTCGCGCATCACCTTGCACCAGAACCGCGAATACAGCAGGTGCAGTATGGCGTGCGTGATTCCGCCGATGTACTGGTCAATCGGAAACCAGTAGCCAACCTTCGCCGAATCGTAAGGCGCCTTGTCGTTGTGCGGGTCGCAGTAGCGGTAGAAATACCACGACGAATCCACGAAGGTGTCCATCGTATCCGTCTCGCGCCGCGCCGCTCCGCCGCACTTCGGGCACTTCGTATTCACAAATTCCGGCGTTGCTGCCAGCGGCGACTCGCCCATTCCGGTCAGCTTCGGATTCGGCGGGAGCAGCACGGGCAAGTCTTTGTCCGGAACCGGCACCAGCCCGTCTTTCGCGCAGTACACCACCGGAATCGGCGTCCCCCAATACCGCTGCCGCGAAATCCCCCAGTCTTTCAAACGAAACACCGTCTCGCGCTTCCCGAATCCCTTTGTCTCCGCGTCCGCGGTCATCTTCTCGATCGCCGCCGCCGAGTCCAACCCGCTGTACGGCCCCGAATTCACTGAACGGCCGTATTCCGTGTACGGTTCTTTCAAGCTCGCATCGTTCAGCGGCTCTCCGGAAACCGGCTGAACCACGATTGGCTTGGGCAACCCATATTTCGTGGCAAATTCGAAGTCGCGCTGGTCGTGCGCTGGTACGCACATCACCGCTCCCGTGCCGTACTCGAGCAACACGAAATTCCCCACCCAGATCGGCATCTTCTCGCCATTGAACGGATTCTTCCCATAACCGCCCGTGAAAAATCCGACTTTCTCCGCTGTGGCCAGGTCTTCCGTCTTCGCCGAACTCTGCCGCATCTGCTTCAGCTTCGTTGCAACCTTCGCTGCCTCCGGTGAGCCTTCCAGCAGCTTATCAACCAGCGGATGCGTCGGCGCCAGGATGAGCGCGGACGCGCCGTAGATCGTGTCAATCCGCGTGGTGAAAACTTCGATTGCCTCGGCCCCCGGCGCATCCGCAACCGCAAACTTGACCTTTGCTCCTTGCGATTTGCCGATCCAGTTCCGCTGCATCGTGATGACCCGTTCGGGCCACCCGCCTTCCAGCAGCTTCAGGTCATCGAGTAACTGCTCCGCATACGCCGTCGTGCGCAGAAACCATTGTTCGATCTCCCGCGCCTCGACCGCCGTGTCCTCGTGCCGCCAGCACATCCCGTTGACCACTTGCTCGTTTGCCAGCACCGTCTGGCACTTCGGGCACCAGTTCACGCGGCTCTTTTTCCGGTACGCCAGCCCCCGCTCCAGCATCCGCAGAAAAAACCATTGGTTCCAGCGGTAATACTCCGGCTCGCATGTCGAAATCTCCCGCCGCCAGTCGTAACTGAAGCCGAACCGCCGCAGCACGCGCTTGAATTCCTCGATGTTGTTGTTGGTCCAGATGCGCGGATGCGTGTTGTTTTGGATCGCCGCGTTTTCCGCCGGCAGCCCGAACGCGTCCCAGCCCATCGGGTGGATCACGTTGAATCCGCGCATGCGCTTCACCCGCGCCACCACGTCCCCGATCGCGTAATTCCGCATGTGCCCCATGTGCAGCATTCCGGAGGGATACGGCAGCATCTCCAGCACGTAGTATTTGGGTTTCGACGCGTCAACGTCAGACTCGAACACCCGCGCCTCCGCCCAGCGCTTCTGCCACTTCTCCTCGATCGCCCGTGGGTTGTATTCCGCCACCGCTCGTTAGCCTCTTCTCTGCGCCTTCCTCGCCCGCTTCATCCTCTCCAATCGAGGTTTTCTCCGCCCCCTCTTTAGTTTCTTTCTGCTCTTCATCATCCCGGCGGTCAGCATCGAAAAATTCTTTTCCGCTCTCGGCGCCTGCTCTTTCAATCCCGCCAACTCCCACAGCTTCGCCACATTCCGGCGGTCATCGCCCGGCCGGTCGATCGGCGTCTCCGCCAAAAAGGCCCGCCCGGGCAATCCGTGCGGTGACCCGGCTCCTAGCCGGGGATGCCTCAGAATCCGCCGAAACGCCTCTGCGCCGATCTTTCCCTTCCCAATGTGCTCGTGACGGTCCACCCGCCCCCCGAGCGGCACCTTCGAGTCATTCACGTGGAACACGGGCACGTACTCGAGCCCGATCGTCCCGTCAATCTTCGCAAACGTTTCCGCAAGCCCGGTTTCGCTCCGTATGTCATAACCCGCGGCAAATAAATGCGCCGTATCGAGGCAGGCTCCCGCGCCCAAATCCTGGAGCCGCGCGACGATCTCCGCCACTTCCTCGAGTCGCCAACCCACTGCCGTGCCCATTCCAGCGGTGTTTTCAATCAAGATCCTCAGCGTGCCCAGCCGCACGCGCTTCGCCGCCTGCTTCACCGCATCCGCTATGGACGCGATGGCCTGTTCTGTCGTCGCATCACCCCGCGAACCCGGGTGCACCACCAGAAAATCTGCCCCGAGCGCAACCCCGCGCACAAGTTCGTCGTGAAACGCCTGGATCGAGCGCGTGCGCAGCATCGGCTGCGCCGCCGCCAAATTGATCAGGTAATTCGCATGAATGACCAGCGGCCCCAGCCTCAACTCCTTGCGCCGCGCCCGAAACGCCCGCGCGTCCGCGTCCGGAATCCGTGCCACCCCGCCCGCCCACATCCGCGGACTCGCTGAAAAAATCTGCAGCGCGTTGCACCCGAGCCTCCGCGCCGCTTCCAGCGCGTTCCTGAAACTTCCTGCAATGGACGTGTGAATCCCGATGCGCAGGCTGCCGTCCAGCCATGCGGGCGGCGCCGGTTCAGGTTCTGGTTCGGGGCGGTATTCGTCTTCGGGGTCGAAAGCTGTCTCTGGGGTGTGCTGCGGCTCCGGCATTCGGTCAGGTGACCACTCTGTTTGTCTCTGAACCTTTCATTCTAGCCGACGCGCCAGAATTCGCCAAGCCGCCTGAGCTGGTAGGAAAGGGTTCGTTCACAACGACGGGACACCGTTGACACGCGATTCGCCGAGTGCCGCGCCTCGGCTTCTGCTTCGCAAGGCCTCGCCCCTCTAACCATTTAGTGCGGCTGCGGTTCCACCCCATTGCTCCACGGGCGAAAATAGCCCCAGCCCGATTGCGAATCTCCGGCTTTGCAACCGCTGGCAATAGGCCACTCTCGATCGCCTCTTTACCCCGTCGTCCGCCAATGTGATCTGCACAGGCTCGCCCGGATTCCAAGACCGTTCAGTAAACACTCGTGCGCCCCGAGAACTTACATTTTCCGTCACTGTCTTTTCGGAGACGGATGAATCTCCGCGCCGAAAAAGTTCTACTCTTATGGAAAGGACAAAGCGCCTTTCACGGCGCCGCGTCGAGACTGGCGCAGGCATCGGAAGGACCTACCTCAACCTGAGAGGGACGTCCTGAGGGCGTGGGCTCTGGCGATGGGCGCACGAATCATCCCCGACCGCCCCGCCGATGTCAATCGCCCCGAGGCGGTCCCTCAACGCTGCCTTCCTACATGCGGCCGGGAATTTGCGATTCCACGCGTGCCGCTATCGGCCGAACATCGAATAGGGCATTCTTCCCGACTCTTCGTCCGTCCGTTGCTGCTGCTGGCGGCGGATGGCCCGCGCGATCGCCCGGTCGGCCGGCTGATTCGCCAGACGCTCCAAGGCATCGGCTATTCGCGAGAGCTCCAGCGTGACCTGTTCCACGCCGCCCGACCTCTGCAGCACGACGACTCGTTTGCGGTGAAAATGCAGCGCGGCCCAAAACACCAGGCCGATCAACACGGAAAATCCCGCCAACAGCAAATCATGACTGGTGATCGTTATGCTGCGGCCGGCAAAGCTTAGGACATGATCCGAGAGCACTTGTTCCTCCCGGCTGGGACCTGTGAGACTACCTCGCCTCCTTAGATGCCGATTCCTGCTGCTCGGTTTGTTTCCGAGGACCGCTTTCCAGTGGCCCGCCCCCCCCGGTCCTCCTTCGCTTTTCGACATGTCTACATCGGCTCTGGCACCCCAGCCCTGTTGGGGATGAACGAGGGAAAATGCGCCGACGCCGATCCGCTCGTTTCTCCCGCCGCGGCCCGCCCTATGCCTTCCGCATCTTTTCCTCTTTTCCGCTTGACGTCGCACCCGGCTAGGAGTACACGCAACATATATAACCGCAAAGTTATCGACCTGCGGAGGCCGGAAACGCGCTCTTCGTTCTCGCGCCGGGCCTGACCCGCCGCAGGCGGGATGGATCGCACGGGAGGACGTATGCCTCAGCTCAATTCCGTCATTGATTTATCGCATCACAACCAAAACTTGGACTTTCAGGCGATCAAGGACCAGGGCCAGATCCTCGCCATCATCCACAAGGCCACGCAGGGTCTCCTCTACGTGGATCCGACCTATCAATCTCACAGCACGGATGCAGCGGGCGCCGGGCTTCTGTGGGGCGCCTATCACTTCGGAACCGGCAGTGACGGAATTGAACAAGCCCAGCATTTCTTGGACTTTGTGAATCCCAGTCCGCAAACTCTTTTGGTTTTGGATTTTGAGGCGAATCACCAGGGCCCGAGCATGAACCTGGAGGAAGCGCGCGCCTTCGTCACGCATATCCATGAAGCGACCGGCCGCTGGCCCGGCCTGTATTCAGGCCATTACATCAAGCAGCTTCTTGGCACGAGCCAGGATCCGGTTCTGGCCAACTGCTGGTTCTGGCTGGCGCAGTACAGCCCGACTGCTGTTGTTCCTCCGAATTGGGATACGTGGACGCTGTGGCAGTACACGGATGGCGCCGCGGGACCCCCGCCTCACGACGTTCCCGGCGCTGGTCTTTGCGACCGCGACAAATTCAACGGGGACGAACCCGCCCTCCGCTCCCTCTGGGGTGCTTAGCGCCGCCACGCGCTCTTCACCTCCCTGCCTGCCACAGGCAAGGGCGTGGTATATTCCGGCTGGCCCGCCTGCCTACCGCAGGCAGGCCGCAGGCGGGGCTGGCTACATCGGTGTTTTGGTGAACTCCGGCTCGTTCCTGAGGGCCTGGGCCACCTTTTGCACGAGCGTATCGCGCGAAAAGGGCTTTTGGAGGAAGAAGCCCTCCTCTAAAAAGTCGCCGCTGCTCCGATTGAATTCCAGATAGCCCGACATGTAGACAATCTTCAGTTCGGCGCAGCGATCCTTCAGCCGCCTGGCAAGTTCCGTCCCGCGCATGTTGGGCATCACGACGTCCGTTACCAGCGCTTGAATCGGCTCGCCCAAGCCTTCTGCAATCGCGAGCGCTTCCGTCCCGTCCTTGGCGATCAAGACTTTGTAGCCGGCCGCCTTCAAGAAATCGTGCGCCAGCCCTCTGACCTCTTCTTCGTCCTCGGCGATCAGCACGGTCTCGCTGGAATGCTTCGCCGCGGTGGGAATTGCATGTGGCCGGTCGGGCTCTGCTCGGCCTTCCACTCGCGGTAAGTAAACCTCAAACCTTGCGCCTTTCCCGGGCTCCGAGTTCACCCAGATGCAGCCCCCGCTTTGTTTCACCACTCCGTACACGGTAGCTAGACCCAACCCGGTTCCCTTCCCTTGCTCCTTCGTCGTAAAGAACGGCTCGAAGATTCGCGCCTTTGTCTCGGCGTCCATGCCGTGACCCGTGTCCGTAACCGCGACGAAAACATACTGCCCTGCCTGAAGGGGCGGCCGCGCGCGCGCTCGCTTCTCGTCAACCGTCACGTTCCGCGTTTCGATGGTCAGTGTCCCGCCGGTGGGCATGGCATCGCAGGCGTTCACGGTCAGATTGATGATCACCTGTTCGATCTGCCCGGGGTCTGCTTTGATTCGTCCCAGCGACTCTCCGGCCTGGAAAGTGAACGCGATATCTTCTCGCACCAGACGCCTCAGCAGTTTGCACATCTCGGAAACAAGCGCATTCAGGTCGATGACTTTCGGTTGCAGCATCTGCATCCGGCAGAAGGCCAGCAACTGGCGCGTGAGCGAAGCGGCGCGGTCGGCTGCCTTCACAATCTGCCGGCCGCTGGCTTGGAGAGGATTCTCAGCTCCCAATCGTTCCAGCAGGATGTCGCTATGTCCCTTGATGACGGTCAGCAGGTTGTTGAAGTCGTGCGCCACGCCCCCTGCCAGCCGCCCCAGTGCATCCATCTTCTGCGATTGGCGGAGCTGATCTTCAAGTTGTTGCCTCTGGGAATCATTCTCTTGCAGAGTGCCGCGCATGCGATCAAACGCCCGCGTCACCTGGGCTACTTCATCCCCGCCGCGGGTCTGCAGAGGGTACGTATAATCCCCCTGCTCCAGCGCGCCAACTCCTTCCACAAGATTTGCCAGCGGGCGCGTGAAGGTATCCGAGATCACAAAGGCTAGCGCTCCTCCCGCCACCACGGCCACAAGGCCCAGTGCCAGGAGCAGGTGGTTGACTCTCGCCAGGGCTGCCATCGCTCCGTCATCCGACTTGAGCACGGTCAGGCTCACGACCGTCCGCGCGCCCGGAGTCAGCTCGAGCGAGCCCGCAAAGAACCGTTCCTTGTCGATCTGGATCTGTGCAGGTGCCGGCTGACGTTGAATCTGCGGCGTCAGCTCTCGTTCTTTGAAGGGAGACAACGTGCTGACGATAATCTTTCCACCGGCGTGGAAGACCACTTCGCTTGTCGAAATGCGGCGCAAGTCGTCCGCTCCGCGGACATCCATCTCGCGTCCCACAACCACCGTTCCCAATCGCGTCGTATTCATGGGCGCGTCGGAGTAAAACGGTTGCAATACGACCTGATAAAGACTCTTGCCGCTAAACCACCATCCGGCGTTATTGCCCTCCTTGAGTGTCTTGCCAAGCAATTCTTGCGCGGTACCGATCGCTAGCCCTGGAGTCGTCGTCCGCAGGGCCACAATTTTTCCGGTTCGGTCTGCAAGCACGAACAGATTGCAGTCGCCCGATTGCCAGGGGTCTTCGCTGGCATCTTGGACGGTCGTCGCATCCCCGTTTCTTAACATCGCCAGCGTTGCCAGCAGGTCCGCTTTCCGGCTCAGGGCCATCTGATGCTGGTGCTGTACCACCTGAAACGTCAGGATGGCGTTGCGTACCTCCTCTTCGATTTCCCTCTGTGCCTGCGTCTGCGCATTGTGCCGCACAACCAGCAGCGTGGCGCAGGTGAGCCCGGCCGTCACCAGGACGAGCGACAACAGAAGCTTCGTCCGCAGCAGAAGGCGGCCGCTTAGGAAGTCTAGATTGCCAACGTTTGACACTTGTAGTGTCATCGCTTTATTGGAGGGCTGGGCTGATTCGGGCGTTGGATAGACTATCCCCGCCACCTTTCCTCACCAATGGAACCTCCGTACCGCCCGACTCCCCCGCAAGTACTACGCGCCGAAAACAATGGCCTTCGACCCTCGGCGGCACTGCTCTTCTGGCAGGGGCACAGCCGGTCAAGCCGGCACCGCTGTGATATCCTTGCATTCGTTCTGGGCCTCATCGTTGACCGCTATGCGGTCACAAATAACAAGGTTGCACATGGAGGTCGCGGCTATGCGTTTCCTGGCTTCCTGGCCCTTGCTCCTGTCTCTCCCGCTTCTCTCTGCCTCCACTCCGCAGGGCCTCAAAATAACCGTCCGCAATACGATGCTTGGGCAATCCTCAGAAACCACGCAGTATTTCCAATCCGACCGCAGGCGCTCGGAATACCGTGCCCGAAATGGATTCCAAGCCTGGCCCGGTCGCCGCATAACCCAAGTCTACGGCCCGCCTCTCGCCATGATTTGGCGATGCGATCTTGGCCAGATTTCTGAGCTGAATCTCGACGACCGCGAATACCACTCGAGCCCTCTCCCCAAGTGGCCAACCAGGGAGGAATTGCAAGCTCGCGCTGCCAAATCCCGTCAACCCGCACAACCGAAAAAGCCCAATCTCCTTATAGAGATATCAACCGCGGATACGGGCGAGCGCAAAGAACTCTTCGGCTATACCGCCCGCCACGTCATCACGACGAGGAAATACATTCCCCTCGAAGGTGCTGTATCCGAACCAAGTGAGAGCGTAACGGACGGCTGGTACATTGACCTGGACACCCGGCTGTCATGCGAACCTAATCTGAAGGGTGCCGGTTATGCCTTATTGACGGGCTCAGTGAACGGAGGTGCCAGAGACATTCCCACAATCAAGGCAACAGGCAAGCCGGAAACGGGCTTCCCCGTCGAGCTCAAGACAATCGATCACAGCACATTCTCCCTGCCCGACGGAACGAGAAAAGAGAACACCTCAACGTTCGAGACGCAAGTGACGGAATTGTCTTCCGCGCCGCTCGACCCCGCGCTTTTTGAAATTCCTGCCAGCTTTCGCCGCGTGGATCATCTCCGCCGTGAGCCAACTCCTCCGCTTTCAGCCCAACTCGCATCCGCCTGGCAGCGCTTCAAGCTCCAAATCTCCCGCCTCTTCAATTGACTTCCGCAGTCTCGTGCCCTCTGTGGGCCCGCACACTCTGCCCGGAAGGAGACCCTCCCGCTCCCTCCGCAGCCACGCCGCGCGGGAAACGCAAGCCTGGCCTTATCTATTGCGGCAATTGCCATCCCTTGTGCAGGCCGGAGCCGCGCAAGCCCGGCCATGGGTTCTGGGAATCCGACAAATTCCTCGCTGTTGTCAATGCAGTAGGCGAGGCCATGCCGGGCGTCGTGTCCGAGACAAACGGCTGGATGCACAGCGTCTGCTGGGGAGCCGTCGGATGCGGCAAATCGGGCACTGCCGCATTGACCCTCTGAAAGTTCAGTGCGCGCGCCAGGTTCTGTATATCGTGCGAGGCGTCACGCAAGGTAAGCGGCGCGAGTCCAAACCGCCATTCGATCAGCTTCAGGATGGACGTGTGGTCGAACGTCATTCCCTTCACCTTCGGGTCGTCCGGTTCGCCACGGCTGAACGGGGACGCAATCACCGTGGGAACACGGAACCCCAGCAGCGCTTTCCCGTTTATGATTTAATCTGCGATTCGGCCTGGAAATCCGCATCGCCGCACTCGCTCGGAAAACATTCTCATCAGGGCTCAGGAATCGCCGGCTGCAATTGCACACCCAGCGGGATAACACTATAGATGGCATCCACGCCCAGCGAGGCGAAGAAGTTCCAGTCCGCTTCGGTGTTTGCAGGATCGGCGAACACGCGCATGCCGAGCGAGTGGGCCGCCCCAACGAAGGCGGCGCCGCTGCCCGGCTGTTGCTGCTCCGCTGGT
>Ga0066692_10001025_pt1 | contig 10541 bp, 7 predicted proteins | sample GraSoiAngelo_141_FD_66456 | JGI IMG/M metagenome (GOLD analysis project Ga0066692, IMG submission 66456) | Grasslands soil microbial communities from the Angelo Coastal Reserve, California, USA - 14_0929_12_40cm | ecosystem: Environmental > Terrestrial > Soil > Grasslands | place: USA... | reverse complement strand
CAATTCGACTCGAGGCTTCTCAGTGATTTCTGACAGTTGTCCTAAGCATACGCTTGTCTCGCATGTCGCCGTCTTGCATCACAACTCTGCTCTCCTCGTAAAATATCGGGAGATGCCTGATGGCCAGAAGGGCTGGTTTCTCCCAAATGACGACCTGAAACATGTTGAGCATCCTGAAGAGGGAGCTAAGAGAATATTGAGAGAACAGGTGGGGATTGAACCGTCGACCCTGAAGCTTGCTCAGATAGAATCCTTCGTCGGCAACAACAAGAGCTGGCACCTGGTCTTTGACTTTCTAGCATTCCCATTATCCATGAAGATCACCAAGGCTCCGAGCCTGCTGGATGCTCAATGGTTCGAAATGGACAAACTTCCACCCGCGTCCGAGTTTGCCCATCAAGGATGGGGCCACTCAGCCCTACTGAAACTCGCGAAGACCCAGCTCTAAGCTTGAGGAAGTTCGAATTAGAGACATAGGGCAGGACGAACAGGGCGACGATTCTCGCCGCATTACGGTAAAACTCATTGGCCAACCAATTCCTCGGCCCTGAAGCGGTAGATTCTTCTGCAGATCGAAGCACCCTAAAGCGACAGGTTTCACTTGAAATTCGAGTTTCCAACATCTCGCAATGCAACGGTATTTTTTGTTTTACGTGGCGGTCGATTTCATCATCCTTGGCCAAAGATTGAATTAGATATTGCGTAGGAATCTCATAACAGGTCGAGGCGGGTCAGCAGCTCCTCATGCGATACGCCTTTGAGCAAACGCAAAAACTGTTTGATTGAATGCCTCAGAATCTCCTCTACTCTCCCAAGGTTTTGGTCGGAAAGGTCCGCAGATTCTCCGTGCACTATCGCGCTTCTCCCCCCGTACAGTTTTTTGACCTCCTTGTAGACTCTATGTCTGTCATCAAGACCACCGGCAAGTAGCTTCGCAACCCGAAGGCTGAGCTTGTGCGTCATCTCTGAAGACCCTCCTCTCAAGAACAATGCCTCGAGGCCTATCATGTAGTCAATCATTCTATCCTCAAGGTGTTCTCTATCGTACGCAAGTTGAAACCTCCTTAGGGCGACCTTTGGAATAGTTGAATCCTTCATCAGTCCTCGGAGGACTTTGAATTCATCGAGATCTGCTCGATTTAGGACATATGAATTCCCGAGGAAACCCCTGTAATGCCCTACCTGAATAGTTATGCCGGGAGTGTGAAGGAAGTCAACGGCTGGCGTCACCTTGATTACATTGTAGGTAAGATCGCCGGGTTTGAACAATCGCAACGATCCGACCACCTGGAGGATCTCTTCAGCAGGTGCTTCTAGCTCTGGTTCAGTGGGGTTCCACGACTCGAAGTGCTTTGAGGCGTCGAGTTGCAGTTCAATGCAAAATTTGAAGAATCTTACCTCTTCGAAAGGCATGAATCCGCCGTCTTTTAGAAGGTTCATGAAATCTTGGAGCTCCTCCTTTGTCATCTGCCTTATCTTCAGCCGGGGTTCGAGGACTAGTTCTCCCACATCAGAGTCGAACCCAAGGAGGGGAGCTAAGTATCGAAAGAGAATCGTTTTGGAAGAGAAGAATCGAATTAGTTGTGAGAAGTTTTCCCTGAACAGCTCTTCGTCAAAAGCAAATTTCTTCTTCCCTTTGGAGAGTTGTTCGATTAACGGGTACGTCGCGTAGTCCCATATTCCTCTGAAAATGCCACTTACAACGGTGGACACTCCTCCCTTCGTATGGTCAGAGATTTGAGGATCGGCCTCCATCGCCTTGCTTAGAGACTTGTATTCTTCAAGCCCGACAAGGCCTCGAAACTGAATTGAAAGAAACAGGTTGTACTCTGTCTTTCTTACTTGGACTCTTCGATAGAGCGGTCCTCCGATCCCTTCAAGCACGATCTCCTCATGCACTGATTCAGGAATATCAGCACCTTGGCTTACCTGACTCTTCAAATGCTCTAGTGCCCTGACTACGAAGGCCTTCCAAATGGAATACAGCTCTGTTCGCTCGCCCTGGGTCATTTTCTTGGACAATAGGCCGGAACACATCTCACCGGTTGTTCAGGTAGCTTCTACGCTTTTCTAGAAGGCAATGTCCTAGGTTCACGCATCTAAATACGAATGGCGCGCTTGACACACTATTCTGGTCGTCCGCGTTAGATACATATGCATGCTCAGTTGAGGGTTCACGGTAAGGGCTGGATCCTGGCTTCGCTAATGAATGAGACTGCGGTCGACCATTTCATGGTTCAGTCCGTAGCTGCTCGGCGGCCAGTAACCCTCCATCGCGTTCCTGTCGATAGAGCTACACTTCTTGCGATATTGAATGAGAGATCTTCCACAGCCTCGTCCCGGGCCCAGAGAACAGCCATTGGAATAAGGAAGAGGGGCGAGGTGTATACACCTCCAAGACTGGTTGATTGGATACTTGACCTTGCGGGCTATTCCCCGAGCTTTGACATAGGGGATTCATACTTCGTTGATCCAGCTTGCGGCTTGGGATCGTTTCTCAGAGAAGCTGTCTCAAGACTGAAGACTGCCTACGTCAACAAGGGACTTGACTGCTCCCGCTTGAGAGATGCTTCCTTGGTGATGCGTGGAATCGAAAGCCACGTTATGGGGATTGAAGTCAGTTCGACTGCAATCCAAAGGTCTGTGCTGAGCTATCTAGAACCCCTTAGAGACGTCATCAAGACCCTGATAGAACATGACCAGTCCTACGTCCCACAACCAGCAATATTCCAGCACGACGCATTATCGCCAGACCTAATTAATAACGCCCCGTTCGACTTCGTCATCGGAAATCCTCCCTATGTAAGGCACCGTGATCTTCCCAAAGAAATCATTGATCGACAATCAAAGATCTATCAGACCGCGACGGGCAGGTTCGACGAGTACGTTCTGTTTTTTGAACTAGCTTTGAAATGGCTTAAAGTTGGAGGACGTGTAGCGTTCATTACCTCAGATCGTTTCCTCAGCGCGAACTATGGAGGTGGCCTTCGAAGCCTGTTGTCAACAAAGGCTAAGATCGAGTGGTTGTTCAGACTTCCTGACAGAATTTTTGAAGGAGTCGGAATCTATCCAGTTGTAACTATCGCCCAACGAAGTGATCGAGTCTCAGGGAATACCCTTGGATATTTGGAATTGAATTCAATTGAGGAACTTCAGTCTGTGGCACGAAAAGGTCATCCCTTTGAAGACCCACGGGTGGTGAAGGTCGTTCAAGATTCCCTTGATGAAGCCCCATGGTCATTCGTTCCCAATTGGGCGTCGGCATTCGTCGGTCGCGCGCGACATTCTTGTCCACCCTTGGAGTCTGTAGCCCGCGGCATGTTCACAGGGGTCGCTACGGGAGCCAACTCTGTATTTGTTCTCCGAGGAAAGACGACCGACCTTGAGCCCGATCGGCTAGTTCCCGCCGTGAGAGCGCCTGATATCAAAAAGGGGCGAATTGCTTGGGGCGGACACTATCTTCTAAACCCGTACAACACAGTAGAAGGGGTCCCCCGAGCTATCGACTTGGATCAATACCCACTGATGAAACGATACCTGGAGCGGCATAAAGGGTTGTTGAAATTGAAATATCACGCTCAGCACGCTGGAAAGAAGTGGTACGAGACGCATGATACTATCGATATTCGGCTCGTTGGAAAGAAAAAAATTGTTACCCCGGATATTTCCCAGTCGAATAGGTTTGCGGTTGATAGGGGGGAGTTTCTGTGTCTGAATACCTGTAACATAATCATGTACGATGAGTCTAGGAAGACTGAGGCTTTAGCGGCAATCTTGAATTCGGCCATTTTTGAGTTCCTACTGAAGCTGTCGAGTCCACGACTTGGAACAAGATATTTCCGTTACATGAAACAATATTTGGGGGCTATACCGACTCCCAATCCGGAGAACATGACGAGCGAAACGGTATCCCATCTTTCTGGTAGCTACTCGGACAAAGATTGGGACGCGGTAAATGATCGCGTCTTTGATCTGTACAAAGTACCTAAAGCCCTGTGGGCTCGCGTGACTCGACTTACAACTGTTAGCTAGTCCCAAGACCTCTAACTATTGGGGTTAGTCCCCCTTTGAGAGATGGAAGGTCTCCTTCGTTTACTAGGACGGGCTTGGCGTAGTAAGCCATCAATTTCGCGATTCCGAACCCGTATTCGATAAGATCCTTCTCAACGAACTTCGAATAATCAGTGATTGCACTAACCTTGTCTCTGATGATATTTCGGGAGAACCGTGTCCTTGAATCCGCGAAAACGCCCAAGGTACTAGTAGACCCTATTTTGTGAGCTAACAAATCGACCTCCTCCACTGCTCGAAATCCATCAATGACGTATCCAACTCCCCCATGATCAATCCAATCTCGCTCCAAGTCCAAAACTAATTCTTTGGCGAACGTATCAAGACCTTTGTCTGTGAATTCACGCTCTACGTACTCCAGCAGGGGCATGTTCAAGCCTGTTGTCGAATGTCGCCTCCTCGGATAGTTGCTGGCGGAGATCACTTTCAAACCAGTTAGTTCGGAAATAATTGTAGCGACAGTGGTTTTTCCAGCACAGGATGGCCCGACAATGCACAACAGACTAGGCTTTCTCAATCGTGATCCAACCTGGTCTGCTTTTCAGCCCACGCGGGATGACTTGCGGCAATACGTCTGATATTTTCGATCGAGATGTTTGCACTCAATAGCGCCTCATATTCTGACAGTCGTTCAGAGACTCGTTCGATGTTGGGTAAACGGAAATCGTATTTCAAGAAGGCACTGAGAGGCATTGCGTCATAGACCTGGTTTGCTCGCTGCGGAACAAAATATCTGTTGAAATCATCGCTGGAAAGCCATGAATATTTACGATTCTCGGGCCTGATTGAACCTTCGAAGGAAACGTGTCCCTGTTGCTGATTGAGAAAAACAATTGGATCGTGTCGCGGTATGAGCAACGCTACTCCCGACTCTATCGTAGCTCGCGAGTCCGCTTGCATAAGACGCTTGAATTCCCGAAGTGTCTTGGTTTCCCACCATTGCTTGAAGAAGAATCCCGGCCTTCTCGCACGTGACCCATACGAGTGAAAGTAGACAGCCGTCTGCTCTAAAGCATAGAACGCGTCTCTGTAAGGTAGTTTGTCACGAATATTTTTCGAAGCGAATTCCAATTGAGCCCTCATGTCATCCTCTTGAGCTTCCGGGTATTCGAAAGGGATTCGAATGGCGTTAACTCCCCGCAACGCGCATAGAAAACGAATATGTTCAAACTTTGTAAGAGATGAGGTCAACACGACAAGAGGAATGGAGACCTCATTTTGAGACAACTATGCCTCTCCCTTCGTTCCTAGGAAAAGTCAGTCCCGTGAAGGCCAGGTCAAACTCCTTTTCCAAGCGGCGTCGCACAAAGTTGATTCTCCTCCGCTTGATAAGACAGTAAACCAGAGGCCCTAGCGAAGACATTGAGGCCGCATCGGCCCCTATCTCTTCAGCGCGGCGTATGATGTCGATCACCTGTTCTCGGTACAATCTAATTTCACTTTTCTTCCAGAATGTATTTTTAAGTTCCCGCACCATTCTGCAAAATCGGGCATAATCCCCAGTCATTACTGCAGGCAGAATGCCGAAGACGCACAGGTGAATTGTTTTTGCCACTTCATGTCGAGGGATAGGGCATGTTCTTCGAAAGAATGATATTTCCTCTTCCTCGGACAATGTTCTAGCCTTGGGCAAAACAAGCAATATTGGCCACGCAGGAACCTTAACTGTTGCCAGCTTCATGGCTGGTCCCCTCTTCCAAGAAGAGGATGATGGTGTAAAATTGGATGCCCGCAGATTCTCGCTGACGCAGTGACCAAGATCAATAGTCATCTTACCCTCGAAGTAAGTGTTTACGCCGACGCCCGACGTCCCCCCACGATGAGAGAGCGAGACTATTTCCTCTCTTGTATATGGAACCGAATTATGGAGTAGTAAGCCTTCAACGACCGATAGGGAACTCGATGTAAATGAGCCAAACCCATGATGCGAAGGGACTGATTGCCGAATATCGATTTCATATCTTCCTAATCGCTTAAGTTTAGCGACACGGTTCGCGGTCTCCCCAATGAAATGTTGGACGTCTCTAGCAGAGCTTGTTGGCCAGTTTATCATATTCTTCCTAGCACCTTGAATCCTAATTCGATTGCTGGGAAAATTGATGGCAAATCCGATTCCTCCGTTAACGTTGCCGAAGCCACCGTTCATGTCCAGCAGGGTCATATGGATTCGAGGAAAGGACTGAATCTCTATTATGGAACGGGACAAGATTCACTTTGGCTCCCGGCTAAATTCCGACCAAACTTTTTCGAAATGTTGCGTGTAGGGCACTGCCGCGCTACCAGTAATTCGGCCCAGAAAGGTTAGTGAGTTTCGGCTTATGATTCCAACAAAATATGAGCCGAAGAAGACAAAGTCGTCAGCACGGAAATAGTTTACGCTGGGTGTGCACCAATACCAGCGTACTCGAAGATGCTTGAGCTTCAGCGATTGGAACTCAGCTGTCTGTTGCTTGATTTTTGCCGATAAACCCATCCTCTCTGGCGCATGTTCCTCTTTCTCCCTTGCCGTACATTGGGTGGACTCAGGATCCAGTATCAATAAGCGAATTGTCACCCCTCTTTGGTCTAGCACCGGAAGAACATCTTTGAAGTCCGTGTAGAACCGAGTCAGGCTCTCGGCCAAGATATCCAACTGCTTCTCGCACTTGTCCAGATATTGCTTGTAGATCGTCTTGTCACTCCTGTCAGGATAAATGTCAATGATGCCAGTGTCGAGGAGCCGCCGCGCACCCTCGCGTTGATTTTCCTGAACTTTCACTACATATAGCGAAAACCACCCAATGATTCCTGAAGCAACGAGAGAGGTGCCGACATCTCTCCAGGGAGTTTGAGTTACGAAGATAAGGGATATTCCGATCGCAAGGGCAATCAGATTTGTCGCGAAAATAGACCAATAGGTGAGAAATCGTCGCAACTTCCGGGACAGCACATTCGAGGCAGGTTTCATCTCGAATCCAAGAACCAATGAAACGCTAATTGTCTAAGGACTTTTCGCTTTACTGACAAAGGAAAGTCAACGTAATAGGCAAACTAACAGGCTTTCCCGAAGACAATGCTTCCAAATCGGATCGAGTCTCCTTTGATTGAGGCTCATGTGAAATCGATAATTCTCAAATTCGAGGGAAGTATTGGCCTACTCACGAGTGGACGTGCATCGGATGGACGTACTTTATTGACATTGGCAACGGGATCGTTCCAAGAGGCATCGGCTGCAGGTTTGGAGTGAAGTTAACCGTGACCCTAGCTGAATTCGAAGAGTTGTTCAGTGGCTTGAAACTACTCCCGAGGCGATTGCCTTCACAACCCTCAAGCAACCCACCTTTATGAGTTGGCTTGACCTACTCGCGAGGGTTCGAATCTGTACGATTTCGGTGGCACGAATCATGAGTAGGCAATGTCGATGGATAGTTCTATCGTAGGATTCGAAATCGCCGTTGTTGGCGGTCTTCTCGTCGGGCTAGTGTCTTTTCTAGTGTTTGTCAAGGTCAACAAGACCACTCGCGCTGTCGGTGAGAGGCTGGAGCAAATTGAGGAGCGGATTCGGGACTACCGAGCTTACTCCAATTACTTGAGGAGTCAAGACAGGACCAAGCTCAGGGAGAATGTGGGCTGGACGCTTGGTTCCCTTCGCTTCCTCCGCGCCTTTCGAACGTTCTACAGGAAACGGAGACGGTCCTTGATTGAATCCTATTACGAGAAGACAGATGATCTCGAGAAGTTTCTGAGAGAGTTTGTTCCCCAATATATCTCGCGAGAACTTGAACGTCACAAAGCGTTCTTCAGTGGTAGATCCTTCGACAACCAGCAGATCGAAGCGATAGTGAAGAGGGATAAACACAACCTGGTGATTGCTGGCGCGGGATCTGGCAAGACTCGTGTCTTGACCGGTCGAGTTGGTTTCCTCATTGAGTGTGGAGTGCCCCCCGACGACATTCTTGCGCTAGCGTACACCAAGTCAGCTGAAGAGGAAATGCGACAAAGGCTCCGAAGCAACTATGGGATCTCAGACGTCAATGTCAGAACGTTCCATTCACTAGGGCGAAGTCTTGCCAAACTCTCCCCCGATTTCAGACGCGATGTGGCCGATGGTACGACGCAGCGTAAGCTTATCGCGGATTCGGTTAGAGAGCTAACTTCCCATGATCGACGGTTCGCATTGCTGTTGCTCGACTTCGCGGTGGACTGGCAAACTCACAAGCTAGAACAGAGCGATTTTGTCGACCCGGAAAAATACTACGAGTATCTGAGGAATCAGAAGTACACTACGCTTGACAGGAGAGAGGTTCGCTCAGTGGCAGAGCGGGACATTGCGAATTTCCTCTTTCTCAATCATGTGAAATTCAGCTATGAGACACCTGTTTCTTGGGCCGACAAGGACAATGAATTCAGACAGTATCGGCCAGATTTCTATCTGTTCGAGTACGGGCTCTGGTTAGAGCATTGGGCAATAGATAGAGAGGGGAGGGTCCCTCCATGGTTTTCAACTCCCCGCGGCGACCCTTCTACCATTTACAGAAAGGGGATGGAGTGGAAGAGAGATCAATTCAAGAAACACAAGCATAAGCTGCTCGAGACATTCCACTACCAGTGGGCAGAGGGTTCCCTTGAGGCAGGGCTGAAACGCCAACTCGAAGCCAACCACGTCGTCTTCAAGGAGATGACGAAGGAAGAGGTTCTTGCCCGAATTCGCAACCTGATCCCACGGGAAGATTCCTTGAGCGAGCTAATGTTTTCGTTCCTCAGCAAGGCCAAGACGAATGGCCTGACGATACACGACATTGGTTCCAGGCTGGCTCAGGGCAACTGGGGTCGGAAACCACGGACCTTCGCCTCCCTGATGATTCCAGTCTGGGAGAAGTACGAGTCACTCTTGAAAGAGAATGACATGATGGATTTTACTGATATGATTAACTGCGCATTGAAAGTTGTAAAGCATGACAATCATGCCCCTCGGTACTCTCACATTCTGATCGACGAATTTCAGGACATCACGGACCCTCAGCTCGAACTCGTAAAGTGTCTTCTGGATGATGGACCTGACAGCACCTTATTCTGCGTCGGCGACGATAGGCAAAACATCTTCTCGTTTGCCGGATCCAACATTTACAACATCTTGCAATTTGACAACGCTTTCCCTTACAGCGAGAAGACGACACTTTCGACGAACTATCGGTGCCCCAAGAATATTGTCGAGGCCTCCGATTCTATCGCAAACCTCAACAAACATCAGCTGGCCCGGCGAGTCGCTTCAGCCTCCAATATTCAGCGTCCCATGCGTCTTGTCGAGATGACCGAGTCCGGAGCTCTTCCGAGCTTCGAGGATTGGGAGTTCCAGACAGCGAAATCGATGCTTGAACAGTTGCTCAAAAGTAAGAAGTCGGATGAGGAAGTGATGGTGTTGTCTCGAACTAACCATCCTTTGGATCGATTGAAGTTAGAGTTCCCGAAGCATGAGTCATCTGGGCTTAGGTTCCTAACGATTCATAGTGCAAAAGGAACAGAGGCCGATTACGTCTTGCTTCTTGCTTGTACAAGCGGGAGGAACGGATTCCCTTCGGAGATAGGCAGCCAAAACGTATTCGATGTGGTGAAGAAAGACCGGGAGAGCGAGAACGACAAGGTGGAAGAAGAGAGACGCCTCTTCTATGTCGCGCTTACTAGATGCAAGAATCAGTTTTACCTATTCACATCAAGAGAGGCAAAGTCACAATTTGTTACGGAAATCCAGCCCTATCTCTCCTCGTAACTATTTCTTCTGAGTATTCTTCCCGTAAGTTTTCTTTTCTGTTAACTCTTGTGTGAGCCCCCGGGGGGTTTGTTTTTCCCGCGCCGCACCCTTCGTGGCCTGGAAAACCGCTGAACGTGAAATCGCCCCGGAAACCCATGGTCGAGGATGAGTAGTTCACTTTGATCTGAACCTTCAAACCATCAGCAGTGACAGCATCTTAACCATCCGCCCCTCCGGGAGCTTTCTTGAGATAGTACTTGGAGAGGGCAATGTATTCTCCGTAGTCTCCGAGGAGCTTCCCCATTCCAGCCCAACGCTGTTCTGGAGCAAGGTCTCGAAGAGCATCCTGGGCAGAAAATATAGTAGCAATGATGTGTTTGACTGCTTTTTGCTGTCTTTGAGAGATGGTTTCGGAGTTACTCAAGATACTCGGAATTCTGTTCAAGTGGCCCTATTATTATCAGCCTAACATGAGCACGCAGAGGAAAGTAGAATAACTCGAATGCCTTTTCCGTTCCTCGTCGTGTACGCCTTAAGGTCGAACGATTTGGATAGGGAAAACTTGGGCACATACCCGGAGCAGCGTTCATGGTAGAGTCACAAGCTTCTCTTGAAGAGTCCGAGAAGCCCGGTGTCCGAGAGAATAAGCTGAACGAGTTATCTGGCACCGAGTGGATAAAATTTACAAAGTCCTGGTTCGTCCATCGACCCAAGCCCCGCGGCGACCAGAAGATTCGCCACC
>Ga0066692_10001023_pt1 | contig 10544 bp, 9 predicted proteins | sample GraSoiAngelo_141_FD_66456 | JGI IMG/M metagenome (GOLD analysis project Ga0066692, IMG submission 66456) | Grasslands soil microbial communities from the Angelo Coastal Reserve, California, USA - 14_0929_12_40cm | ecosystem: Environmental > Terrestrial > Soil > Grasslands | place: USA... | reverse complement strand
TGATTTGCATTTCCCCCTCTAACACGCAGCCTCGCGCATGTTTGTGACGGAATCGCGCAAAGTCGCGAAATATTGAAATCGGTTTCGAATCCCGTTAGGGTCGCTTCCTCATTTTGTTAGGTAATACGGGCGAACAAAAAAGACCTGGAAGTCAGCCGGTGGCTTCGGTGCTCGGGTTGTACCCGAGCGCCGACATCCGGGAATTTTTAATGCGCAGCGTACCTAGCCACCCGGCCAGTTACCTTAGGTTAATTCCTTCATTTCTGTTATCTCTCACGCTAAGTCTTCGGACAACTTCGGACACCGGGATTGCCACTGAAACCAGCGGATTTGTTCCGATTCCCGTTTGAATGCGCAAATCTTTCGCCCGGTTCATACGCCGTAAAGTTGCGTTGTATGCCAGCAGCGAGCAAGGCGGTCAGGCTGCGACCCTAACGGCTAAGCTTAATGCGAGGCACCAGTCATGGTAAATTCGATGGGAATTCTAACCTTCGAGACTGTTCCAGGTTTAAATCGCCACTTTCGAAACGCCCTGACCGCGGATTTATCCAAGGTTGAGTCTCCAGTGCTTTGCTCCATTGAAGCTCCAGTTACACGGCCGCTCGCCTGATCAACTGACACAACGCAAACTCCACTGCCCGTAACGCCATCCGAACGTACCCTGAGCGGATACTTGGGGAGGGGTGCGAAAGTTGCAAGGGCTTTCGCCGAAGAAAACGAAATCGTGGCTGCGCTAGCTCCGACCTCCGGCGCCTCGGCTGGCGACGTTTTCCGGCGCTTCGGTTGTTGCGGCGGAGGCGTTGTTTGTTCGACGGGCTCAGGTTTAATCTCTGGGGGAGGAGGCGAGATAGATTGCTTTTCCGGTGTTGATGCGGCGGTAGGATTTTCCGAAGGTTTTGCTGCCCCTGCTTCTTGAATCCGCTTTTGCAAGGAAGCGATCTCGTTCTGCTTTGCCTCTAACTTGGTCTGCAATTCCGTTGTCTCTTTCTGCGATTGCGCGAGTTCTGCTCCGGCCTTTGTGGCTTTGTTTTGCGCCTCCGCGATTTTCGCTTCTTCGCCCGCGACGGCCGTTTCGCGGGTCTTGAGCTCCGCTTCCTGAGTCATGCGCCGATGCTCAGCCGCATCCCGGGCCGCATTCGCATTCGCTACATCGGCACGCAGCGCATCCACCCTGTAACTACCGAGCAGCCCAAAAATCGCCGGAATCATCAAGCATAGAAAGGCAAGCACCAAGATGATTTTCGGCGTGACGGCAGAGATTGTGGATTTCGGGCGCGGCATACGCCAACTTCGAAATTAGAGGAGGAAAGGGGATTCGCAACGTCGAAGCGGAATCGGCCCGTACGATCGCCTCTTTACTAATTCAGCTATTTTCCACGCGACGATCAATGTCGCAGTCGGAATGTGTAACCATGTGCAATGACACTACGGCGGTTTCTATCCTTTCCATTGCCTCTTATGCGTGTGAGACTTTTCGGACAGTTTCGGACGCTAGAACTGTATAATTCTGCGCGAATCGGTTAGGGTCGCCATGTGGGAACTGGCCAAACCTAGCGCATCCGATAAATCACGCCTTCGGCCGTTTGCGCCACCGGCTGGTATCGTTCCGTCAAAATTTTGGCCAGAATCGGAAAGTTCTTCACCGCATATTGCGCACTTTTCGGGTCGGGTTGAACATCAACAATGTAGGTCGGCGAATGCCTGGCAAAATCTTGTTCAAGCGTAGCCCAGGCGCCGGGCAAGATCCGGCTGCGCGTATCGAAACCGGGGATCGGTCCACCGAAAATATAACCCGTGAGCGGGAAGGTTGTGATGTAGCGGCAGGCAGGACGTCTGCGAGCGTCTAGATAGATTTCCGAACTTTGACCCCAAACGAAAATCCTGTCGGCAGGGGACGAATGAGTAAACAGGTATTGTCCCGCCTGAGATGGGACGCGTCGTGAAGCCAGGCCCGTCCAGTGCAGGATCGAGAAGAGAATAACCGTGAGAACCAGCCACGCGTAGGTGATCTTGGGTCGCAGTAGCCAATAGGGCGGCTGGATCGTACGCGACCACAACCGCGCATAGTAAGGCGCTGCGAGCAGTGCGAGCGAAGGAATCAATTGGACATAGTAATGAGGGTAAAAGCGAGCACCTGCTGCAGCGCCGATTACTGAGGCAAGGAGCAATCCTAGAAGGGCTGTTCGTTCCGCTGTCTTCCCGGCCCAAATTTCATCCTTATCCCGGCACGCCATTGTGGCCCCGATCACCAAAGGCAAACAGGCCGCAACGAAAGTCAGCGTATTCACGATTCCTTTCTGCCAAAACACATGCGGAATGTCGTGATCGGCAATTGTCCAGTAAAACGCGTCATGGAGAATGCCTTGTTTCCAAAGGACAATCGTCGCAACACCGAGGGCTGCGAAAAATCCTACCGTGAATATAGTTGCCTGAATGACCGAATTCGTTCGCGCCAAACTGCGGCTAGCTCGATAGCTCGGGAGAAGTAGATAAATGCCGAGCGGAACTGCTGCTATTGCGGCCGGTTGTTTGAGCAGGAAAGCCGCGCCCAGCAGCGCACCTGCTGGAAAGAGTTCGGGTCGCAGTCGCGACGAACTGCGGCCAAACGCGATTGCCCACGCCCAGATAATAGGGAGATTCATCAGCATCTCGGCATCGAATGCCAGGGTCTTCCACGTCCACCAGGGTTGGAAAACACTGTAGAAAAGCGCGGCAATCAAACCGGTGTTGCGATCAAACAAGTCGCGGCCGATCACATAGAGGCCCGCCATCGAGCCTATCGTCCATACTAGTGCGACCATATGAAGTGCTTTCCAATTGAACTTGCCCGCTACTTTGAATATTGCGGCGTAGGTCCAGAAGAGGAGTGGCGGCTTGCGCTCTACTGCGTCAGCGTAGGGTCGCCCGCCGTCAACTATTTCGTTCGCCACCACCGAATACATTGCCTCGCTGTCAATTGGCTGGGGATGCAAAAGAGAAGGAAGGCGAATTGCAACGGTGAGGAGGACTATCCCAAGCGCGGCGAAGCGAAATTGGCGCGACCTATGAGTTCGCACATCCATCATTCGGCAAACTGGTTTCCGGATGTGGTTTTCTTAAGAGAATCGTAAATGCGTGTAACTTCGCTAAAAACATCATCAACTGTGATTGCTTGCATGCAAAGATTGTTGCGGCAGACCGATTGCCGGTTGTTGTAGGCGTTCACGCACGGACTGCAGGCGATGCCGGCCCACAGGGCGGTCGCGTTTGGCGATCGTGCGGCAAATAGCGCCGGTGTCTCCGGCCCGAACAACGCGACGACGCGAATCGGCGTCATCGAGGCAAAATGAGCTGGGCCACTGTCATTCGTCACCAAAATCTCACTGCGGGTGTAAAGCACGAGTAATTGCCGCAAAGTCGTTTTTCCGGCAAGCCGAACGACGCGATCTGAGCCGACCTCGTCCGCAAGCTGGTTATTGGGAGCGGCTTCGGCCGGTGCACCGGTAAACACAACGAACGACTCCGGGTAACGTTCGAGCAGCCGCCGCGCAAGTTCGACATAGCGCAGAGGCGGCCACCGCCTCAGCGGCAGCAAGTCGCTCGCGTTCGGGTTGAGCAGGATGAGTGGCGCAGAACCGATACGAGGATTTTCGCGCCGTAGCAGAGTATTGATTTCAGCAACTTCGGACGGCGAGGGCCGAAATCTTGCGAGTGGCTGGTTTGCAGAAGGGATAAAGTCGAACGTGGGAAGCACCGTCGGATCACGAGTCAATGCTTCAACCATAGCTTCGAACATCTGACTTGTATGAAGATGAGGGTTGTATAAAAGCCGATGCGTCATTAAGTCGCCACGGTACGGTCCGTCGCCAAAAAAAGTATGAAAGCCAACACGCGATTTGGCGCCGGTCGTAAACGTCAGTATCGCCGAGAAACGTGTCAGAAATTCCATATCAACGACCGCGTCGACGCCGATTTTCCGGGCCTGCAGCACCGCTCGCAGCGCACCAGTCGCAAGTCCGAAAAGACTCTTCGTCGCGATCGTTATCACATTTCCATCGGGAATAATTTCCATCGCGTCGAGAATGAATCGATTGTCTTCGAATACGACGAAGTAAACGTTTTCACGTCCAACCATTTCGATCGCACGACGAATCGCGGGATAGGCGAGAACGGTTGAGCCCTGCTCCGCGAACTTGACGAAGAGAATGCGTTGAACTTGGCGCCGCCCTGACGGTCCACCCGATTCAAAGATTCTTCTGAACAGGGTTAAAACGGCGCAAAGCGGCGCACCAACCCAACGATCGGTGCGTTGCAAAGTTGAAATGCGTGCCGGGAGATCCATTCTCTGGCGATTCCTAAGAGGGCCAATCTGGGACAGATTGTGCGAATCGGCCAATCTTTGCGAAAAGTTTTAGCTTGGGCAAGAGATGGTCTTTCACGAGTTTTGTGCTAGAAAATAGGCTTGTTTATGCAGGGTCTCTTCCACCAATCCGAGTTTGATCAGCCGCATCCAAGCCGTGCGAGAGCGATCATCAAAGCGCATCCGGAAGTTCGCCAGTTGATGGTGCGCAATCCGTACACGGCCTTGATCGCGTTGTCGCTGGTGATAATGCAAACAACCATCGCCTATTGGATGGGCACGCTGGGATTCGGTTACTGGTGGCTCAGTCTCCTAATCGCTTATTGCGTCGGCGCGTTCGCCAATCATGCCAATTACGTGATCATTCACGATGCGACGCACAATCTAATTTTCCGGAGCAAAAGCTGGAACAAAATGGTGGGCATCCTCGCTGATCTCCCAAATCTTGCGCCGGGGGCGATGGGATTTCGTGTTTATCATTTGAAGCATCATTCGCATCAGGGCGATTACGAATACGACGCTGACCTCGCGAATCATTGGGAAGCGCGACTGGTCGGCAATAAGTGGCATCGCAAGGCGCTCTGGCTCATGCTATTTCCCTTTTTCCAGCTGACCCGGCCGCCGCGATTGAAAGCGATCACGATGTGGGACCGGTGGTTCTTTGTGAATTTCGCGTGTGCGGCAGCGTACGATGTCGCGGTTGTTTATTTTTGCGGCTGGCCGGGGCTTCTTTATCTCGGGTTCGCATTTTTCTTTTCGATTGGCCTGCATCCAGTAGGCGCTCGTTGGATCCAGGAGCATTACACGTATGATTTCGATCAGGAGACGTTCAGTTACTACGGGCCAATCAACCGCGTCGCGCTAAATATGGGCTACCACAATGAGCACCACGATTTGCCCTCGATCCCATGGAATAATCTGCCGAAGCTGCGCGCGATGGCCCCGGAGTTTTACGACAACTTGAAGTATCATTCGTCGTGGACTCGACTGCTCTTTCAGTTCGTTTTCGACGAACGCTACAGCCTGTATTCGCGGATCGAACGAATGCAACAAAGGGCAAATTCTCCGGCGCCTCCATGTGCAATAAGCGGTCCAATAAGCAGCATTGATCTAAGCGCGAGGCCGATTATTTTTTAGTTTATGGCGGAGCGGCATTACGTCTCGAAGAAAAACGAAACGGTTCGAATGTTCGAGAGCGATTTCGTCGAGTTTTTTTCGCGTGTGCATCCGGCGATGCCGCCGGTGTTGTACCTTCCAGTCGTCGCCTGGATGCTTTATGCTGCCATTTGGCAACGGAAATTGTCGATCCTGGCCGTATCAGGACTCTTTTTGCTCGGTGTTCTACTCTGGACACTGCTCGAATACCTCATCCATCGGTACATATTCCATTACGAACCGAAGAGCCGTTTGGGAAAACAATTGCACTACATTATTCACGGCGTACATCATGATTATCCAAATGACGCTCGGCGGCTGGTCATGCCGCCGAGCATAAGCATTCCGCTTGCGGTTCTGTTTTACGTTCTTTTTCTTTTAGTTTTCGGCCGTTTGGCATCGGGTGTGTTTGCCGGTCTCGTCTTCGGTTATGTCTGTTACGACATGCTCCATTACGCAACGCACCATTTTTCAATGAAACGCGGTCTCTGGCTGTGGTTGAAGCAGTATCACTTGCGCCATCATTACAAGGACGATGACGCCGGATTTGGCATCAGCTCGCCGCTTTGGGACTACATCTTCGGAACGACGCGAAAGTAGCGCGCTTGCGTCCGCGCGGAAGACGGGCGCGGGCAGGATTCGTCAAAAAAAGTAGCGACTAAATCCTTGTCGTGGGCCTCAGACGCAGTACAATAGCTGCCCCGATATGGACCTCCGCAGCGCGCGAAATTAGAGCGTCGAGCGGAGCCTTACATAAGGCAATTGAAAACAATTTTCTACAAGCGACTCCAGATTGTCATGCGCTTTTGGCTGGCGAGCGAACAACATTCCGTTGCTGGGATCGCCAGTCCGCCAGCCGGACGGATTCGTCCAGTGGCGAGATCGATAAGAAGGGAGCGCCTTATCCGCGCACGCCGATGAAAGTCGATCCAGCCAAGCTTAGTTTGAGCAATTTTATCGCCGGCGAAACCAGTGATCCGCTGGCCGCGCCGCCCAGTTTCACTCATTGGATGCGCGCGGGCGCGTTTGCAGCCGAGCTCTACGAGCCTGAGCTCCTCGCTACCGCTGACGCACGTACCACGATTTCTTACAACGGTAAACCACGCTCGGTCATCAATCTTTGCTCGTATAATTACCTCGGTCTGGCGAATCGACCGGAAGTAATTGCTGCCGCCCACGAAGCGCTGAAAACGTACGGCCTCGGCGCATGCGGTTCACCGATGCTTTCAGGTATGACTAATCTGCATCGGGAGCTCGAACGCCGTGTCGCGACGTTCCTCGGGCGCGAGGATGCAATGCTTTTCAATAGCGGATTTGGCGGCGCGCTGGGAACAATTTCCGGCCTGTTACGGAAGACGGATGTCGCCATTCTGGACAATCGATCGCACCTTAGTTTGCGCGACGGCGCCCTGCTGGCGCGCTGCCGCGCGGAAAAGTTTGAGCATAATGACGCCGGTTCTCTGGAAGCGGCGCTGCAACGGCACCGCGGCCGGCGGCAGCTTGTGATTGTGGAAGGCATTTACTCGATGGACGGCGACTTTGGCAATTTGAAGGAATTGATTGAGGTCGCGGAATTGCACGGCGCCCGCGTTTTCGTAGATGAAGCGCACTCGATGCTGGCTTGCGGAAACCATGGCCGAGGTGCAGCTGAGATGTTCGGTGTGGAGGACCGGATTCCGTTGATCTATGGAACCTTCTCGAAAGCATTTGGAGCGTTGGGCGGGTTCGTCGCTGGATCCAAGGAGACGGTGCAATATCTGCGCTTTTACGCGCATCCATATGTTTACTCTTGCGCTCTTCCGGCCGTGGTGGTGGCGGCGATTCTGAAGGCGCTCGATATCGGCACAAGCGAATGGAATTTACAAAAACAGCTTTGGGAAAATGCCGAGTATTTCCACAAACAACTGCGCAGCCTCGGCATCGACGCGGGAAGATCGACAACTTACATCATGCCGATTGTGATCGGCGACCGGGAGCGCATGTACCGGTTGGGCCACCAATTGCGGCGGCGCGGTCTTTGGGTCGCACCGGTGGATTATCCGGCCGTGCCTCAAAATAAGATTTGCTTCCGGGCCTGCGTCACTGCCAACCATACGCGTGCCGATCTCGATGAGGCTCTTAATATTCTCAGCGACGTACTCAGCGCAGATTCGAAAGTAAAGGCGGCCGCCTTCCGGTTGCGCTGTAAAGTATCTGAGTTATCGCTCAGAATGACTTCTTAATGACCGCGCTGATCGCGCCGCCCCGTTCCGCGCTCGAGGCCACTTACAAGGCGCGCGAAGTCGAAGGAGTTCTCGATCTTTATTTTTACAGACCAATCGGATTTCGGCTGGCGCAGGTTTTCGCAAAGATTGAAATGAAGCCTGCGGGCGTGACTTTGCTCGCGGGTCTCTTCGGGGTCATCGCTGGACATCTCTTCTATTATCGTGATTTACGAACGAATGCCGTCGGCATGGCGTTGCTTGTTTGCGCCAACGCGCTTGACAATGCGGATGGCCAGCTCGCGCGTTTGACTCACCAGGAAAACCGGGATGGCCGCATTATTGACAGCATCGCCGACCACCTTGTTTTCGTAAGCATTTATCTCCATTTGACGCTCCGCTACCTGGTTGCAGGCTCTTCGCCTGCGATCTGCCTTCTGGCACTTGCGGCCGGGATCAGTCACGCATTGCAAGGCGCGGCGGCCGATTATTATCGCACCACGTACCTTTATTTTGGGACGAACCGATCGCCAATGAGATTGGATTCCTCTTCGACCCTGCGCTCGAATTTTCAAGAGCTAAGTTGGCGGCGCGAGCCGTGGCATAAATTTTTGACCGCGCTGTATCTGAATTTCACGCGGCAACAGGAAATGTTCTCGCCGCATCTGAAAAGACTGCGCGATACAGCCGGTCAACTCTTTCACAGCGAAATCCCGAACTGGCTAAGAACGCGTTATCGAAATTTGGCCGGCCCAATGTTCAAGTGGTGGGGACTGTTGATGACAAACACGCGGATGCTGGTGTTGTTCGCTTTCCTGTTTATCGGTCAGCCGATTTGGTACTTCTGGTTCGAACTCACCCTGCTTAATTTGCTGCTAGTTTATCTTATTCTCCGCCAGGAAAACATGGCCGAATCGTTGGAGGAAGCCGCGGTGACATCGCAAAATTCGGGGTAGACCGTTACCGCACTCGTGTCCGAGCTCGAAGTTTCAGAAGTCAGGTCGCGCCGAGACCGCGATGCTTTCATTAAATTTCAGTGGCGAATTTACAAAAACGATCCGGCGTGGGTGCCACCATTAATCATTGAACGAAAGGCCTTCCTTGATCGTAAGAGGCATCCCTTTTACGGACACGGTGACGCAGCATTGTTTCTCGCCAGACAGAACGGCGAAGTCGTTGGCCGCATTATGGCGAGCGATGATCCGAACTACAATTCACTGCATCAATCGAACATCGGCTGCTTTGGCCTTTTCGAGTGCATTGACGATTGCAACATCGCCGCCGCGCTCTTTGAGGCTGCGGCCGGTTGGCAGCGAAAGAAAGGCCGCGATGAAATCATGGGCCCGATCGATTACTCAACAAACTACGTCTGCGGATTGCTTATCGACGGATTTGAACATTCCCCCACTATCTTGACTGCGCATAATCCGCCGTACTACGCGCGCTTGATTGAACACTGCGGTTTCACAAAAGAAAAAGATTGGTATGCATGGTGGTTCAAAGATATTCCGGCGCCGATGGAGCGGTTACGCAAAATTGCAACCGCGCGCTCCAGGAAACACGACGTCGCAATCCGGTCGATCAACTTAAAATTGTTAACGGAAGAGAGCAGGCGCTTGCGCGTAGTTTTTAATCAAGCGTGGCGGAATAACTGGGGCTTCGTCCCGATGACCGAGGCGGAGGCAGAACACATGGCGAGCGAAATGAAGCTGCTGGTAGATCCGAGGATGACTTTGATTGCCGAAATCGGCCACAGACCGGTGGGTTTCGTCATCTGCGTTCCCGATATCAATTCTGCGCTGGGCAAGATCAACGGACGCCTGTTGCCATTCGGATTACTGAGACTGCTTTATTACCGGAAGAAGATCAGGACGGCTCGGTTCGTTGCGCTGGGCGTGGTTGAAAAATATCGTCGTGCCGGCATCGCCGAGATGCTCGTGTTGCAAGTAATGGCCGAAGGCGGTAGCCGCGGTTTCACCGGGGAGCTGAGCATGACGCTAGAAGACAACTTCATGGTCAATCGCTTTATCGAAGCGTTGGGCGCGGGGCGCTACAAAACATATCGAATTTTCAAAAGGAGACTGACGAAATGAGCAAGCCTCAGGACGGTTTCGCTTCGCGGTTTCTGAATCGGCCGATTTCGCGTCGCGTAACGCGTTTGCTACTCAAATTTCCAATTCATCCCAGCGCCTGGACGATATTGATCTTTTTCTTGCCGCTAATTGGCTCTGTATTTTTGGTGCGCGGCGATTACCTCAACGTTGTCATCGGCGCGGCCATTTTTCAAGCATTCAGCATTCTTGATGGTTGCGATGGCGAAATTGCGCGCGCGAAGAATTTGGAATCGAAATTCGGGGAACGTTTGGACCACTTCTGCGATTTTCTGGCAAGCCTTCTTTATGTTCTCGCTCTGGGATTAGGCCTTCATCGTTCGAGTGAGGGAATTGTCTGTGCCGTCCTGATCACGGCCAACGAATCGCTCCTACGAGCTAGCAAGAGCGAAGTGTCGGTGGCCTCGTCCACGTTGCATGAATCGCTTTATGCGAGACACCACGGAATGATCGGGCATTCCGGTTTGCTCAAGCTCGGCGACCGATTTGTGTGGTGGCTTTTTCAACTGACCAAACGCGACATGGCCGTCTTCGTTTTTCTCATACTTGCGTCACTCGATCGGGCTGAGTGGATCCTGCATCTTTGGACGATTGTTGCCGCGGCGAGCCTGGTTCTCAGCGCGATTGCCGCGATCAGATCTAGTTTTGGCGATCACGATATTGTCACGCGTGAGCCGCGAGCGTAATTGCGTCTCGGCGCGCGCTAGCATCTCGGGCGTGTCGATGTCCTGCCACCAG
>Ga0066692_10001019_pt1 | contig 10547 bp, 8 predicted proteins | sample GraSoiAngelo_141_FD_66456 | JGI IMG/M metagenome (GOLD analysis project Ga0066692, IMG submission 66456) | Grasslands soil microbial communities from the Angelo Coastal Reserve, California, USA - 14_0929_12_40cm | ecosystem: Environmental > Terrestrial > Soil > Grasslands | place: USA... | reverse complement strand
TGCTCCTTGTTCGTGGCCTTATCTTTGGCGCTCACGTTCAAGATGCCGTTGGCATCGATGTCAAACGTCACCTCGATCTGCGGGGTGCCGCGCGGAGCCGGTGGAATCCCGTCCAGCTTGAATTTGCCGAGCGAACGGTTGTCCGCGGCGAACTTGCGCTCGCCTTGCATGACGTGGATTTCCACGCCCGGCTGATTGTCCGCTGCCGTGGAATATGTCTCGACTTTGCGGGTCGGAATCGTGGTATTCCGCGGAATTTGCACGGTCATCACACCGCCGAGCGTCTCCACGCCCAGCGAAAGCGGTGTCACGTCCAGCAAGAGGATGTCTTTCACCTCGCCTGCCAGCACTGCTCCCTGAATCGCCGCGCCCACCGCTACGACTTCATCGGGGTTCACACCCTTGTGGGGTTCTTTCCCCCCGAAGAAGTTGCGGACCAGCGTTTGCACCTTCGGGATGCGCGTGGAACCGCCCACCAGCACGACTTCCTGGATGTCGTTGGGCGAAAGTTTCGCGTCTTCCAGCGCCTGCTTTACCGGCTTCATCGAGCGCTCGAGCAAATCGTTCATCAATTGTTCGAGGCGGGTGCGCGTCAGCTTCAGTTGCATGTGGATCGGCCCGCTCGGTCCCGCGGTGATGAACGGCAGGTTAATCTCCGTCTCCATCATCTGCGAAAGCTCGATCTTGGCCTTTTCGGCCGCTTCCTTCAGCCGTTGCAATGCCATGCGGTCCTTGCTCAGGTCGATGTTGTTCTCTTTCTTGAACTCATCGATGAGCCAGTCCACGATCCGCTGGTCGACGTCATCGCCGCCCAGGTGTGTGTCGCCGTTCGTGGACTTGACTTCGACCACCCCGCTGCCCACTTCCAGCACGGAAATGTCGAACGTGCCGCCGCCCAAGTCGTACACCGCGATCGTTTCGTCGCTCTTCTTGTCCAAGCCGTAGGCCAGCGCTGCCGCCGTCGGCTCGTTGATAATGCGCACCACTTCCATACCGGCGATTTCGCCTGCCTGCTTGGTGGCTTGGCGCTGGGCGTCGTTGAAGTACGCCGGGACGGTGATCACGGCCTTGGTGACCTTTTCCCCGAGAAAATCTTCCGCCGCGGTTTTCAGCTTCGTCAGGATCATGGCGGAAATCTCCGGCGGGCTGTACGGCTTGCCGGAAATCTCCACACGCGCATCCTGGTGCGGTCCCGCGACTACTTTATAGGGCACGCGCCGCATTTCTTCGGCGACTTCGTCAAAGCGCCGGCCCATGAAGCGTTTGATGGAATACACGGTGTTTTCGGGATTGGTCACCGCTTGGCGCTTCGCCACTTGGCCGACGAGCCGCTCGCCCGTCTTGGTGATGGCCACGACGGACGGTGTTGTCCGCGCGCCTTCCTGGTTGGGGATGACCACAGGCTCACCGCCCTGCATCACGGCCACCACGGAGTTCGTCGTTCCGAGGTCAATTCCAATAATCTTGCTCATTGCTGCCTTCCTCCCAAAACCATTGATTTGCCGCGTAACTTGCTGAAACTAAGGCAAATCCGGCTCGAATCCACTCCTCTAAGTCCAACTTCGACGAGAGTATACAAGTTGAGCGTGCATTTGTCAAGTTTTCTTATATGAGCGATAACCATCTTCTTTTCTTAGCCTTACGGACCACCAAAGGGGTACAACGATTTCTCTGCAAACCCACTCAGATAGAGTATGACGTCTCCGCGGGTCCTGTTGGCAGATTTGGGAAGTCCGCAGGGGTCGCAAGCCATTCCACGGCTAACCTGTGGTAGTCTGGCCGTGATTTCGGTGTCAAATATTTGCACGGGATACTGGAGGATTGAGTGATTCGCAGGCGCGCACTGTTCGGAACAATTGGCCTTACTCTGCTAGTGAGCGTCTCTGTGCTGATTGCCAAGGCAGCGCCGCAGTCCGCAGCGGGCATCACGGACGTTGATCCGCACAAGGCCTTTGGCTCGAAGAACGCGCCTGTAATCATGGAAGTCTTCAGCGATTACCAGTGCCCATCGTGCAAGGCGCTCTTTCTCAACACGAATCGGCAACTCATGGACAATTACGTCACCACCGGCAAGGTCTATCTGGTTCACCGTGATTTTCCGCTTGCTATGCACGCTTACTCCCGCATTGCCGCGCGGTACGCCCGCGCTGCCGCACTGCTTGGAAAAACGGAACCGGTGGAACAGGCTATCTATCAGAACCAGGAGAGGTGGGAGCAGAGCGGCGATGTGGACGGCACGGTTGCCGCCGTACTCTCCCCCGCGGAAATGAATAAAGTCCGTGCGCTCGTCAAAGGTGGCACGCTGGAGCCGCTCATCGACAAGGATTACGCGGTTGGCCAGATGTACCGTGTCAACCAGACCCCCACCACCGTCTTTCATTGCAAAGGCCAGACCTATCCCTACTCCGGCGCGATGAGCTACGACATTCTCAAACAATTTCTCGAGCAGCTTCTCTCGCAGAAGTAGGATGAGTGCTTCTAACGAAGAAGAAACAAACTCATGATGGAATCCAGTCCCTTTAACTTACGCCGCGCCATCATTTGGATCGGCCGCCTCGTGCTCGCCGGGATTTTCATCTATGCCGGCTATGGCAAGCTCACCATGGGAATGCATCCGCGCCCACCCCTCGGTGTGGCTCTTTCGTTCTTTGCCATGCAGGTTGATTCCTATCAGTTGCTGCCGCCGTGGGGCGTAAACTTCGTTGCGCACACATTGCCGTTTGCAGAAATCGCTCTCGGGCTTCTGCTCCTGATCGGCTGGCGGCTGCGCATTTGGGCCACCGTCGTCACCTTAATCATGCTTGGGTTTTTCGCTGCCGTCGTGCGCTCCTACGCGCTAGGCTTGCAGATTAATTGCGGCTGTTTTGCGAATCCAGAGCCGCTCACCATCAAGACGATCTATCGCGACGGCGCTCTCGCCGCGCTTGGGCTCCTTATGACGATCTTTGCATTCATCGAGGCGCGTAAGTCTCATCCTTGGTCCGGGGCAGAAAAGGCTTCCCCGTGAGATTCACATGAAGCGCGTGCAAATATGAAAACGCTCGGCGAATACCTTGAACTTGCGGAGCAAGCGCATGGGCATCTGTGCGCCGGGCAGGTACTGGGCGTGCGGCTCGCGATGCTAGGGCTGCGTGAGCTCGCCATCGAGGATCCGGCTGCTGAGCGCAAGAGGCTCTTGACGTATGTCGAAATCGATCGGTGCGTCACCGACGCTGTCGCGGTCGTTGCCGGCTGCCGCCTTGGCAAGCGCGCCTTGAAATTCCGTGACTGGGGGAAAGTTGCCGCGACGTTCGTCGATCTGAAGACCGGCCGGGCTGTGCGCATCGCCGCGAAAGAATCCTCCAAGCAGGCCGCTCGCGAACTGTTTCCGGAACTCGACAAAGAAGCCGGCCAGCAAAAAGCCTATGCGCAGCTCTCCGACGACATTCTTTTCGACAAACAATGGGTGAAAGTCGAAGTGCCTCCGGAAGACCTGCCTGGCTTCAAAGGGCCGCGCGTCGTCTGCGCGCAATGCGGGGAAGGCATCAACTTCAAACGCGAAGTCGTCAAGGACGGCCGTACCCTCTGCCGCTCTTGCGCCGGCGAACGCTATTATTCTTCTTCAGTTGAAGGGAACTCCAACTAGTGCTCAGGTGTCCAAAGTAAATCGAACCTATGGCGGGGAAATTTGCCTCGCCCAAAAGTCAGCATTCGCGGAGCACCTCGTGATTTTGAAAAAAATTAGCAATGAATGTTTGGCGGCTGCCATTGGAGTTTCTCTGGTGATGTTTTTGTTCTCCGCATCACTTTATGCACAAGTCGCCACTGACGCTGCCCGACGTGCCGCGCAAGAAGACGACATCCGAGAAGCGATATTTCGGTACGAAATGAAAAGTCGCGATGGCATCATCTTCCTCGATATAAATTATCAAGATCCAAGCGATTCGTTCATGAAGCGATTTTCCGACGTCAAGCTCTCCGTTAAGAAATTATCGGCTATCGCCCCGTCCAAGAAGCCGGCACAGAGATGGATATACGATCGGAAGACTGGAAAACCGGGGGTTGCCCTCTGGGTTGGGAAGTTTGCGTGGACTTCTGATCGCGAGGTGATTGTAGACGGTGGCTATTACTGTGGAAGCCTCTGCGCTGGAAGAGGAGATTTTTATGTCGTCTTTAGGGATGGTCGGTGGGTTGTCGAAAAATTTGATCTCAAGATCGTTTCTTGAACACAGAAACGTAAGCGGCGCCCCGCGTTTGTGCCGTGGTCAAGCCTGGGAGCTGCCTTGCTCTTTTCTCCCCTCAGCAATGCGCACGATGACGTAGGCGATGAGGGCAAAAACAAAAAACACCAGCAGCATCCAAGCGATCCCTTGCAAGGTCTCGATGGCGGTACGATAGAGCTCGAAAATCCATCGGTCGAAACCGGGCGAGGCTGTTGGGACTTCGCGGCCTCCTAGCGTCGGGTTAATGTATTTCTCCAGGTCGCGGAGCTGCACGCCCGCGGACACTCCCACCACGAGAATCGCGAATTTCATGTATTTCGACCAAGCCGCACTGATTTCATCCGCGATGATGCGCCGCAACACGGTGTCGATCGGCTTCGTGAACAAGAGCATAACCGCAAAGGACACAACGAGAGCCGCGGCGAAAGTAGCGAAGAGCAAAAAGAGGAACATGGGGGATCACCTCAGGGTCGATCCGTCAAATTGCTTTGCAAACGAGAATGCCTTGCGTCGGCAACTTTCTACTATAGGGGATTTCCCGTCTGTTTCCTCGTTCACTGCATCAAACTCTATGCGAGTGGTCATCGCGATTCTTTTGTGCGCTAAGATGATGCTTTGATGCTGAGTCTGCCCCCGATCACGCTGCGATTGCGCAGTTTCAAGCTGATTGACCGCGTCGCACTCGCTTTTCTACTATTCTGCTCCATCTTGTTTGGCGCGGCCTGCGGACTGCTTTTCGTTTACGCCAGCGACCTGCCGGAGATTCGCGCGCTGGAGACGTACCGCCCGACGGTGGTGACGGAGATTTATGCCGATGACGGCCAGATGGTCGGCAGCTTCGCGCTGCAGCGGCGCATCCTGATGACCTATGAGCAGTGCCCCAAGGTTCTCTACAACGCCGTCACGGCTATCGAAGACCAGCACTTCGAAGAGCACTGGGGCATCGACTTCCCGCGCATGTTCACTGCGGCCCTGCGCCACCTGACCAAAGGCCGGCGCGCCGGGGGCGCCAGCACCATCACCATGCAACTCGCGGGGAATCTTTTTTTGGACCGCAGCGACATCAGCTTTCGCAGGAAGGCGGAAGAAACACTGCTGGCGCTGCAGATCGAGCGCCGCTACACCAAGCCGCAAATTTTCACCATGTACGCGAATCAGGTTTATCTTGCACATGGGAATTATGGGTTCGCGGCCGCCGCGCAATTTTATTTCGGCAAGCCGGTCACGGATTTGAAGCTTGCGGAGGCAGCACTGCTCGCCGGCATGATCAATGGTCCAAAATTTTCTCCGCTTTCGAATCCCGAGGCCGCACTCGCGCGCCGCAATCTCGTGCTGCATCGCATGGAAGAAGAAGGGAAGATCACGCCGGTAGAAGAGGCTGCAGCCAGGAAGTCGCCGCTCGGTTTGCACATCCAGTATCCGCGCAACGACTTAGCGCCTTATTTTTTCGAAGAGGTTCGAAAGTACCTGGAAGCAACGTACGGAACCGAAGCGGTTCACGAGCGTGGCTTGCGTGTTTACACCACGCTGAATGTCAACTTGCAGCGCATTGCCAACCAAGCGCTGCGCGATGGCCTGCACGCTTATGAGCGCCGCCACGGCTGGAAAGGGAACTTGCCCAACATCCTGCGCGACAATCTGGGGAAGCTCGATACTTACGAAGACGAAGACTGGCGCCATGCGATTGAAAAGGGAAGCTACGTCACGGGACTGGTTGTGACCGTGACTGACCGGGACGCGGTCATCAAAATCGGCCCCTACCGCGGAATTCTTTCTCCCAGTGATTTTGCCTGGACCGGCCGCAAGAAACCTTCGGAATTGCTGAAGGTCGGCGACCTGGCGCAGTTCTCCATTCAGGAATTGCGGAGCAACACCGTGCGCATCCAGCTCGAACAGCAACCCGGCCCACAGGGCGCTCTGCTCGCCATCGATAATTCCACCGGCGAGATCAAAGCGATGGTCGGCGGCTACAGCTTCGAAGACTCCAAGTTCAACCGGGCGACGCAGGCGCTCAGGCAGGTCGGCAGCTCTTTCAAGGTTTATGTTTACGCCGACGCGCTAGAAAAGGGCGCAACGCCTTTCGATACGATTGTGGATCTTCCGTTTACCACCACGAGCGGCGGCCAGCCGTATTCTCCGCGGAATTATGATGAAAAATTCGAAGGCACAATCACACTGCGGCGCGCGCTTGCCGGCTCGCGCAACGTGCCTGCGGTGAAGCTGGCGGACAAAATCGGTCTCAACACGGTTGTAGATATGACACGCCGCTTCGGCATCGCTACGCCGCTGCCGCCGTATCTGCCGCTGGCGTTGGGGGCCGCAGATATGAAACTCATCGAGCACGTTTCCGCCTTCACCGTCTTTCCGAACGACGGCATTCGAATCGATCCCTATATGATCCGGCGGGTGACCAGCTACGACGGCGCGCTGCTCGAAGAGGCACACCCGGAAGTGCATGACGTGCTTTCGCCAGATGTGGCGCGCACGATGACGGCGATGCTTGAGGAAGTCATCCAATTCGGCACCGGGGTCCAGGCCAAAGCGCTCGGACGTCCCGCAGCCGGCAAAACCGGAACCACGCAGGATTACACCGACGCATGGTTTGTTGGATTCACGCCACAAATCACCGCGGGCGTGTGGGTCGGGTTTGACGACAAGCAAGTTTCACTGGGTAAGAGAGAAACGGGCGCGCGCGCCGCCTTGCCCATCTGGCTGGAATTCATGCAAGGGGCCGTCGCTGGAACGCCGGTGATGGATTTCGCGAACGTGGTTCCGCTTGAGCGGCAAGCGGGCGAACATCAAGTCAACGTGGATACCCCAGATACGGCGCCAACGGAAGACGAGCCCGCGGTCCCCAAGGAAAAACCGCCAGCGCCCTCTCCGCCCACGAAAACGGGAACCGCAAATCCGGCTGGCGCGGCACCCCAGTCTTGAACCGGTGGTAAGCAGTGCTGAACTAGACCGAGGCTCGCAGCAAAATTTAGAAACGGCAGTCTTTAGCAGGTGTGTGGAGGTCAGCGTTTGGCGACGCGCGATGATCTGAATGGATCCCAGCCGCAGGGATGGAGCGGGTGTTCACGGCCATGCTTATCTGCCAGAACAATCTGTTTCCGGGAAGTGACCACCCCAATCGGAGTAAGAGGTATGCTGCAGAATGATCGCGACAGAAATTTTGTCTGATTCGGTCGGACCGTGAAGAGCAGTTCGTAATCGTCGCCCCCGTCCAGTGCGAGGTGCAGGGCATCAACTCCGCTCTTGAAATTGCGAGCTGAGGATTGGACCGTTGGGACTTTCGCGGCTGTCACTCGCGCGCCGACTCCGCTCGCAGCACACAAACGCGGCAGGTCGCTGGAGAGACCGTCGGAGAGGTCCATCATTGCGGATGCCAAGCCGGTGGCGGCCAGCCATTGTCCTAGCGCAAGGAGCGGCTCCGGGTAAAGATGCTTCTTAGTGAGCGGATTCTTTCGGATCGCAGGTCCTTTGCTGCGTTTCAGAAGCCATAGGCCCATTTCGGCCTCACCTAAGCGCCCGCTCACATAAAGAAGGTCGCCCGGCCGAGCTCCAGAACGGAGGACGGCACGGCCCGTTTGGACCTCGCCCATGACTGTGACATTAATCAGGATCTCCTCACGGCAGGTGGTGTCACCACCGGCTAGGGGGCATTGGAACTTAGCAGAGACGCGACGCAACCCGAGGAGAAACTCATCCAGCCAACGCCCCGTGAGGGACGCGGGGAGAGCGAGGCTCAGGAGAAAGCAGCGAGGTTTGCCTCCCATGGCGGCGATATCGCTGAGCGCGCGTGCTAGGCATTTCCAGCCCACGGAGTCCGGAGGATGTTTGTCTCGCAGGAAGTGGGTTCCGTCCAAGAACCAATCGCAAGTCAGTATGGTTTGCCGGCCCGCCTGAGGCCGGAACAGCGCGGCATCATCGCCGATTCCCCGAACGAGCGCCCCACGCGCCATTCGACTGTCCAGCGTGATTCCGGCGCCCTCGGAAATCTTCTTCAGGATTGAGTCCTCGTTTGAACGACGAAATCTCATTGGCGTTTTGCGGCCTTCTGAGCCGCTGGAGTCTGGCGAACGACAGTATAGCCCTTGGGCGGATTGAGCCGGATTAAAGGTCGACGGGAGAGCAGCTAGAAGAGTCGTCCTTCGGAGTCCTGCTCCTCCCGCGAGGGCACCTGTCCCAAAGGACAGTGGGGAACAGTCTTGCACAGCCTGACCCAGATAGTACGAAAAACAGGGTTGACGGCCCCTTCTACAGAAACTAGTATGGGGAATGTCGCGAACCAAAGCCCTCGGTTCAGATGGGTGCGGGTCCCGGTTTACGCGGGCACAGGGTCAATTGCCCGCAAATGGCAAATTGAACGGCCAGAGGGGCCACTGAGTCTTCATGAGAGGTAAGAGCTATACATTCTTCATTGCTTCGACTCCGGGGAAGCTCCGGAAAGTCGTCGTTCCCGCCTACCTGCTGCATGGTGTAGCGGTCTTGGCCCTGATTGGCGCCATCAGTGTGACGGTGGCGGTAGGGTCTTACACGCGGATGCTTTGGAAGGTTGGGAACTACAATGCCGTGCGGCACGAACTGGAAACGAGAACGCAGCAATACCGCCAGTTGCAGGCCACGGTCAACGACACCAACCAGCGCCTCGATTCTCTCCAGTCGCTAGCAACAGAAGTAGCCATGACTTACGGCGTGCTGCGCTACCACCCAGCGGCATTCGACCAAAGCGACAACCCGGTGGATTCCCAGGATGCGTTTGACCGCTCCATCGAGCAATACACCTTCCTGAAGCGCAATGCCTCGGTGATTGCGGTCTCCAGCAGCGGGCTTCATTTGCTGTCGCCCATGAGTTTTGCAGATTCGACCTACACACCGTCGATTTGGCCTGTCATGGGACACATCACGGATAGCTTTGGCGAGCGCCTTGATCCGTTCAGCGGGGAGGGTGCGTTTCACACTGGTGTGGATGTGGCTTCCGATTACGGCGCGCCCGTGCATGCGACAGCGGATGGCGTGATCACCATCGCGGAGAATCATGCGGGCTATGGGCGGCTGGTGGTGATCGATCATGGGTTTGGCATCACCACGTGGTACGCGCACCTTTCTGCGTTTTCGGCTGTGGTTGGCGCTCGCGTGAAGCGCGGCGAAGTCGTGGGATACACCGGCATCAGCGGGCGCTCGACAGGCCCGCACGTGCACTATGAAGTTCGAATGAACAACGCGCCGATTAATCCGTGGCGGTACATGAAGTCGAGTGCGACAGGCGACTGATTCCAATTGAAACGACGGTAAATATTGAAAGTGCGGCGGGCATTTTGCCCGCCTTTTCTGTTTTTGGGCTTTCTTGGCTGATTCCGAATGACTTTTTAGATATGGCCTTTCCTTGAGGGGACGGTATTTCTGAGGAGTGGTTTGCGAACGGCCGGGCTGGGCGTTGCCGGTGGAGCACGGCGTGCAGCTTCCAGAAAAGCAGGTGTGATCTCGAATGCCAGGCGGACTGACTTGGTGTCGCCGCGGTCGATTTTCGAAATGTCCGCGCTTTTCAGAAGTTCGAGGTAGGCGGCCCGAGCTGTTGGGTCCAACTGCTGGCGAGTCTTGGCGTCATTTAACCCAGCTTCTGCGAGAACCAGGACACTTTGGAGAAGATCCGCGAGTTGCCGAGTCGTAGCCTCCGCTGTGCATTCGCCCTCGGCGACCACGCGCATTCGGTCGTTCTCCGGCTTGCCGGCGATGGTGATCCACTGCAATTGATCCAGCAGGACAGAGAGTTGTGGAGAACGGAGACCGCCCGGCGCCTGTGCGGCTAACGCGGCCCCCGCTGCAGCGTCCTGGCGGATTACGGCAAGGACCGGCGCGCCCGCGAGGCGTTCGAATCGTAAGCGCCATTCCGCGCTGTCTTCATTTCGTTTTTTGGCACCGAGGGTTCCGCCCAGATCGCCGCTGTCCGTCAGAGCGATACGGTCGTTCCGTAAGAACGTGAAGGCAATCTTTTTCGTGCTGTCTGTTACCGGAACGGAGAGAATCTCGCGGGTGCCTGACTTTGTAACGGTCCCCGTTTTCACGGCATAGTCTGAGATTTTTTGCCGCTCGAATTTTCCATCGACTACGGCGAAAAGTGTCGAATCCTGACCATGTTTCACGAACGCAATGGCGATGCGATCGAGATCGCGCTCGTAGTCAAAGCCCGTTTCCTTCAGGAACCGTGTGTAATCCGGATCTGCTTGTGGCTTGGGTGCCCAGGCGAAGAGCTGCGTCACGAACGCAGCAGTGCGAAGTTCCGCGAAGTCCGCAAAGAGGACAGCATTGGCATCTGCGGGCATCATTCCCAGCGCATTGCTGCGC
>Ga0066692_10001014_pt1 | contig 10571 bp, 10 predicted proteins | sample GraSoiAngelo_141_FD_66456 | JGI IMG/M metagenome (GOLD analysis project Ga0066692, IMG submission 66456) | Grasslands soil microbial communities from the Angelo Coastal Reserve, California, USA - 14_0929_12_40cm | ecosystem: Environmental > Terrestrial > Soil > Grasslands | place: USA... | reverse complement strand
GGGCCCCGTCTCGCGCGGCATCTGAGGTGGCGACGGCATACGAGTAGCCGCGTCCAAGCTCGAGGACTCCTGCTATGAGGAGGATAAGTATCGGGAGGGCGATCGCGAACTCGACCAGAGCCTGAGCATTTGAGGCGCTCTTGTTACCCATCGAGCTTCAACTTCCCAACGATCAAGCGAGCAAGCTCGTTCGAGCCGCGGGAGACCTGCGAAGAAGGGTCGCGCTGCAGCACCAGGCTGCCGGCCAGGGCCGCATCCTCCGGCCTGGTGTCGTCGAAGTTGACGGTGAGCGCCATCTTGTGCCCGAGGGTCGACTCCACGCCGTTTCGATCCAGAGGCGCACCGGGCACCCGGTTGTTGAGCACCAGCTCGAGGCGGTTGTCGGGCACGTTCATGATGTCGCGAAAGATCGCAAGGGACCGTCTCGCGTCCGCCATCGCCGCCATCTCAGGCGGCACGACCACGACCAAACGTTCAGCGCGCTCGATGACGACCAGGGCAGCTTCTGAGAGAGAGGTGCCGAGGTCGGCGAGCACGATGCGGTGCCACCCAGCAGCGACATCAAGTGCGCGGCCGGTCAGCTCGGCATTCATCAGGTCAACCTGCTCGGGACGAAGAGTCCCCGGAAGGACCCCCAGGCCGGTCTTGTGGTACACGATCGCGCCGCGCAGGTTCTTCTCGAAGTCGGCGGGCGCGGCCTTGGACGCCCCAGCGATGGAACCGGTGGCGACGAGGTCGGCGAACAGCGCCGCGTGGCCGAACGGTGCTGAGATGTCGATCAGCAGCACCTGCTTCGGATACTTCGCCGCCAGCGCCGCCGCCGTGTTCACGGCCAGCGTGCTGACGCCCGAACCCCCCTTGGCGGAGAAGAAAGCCACGATCGGCGCCGACGAGCGCGAGGCGGCCTGCGCCTCAGTGGCAGCCGCAGCCGCCACCTGCTGCTCCCATAGCTTGTCGAGGGCGATCGCAACCTTTTCGACGTCGGCCCCGAGGCCTTCCAGCAGCCCATCGCGGTCGAGCGTGAGCAGAGTGGACGCCGACAGTCCGCGGATGCTGGTCACATAGCGGTCACCGGTCCGGGGGGCGGGGAGTATGAGGAGGTCGCCGGGGGCCGGGCGCCGGGTCAGCAGGAGCTTGCCCGCGGCGTCGGTGATTGACTGCTCGGCGACCCCCGAGGCCAGGAAGATCACGACGTCGCCGCCCCGACCGCCGAGCCGGAGCGTGTCGTTGGGGGAGAGCTTGACCGGCTGCATCCGCCGGGCGAGGGCGCGGAGCGCCCCATCGGGGAGCTCAGCGAAAACCGACGACATTTCGAGGATGCGCACACGTAGTTGCAGGACCGACGGAGGCTCGGCCGAATGCGATCCACTTGCAGCCACCGGTGCTCCTTCCTCCCCCGACCCGCGACCTTCGCGAACCTCGCGGGCGCTCAAAACGCCGATAATGTAGCAACGTCCCCCCAGATCGAACCTTACTTCGCGGCATGTCTTGAGCAGCAAACCCCCGCCTGACGGCGATTCGAGACGATTTTCCCGGCGGACGAGCGCCCTTCGCACCGCCGGTCCGCGTACACGCTTGGCGTCAAAGATCGACCGCGTGCTGGCCACCGCGATTGGCGGTGACCCCCGCGTAACACTCGACGTGAAAGCCGCAGAGATGCTGGCTGACGCCGAATCAGTCGCACTGGTGATCTCGGCAGGCCTGGAGCGCGCCGGCACCGGACTCGCGGCCCAGCTCAAGGTCGTCAACACCTTCCGCCGGAGCGGCCTGGAGGCCGACCTCATCAATTCCCTGGGCGACCCCGACCCGCGCGTCCGGATCGCCGGCGCACGGATCTGCGGGGCGCTCCGCATGCCGGACGCTGTGCCATGGCTGGCGGATCTGCTGGACGACGAGAACCCGGCCGTCCGCGAGGTCGCGGTCCGGGCGCTCGGCCAGGCGGGGGGTAGGCGGGTGGTCGAGGCCCTCATGTCCCGCGCCGACCGCCTGCCGCAACACCGGGTGGCCAAGGAGCTGTCCCGGGCGGCTTCGGACATCGATCTCGAGGCGCTCTTGAGGGAAACGAGCAGCCCCCAGGCCACGGTAACGGTCCTCATGGCATGCGGATTGCGTGGAGATGCGCTGAGGACGCCCCTTCTCGTCAAAATGGCGCAGGACCGCCAATGCGAAACCCAGATAAGAGTGGCCGCCTGCCGGGCAGTGTCGATGATCGGTGACCCCGCCGGGGCCGATGCGATGCGAATGCTCGGCACGGATCCGGACGAGACGATCCGCAAAGCCGCCATGCGCGCCCGTATGCGCATCAGCGCGTCCATGAGGCGGCGGTCCGCATGAAGCTTTCTGAGCGGTTCGACCGCCGCTACCAGCAGTCGCCGATGACGGGCACTGTGGCGCCCGCCCCGGCTCCGGTATCAGTGGCCGAGGTCGTCGCGCCGGCTCCGGTTGTCGCGCCCCTGCCGGCCACACCCCTGGAGGAAGTGCTCACCAACCCGATCGAACTTTCAGACCAGGTGGCATCGCTGAGTCCGGCGCTGGCGGCCGCCAAAGCCGAGATCCACGCGCAGCTTCTTTCGCATCACACCGCCCAGATCGATATCAACAACAGAGCCGGCATCCGCCGTCTCCTGCTTCAGCTGACCGAAGAGCACTTTCGGTCCAAGCCTCCAGCTGCGCTCGTCACAGCGTCGGACAAGGAGAGGCTGGTCGAGATCCTGTTCGACGAGGTCATCGGCCTGGGACCGCTTGAAGCGCTGCTTCGGGACCCTGACATCAGCGAGGTGATGGTGAACCGGCCGGAGCAGATATTCGTCGAGCGGCGCGGAAAGATCGAGCTGACCACGCTGGCGTTCGAGGACGAGCGGAGCCTTCGTCGCGTGATCGACCGCATTGTTTCCACGATCGGCCGCCGCGTCGACGAATCCGAGCCGATGTGTGACGCGCGACTCAAGGACGGCTCGCGCGTCAACGTAGTCATCCCACCGGTGGCCATCTACGGTCCGTGCCTTACCATCCGCAAGTTCGGGCGAGAGGTGCTCAGCCCGGACCAGATCGTCAACACCGGCGGCGCCACCGCCGCGATCATGTCTTACCTCGACGCGGCGGTGAAAACGCGCTTGAACATCATCGTGTCCGGAGGCACCGGGTCGGGCAAGACCACTCTCCTCAACGTGCTGTCGAGCTTCATCCCCGCCAACGAACGAATCGTCACCTGCGAGGATGCGGCGGAGCTGCGCCTCCGGCAGGTCCATGTGATCAGCCTCGAGTCAAAACCCCAGAACGTGGAGGGTAGAGGCGCGATCTCGATCCGGGATCTAGTGCGCAACTGCCTACGCATGAGGCCGGACCGGATCGTGGTCGGCGAGTGCCGCGGTCCTGAGGCGCTCGACATGCTCCAGGCGATGAACACCGGGCACGATGGATCGATGAGCACGCTGCACGCGAACAACCCGCGCGATGCGGTGAACCGGCTCGAGACGCTTGTGCTGTTGGCCGGCACCGAGCTGCCGTCGAGGGCGATTCGCAGCCAGATTGCGTCCGCTGTCAACGTCATCGTGCAGACGGAGCGCCTGCGTGGCGGCACCCGCAAGGTGGTCAGCGTCGCCGAGGTGCTCGGCCTTGTCGACGGCGAGATCGCTCTCCAGGAGCTGTTTGCGTACCGCCAGGTGGGGGTCAACCCCGACGGGCGCGCGGTCGGGTATCACACCGCAACAGGCGCTCGCTCCTCGCAGCTGCATCACTTCCGCTCCAACGGGGTCGAGCTCGCCGAGGAGATGTTCGTGCCGGTGGCGCAGCCTCCGGCGGAGCGGCTCTACTGACATGGATCTGAAGGACCAGGAAGAAGACACCAACCCGCCTGCGCAGGCGATCCCTATGCCGAACGGAGAACCGCTTCTGTCGGCGGTGGCACGAGAAGACCTGCTGCTGGACTTCGGCCATCAGCTGCGCAACGAGCTCAACGCCATCGTGAGCGCCGCGAGCATGCTTTCCGCGACCGCGACGACCAGCGAGCAGCGGGAACTCTCCGCAATCGTGGAGACGGGAGCCAATCGCGTGGCAAGGCTTCTCGACGACATCCTCGACGCGGCGGTCATTCAGAGCGGCGACTTCGAGCTTGCCCTTCATCCATTCGACGTGCGCGCCAGCGTTGAGTCATGCCTCGGCACGGTCGTCGAAGAGGCGGGTGGCAAGAGTCTGGAGCTTTCGTTCCGCGCCGAGCCCGACGTCCCCAGCGTCATCATCGGCGACTCTCGCCGCATCGAGCAAGTGATGCTCGCGCTGCTTCATGGTGGCATCGAGCGTACTGAGCGCGGCGGCATCGATGTCCAGTTGAGCTGCCAGGCACGCGGCGATCTCATGGAGCTTCGCTTCCGGGTTCGCGACACGGGCCGTGGGATTGCGGCCAGGATCCTGCGCAGCGGCCTCGGCGATGACATCGGCGGGGAAGCAGAGCTGGACGTGCCGGGCGATGCGCTCGCCATCGTCAGCCTCTCGATCTGCCGCCGGCTGGTGGAGATGATGGATGGCGAGCTCCGTGTCGAGCAGGGCGGTGTCGAGAAGGGGCCGGATGCGGGCACGACGTTCGAGTTCACGATCCTGACCCAGGTCATGCATACGCCGGTCGCCGTCACGCAGCGAACGCTGGAAGGCATGCGCGTCCTGGTCATCGCGGCCGACGCCACCGAGCGGCGTGTGCTCGCACTCCAGGCCGAGCTGTGGGGAGCGCCCGCGACTGTCGCCAATGTGGCCGACGCCCTGGCCCTCGTGCAGGAGGGACAGCCTTTCGACCTGGCGATCGTCGAGCACCGGCGGCCGGCCATCGACGGCCTGGCGCTTTCGATCGCATTGAGGTCGCAGCGATCGCCGGCGCAGCTTCCCATCGTTCTCGTGACCGCGGCAACGCCCGGTCCTGAGGAGGCCGGCGCCGCCGACAGCGGGGTCGTGCAGGCAACGCTCACCAAGCCGGTGCCGCCGCACAAGCTGCATGACGTCATGGCCCAGGTCGGGACGCATCAGGAGGTGGAGCCCGAGCCGCATCCCGAAGTTGCGCCGGGCGTGTTGAAGGTGCTCGTCGCCGAGGACAACCCGCTCAACCAGAACACCCTGCGTCGCCTGGTCGGCAAGCTCGGCCATCACGTCGACGTGGTCTCGAACGGCCGCGAGGCGGTTGCCGCCGTCGCAAGGGAGCAGTACGACGCCGTGCTGATGGACGTGCTGATGCCCGAGATGGACGGGCTGCAGGCGGCAGAGGCCATCGTCCGCCGTTGGCCTCGCGGCACCCGACCACGCCTGGTCGCGCTCACGGCGATGGCGGCGCCCGGTGACAAGGACAGATGCCTCAGGGCCGGGTTCGACGACTACATGAGCAAGCCCATCCACCTCGACGAGCTGTCGGAGACGCTCAGCGCGGCCACCGGCTGGCGCGCCACACCCAAAGGGATGTAGTCAGTTACCCAGGCGGCTGTCGAGGCGATCCGATCTTTCTTCGCGGGCGGATTGCCGGGAGGCGCGAGCTTCGAGCAAGACGACGACCAGCACGATCATTCCGCCGATGACCATGAGTCCGCCCAGGAGCTCGCCTTCGAGGCCTACCGGCTGGAGAACGATCTGGATCATGGCCGAGCCGAACACGAGGATGTAGCTGACCCCGAGCAGCCGCACGCGCGGGGCGACGCTGCTGCTGTCCTCGTCGCGCCATGGACGCCGGCCGATTATGAGCAGGTACGCGCCCATGATGAGCGCGAGCCCGGCGAGCACGAGGGAGACGAGCTGGATAAGGGCTGTTGTTCCGGCTGGCATTGGCGCCAGGATACTAAAGGCAGGCGCCCGCCCCTGCAGTCAGATTCTCCTCTCTACCTACAATCGAACACCCATGCCTCGCTCCGAGCCGATCAAGGCTGTCCGCGGCGTTCGCGACATTCTGCCCCGCGACCGCCCGCTGTGGCGCGCCGCCGAGCGGGCTGCTGCCGAGGTGGCGACGAGGTTCGCTTACCAGGAGATCGTGACCCCGATCATCGAGCGGGTCGAGCTGATCGAACGTGTCGGTGAGGACACCGACGCCATCGCCAAAGAGCTATATCGGTTCGAGGATCGCGGCGGACGACAGCTAGCGCTGAGACCCGAGGCCACCGCCGGCATCGTGCGTGCCTATTTCGAAGGCGGTCTCAAGCAGGGCCCGCAGCCGGCGCGGCTCTACCTGTTCGGGCCGATGTTTCGGTACGACCGCCCGCAGAAAGGCCGCTATCGGCAGTTCTATCAGTTCGACATCGAGGCGATCGGGTCGGCAAGCCCGGCGCTCGACGCAGAGGTCATCGAGATCGCCGGCGCCTGGCTGAACGAGTCGGGCATCCCAGGTCTGACGCTCGAGCTCAACTCCATCGGCGACGGCGTCTGCCGCCCTGCGTACCTCGATCGCCTGCGCGAGTACTACCGGCCGCTCAAGGAGCAGCTTCACCCCGACTGCCAGCGTCGGCTCGAGACCAACCCCTTGCGACTGCTCGACTGCAAGGTTCCCCAGTGCCAGCCCTTCAAGGCCGGCGCGCCGCGGATCACCGACCACCTGTGCGAGCCTTGCTCTCAGGCATGGACGCAGGTGCGGCACCTCGTCGAGGCGGCCGGCATCGAGTACGTCCACAATCCCTATCTCGTCCGCGGCCTCGACTACTACACGCGCACGGTCTTCGAGTTCTATCCGGCCGGCGCATCCGGCCAGCAAGACGCTCTCGCGTCAGGCGGTCGGTACGACGGCCTGGCGGCGGCTGAGGGCTGGCCGCCGACACCAGGGGTGGGGTTTGCGGGCGGCTTCGACCGCGTGGTCGAGGTGATGGCTTCGAGTGGGGTGGAGGTAGTCGCGGCCGCGGCGGCCGAGGTCGCGGTGCTGGCTGATGCCGGCCTGGAGGTCGAGGCTGCGAATGTGGCGCGCATCTGCCGCGCCGTGCGAAGCGTCGCCGTCGACTACGAAGCCAGGAGCCTGACGGCGAAGATGCGCTCGGCGGCCAAGCTGGGCGCGCGCTGGGTGGTGCTTCTGAGCGCGGACGAAGCGGCACGCCGGACGGCGCGCCTCCGCGACATGGGGAGCGGGGAGCAGGCCGAGATGGCGTGGGACGAGCTCCCCCAGCGGTTGGGTAAGTGAGCGGGTTCACGGCGCCGCACTGCGGCTCGCTGCGAGCAAGTGACGTCGGCCACGAGGTCGAGCTGTTCGGATGGGTGGCCCGTCGCCGCGACCATGGTGGCCTGATCTTCATCGACCTGCGCGACCGCTGGGGCGATGTGCAAGTCGTCTTCAACCCTACTGGCGCGCCCAGGGTGCACCAGGCCGCCTCAGACCTCCGTTCGGAGTTCGTCGTCCGGGTCAAGGGCGCCGTCGGCCGCAGGCCGAAAGGAAACGAGAACCCGCGCATGGCGACGGGCGAGGTCGAGGTTACAGCCGCCGAGCTCGAGGTGATCTCCACGGCCAAGACGCCGCCATTCCAGATCGAAGACGAGGTCGAGGCGGACGAAGCGACGCGGCTCAAGTACCGCTACCTCGACCTTCGGCGCCCACGAATGCAGCGAATGCTGGAGATGCGTCATCGGCTCGTGAAGGCAATGCATCGGTACATGGACGAGCACGAGTTCGTCGAGGTTGAAACCCCGATGCTGCTGAAAGGCACACCCGAGGGCTCGAGGGACTTCATCGTCCCGTCGCGTCTCCACCCCGGAAACTTCTTCGCATTGCCGCAGTCGCCGCAGCAGCTCAAGCAGCTGCTGATGGTTGCAGGCGTGGGTCGCTACTACCAGATCGCTCGATGCTTGCGCGACGAGGACCTGCGCGCGGATCGCGTGGTCGAGATCACACAGCTCGACGTCGAGATGTCCTTCTGCGATGAAGAGGACGTCCTCACCCTCATCGAGGGTCTGTGGGTGCAGGTCTGGAAGGATGTCCTGGGCATCGAAATCAAAACTCCGCTGCCGCGTCTCGACATGCAGGAGTCGCTGCTGCGATATGGAACCGACAAACCTGACCTGCGTTACGAGCTCGAGATCGCCGATGTGAGCGAGGCGCTGCGCGAAACCAACGCGACCATCCTTCGATCGGCGCTTGCCGACGGCGGCGTCGTCCGATGCCTCGCCGTGCCTGGCGGTCGCGACATGTCACGGCGCGAGCTCGACGAGCTTGCTTTGATGGCAAAGGGCGCGGGTGCTAAGGGACTGGCCTGGTTGCCGGGTCCGCTGGACAGACACCTGAGCGAAGGCGAGGTGGCGGCCATACGATCTTCGGCCGGAGCGGGAGACCAGGACCTCGTCCTCATGGTCGCTGACCGCCGCCGCAAGGCCGAGACGGTTATGGGGCTTCTACGTCGAGAGATCGCTCGCAGCCGAAAGCTCATCCGCGAAGGCGAGTGGAAGTTCACGTGGATCTACCCCATGTACCTTTTCGAAGAGGACGACCAGGGCAAGCTCACCTACGGTCACCACCCGTTCACGTCCCCCTGGCCGCAGGACATGCATCTCATCGACACGCAGCCTTATGCGGTCCGCGCTCGGGCGTACGACTGCGTTCTCAACGGCGTCGAGATCGCGGGTGGCAGCATTCGCATTCACGAGCGGGCGCTGCAGGAGCGCGTGTTCGAGGTCCTGGGCATGAGCCGCGAGCGGATACAGGAGCAGTTCGGGCACTTGCTCGACGCCTTCGAGTACGGAGTGCCTCCTCACGGTGGCATCGCGTCCGGCATCGACCGACTGATGATGGCTATGAACCGGACCGACAACATCCGCGACGTCGTTCCGTTTCCGAAGACCCAAAGTCACCAGGACCTGATGCTCGGGGCGCCGAGTCCCGTCGACCCCGAGCTGCTGAAAGAGCTTCACATCAAGGTCGTCCCACCCGACAGATCGGATCGGTAGCATGGGTGGGCTTCCGAAGGGGCGCGGTACATGGCGCCTCCCCCCACCACGTCACGGGGACCTCAGAGGACGCTTTTGTGATTGTCAGGCCGATCCGTAGAATGGCCTTTGCTTCCAAAGGGGCGCGGCTTAAGGGCGCCTCCCGCGACTGCGTCGCGGGGACCCCAAAGGACGCTTTCTTATTGAGCCCTGCTTCGTAGAATGACTAGGCTTCCAAAGGGGCGCGGCTGACGTGCGCGTTGCCCAACAGACGATCGTTAGGGACCCCGGAGTCCGGATAGCCGACCAAATGCCCGCACGAGAGCCCCACGAATCTTCGGTTTCGCGGGGACCCCTCAGACGGGACTTGGAAAGCCAAGGCAGGGGACCCACCTGAGCTCGCTCAGGACAACCCACCGCCGCGTCCCGGAGGGAGCGTCTTGCCGGCGGCGCTGAATGTGATACCGCCGGGTCTGATCGTGGCGGTGCTGGCCGTGCTGATCGTCTCGCAGCTCTTCTACGCGTTACTCCGCTACCGGCGCCGCGCCTACCTTCCGATCCTTTTGATGACGGCGATCGGATTCGGCCTCGGCCAGCTTTGGGACTACCTGGGGCTTCCCTCGTTGCGGATGGGCCAGGCCGACATCCTCCCGGCGCTCGTCTTCGCGCTCTTGCTGCAACCGCTGGCGCGTTTCGTGCCGCGCCCGGCGCGCCAGCCTGAGGAGCCGGAACTTCAAACACGCCAGTGACAGCACTCGCGCAATTCAGCCGAACTTCAAACACGCCGTTGCCGGCACTGGCGTACTCGAACCGGAAAGGTCCCCTCCCATCCTTATGATTGCGGTTGCATAGCGTGTTTGCGGTCGCGTCATAGGGGGTATTCAGCAGGTGCAGAACTTCATGTGGTTGGCGTTTGGGATCGCTGCCCTCGTGGTGGCGCTTGCCCTCGCCGCACTCTTGCTGCGGCTGCGCCGAACCCTGGGTGCTGTGGAAGAGCTGCTGGAGACAACCAACGAGGAGATGAAAGAGACGCTGCCAGAGGTGCGACAGACGATCGGCAACGTCAACGACATCACGGCCGGGGTCAACGTCGGGCTCCGGACGGCGGGAACCGGCGCCGCCGCGGTTGGTCGCGGCATCAAGGCCGCCGTGTACGGCGCGAGGGTGGCGGGCAGGAGCTTATTTCGACAGGTATTAGGAGGTTAGCTGTGGCCGAAGGCAATAACGGCGGCGGCGGCGGTTTTGGCTGGTTTGTGCTTGGCGGAATCATCGGTCTCGTGGCCGGCGCTTACATCGCCTCCGGCCCGGGACGTGGGCAGGTCGACAGCCTTAGAAGCAAGACGATCGAGCTGTCGGGCAGCGAGCCGGTCCAGCGCGCGAAGGATGCGGCCCAGAAGGCTCGCCAGATGGTCACGGACCCCGACCACCCGGTGGGCAAGGCGATCCAGGACGGAGTCGCGGCGGCGAAGCGAAAGCGAGAGGAGCTCGAGGCGGCGGCGACACGCAAGATGCAGCAGATCAACGGTGAGGAAACCAAGTAACACAGTGCCCCGCACCCGAAGGTCCTTGCATCTTCGCGTCCTAGGCGGCCGGGCGCCTTCTCACCCCACGGAGTCTTGCGACTCCGCGGGGACCCCGAGAGAGGCGCTGAAGCCTGCGTCGACTCCTGTGCGCGCTCGGTCACGCATCTACGCGATGCGCTCCCTCGC
>Ga0066692_10001011_pt1 | contig 10596 bp, 13 predicted proteins | sample GraSoiAngelo_141_FD_66456 | JGI IMG/M metagenome (GOLD analysis project Ga0066692, IMG submission 66456) | Grasslands soil microbial communities from the Angelo Coastal Reserve, California, USA - 14_0929_12_40cm | ecosystem: Environmental > Terrestrial > Soil > Grasslands | place: USA... | reverse complement strand
CTTTCCGGCGCCCCGTTCCTGACGCACGACTACAACGTCTGGTTCTTACAGAATCCGATCAGGGGCCTGATCGACCTTGCCAGCCACATCATCCTGCCAGCCACCACCATCGCCATCGTTACCATTGCCGGGGACTCGCGCTTCATGCGCTCGTCGATGCTCGATGCGATCCACCAGGATTACGTCCGGACCGCTCGAGCCAAAGGGTTGAGCGAGCGGGTGGTGGTCCTGAAGCACGCGCTGCGCAACGCACTCCTCCCGGTGGTGACGAACATCGCCATCGAGCTTCCGCTGCTTTTTTCCGGGGCGGTGGTCACGGAGGCCATCTACAGCTGGCCCGGGATGGGGCAGCTGTTCTTCCAGGCGCTCGAGGCCTTCGACTATCCGTTGTTGTTAGGAATCCTGTCCGTGTCGGCGATTCTTATCGTGCTCTTCAACCTGTTGGCCGACGTCGCTTACGCGTACATCGACCCCAGGATCTCCTATGCTTGACACCCGGCAGATCGGCGGCGAATCGTTAGGCGCCGTCGCCCACGCGGGCGAGGACGTCGCCATCAAGCAGTTCAGCTTCCGCGAGCTGACCTACCGGCGGTTCATGAACCACCCCACCGCAAAGTGGGCCGCCCTGACGCTCCTGCTCATCGTCGTCGTCTGCTACGGGGCCCCAATCTGGCACCTGATTTTTCCCAACTTCATCCAGGCCCCAGACCAGTATTCTCTGCTCGATGCCGGCCAGGGGCCATCCCTGCGTCACCTGCTGGGGACTGACTCGTACAACGGCCACGACATCTTCAGCCTGATCCTCTACGGGGGCCGCCTCTCTCTGTTCATCGGCATCGGATCGATGATCATCGCCGCCCTCATTGGTGTCAGCTGGGGGGCGACGGCCGGCTATTTCGGCCACAGCCTGGACGCCGTCCTGATGCGCGTCACCGACGTCTTTCTGACCATCCCGGCGCTGCTGCTGGTACCGCTGGCGGCCAGGGTCTTCGGGGAGGCTTCACCCTGGAAGATCGCGCTGATCTTCGGACTGTTGAGCTGGCCCTCGATATCGCGTATCGTGCGAAGCTCGTTTCTCTCGTTGCGCGAGATGCAGTTCGCGGAGGCGGCCCGCGCACTGGGCGTTCCCACCCGACGGATCATCTTCCGTCATCTCCTTCCAAATGCGGTCGGGCCGATCGTGGTGGCCTTCACCCTGGGCATCGCCAACAATATCGTGCTGGAGGCGTTCGTCAGCTTCCTGGGGTTTGGCATCCAGCCGCCGACCTACTCCTGGGGCTCGACGCTGGCCGGCGCGCAGGGCGTGCTGGTGGCGGGTAATTGGTGGTGGATCACGTTCCCCGGCCTGGCGGTCGCGGCGACCGTGCTCTGTATCAACTTCATCGGCGATGGCCTGCGCGACGCTCTCGACCCGAAGATCATTCGCTGACCTGGGTTAGCGGCGCCGAGTAGCTCAGGCGGTCTCGCCGGCGAAATGACAGGCCGCCAGGTGCCCGCGCCGCCATTCCTTGAGGGGCGGCTCCTGCTCGGCGCAGATCCCATTCTGAGTGCCCTTGGCTCTCGCCAGAGGACAGCGAGTCCGGAAGTGGCAGCCCGACGGCGGATTGAACGGGCTGGGCACGTCCCCGGTGAGCTTGATCCGCTCCCGGCGCTTGCCGGGGTCCGTGTTCGGGATGGCGGATAGCAGCGACTGCGTGTAGGGGTGAAGGGGGCTGTCGTAGAGCTGGCTCGATGCGGCGAGCTCGACGATCTTCCCCAGGTACATCACCGCGATTCGGTCGCTGATATACGCGACCACCGCGAGGTTGTGGGCCACGAAGATGTAGGTGAGGTTGAACTCGTTCTTCAGGTCGACAAGCAGGTTCAGAACCTGCGACTGGATCGAGACGTCGAGCGCCGAAACGGGCTCGTCGGCCACGATCAGTTTGGGATGGAGCGCGAGGGCCCGAGCGATGCCGATCCGCTGGCGCTGGCCGCCCGAGAACTCGTGGGGGTAGCGGTTGAGGTACTCCGGCCGAAGCCCAACCTGGAGCAGTACCTCCCGCACCGTGTTCTCCCGCTGCCGGCGGCGGCGGATCCCATGGACCAGCAACCCTTCCCCAATGATGTCGCCCACGGACATGCGTGGGTTCAGTGACCCAATCGGGTCCTGGAAGATCATCTGCATATCGGCACGCACGGCCTTCATCGCGCGGCTCCCGATGTGGGTGATGTCCCTGCCTTCAAACTCGATCGTGCCCTCGGTCGGCTCGATCAGCCGTAGGATCGACCGCCCCAGCGTGGACTTGCCGCAGCCAGACTCCCCGACCAGGCCGAGCGTCTCGCCCTGCGAGACGCCAAGGTCGACGCTGTCGACCGCCTTGATGAACCCGATCGTGCGCTGAAGAAAGCCACGCCGCACCGGAAAGTACTTGCGCAGCCCATGCACCCGCAGCAGCTGTTCCTCCCCGGGGATCACGACCGGGCGCGGGGCCGTCGCCTCCTCGTGGGTCGCGCCGGTCGCCGCCATGGCTGAGGCCTAGCCCTCCATGGTCGACTCGCTCACGTTCACATCCAAAGGCCGCGGGGCGAATGCCTGTCCGGATACCGGCGGCGTCGCCGAAACGGTGCGTCGCCCGCCCTCGCAGAGCCAGCAGCGGGCCTTCTGCCCGTCCAGCTCGAAGAGGGGAGGCGGCTGGACGCACTTGTCAAAGGCATAGTCACAGCGCCGCATGAACCGGCAGCCCGTGGGCCAGTGCAGCGGATTGGGAACCACTCCGCGGATGACGGCGAGCTTCTGGGCCTGCGTCATGCCCAGTCGAGGGATGGACTTCAGCAGCCCCTCGGTGTATGGCATCTGCGGCGAGTTGAAGAGGGTATCGACGCTGGCCTGCTCGACGATCTGTCCCGCATACATGACCGCGACCTCCTTGCACATCTCCGCCACGACACCCAGGTCGTGAGTGATGAGCAGGATCGACATTTTGAGGCGGCTCTGCAGGTCACGCATCAGGTCCAGGATCTGGGCCTGAATCGTCACGTCCAGCGCCGTGGTTGGCTCGTCGGCAATGAGGAGCTTGGGGTTACACGAGAGCGCCATGGCGATCATCACCCGCTGCCGCATGCCGCCTGACATGTTGTGTGGATAGTCGCTGACCCGCCGCTCCGGTGAAGGAATACGGACCAGCTCGAGCATCTCGATGGCACGCGCCCAGGCCTCCTTGGGCGAGACCTCCATGTGGAGCTGGACAGCCTCCGCGATCTGATCACCGACGGTGTAGACCGGATTCAGGGAGGTCATCGGCTCCTGGAAGATCATGGCGATTTCGGAGCCACGGATATGGCGCATCTCCTCGATCTCCAGGTCGGCCAGGTCCTTGTCCTCGAAGAGGATGTGGCCCCCGGCGATCTCGCCGGGGTAATCGAGCAGCCGCATGATGCTGAGCGCGGTCACGCTCTTGCCGCAGCCGGACTCGCCGACCAGGCCCATCGTCTGGCCCTGTCGGATAGCGAAGGAAACCCCGTCGACCGCGCGCACGAAGCCGTCGCGGGTCCGAAAATGGGTCTGGAGGTTCTCGACCCGCAAAATATCAGCCATGCGCGCCTGAGCCTCGCTGGGATGAAGCAGCCAGGTCTACCTCGGGTAGGGCAGCTCCAGCAGCGGCGGGGAAAAGGCCCGGGGTTGACGCCGAAACCAGTGAGCGCACCCTGAGATCCAATCGAGTGTATCAGCCCCGAGTGCGGTCGTCATCCTACCCGCCTCCATCCGATCCTGGCTGCCTGGCAGCCTGGCAGGGTAGGCTGCTCCAATGCTCTGGGGCGGACGCCTTTGGCGTCATCCCGATTTCCTCAAGCTGTGGGGCGGGCAGACCATCAGCCAGATCGGCAGTCAGCTCACCGTTCTGGCCCTGCCCACCGTGGCGATCCTGCAACTGCACCGGGGCGCCTTCGAGGTTGGCATCCTGATCGCGTTGCAGCGCCTCCCGTTCCCGCTGCTGGCCCTGATCGCCGGCGTATGGGTCGACCGGGTGCGCCGCCGCCCGCTCATGATCGCCGCCGATGGCCTGCGGGCGCTGGCCCTGGCCAGCGTCCCGATCGCAGCTGTCTTAAACGCCCTCACACTGCTCCAGCTATACGGTGTGGCCGTGCTGATGGGCGTGGGCACCGTGCTGTTCGACATCGCCTACCTCGCGTATCTTCCGTCTCTCGTGGGACAGACCGACCTGGTGGAAGGGAACACCAAGCTCGAGATCACGTTCTCCATCGCCGGCCTCGCTGGCCCCGGCATCGGAGGCCTGCTAATCCAGCTGGTCGGTGCGGCGAAGACCCTTTCCGCCGATGCGCTTTCCTTTGTTGTCTCGGTCCTGACCCTTACCTGGATCCGCCGCGGCGAGGCATCCCCCCGCCCCACAAATGATCGACTCGCGACCGATCCGCCCAGCCTGATTGCCGATCTGGGCGAAGGCCTGCAGCTGGTGTTCTCGAATCTCATCCTGCGTAACCAGTTGCTCGCCCTCACGGTGCTCGCGCTGGGCTTTCACCTCGTAGACCCGGTGCTGTTTGTGTGGGCGTATCGCGACCTGCATTTAACGCCGGCGATCCTCGGGCTGACGTTCGTCATGTCGGGCGGGGCGGGGCTGATCGGCGCGATGCTGACTGCAGCTGCGGTTCGTCTCGCCGGCCTGGGGCCCCTGATGGCGGGCTGCATTGCCATCGAAGCGGTTGCCTATCTGCTTCTGCCAACAGCTGCGGTCCTCCAGCCTGTTCTCGTGCTCTTCGGCGTGTTCTTCCTGGTCGGACTATTCGACACGATGTTCAACATCAATCAGGTCAGCCTCCGCCAGGAGATTACTCCGAACCGTCTTCAGGGGCGCATGAACGCGAGCTTCCGTACCATCTTCTGGGGGGCGTGGCCGCTGGCCAACCTGATGGGTGGCATTCTCGGTTCATCGATCGGCCCGATTGCAACCATCCTGATCGGGGGCTCGGTGGCCCTGCTCGCGGCGGTTGTGATCGCGGTCGGTCCCATCGGCCGCCTGCGCCGACATCCTCAGCCGGCGTAGGGAGTGGCGCTCAGCGAGCCCATACCCCAACCCGCGTAAAGCGCAGGGGCACGTCGACCAGGATCAACTCGCTTGCCCCCTCGGCCCAGATCACAAGCTCCGGCTCGTCTAAGATCTTGGCGGCATCGCCCGTCGACAAGTGATCCCCCGCACCGGCGATCGTACCCTCGATTAGGTAGAGATAGCCGGCCCGATTCGATCCAAATCGATGCGTGACTTCGGTACCGGCGGTCAAGGCCGCGACAAAAACAGAAGCGTCCTGGTGGACAGTGATCACGTCGTCGCCCCCAGCGCCGATGACCTTCAGCAGCGTGTCCGTCCGCTGCGACTTTGTGAACTGCCGCTGCTGGACCGATGGGGCCAGGTCCGCGGTGTCGGGCAGAATCCAGAGCTGAAGGAACTCCATCGGTTCGGTCTTGGAGGCGTTCTGCTCTGAATGCAGCGCGCCCGACCCAAGCGTCATCAGCTGCACCCCGCCGGGATAGAGGATTCCATTGTTGCCCAGGCTATCGGCATGCTTAAATGCCCCGTTCCAGATATACGTGATCCCCTCGATGTCGGCGTGCGGGTGCATGGGCCAGACGGCTCCCGGGCTAAGGCGGTCATGGTTGAAGACTCGGAGCGGGCCCACGCCCATCTGTTCGGGATCGCGGTAACGATCGAAGGAGAAATGCCAGCGAGCCTGGAACCAGCCACCGTCCTCGCGATGAATCTCTCGATCGCGCCGCACCTGTAGCATCGGGTGTCTTCCAGCCTACCGCGCGAGCGCATCATTACCGTGGGGAGGCGAGCGCTGGAAGGAGGTTCAAATGAGTCAGGTCAATGTGATCGTCATTCACGTCAGGGCGGAACAGGCGAAGGAATACGAGGCGCTCTTCGCCCAGCGGCAGCTGCCGCGCTGGCGTGATTACCATGCCCGCGGCAAGTTCCTGAGCGCGCGCTTTTTCCGGTCGCAGTTCGGCAGTGATGAACGGCGCAAGGTCGCCAAGTACGTCATCGTCGTCGAGGTTCCCAGCATGGCCGAGCACTCGGAGCACGATGCGGATCCAGAGTTCCAGGAATTCGATCGGCTCGCCGACGCCTTCCAGCCGGAGGGCCCCCTGGTGTTCGGGGGCGACCTGATTCACTCGGTTGGCTAGATTGAGCTCCGCGACCGCGACCAGCCGCTGGCAAGAAGCGCTCGCCTCCTGGGCGATCCCCGAACATGTTGTTGCCCAGGCTCCGGAGGATCCATGGGCGCTCCCTGTGGCACTCTTTGAACCCGGGCATGCAGGGCTGACCACGTCGCACCGTCGCGCTCTCGAGGCACTGGGCTCGGGAGGCGACGTGCTCGATGTGGGTGCCGGCCGGTGCGCCATGTCGTTGCCGCTGCGGCCGCCTGCTGCTCGGATCGTCGCCGTGGACAGCCAGCCGGCCATGCTCGAGAACAGTCCCGCGGATTTCACGGTGGTAGGGGCCTGGCCGGAGGCGGCTTCGGAAGCTGGACCGGCGGATGTCGTTATCTGCGGTCACGTGCTCTATAACGTCCCCGATCTGGCGCCCTTCATCCAGGCGCTTCACCATGCTGCGCGGCGTCGAGTGGTCACCGAGATCACGCGGTCGCATCCGCGGAACCGACCCTTAGAACACGCGCTCTGGAAACACTTTTGGAATCTCAAGCGACCGACCGGTCCGACCTGGGAGGACGCCCGCGGCGTCATCCGTGCATGCGGGATTGATCCGCATGTCGAGCTCTGGGAATCAGAGCAGCGAGGTGGCTTCACCGACCTTGATGATCTGGTCGCCTGGATGCGCCGAACCGTCTGCGTCGACCGCTCTCGGGACGATGAGGTCCGGGCCATCGTGCTGGAGCACGCCGTCGAACGTGATGGGCGATGGCGATTATCGCAGGAGCCGCGACAGCTCGCTACGTTCTGGTGGGACGTCCCCTGAATCCCCATGAGTGTTGTGCTATTTTTTGGAATCGACATTTGCTTCGGCGATGTAAGGAGGAGGCATCATGGACTGGAAACTAGAACTGGTTGCGATCCCCGTCTCCGATGTAGACCGCGCAAAGGCCTTCTATACCAAGCAGGTTGGCTTCAACGCCGACCACGACCAGACCGTCAGCGAGAAGATTCGCTTCGTCCAGCTGACGCCGCCCGGGTCGGCGTGCTCGATCGCTATCGGCAAGGGACTAGTGGAGGCGAAGCCTGGCTCGGCGCAGGGCGTGCAGATGGTCGTCTCGGACATCAACGTCGCCCGCGCGGAGTTGGTCGAGCGGGGCGTCAAGGCCAGCGAGGTTCAACATTTCCCCTGGGGATCATTCGTCTTCTTCAGTGATCCGGACGGCAACGGCTGGGCCGTCCAGCAGCTGCCAGCGCGCAACTGAACCGAGTTCGACGCCGACGCCTCCGAGCCACCCGATAGCTCTTACGCAGCTTGACAAGTTTGGCCTTGCCTGCTATTCTGCCGCCTAGCTAATTAGCCAATGGAGAAACTATGATGGCGACCGATCGGTTGAGCGTCACCTTTGCCGCGTTGGCGGATCCGACCCGGCGAGCGATCCTGGCGCGGGTCGCCCAGGGCGAGGCCACGGTCCTCGAGCTCGCCGAGCCGTTCAAGCTCAAACTGCCGACCGTTTCCAAGCACCTCAAAGTCCTCCGCCGCGCCGGACTGGTGAGGCAGGGGCGACAGGCGCAGTGGCGACCGTGCCGGATCGAGGCGGCTCCGCTGAAAGACGTCGCCGACTGGGTGGAACGCTATCGCGAGAACTGGGAAGAGCGTATTGGCCAACTCGATGAGTATCTGCAGGAGCTGAAAGGCAAGGAGGAAAGAAATGACCGTAAAGAGTAAGCCCGTCGTCACGCTGAGCACGCCGTCGGACCGTGAACTCGTCATCACCGCGGTGGTCGATGCGCCGCGCCGTCTGGTCTGGGAGGCCTCGACCAAGCCACAGCACGTCAAGCGCTGGTGGGGTCCACGCCGTTTTACGATGACCGTCTGCGAAATTGACCTGCGTCCGGGTGGCGCCTGGCGCTACGCCCTGCGGGACAACGACACGGGCCGCGAAGATGCTTGGTCCGGCGTGTACCGTGAAATCGCCCCGCCGGAGCGAGCGGTGTACACCGAAGGTTGGGAGGCCATGCCGGGGCATGACTACCTGGTGACCGCGACTTACGATGAGAAAGATGGCAAGACAACCATCACGAGCCGGTTGCAGTACAAGTCGATCGAGGACCGCGACGGGCATCTCCAGTCGGGGATGGAGTCAGGCATGCGCGAAACGTACGATCGTCTGGGCGAGCACCTCGCCACGATGGCATGACGCGATCGGATCGCCAGCCAACGCTGGCGACCCGGTTGACCTGCCATTGGCTGGTCTCCGCGAGGTTAGCGTTCGATTTCGTGCTCTTCAGTCAGAAACAGCGCCGTACGTCTTTCGTCGATGAAGTTGGCCTCGTCGTCGCTTGACGCTTTCCACTCGGCGGAATGCCGGGCGGTCCGAAGTGCGGCGAGATCATCGAACCATAGCTCGGCCATGCCATCGAATGTCGGCGGGCCTATCTGGTCTGGATCGGGAATCGGATGGCTCTGTACGAGCCGGCGGAGCCCAGGGATGCGGCGCCCGATGGGTCCGTGCACTTCCCGCCAGTAGCGTGAGAATTCATCGACTGACATCCCGGGCCGGCGCGTGATGCAATAAACGAGCTTGACCACCACGGCAGTTTACGGCGCTCGACGCCGGACCAAAACCGAACTCGATACAAATTATCATTGGGTTTTGGTTCCCAGCACTTTATTGGAGCCAGGAGTGTCACAGCATGCCAGCCCCGACCAGATCCACCCGTGTTCCGTCGTGGGTCCCATTCTTCAATTACATCGCCAAGCCTCTCCTCGCCGCCGGCGTCCCGATGGGCCCCGATGTGCTCATTACCGTTCGCGGGCGTAAGAGCGGCCTGCTTCGCACCACACCGGTAACAATCGCTGAGAACTCCGGCAGGCGGGGGCTGATCAGCCCCTTCGGCGAAGTCAACTGGGTGCGCAACCTCCGTGCTGCCGGCCGGGCAACCATCACCGTTGGACGGCGTAAAGAAGAGGTGACGGCGGTCGAGTTGGGGCCGACTGAAGCCGCTGAATTTATTCGGGACGTCCTTGCTCCGCACGCACGGCGGTCGCGGCTCGGCTCGTGGTTCGTTCGAAGCGTCGATAAGATTGACATCGACCATCCCGAAGAAGCGGCTGAGGGCCGACCAGTTTTCGAGCTTTACCCTGCCGAAACGACTGGCAAATCGGAATCGATCTAGGGCATGATCGGCACCACGGTTCCCCACAGAAGATGGGGCTCCAGGCTGGCCAGAGCTGTCGCGGCGATCCTCATCCTCCTGCTCGCCATGCTTGTGAGCTATGCCCTGTGGACCGTGTACGAGAACACGCTAACCGCGGCCGCGTTGGATCAGGGCGCACCCAAGAACACCAAGCCTTCCGCCCGGGGTGAGCTCTCGCCGACGGCAGCTCGGGCGGTCAAGGCATACGGTGGCGAGGCCGTGTGGAAAGATGCGACGACGGTCGAGAGCACCGTCACCGTAGGCGGTCTCCTATTTCAGCTGAAGGGGGCCGGCATCCCGCCTCACGCAAAGATCACCGTTGACGTTCGCCGTCCTCACACCGTCATCGATCCCGTTGACGACTCCGGTGACACCGGGGTTCTCGACGGTTTTAGTGTGATGATCGTGGCGCCCAGTGGCAAGGTCCTGGAGCAGCGCGCTGATGCCCGGGAGCATCTCCAGAATGCCAGCATCAGCACGAAATGGGACCGGCTGAATCTCGTGTACTTCCTGGGCTATGCATTTTGGGGCTACTACACCCTGCCCTACCAGCTGTTGAGAAGTGATATCGAATGGACCGAACTCATTGACGGCGTGCTCCAAGCCGACTACGGAACCAACCTCCCCGTCCACAGCCGCATCCAGCGATTCTGGTTCGATAAGAACAGCGGGCTCTTGCGGCGCAATGACTACACGCCCGTGGCCGCCGCCCGCGATGCCAGAGCCGCCAACGTCGTTTTTGAGCATGGAGTGTCGAACGACATCCCGTATACGTCCAAACGCCGTGTGAAAATTTCGCTTGGGCAATACGGATGGGTTCTCCCTTTTCCTGACTTCATCACCATCGATGTGGAGAGGTGGCAGTTGCGGTGACCAACGTAGCTGCGGAGGTGGCCGCCGCAGCCGGACTGGCCGCAGGCTTTACCGTGCCATGATTCGGCTTGACAGTATCGGTGGAGCGCGATAGGCTCAGACCCACGTCACCAAGGAGGGGTGCCCATGCGTTCCTTCGTCCTTGCGCTCTCCGCCGCCTTCGCGCTCGCTCCGGCCCTGCCGGCCTCGGCCGCGCCGTCCGTGAGCGCTCATCTGGCGGTCGGACCCAACATCAATGTAAGCCGCATGCTGGGCAACCAGGCAGAGACTACCGCGGCGGTGAATCCGACGAACCCGAACAACGTGGCGATTTTCAGCAACATCCAGTTCGGCGGTAGGCTCTTTGAGGGATTCACGCTCGACGGCATCCACTG
>Ga0066692_10001010_pt1 | contig 10596 bp, 7 predicted proteins | sample GraSoiAngelo_141_FD_66456 | JGI IMG/M metagenome (GOLD analysis project Ga0066692, IMG submission 66456) | Grasslands soil microbial communities from the Angelo Coastal Reserve, California, USA - 14_0929_12_40cm | ecosystem: Environmental > Terrestrial > Soil > Grasslands | place: USA... | reverse complement strand
CTGTCGGGCAGTCCCGTCCGCACCAGCACGCGCGCGCGCTCGATGAGACGCACGGGGTCCCGAGGCGAGGGCGGCGTCAGGTTGAACTTGCAAGCGACAAGACTGCGCACCGGTTTGCCGCCAATCCGTGCCGGGCTGAAGACGACGTGCGACATCATCTGCTTCACCGGCCGCGTGAACGCGGAATCCGGGATGTCCACGATCTCGATGCTCTCCTCATTCACGCGTCCCAGCGTATCCACGATCATTCGGACGACCGCGTATCCCGACAAGCGTCGCGTGCGCAGCTCGCGCGGGTAATCGAGCTGCGGTCTCGTTACCCACCGCGCCGGTTGATCGAGGTCCCATTTCTGGAACGTGCGAATTGCGCGGAATTCGCCGTCGAAGAGCGTCGCGAGTCCCGGAGCGATCGTGTCGAGACCGCGGATGCCGGGCTCGGGATACAGCGCGAACGCGCGCCGGAAGCTGAGTCGCGCAAGGCGATAGTGGCCGCGCTCGTATTCCAGCACGCCCCGCCACACATACGCCCAGCAGCTGTCCATGATGTACGGAGCGGTTTCGAGCGCGCCCGCTAAGTCGATGTCGGCGCTGTCGAGCTGCTGTCTGCCGATGAGCTCCTGAGCAGCGGCGAGGCGCTGCGCACTACGGCTCTGCGCTGCCGCGGGCGCGGCGGCGAGCAGCACAACGACCAAAGCGAGATGCGAACCGCGCGACACTAGTGGACCGCCAAGTACCTCAGGACCACCAGATTGTAATATGCTGGATTGCCCGAGTGTACCGGGTGGCCGCTGGCCGGGATGACCACGGTGGTATCGCTCTGCATACAGCGCGCGAGCTCGTCGTCGATCAGCTGGAAGGCCCGCGGGCTGCGTTCCCCCCGCAGCAGCAGAGTCGGCGTCGCCACGCGCCCGAGCTCGGCGCATGAAATGGTCGGGAGGTACTGCTCGCGATTTGCCAGCATCTCGCGCCGGAATTCGAAGGCGTGTGCCAGCAGGTTCGCCCGTGCCGCCGTCGGCAGGTGATCGAACCGCCCGAACCCACCGCTCAGCCCATCGTAGAACATGCGGATCCCTGCAACCGAATCCCCGTGAGCCAGGGCCCGGCGAGCGGGGTCCAGCGCGTTCGTGAAGAAGGCCCGGCGCACCGAGTCTCCCAGCTCCGAGCCGGACAGCAGCGGGAACATGGGCGGCTCGGCAAGTACCAGCGAGCGAACCAGTTCCGGGTGTGCGCGCGCCAACGCCAGCGCCACATACGCGCCGTACGAGGACCCGATGATGTGGGCGGGCGCGACGTCCAGGGTCAGCAGCAGCGCGGCCAGGTCTTCGGCGTGCAGTTTGGGCGAGTACGTCTCGTTGTCTTCCACCGGCGGGTTCGGTGGATGATAGCGGCGGCTGTAGACCAGCACGCGATAGCCCTGCGCGAAGAGCGCTTCCTGGCCGCCCCACGCGTTGAGATCGCCGAAGGTGCCGTGAATGAAGACAACGGTCGCGCCCGAGTCGCCGTTGATCCGGTACGTCAGGCGGGTGCCGTTGACGCTCAGCGCATGGAGCGTGCGATCGATGGGTCGCAGGGCAGGCGCGGCCGGCGGCGGGCCGACCGGAGCGGTCTTCTCCGGCGACGGCTTACCACCGCACGCCGTCAGCAAGAGCAGGCAGGCCAGGCGTCGCATGCCTAGAGGATGTGGTTTTGTGGTCGGAAATGCCATTAACCGGCTAGGACCAGCCACGCCGCCGCAGCGGCGACCTTCTGCTCGGCCCGCCAAGGGCTGATGTGCTCACCCAGGTCCGAGATCTGAGTCTTCACCTTGGCCGGCGGCCGCCGCAGCCTCTTGGCAAGGGTTTCGTACACGTCGTGCTCGAGGACAATTCGGGTTTTCACGCCACAACGCTCGAGACCGTCGGCTGTGACTGACCGAAAGAGGCGGCCTTCCGAGGCGTGGGCGCGCATGTGCTGGTTTGCGATCGTCGCGGGGTCGGTGAGCGAGGCGACGACGACTCCAGCGCCGCTGAGTCGATACTCATCGCGCGTGGCTCCCACCAAGGCTGCGATCTTCGCACGCGAAAGCCGTTCGATGCCGAGAATCAGTCGGTCGACCACTCGCTTGTCGGTTTGAGCAGTCCCGAAAGCGGCGTGATAGGGCTGGCGGGAGTGGGGGACACGCGGATCACTCAGCTCCACAACGCGACTGTCCACGACCCGCGGCGCATTCCTGGGACCCGCAAGCAACACCACGGCGGTCCAGCCGGATTTCACGCGAAAGCCCAGGGTGCAGGGAGACGCGGTCATCCCCAATCTTTCGAATCGGGCGCGACTCGACGCATGGCCCGGAGGAATGAAAATGCATGTGGCGCGGCGCGTGCGGCATCGAAGTCTGACTGGTCTGCGCCGCGTGCCACACGCCGCACGTCAGATTGGAGTCCTTCCACCTTCTCCGCCAGCACGTTCACGGTTCCGTCGTCTTTGGCCAATTTACCGGTTACCAGCACGAACGGCTCGCCGCGCACGGCCGCGCGGTGGCGATCGTAGACATCGGGTCGCACGATCACGTTGGTCATTCCCGTTTCGTCTTCGACGAGGAGAAAAACGATGCCCTTGGCTGTCTCCGGTCGCTGCCTCGCGACGACCAGACCGGCCACCTGACATTTCACGCCGGCTTGCAAACCGTTCAGATCACGATTGAGCGTGAGTCCGGGCGGTAAAGCATTGCGGACCAATGACAACGGATGCCCGCTGGCCGAGAAACCGAGCGTGGCGTACTCGGCGAGCAGACGCTCGTGTGGGGCGAGGCCGCCGAAAGCGAGCAGCTCGTGAGGATGGTTCAGAGCCAGCTCGAGCTGCCGGCGACCGCGGCCGTCGACCGAGCGTGACGCCTTGGGCGGCAGCCAGAGACCGACCTGCCACAACAATTCGCGGCGTGTCAAACCGAAGGCATCGCAGCCGCCGACCCACATCAACGCTTCGATAGCCGTGCGTTTGAGCAGGGGGGGAGCGCGGCGAATGAAGTCGCCCACGCTCTTGAATGGTCCATTCTTGTCTCGCGCTTCGACCGTAGCGGTTGCGGTTTCTTCACTCCAGTGACGGATGAACCCCAAACCAATTCGCAGTGCGCCGTCTTCGACCGTGCTCCACACGTCACTGCGATTGATGTCCGGCAATCTCATATCGATGCCGTTGCGCAGCGCGTCGCGGCCAAGCGCGTCGAGCGAGTAGAAGCCCATCGGCTGATTATTGAAGAGGGCGACGTAGTACTCGACGGGGTAATAGTGCCTGAGCCACGCCGATTGATACGCGAGCAGGCCAAACGCTGCCGCATGCGACTTGGGGAATCCGAACTCGCTGAACGCAATCACCTGACTGAAGACTTTCTCCGCCGTTTTCTCGGGGACGCCGCGGGCGAGGGCGCCGGTGCGGAATTCATCCCAAAACCCCGCGATCAGGTCGTGCGACCGGCGGCGGCTCATCGCGCGGCGCAGGGCCTCGGACTGTCCCGTCGTAAATCCCGCGAGCGCCTGGCAGACCTGCAGCACCTGATCCTGGTAGAGAATGACGCCGAGTGTTTCGCCGAGGCATTCGCGCAGCAGCGGATGATCGACGGGAGGCTCGTACGGTTGGCCGGCGGCGTGCGCGCGGCGCTGCTCTTCGCGCCGGCGCACGTACGGGTTCACCGCGCCGCCGACGATCGGTCCGGGCCGCACGATCGCGACCTCGACGGCGAGGTCCTCGAGGTTGCGCGGCCGGCTGCGGCGAATCATCTGGATTTGCGCGCGGCTCTCGATTTGAAAGAGTCCGATCGTGTCACCAGCGCAGATACGATCGTAGATCGCCGGATCTGCGAAATCGATGCGCGAGAGATCGGGTGGTGCTCCGGTCCGTCGCGCGATCAGCTCAACACATTCTTCGACGAGCGACAGCATGCCGAGCGCGAGGAAGTCGATCTTGATGAAGCGCGCGTCGTCGCAGGAGTCCTTGTCCCATTGGCAGACGATGCGGTCTTCCATCGCGGCGCGCTCGAGCGGCACGAGCTCGATGAGCGGGCGGGACGAGATGATCATTCCGCCCGGATGCTGGGATACGTGGCGCGGCAGCCCGCGGATTTCGTGTGCCAGCTCGCAGAGCGACTTCCATAACGGGGAGTTCTTCCGATCGGCAAATCCTGGAAGGTGATCCATCTCGTCCGCCAGCCCGTCCGCCCGCCCATCCGCCAGTTTCGCTACCAGTTCGATTTCGCTGAGCGGCAAATCGAGCGCCTTGCCGATTTCCCGCACCGCCGATCGCAGCCGGTAGGTCGGAAACGAGCACACCAATCCCACATGCTCGGCGCTGTAGCGCGTGTACACGCGCCGGATCAGCTCTTCACGGATCTCGCGCGGGAAATCGAGGTCGATGTCCGGCACCGAGGCGAGTGTCTCGTTCAGAAAGCGGCCGAGGAAGAGCTTGTTGGCGATCGGATCTATGTGCGAGAGGCCGAGCAGATAGCAGACGATCGAAGAAACGGATGAGCCGCGCCCCCGGCCGGGGAGCAGATTGCCGCTCGCGCGGCGAGACCCGCGCCGGACATCGATCGCGACTTCGCGCGCGAGGTCGAACAGATCGTGGTAGACGAGGAAGAAGCCGCTGAGCTTGTGCAGCTCGATGAGCTTCAGCTCTTCCTCGAGCCGGCGGATGGCCTGAGCGCGATAGACGGACTCTTCGGGGTAGCGCTCGTCCAACCGGGCGCGACACAGCTCGGCAAGAGCGTGCGGTGCGGGGGCGCGCTCGGCCCCGCGGAAGTCGGGGAAGGTGTAGCCGAGGTCGCGGGTTAAATCGAAAGCCTTACAGCGCCCGGCAATGGCCAAAGTAGAGGCGACAGCATCCGGACAGTCAGCGAACAGCGATTCGACTTCGTCCAGTGGCCGCAAGTAAAACTCGCTGTTCGGATTTCTGATCCGATGCGAGCCGTCGAGGGTCGTCCGGTGGCGGATCGCGACCATGACATCGTGTAAGCGGTGGAGGTCTCGAGTGTGATAATGCACGTTTCCAGTTGCCAAGACGCCAAGTTGCGAGTCTGCCGCCACGTCGATTAAAGCCCGACTAGTCGCCAGGTCCCCCCGAACTCGATTCCTCTGGATCTCAACAAAAAAATGGTCTCGTCCGAACATTTCTCTGCATTGTTCGGCGAGTTTGCGTGTCGCACTTAGTCCTTCGGTCTCCAGGGTTCGCGGCAGCAATCCATCGCGGCGCGAGCCCGACAGAATGATCAGCCCCTCGTGCCGCGCTTCGATCGCGGAGAGCGGCAGCCGCGGCTCGAGCCGGTCCGCGCCGAGGTGCGTCTCCGTCAACAGGCGGCAGAGGTTCGCGTACCCCTGCGGCGTTTCCGCCAGCAAAATCAGCTGCGAGCCGTCCGTGAGTGTGACTGCGGCGCCGGTGATCGCCTGGATGCCGAGGGGCTGCGCCGCATGCGCGAATGCGAGCGAGCCATAGATCCCGTTGCGATCGGTGAGCGCGATGGCGGGATACCCCAGCCGGTGCGCCTCGGCGAGGATATCGTCGGGCGGCGAGGCTCCGTCCAGGAAAGAGAACGCGGAGTGGCAATGAAGCTCCGCATAGGGCGGGCTGGCGGCCTGACGGCCTGACGGCCGATCGATCAAGGCTGCTGCATGAACCATTGGCCAGTCAGCAAATTCTGAAATACCACTACCCGCTTCCCTCCTTCCAATAACAATTCCAAGTACGAGCGCGAAATCGATTCACGCCACCATTCGTCATCGAGTCGCCACGATTCAAGAATGGCTTCAACCTTTCCGACCGTCCGGCCGTCAGGCCGTCCGACCGTCATGTCACCGGATTCATATACTTCCACCGTCACCGGCTGCGGTTCGTTTACGGCTCGTAGTCGATCAGTGCGTAGCGGCGCTCGGGAATGCGCGACCATGGTTGGACCTCGATGATGTGGTAGAGAACGGCTCGCTTGACGCGCATCCGGACTTCGCGAGCGGCGCTCTGCAGGGCGCGTTGTTGACCGGCGCGGGCGGCGGCCTGCGCGTCGCGCGCAAAGAGCTGCAGCTCCGTCGTGCCGGGGGCAAACGCGGTGAACTCGAGAACGAGCCGCTCGACTCCGCCGGTGGGCGGTGACTGCTCGAGTCGAATCTTGAGCGGCGCGGCGATCCGGGCCGCATCGGCGGTGGGCTCCTTGAGCAGATGCGCGCTGAGCCAGGAGCCGCCTCCTTCAGTATCGGCGCGGACACGTAGAGCATGCACGCGCCAGCCGATGCGGCGCGGATGCTTGAGCGCGCGTGCAATCAGCTGATCGAGCGAGTGGGAGAGCAGCTCGCGCTCGCCGACCGGTGTGAAAAAGGTGAGTGCGGCGACAATGGGCTCGGGCGCGACCCGCCCTTCGACAGGCTCGGCGATACGGCCGGCGGCCAGCTGCCACAATCGTCTTCCCACCGCGCCGAACTGCGCCGTGACCGCCGCTTCGGGAAGCGCCGCGAGCGCGCCGAGGCTGCGGATGCCGAGCCGGCGCAGGCGGCGGTGCGTATCGGTATCGAGCGGCAGGACTGCGATGGGTTGGGAAGCGAGAAAACTCTGTTCTTCTCCAACTGGTACGACGATCGCTTCGCTCGGCTTGGCGCGGCTTGCCGCGACCCAAGCGGTGAATTTCCCCACTCCCCAACCCAGTCGGACGGTCGGACGGTCTGATGGTCTGACGGACCGATGAATTGCCGCGATTATTGTTTCTGAAGAGCCGTATATCCCTTCCAGTCCATCGACTCCCACGTACACGAGGCCAAGTTCCGCGGACTCGACGACGGGACTGACATCACCCAGTGCGGCGAGCAAAGACGCAAACTGTTCGTCGTAATACACGGGATCAGGCTCGATGAGACGCAGCGAGGGGCAGAGGCCAATCGCCTGGCTGACGGTCATCCCCGGCTGTACTCCCACATGACGGGCGAGCGGGGAGACCTGCCAGAGCTTGCGCGCGGTGTCGGGAGCGAGCAGGGCCGCGGGAAGAGCGGACAGCCCTTCGTGACGTGCCTCTTCACAGCGAAGCGGGAAGAGAGGAATCCAGACGCAGGCGGCGGACAAACTCGTTGGATGCCGAGCCATTGACAAAGTCACCAAGGGGACCCGAATATATCCCGAAGCCTGGCAATGTCGCAAGAGCCCCGCGAATGAGTTAAGCTATTGGTACATTTAGACTTTCGAATGACACAGCCAGACCTGTTCGGACCGGAGACATTTCCACCGCCAAGCCCCGAAGTCGAGGCGTTGGCAAAGCACGTACCGTCCACCATTCGGTTCGGAACGTCTACCTGGACCTACGACGGTTGGACCGGCGACATCTACCACCGCCGCTATCGTGGTCCGCAGCCCGCCAAGCGACTCGAGGAGTACGCGCGCTATCCGCTGTTTCGGACCGTCGGGATCGACAGCGCCTTCTACGATCCACCTTCAGAAGAAGAGTTGGCCGGCTATGCGCGGGCGTTGCCGCCCGGCTTTCCCTGCGTCAGCAAGGTCTGGGATCGCATCACCGCCAAGCGACTCGGTCAGGAAGCGCCGCAACCCGGTCTCGCCGGGATGCGCAATCCCGACTTCCTGAACGCCACGCTGTTCAAGGACGGCGTGCTTGGTCCATACAGCCGCGTGTTCCGCGATCACGCCGGTCCGTTCGTGTTCGAATTCCAGGCGATGCGCGGCAAGGATCTCCCCGATCCGCTGCAGTGGGCCGATCAGCTGGACGATTTTCTCGGTCAACTGCCGGCCGACTTTCGCTACGGGGTCGAGCTACGGAATCCCGAGCTCATGACGGATCTGCATGGCGAGGTAATGAAGCGCAATCGCGTCGCGCACGTGTTCAACTCCTGGACGGAGATGCCCTCGATCGGTGAGCAGCTCGACCTCAAATGGACCTTCCCGGCCGACTTCACGGTCGCGCGGGCGCTCTTGAAGCCGGGCCGGCGTTACGCTGACGCGGTAAAGCAGTTTCAACCGTATGATCGAGTTCAGGAGCCGCTGCCGAGTCTGCGACAGGATCTGGTGCGTCTGGTGACGCAAGCGCACCGGCGGCGGGTCGAGGCATTTGTCCTGGCGAATAACCGGGCCGAGGGGAATGCGCCGGGCACGATCAGAGCCGTCGTGAAGATGTGGGAGGAAGGTGACGCGGGCCAGCTGTCGTAGGGTAGGTATCAGGAACTTTCTATCGACAAGGTAGCCAATGCGCTCTGCCATGTTCGCGACCTTGTGTCTCGGTCTGTTTGCGGCGTGTGATCACGGCACGCAAACAACGTTCAGCCCCGTGACCGTGCAGTGGATGGAGTGGCCCGCCGAGGTCAACGCCGGTCAGCCGTTCCGCACTCGACTCGTGGTCTGGGGTGTGTCCTCGCTGGGTCCGCCACGCTTCTACGCGGGAATGTCCGCCGATCAGTCAGCCGTAACGTTTGAGCCTTACTACCTGGTCAGCAAAGACAATGTCGAGTGCTTGATGGACCGTGCTTCGCCATCGGCCTCGCCCGCCCTGCTCGCCGGCGCGCTCGACACGGCGGGCACTGCGCCTGGTCTCGCCGCAAGCACGTATGAGATGCGGGCCGCGGCATTCGTCTTTACCTTCGCCGCGCCGACGAGCATCCCGGTGCGCACATTCGGCGACGTGATCGTGCGAACGGCAGGCGCGGACGAGTCTCGTCGCCGGGCCGCGGGGGACGTGAATTTGCAGCGAGACACATTAGGCTGCGCCCGCATCCTGCCGCTCGGGCTTTACGATCCAGACTCGGGGCTCGTGCTCGAGGACCAGGCCGACACGGCGGGACTCTCATCCGCGTTTGTGCGCGGCTACATCTACGATGTGGCAGCGCCGGTGTGCGGCCAGACACGCGTCTTCCACCTTGAGTCCCGCAGCTAGGGCAAGCTTCCCCGCAACTCCAGCTCGCCCTGCACGGGCATCTTGGCCGGCCGGTAGCGGTCGATCATCCCGGTGTGGTTCTTGAATCCATGTTTCTTCCGCAGCTTCTCGATGCGGCGCGACAGCGCGCGGGCATACTCCTTAGGCGCACCGGCCTGCCGGGCGTACGCGCGTTGATAGCGCGGCACCAGGTCAGGAAAATGTTCGCCGAGCACCGGCAGGAAGCGGTTTCTCACCGCGGCGTACAGGCGTAACGCGCCCGCGTGGACAAAATCCGCTCCCGCTGCGCGCGCCGCGGCGAACAACGCGTCGAGGTGCGCAAGGTCGTCGGTGATTCCCGGTAGTACGGGTGCCACGATCAGGCCCGCGTTCACGCCCGCATCCACGAGCTTCCGCAGCGCGCGGAGACGCGCACCCGGAACCGGCGATCGCGCCTCCAGCTTCCGCGCGAGTCGTGCATCCGCCGTGATGAGGGAGATGTGAATCTGCAGCTCATTGCGTTCCTGCAGTCGCAACAGCAGATCACTGTCGCGTGCGATCAGCGGGCTCTTCGTGATGATGCCGAACGAGAGGCCTTCGCAGCGCGTCAGCCGTTGCAGCACGGCGCGCGTCACTCGAAATCGTCGCTCGGCGGGTTGATAAGGATCGGTCGCGGTGCCGATGACGATGCATTCGCCCATCGGCACCCGCTTGAGATCGGCGTCGAGCGCGCCCACGACCTGCTCCTTCACGAAAATTCGTGTTTCGAAGGCTTCCCACCCGTGCGCGCCGCGGTAGTCCGCAAACTCGGCGTCGGTCAGTTTGCCGGCATCGTGCGCTCGCTCGACGACGTAGCGGTGCGTGTACCGCGCGTAGCAGTAGCTGCAGCCGAACTCGCAGCCGACATAGGGATTGAGCGACCAGTAGTCCATCCCGGTTGCGCTGGGCGGGTTGAGAACCCGGTTAGGCGTGATCGCGACGAAGCGAGTGCCGCGGAGGCGTTCATCTAAGACCACGGGCGGACGGCCCGACGGCCTGTCGGCCGGCAAGAGCGGGACTTGAATCTCGGGCTGTGGCGCTCGGACCGCGCGGCCTTCAGACCGTCCGTCCGCGTAGCTAGCCACAGCGCGACCAGCCGCAATGCGGGCAAACGAGACAACCGGACTGCGCTGCAAGCGGGGCTCTGCACTCCGGGCACGGCGGCGGCGTGCCGGCAGACGGCGGCTGCGGAAGCCGCGGTGGGCGCGGTTTGATGTCCATCGGATTCATGGTGGTTTCGGTATTTCTTCGGGTATGAAATACCAGAATCCTGCAGCGCCCGCAAGTCAGCCTGAGCCATTGCAGCTAAGCGGTCTTACCAGCCGGCCAAAACGCGTACGCCGGCGCCGCCGACGTCATCCCGCCTGCGGCGCCACCTTACGCCGCCACAGGTAGTACACCGGCACGCCGATCAGCACGAACAGCAGGCCCAGCATCGAATACGTGCGTGTCGCCGGCTGAATCACCAGATCGACCGCGATCAATCCTGTCAGGACGACGTACAGCGCCGGCAGGATCGGGTAGCCGGGCGCGCGCACCGGCCGCGGCAGCTCAGGACGCTTCGTGCGCAGCCGGAACAGTCCGATTGCCGTAACCGTGTAGAAGACGACCGCCGCGAAGATTACGAAGTTGAGCAGCTGACCATAGGTGCCCGAGAGACACAACACGCACGTCCACACCGCTTGCACGACGAGGGC
>Ga0066692_10001004_pt1 | contig 10604 bp, 7 predicted proteins | sample GraSoiAngelo_141_FD_66456 | JGI IMG/M metagenome (GOLD analysis project Ga0066692, IMG submission 66456) | Grasslands soil microbial communities from the Angelo Coastal Reserve, California, USA - 14_0929_12_40cm | ecosystem: Environmental > Terrestrial > Soil > Grasslands | place: USA... | reverse complement strand
CACGCTTCCGCGAGCGTCTGGGGAATCTCGAGATGGTTTGCCCGGATCATTCCCGACTCCTGTTCGGTCCAGCCGTCGCGGACGAATGTGCAGGCCGTATACCATCGCTGCGGGCTTGCAACTGTGACCACGATCTTGAATGGGCAGACATCAGAAGCCCCGCTGCGGTGGCCGCCATATATCTCGCAGGCGGTGGGCGTGCCCTCGCGCCCGGCGCAAGTGCCCATCAGTCCAGCGGCAAATTCATCTTCTTCAGCAGAGCACGGTACCGCGGGTCGCCGCGCAGGTTCCGCAGCAGCGGGTCGGACTTTACGTGTATCAGCGCGGTGTCCGGCACCGCGTACGCCCGTTCCAGCCACTCGAACGCGCTGTCCAACTCGCGCCGGTATGCGTACACTTGGGCGATCTGGTAGGGCGAATCGCCGGCATGCCCGCGGATCAACGCCGCGAGTGCCCTGTTCGACTTGCTTGCGTGACCGAGATCGTGTTCTGCCAGCGCGAGACCGGTCAGCCACACCCAGCCGATGGACATCTGTTCGTATCGGGCCAACGCTTTCGCGGGATCTCCTTGCAGCAGATCTATGACCGCGAGCAAGAAAGCGTACTGATCCCATTCGGGCGCGAGTTCCATGGTGCGGATCAGTGCTTTGCGCGCGGCGTCCATCTCTCCATTGAAGCAATATGCGATACCGAGCACGCCCCAGGACCGTGCAGTCAGCGGATCGAGCTCGGTCGCCTTTCGCGCGGCCGCGATGGCCTCCGGAATCCGGCCAAGGGGTACCAGGACCGAGTAGGCGTTCGCTTGAAGTGCGTCCGCGTCCGAAGGATTGAGCGCGAGCGCGCGTCACTGCTCGCAGCCGAGTTGCGCACGATCACACGATCAAATGACGCGCGGGCTTGGATTGGCGTCATGCCTGAAAAAATCAAGTACAGTTCTCTTTCGGTACGGTTTACTGTAGCGACTCTGATCAGATTGCAACCTTTACTGCCTTTGATGACGCGCACCGGACATTCAGCGGTAACCATTACGCTGTAGCGCGTAAGCCCTTCTACAAAAGCCCCGAATTTTCCCCATTGGCGCAGAATGGACAGTACCTTGCACTGGGTGCACTCCCATCGGAGTCATCGCGCATCAGGTCGCCGCTTTGGCGATCTGGTTTGCCTGCGTTCACGCTCGCAGTAGCCATCGTGAAAGCATTCAGCGCGACGTTTTGTCGCACCAACGAGCCAGAAGAATTCATTCAACAGGAGGCGATCGGCTGGACCGGCCAAGATTCAAGCCCCCCGATCTCAGTCGTAGAGGCTTGCTCATTATCCCACTTGCTCCACTTGCTCGGCGAGTGAGGTGATTCATGGCTATTTCCAAAGCACTGCTATCTTGCGACGGCACTGCAAGAACGTCTTCGAAACGGAGCGCGCGCCGAATCGCCGGCGTGGCCGCGCTGGCCTTCCTCGTCGCTGCCACCCTGGGGAGCTCGATCGTCTTGGCCGGCAACAGCGTCGGCAGCTTCGAGATCGACGGCAACCTGGCTCCGGATTACTCCACCCCGCCCCCGGAGCCCATCGATTGGCTGAGCAATCCCTTCCCGGCGTCTCTCACCACATTCCACGATGCCACCGGTCAAGGCGACAACATCTTTGGCATGGGCTCGAAGGAGAACGACCAAAGCAGCTGGGTGTGCACGACCGGGAGCGCCCCCCAAAAGGACGACGTCCTGGATCAGATCTCCATCCTGCAAAGCTCTTCTCCGATCGCCGGAGAGATCGCTTTCCGGTTTGTCGGCGACAAGCAGTTCATGTACGCCAACTGGTCGAGGCTCTCGAACAACGGCAATGCTCATATCGATTACGAGTTCAACCGGAACGATCCGGCGGTGAGTCCCGCGAGTCCGGGGTGCTCGCAACTTCCAAATCGAAAGGTCGGCGACTTCCTCGTCTCATTCGACACCGACGTCGCCGCGGGGACCATCGCGGTCACCGCGTTCAGCTGGAATGGCGCAACTTTCTTCCAGCTTGCCACGGGCAGCCAGGGGCTCCTGTGGGACGCGGCAGTCAACCCCGGCCCGATCGCTGGCCTCGTCGCCGTCAACTCGAGCCTGAGGGACGTCTCCAACCTGTTCGGCGAGCTCGCGCTCGACGTCAGCGACACGATCGGGACCATCGCCTGCAACCAGGTCCTCTCCGTCGCCATGAAGACGCGGGCCTCGACGTCGCTGAGCGCCGAGCTCAAGGACCGCACCAGGGCGATGCCCGTGAACTTCGCCGTCTTCAACCCCGCCGGGGCGAACGCCAGCGGAGACGCCTTCGCGGCGCGACTTCAAGATACGCTGCTCGGGCTCGACACGACGCTTCCCGCGGCCACGCCGGCCGGCTGCGCGCAAGGGGTCTGCAGCTCGCAGTCCGGCCCTGGCTCGACCAGCAACGGCAACCAGGTGCTTGCCGTGCCGCCCCCGCCTCAGCCGCTCCTGAGCGCCAACGTGCTGGCCGCGTCCAGCACGAGCACGGTTGACCCTGTCAGCGACGCCGCCGCCGATACCGGCGTGGCCGAATCGGCCGGGGTCAACGTGCTGGGAGGCCTCGTCACCGCAGACGTCGTGCGGGCCGTTGCCAACGCAAAGGCGACGGGCTTCAACGCCTCGGTCAGCATCGCCGGGTCGGCGTTCAAGAATCTCGTCGTGAACGGGACGCAGCTGAACAACGTGGACCCGAACACCCGCATCGACCTACCGGCGACGGCATTCGGGGTGGGAAGCTACGTCGCCCTCCTGGAAGAGACCACTTCGATCTCGCAACCTCCTGCGGGGCAAATCAGCGGCGGCACCTTCGCGGCCGATGTGAGCGTCAACATGATTCACGTCCATATCGCCGGGGTGATCGGCGGCATCGAGGCGGCTGACGTGATCGTTTCGCACGCTGCGGCGCATGCCGACTTCCCGCAGCCCGGCGGCTGTCCGGCGCTGGCTGGGACCGTCAGCGGCGATGCCACGATTCTCAGCGAGCAGATCGATCCTACGACGCTACCTGTGTCGTTCGGCAATGTCGCGATTCCACCCCAGGGCGGGCATGACCACCAGGATCTCGACCAGCTGACGACGTCCGCAGCCACGAGCGGAACCTCGGTGAGCGATAGCCTGGGGAGCGTCACGCCGACGGCCAGCACCTCGACCAGCCTTGCCCAGGCGCAAGATGTTTGCGTGGCGCCGACGGCTGCCGGCTGCACCGTGTCCGTCCGCGCCGTCAGGTCGCAGGCCAATAGTACTTCCGGTGGGGGAGCTTCCTCCTCCAACGCCAACGGAACGAGCCTGCTGGGGGTGACGGTCGGATCGACGTCGATCGCTGACAATCCGCCACCCAATACCTGCATCAGCGCGATCCCGGACGTCGCGGTCATCCTCAACGAGCAGGTCTGCGACGGCGCAGGCACTCTCGCGTGTTCCCCGACGGGCACGCCGGTCACTTGCTCCGGGAGCACGAGCAGCGGGCTGACCGCCCGCGCGGTCCACGTGATCGTGACCCAAGGCGGGGCCTTGGGCCTGCCTGCGGGGGCGAATGTGATAGTGGGCGAGGCGCACGCCGACTCTTCGCATCCGTAGTGGAGACGGCAAGCTGTACTGCCCGCGGCGCCACCCGCAGTTGCCGCCGACGGAGGCGGAGCTGGACCCTATGGCGGCGGGCGATTCGCCGTAACCACAGCGGCTCGGAAGCGCGGTCGCGCTAGACTGGGGCCGTGCCGAAGACGCCAGCACGCACGCTCGTGCTCCGCCCGCCGAACCCCAGCTCGTCGTCGCGGCGAGTTGCCGAAAGGCCGCCGAACCTTTGCACGAAGGTGACCGCGCCCGTCCGCGGCGCTCGCGCCCCGGCCCGTTGGGCGCGGCGACGCTGGAGGCTGAAGATGTCGCCGCCGGCAATTCGATGGTGGCGTCGGGCGCAAGACGGCGTTCCTCGATGCGGGCTGTCCGGAAGTTGAGCTCCTGCCAGGACAGTTCCGTTGCGCTCGCCGCGATCCAGACAAACGGAGCCTGAGCCGGGCGGTAATCTCTCTGCTAGGGCGAGGTACAGCTCGTTGAGCCTGACCGTGCGTGCGAGAAAACTGGCCATTACATCCTCGGTAGGCTGCGGCAGCGCGCGGCCCAAGAGCTGGCTCGCCACGCTGCAGCCAAGCATCGTCGCGGCGTACACCGCGACCGGCCTGTTCTCGGCATTCCGGATCGAAAGACGGCGCAGGTAGGCGGGACCGCTCCCTTCGCTGCAGAGCCCTTTCAGTCGCCGCCGACCGTGGCAGTGTCCAGGAAGGGGTTCCTCGAAGTGGATCTTCGCGTACGGCTGCCCGACGGTACGCGCTACCGCGAGAGGGTGAAGTCCCCCGTTCAGTCCAGGTCGCGAAGCGCTGGGGTGAGGAGCGCGAACGCTTCCTCGCCCTCCACGGCGCGCAGGAGAACAAGGAGGTGCCGACGCTGGAAGAGTTCGAGCAGCGGTTCATCTCGGATCACATCGAGGCGAACCGGCTCAAGCCGAGCACGGCCGCGAGCTACAAGTCGCGGCTCGCGCTCCACATCCGCCCGACGCTGGGGCGGCTCCGGCTGGACCAGATCAACAAGCAAGCCGAACAGCGGCTCAAGGCCGCGATGCAGAAGTTCGACCCGAAGACAGTCAACGACGCGCTCGGCATCCTCTCGCGCGTACTCACGTGCGCGGCGGAGTGGGGTGTGATTGAGTCGGCGCCGCGGTTCGCGAAGCTGAAGGCACAGCCGCCGGAGATCGAGTTCTTCGACTTCGCAGATCTCGACCAACTCGTCGATGGCGCGCGCAAGACGGGACCCGAGGTCCTGGTGTTCGTGCTGCTCGGCGCGGACGCGGGCCTTCGCCGTGGCGAGATCATCGCGCTGGAGCAGACCGACGCCGACCATAGGCGCGGCCAGCTCACGATAGCGCGCTCCGACTGGTGCGGGGAGATCGGATCGCCGAAGGGCGGCAAGACGAGGCGCGTGCCGATGACGAATCGCCTCGCCGAGGCCCTTTCCGCCATTCGCCACCTGCGCGGCCCGCGTGCGCTCTACCAGCGCGACGGCGAGCCGGTGACGGAGACCACGCTCCGCAACTGGATGGAACGCGCAGAACGCGCCGGCGGGCTCCCGGTGACGGGGCACATCCACCGGCTGCGGCACACGTTCTGCTCGCACCTGGCGATGCACGGCGCGCCCGCGAAGGCGATTCAGGAGCTGGCCGGCCACGCCGACCTCAGCACCACGATGCGCTACATGCACCTCTCGCCCGCGTCGTTGAACCAGGCGATCAGGTTGCTCGAGCAGCCGGTCGGCGCCGACTCCCCCGTCCCCGCCAACGCGCGGGGAGAAACCGGGGAGACAGCGCCTGCGTCGAAGGAAAACCGAAGGCCTTACGTGTAGTTAGTTGGCGTCCCCACAGAGATTCGAACTCTGGTTACCGCCGTGAAAGGGCGGTGTCCTGGGCCTCTAGACGATGGGGACGTCGGCGCGCCCGTTTAGCACAACTACTGTCCGCTGTGCACGGTTCCGAGCTGCACCACTTCGAAGGCGCTCGCGGGCACTGACTTCAGTTGGTTCGTATCGGAGAGATCGACCAGCGCGCATCGTGCGTCCCGGCGACGGCCCAGAACTGTCCGCCAGCGGTGTCGGTGACGAACATGCCGTATTTCTGCAGGGCGCGGAGGATCGCCAGGGAGGCCCCGTTGAATGGGGATAGATCGAAATCTGCCCGGAGCCGCACGCGGAGGCCCATGGGCGGTGCGTACGCCGCGTTGGTGCTGCCCGATGAATGCGTCGCCGGTGCCACGTACGCGTGCGCGGTCCCGCCGGCGATGAACGCCAGCGCGTGGCGAATCTCGCCCTGCTCAACTGCCTCGTCGTAGCGGGCGAGACCGGGGAGGATCGGCAAGCCCGCTGCGGTGGCCGAAGTCCACCCGTCCGGCCTCGGCGCGCCGGAAACGAGATCGAAGATCGCGCCGGAGTCCGCGCGAAACCCGGAGCCCGAGGCGTACGTGTTGTACGTCTCGTAGATCCTGCACTCGTCGCGCACGAGGACGGTCGCGTGCCGATCTTCGTTCGCCTGGATGGGGACGTCCGCTGGAAACGGGTACGGACCGGGCTCGCTTTGCGAGGCGTAGAGGAATGACATCGGAACCCGCGCTTGATCCGCCGGCACGACGACGAAGGGCTGGCCGTATGGACCGCCGAAATCAGGATGAAGATTCAGCGAGCCGGCGCCCATGAACGCGAGGTAGTCGGCAGAGTGCGGATCGACGGGTTCCGACGAGACGTCGCGGTTCCACGCATTCCCGAGCGGAAACACCGGGCAGCCCGCGAGCGACGGCACGCCTGCGTCCACTCCCGCGTCACCCGCTGCGATCATTCCAGCGTCGGCCGCGTCGGAGAGCGAGCGAACCATCGGCCCCCGCACGCGGAGAGGGCAAGCAACACCCAGCCAATGCGCATCTACGGATTCAAACGCTTCTGGGTGCGTACTTCAACCCGTTCGCACCTGCGTGCATCGACTCGAAGCGCCTGCCCGCCTGACCGCGATCCCGGCTCGAAACAGCGCCAGCGCTCAGGCGGTGAGCCGCGCCGCGTCGCCCTTCTTCCCGAAGATGCGCGCGCCGAGAACGCCGAGCTCGTAGCAAACCATCATCGGCAGCGCCATCAGCGCGAGGTTGAACGGGTCCCCCGTGGGCGTCACGAACGCGGCGATGATCACGTTCACGATGATCGCGTGACGCCGGTACTTGCTGAGGAACTTGTAGTCGACGACGCCCATCATCGCCAGCAGCGTCAGCACCATCGGCAGCTCGAAGATGATGCCGAACGCGAGCAGCATCATCATCACCAGGCCGAGCTGCTCGTCCATCATCAGCACCGGCTTGATGTCCGGCCCCGCCGTGTTGATGAGGAACTGGAACGCCGGCGGCAGGATGACGAGGTAGCAGAAAGCGGCGCCGCCGACGAAGAACAGCGTCGCCGCGAGCACGAACGGCGCGATCTTCTTTCGCTCGCGCCGGTACAGCCCCGGCGCCACGAACAGCCAGATCTGCCAGAAGATGAAGGGCGAGGCCACGAACAGTCCGGCGTAGAGACCGACCTTCAGATAGATGATGAACGGCTCCACGCTGCTCGCGAAATGCAGCGCCTTCTCCCCTTCGGGCAGCGCGGCGAACACGGGCTGCATCATGAAATGGAAGATCTGTTGCGACCAGTAGTACGAGGCACCGAACCCGAGCAGGAGCCAGATGACCGCCCACTTCAGGCGCTTCCGCAGCTCGATCAGGTGATCGCGCAGCGAGAGCTGGACGTCGTCTTCCGGTCCTTCCGTGCTCGCTGCCGGCTTGGGCAACAGCGCCGGGCTCACGCCTTGGGCTCCTCCGCGGCTGCGGTCTGTGGCGCATCCGGCTGGCGCGCGACCGTCCCCTCCGGGGCGACGAGCTTGAGCTGCGATTCGGCCGCCGCACGGCGCGCGGCGGCGCGCGCGGCGCCCGGATCATCCGCCGGATTGGCCGGCAGCTTCCGCGTCTCCTCCGCCCTGGACGCATCGGGCGAGGGGACCGGAGCGATGGTCTTCTGCGGCTGCTGATCGAGATCGATGCGCGCGATCTCCGACTCGAATTGCCCCTTGATGTCGTCCGTCGCCTTGCGCAGCTCGCGCAGGCCCTTTCCCAGCGACCGCGCCAGGGATGGCAGCTGGTCGGGCCCGAGCAGCAGAAGGGCCAGGGCCAGGATGATGATGATTTCCGTCATCGAGAGGCCGCCGAGCATGGGCCCTTTCTAACACCTCGTGCCGTCCGGCGCCTTGGACTACAGGCCGCCCTTGAGCATCTGGTCCGCCGCCTGTGCCGCGTCCGGGGCCTGCTGCGGCTGGGACGGCTGGCCGGGCGCAGTGGCGACCGCTCCAGCCTCGTCCGGCGGCTCGTTCCCTTTCAGGTACGCCTCGAGGACCGGCTGCCGGGTTTCGGCGGTGGCGCGCTGGCCGGTATCACCGTCGATGTTCACCCAGACGATCTTCTCGCTGGGCGCCTCGAAATCGCCTTGCGGCACGCCCTTGAGCGCCTTCTGCATGTAGTCGAGCCAGATGGGCAGCGCGTAGTGGCCGCCGGTCGCGTACTTGTCCATCGGGGTCTCGTAGGTGTCGTAGCCGACCCAGACCCCGGTCACCAGATCGCGCGTGTACCCGAGGAACCAGGCGTCGAACAGGTCGTTGGTGGTGCCGGTCTTTCCGGCGACGGGCTTTGCGAGCGCCGCGGCGCGGCCCCCCGTGCCCGGCGGCTTGCACACTTCCGTCATCAGCTGCTGCATGAGGAACGCCGTCTCCGGCGTCATCACCTGCTCGGGCACGTCGAACAGCTTCGAGTATCCGGCGGCGACGCGATCGTCGAGCTCCGTCCACGGGTCGTAGAACGAGCTGTGGTCTTCGAGGATGCGGCCGTCCCGATCGAGCACGCGGCGCAGGTAGATCATCTTCGCCTTCTTCCCCAGACGCGCGAACGTCGCGAACACCCCGGTCAGCTCGGACGGGTAGACGCAGGAGGAGCCCAGCGCCATCGACAGGTCTTCGTTGATCTTGGTCGTGAGCCCGAGGCTGTGCCCCCACGCGGCAGCCGCTTTCACGCCGACGGCCTGCAGCGTGCGGATGGCCGGCGTGTTCATGGAGTGGATCAGCGCCTGACGCACCGGCACCTCGCCCCTGAACTCCTCCTCGTAGTTCTGCGGCTTCCAGCGGCGGCCGGTGGAGTCGTCGTCTGTGACGATGGGCGCATCCAACAGGACGGTGGAAGCGGTGAACCCGCGCTGTTCGATGGCCGCGCTGTAGATGACGGGCTTGAATGCCGACCCCGGCTGGCGACAGGCCTGGAAGGCGCGGTTGAACTCGCTCTTCTCGAAGTCGTATCCGCCGATCATCGCCACCACGTAGCCGCTGTTCGGGTCGGTGCTGATCAGGGCGCCCTGCAGCTTCGGGTCCTGCTCGAGCGCCCACACCCCCTTGGCCTCGGTGGCGCGCACCAGCACGACGTCCCCCGCGGAGAGCACCGGCCGCAGGGTGGTGATCTTCGTGTACTCGGAGTTCAGCTCGGGATTCGGTTTGCGCGCCCAGGCAGCCTGCTCCAGCGAAACCACGCCTTCCTGATCCCCGACGCGGATCTTCGCCGACTCCTTCTCCACCGAGGTCACCAGCGCGGCGATCACCTCGTCGTGCTTGCCCTCGTTTTCGAGGAACGCCTGCTCCTTCTTGATGAAGTCTTCCCAGTCCTTCTTCTTCAACTGCAACAGTGGACCGCGGAAGCCCTGGCGCTTGTCCGCCTCGATCACGCCCTTGATGGTGGCGGCCACCGCATCGTGCTCGCGCTCGAGGTCGACCGTGGCGTACACCTTCAAGCCCTCGTCGAGCAGCCGGTCGTTGCCGTAACGGGCGACCAGGTCGCGGCGGATGTGCTCGGTCACGTACGGCGCGGTCTCGCGGAAGATGTCCTGCACCGGGTAGACTTGGATGGGAGCGTCCTCCGCTTCCTTCCGGTCCTGCGCGGTGATCATTCCTTCCTCGAACATGCGCCGCAGGACGTACATCCGGCGCGCCCTCGACCGCTCCGGATGCGCGAAGGGAGAGTACTTGCTCGGCGCCTGCGGCAGCCCGGCGATCAGCGCGATCTCGGGCAGCGTCAGCTCCCACACGTTCTTGCGGAAGTAGTTCTCCGCCGCGGCCTGCACCCCGTAGCTGTGGTGACCGAAGTACACCTCGTTCAGGTACAGCCAGAGGATGTGCTCCTTGTCGAAGTTGTTCTCCAGCCGGCGGGTGAGGATGAACTCGCGCGCCTTGCGCCGGACTCCCGCCCAGCCCGACCGGATCCGGACGCTCTGCTCTCCTTCGACGGAGGCCATGATCGCCTTGGCGGTCTGCTGCGAGAGCGTCGAGCCGCCCACGGTGCGGTTGTGCCGCACGTACGTCTGATAGATGCCGCGCATCAGCCCCGTGAAGCTGACGCCGCCGTGCTCGAAGAAGTCCTTGTCCTCGCTGGCGATCACCGCCTGCTTGAGGCGCTTGGGGATGCGGTCGTACGGGACCACCACGCGGCGCTCGTCGTAGAACTCGCCGATCAGCTGCTCGTCGCCGCTCCAGATGGTGGTGACGATGGGCGGGCGGTAGTGGCGCGCCCAGTCGATGGACGGCAGCCCGCGGGCCAGCCAGATGTAGAGCCCGAGGAGAGCCAGGCTGGCCAACCCGGCCAGGATTCCCAGCGGAATGGCGATCAGGACCCACAGCTTCTTCTTGCCGGGCCCGCGGTCGGCGACGAGCCGCGCGTAGATCCGGCTTCTGAGGGGCGGCAGTTCGTTGGGCATCGTTCGGGTCCTACGTGGAACATCAGAACCGGGGGAGTTCATCCTGGCAAGTTGCTGACGGCCGGGCGCTCGCTGAATCCCGATCAGGATATCCGTGTTTTCCAGTGGATGCCCGCGCGCGTCAGACTTTCGGCCAGGTCTTCCGGAAGCGGCGATTCGAAGACCAGCCGCTTTCGTGTCAGCGGGTGCGCCAAGGCGAGTCGGATGCTGTGCAGAAACATGCGCCGCAGCCCCCACTGGCGCTGCGCC
>Ga0066692_10000999_pt1 | contig 10637 bp, 8 predicted proteins | sample GraSoiAngelo_141_FD_66456 | JGI IMG/M metagenome (GOLD analysis project Ga0066692, IMG submission 66456) | Grasslands soil microbial communities from the Angelo Coastal Reserve, California, USA - 14_0929_12_40cm | ecosystem: Environmental > Terrestrial > Soil > Grasslands | place: USA... | reverse complement strand
CTGACGTTCTTCTACAAGGAACTGAAGCACTTGATCGACGCGGGCTACATCTACATCGCGCAGCCGCCGCTGTTCCGGATCGCCAAGGGCAAAGAGGAGTTCTACGCCTACGACGAGAAGGAGCGCGACGGGTTCGTCAAACGACTGACCAACGGCGCCGAAGGGCACGGAAGCGTCGTAATCCAGCGCTACAAAGGACTGGGCGAAATGAATCCCGACCAGTTGTGGAAGACCACGATGGATCCGGCCACGCGGACGATCCTGAAGGTCGAGATGGAGGACGCGGTCGAGGCCTCCGAGCTGTTCGAGACGCTGATGGGCGACGAGGTGGAGCCGCGCCGCAAGTTCATCGAGGCGAATGCAAAGTTCGTGCGGAACCTGGACGTGTAAGCTCCTCGATCCCGTGCTGGCTGACGCGATGTGAGATCAGGGGCAGTGCCGGCTCGGTCAGCTTGTCGCCCACGACGATCGCCCGCTCGAGCGCCTCGAAGCCGAGCTTCATCCCGTCCGGGTCCCGCGCGAACACCGACGCGATCGGCTCGCCCGCGAGCACTTTGTCTCCCGGCTTCACCGTGATCACGAACCCCACCGTGGGATCGACTTCGTCTTCGACCTTGATGCGACCACCCCCCATCGCCACGACGGCGCGGCCGATGGTCCTCGGCTCGACCGCGGTCACGACGCCGGTGCGGGGCGCGGCGTAGACCTCGACCTCTTTGGCCTGCGGCAGCACCGAAGGATCTTCCAGAGTCTTGGGGTTGCCACCCTGCGCCTCGATGACCTGCTCGAACTTCTCGGCGGCAAGGCCGGAGGCGAGGGCGTTCGCGAGCCGTTGCCGGGCCTTCTTGCTGGTCTTCTCGATGCCCGCGGCCAGCAGCATCTCGCTGCCGAGCGCGTAGGTCACCTCCAGCAGATCAGGGGGGCCCTCCCCCCGCAAGGTGAGAATCGCCTCTTCGGTCTCGAGCGCGTTGCCGCAGGCGCGGCCGAGCGGGCGGTCCATCGCGGTGAGCAGGGCCACGGTCGGACAGCCCCGATCCTCGCCCAGTGTGATCATGGTGCGGGCGAGCTCGAGGCTCTGCTCGAGCGCAGGCAGGAATGCGCCGCTGCCGCGCTTCACGTCGAGCACGAGCGCGTTCAGGCCCTCGGCAAGCTTCTTCGACATGATGCTGGCCGCGATGAGCGGGATCGCCTCGACCGTGCCGGTCACATCGCGCAGCGCGTAGAGGCGGCGATCGGCGGGCGCGATCTCCGGCGTCTGGCCGATCATGGCACAGCCGATCTTCATGACTTGCGCCTTCGCCTCGGCGAGCGACAGGCCGGTGCGGAACCCGGGGATCGCCTCCAGCTTGTCGAGCGTCCCGCCGGTGTGGCCGAGCCCGCGGCCGGACATCATCGGCACGGCGACGCCGCAGGCGGCGACGAGCGGCGCGAGCACCAGCGAGACCTTGTCGCCCACACCGCCGGTCGAATGCTTGTCGACGCGCGGTGTGGACCAGGAATCGAACCCGAGCCGCTGGCCGGAGGCGAGCATTGCATCGGTGAGCGCCGCGAGCTCCTGGCGCTCGAGCCCGCGCAGCACGACGGCCATCAACAGGGCCGACATCTGGTAGTCGGGGACGCGGCCGTCCGTGTACGCGGCGACGAGGGCCGACCACTGCTCCGGCGTGAGCGCGCCGCCGTCGCGCTTGCGCTCGATGAGCGGCACGACGAACATTACCGGCCACCTCCCAGGAGTGCGTGATGCGCGGTGCCGTGCTGCTGCTGCTGCTGTGCCTCGTCAGGCCCGCGCGGGCGCAGACGCACCCGACGGTGGCAGAGCACCTGGTGCTGGGCGACAGCGCCCACGCCGCGCTCGCTCCCGCGCAGGCGCTGCAGCATTATCGCGCCGCGCTCGCGGCGGACTCGACCAACTACGCGGCGCTGTGGAGGGCGGGGCGCGAGCTGGTGGACATCGCCAAGCAGGTGCAGGGCAAGGACGACTCGTCCAAGCATCTGCGGGACAGCCTCTATACCGCGGCGCGGGCGTACGGCGAGGCGGCGGTGCGCGTCAACCCCGCCGGCGCCGACGGACACTTCACGGTGGGCCAGGCGCTGGGCCGGCTGTCGCGCACCAAGGGAGGAAAGGAGCGGGTGCGCTTCGCCAAGATCATCTACGACGAAGGGATGAAGGCGATCGAGCTGGACTCGACCCACGACGGCGCCTATCACCTGGTCGGCGCGTGGCACGCCGAGGTGAAGCGGCTCTCGGGTTTCCAGAAATTCTTCGCGAAGGCGCTGTTCGGTGGCGGCTTCCTGGACAGGGGCAACTGGGGCGATGCCCAGACGTACCTCGAAAAGGCCGTCGCGCTGAAGCCGCAGAACATCTTCCACCGGCTCGACCTGGCCGAGGTGTACGTCGACCTGGGGCGATACTCCAAAGCCCGCGAGCAGCTCACCACGATCGCCTCCCTCCCCATCGCGGACGTCCTCGATCACGACTACCAAAAGGAGGCGGCGCAGCTCCTCGATGACATCAAGGGCGAAAAGGACGAGCGCTAGCGCCCGGCGCCGCCTCGCATCAGCCGTTCGATGTCCGGTGTAGTCCGCGGCGCTTTCGCGGACAGCCATTCGGCCCCGGTCGGCGTGACCAGCACGTCGTCTTCAATACGCACTCCCAGGCGTTCTTCGGCGAGGTAGATGCCCGGCTCCAGGGTGATCACCATGCCGGGCTCGAGCTTGAGCCGCCCCGGCACGGTCACATCGTGCACGTCCATCCCGATCGGGTGCCCCAGGCCGTGGATGAAGTAGGCGTCGCACGTCTGGGTGCCGCACAGCGTGCCCGAGTGCTCGCGCATGTAGGTCTGGGCGAGACGATTCAGGTCCCGCATCGTGACGCCCGGCCGCACCGAGTCGAACGCGACCTGCTGCGTCGCGAGCACGAGATCGTAGACGGCCTTCTGGCGCGACGAGAACCGCCCGTTGACGGGCCAGGTGCGGGTGACGTCCGCCGTGTACTGCCCCCACTCGGCCGCCGCATCGACCACCACCAGGTCGCCGTCGCGGGTTTGCCGCCGGTTCACGTCGTAGTGGAGTGTGGTCGAGTTGGGTCCGCTGCCGACGATCGAGGGATAGCCCACGCGATCAGCGCCGTTCCTGCGGAACCCGGCCTCGAGCACCGCCTCGATCTCGTACTCGTACATGCCCGGCCGCGCGGCCCGCATGGCCGCGATATGCCCGGCCACGCTGATGTCCACCGCGTTGCGCAATCGCGCCAGCTCGTCGGCGTCCTTCACTTCCCGCAGTGAATCGGCGAGCGGGCGCAGGTTGTGGACATCCTGCCCGCTGAAGACCAGGTCCATCACGCGCCGGTCGTCGCGGGTGGTCACGTCGAGCGGCACGTAGATCGGGCCGCGCACCCGGAAGCGCGCGGCGAGCAACCGATGCTCGAGCGAATCGGTGGGCAGGACGGTGCGGATCCCCGACAGGCGCGCGGCGACGCTGTCGGGCCCGAGGCGCAGGCCGGTCCAGCGCTCCTGGCCGGGGTTGCGCGGCGGGAGGAACAGCACCGATTCGAGCGAATCGGGGCCCTGGGCGGTGAGCAACAGCCACGCGTCCTGGGTCTCGAGCTCCGTGAAGTAGAAGAAGGTGTTGTTCTGCCGGAAATCGTTGTCCTGGATGTACTCCCTTTCCAGGTCCCGCTCGTGCGCCGCCGGGATGAGCACCGTGCCGCGTCCGATGCGCTGCAGCAGCGCCCGGCGGCGCGCGCCGACCGCCGTCGTATCCACCGCCCGACCCATGCCTGGCAGTTCGGGAACGGGCGTCCACGCGCCGATCGGGCCGCCGCCCGCGGAGCGGGCCTGCGCCGTCGCGGCGCCCGCGGCGCCGCACGCGAGCCAGAGCAACGCGAAGATGCATCGCACCGGGTCGGAAGCTACCGCGCGCCACTCGACGCAGCAACCGCGTCGCGGCGCTTGACGCACCGTCCGCCGAGCACGCAAACTATGCCATGACCGTCCCCTCCGCTCTCACCGCCCGCGTCGCCGAGCTGGAGCGCGAGCGCAAACACCTCCTCGCCGTGATCGAGATTCTCAAAGAAGTGTCCACATCGCTGCACTTCATCGACATCCTGCAGGCGATCGCGCGCAAGCTGGGCGAGGCGTTCGGGCTCGACCGCTGCTCGATTTTCCTCGCCGAGCGCGGCGGCCGGTCCGTGCGCCTGGTGGCGTCGTATGAGGATCCCACGATCCGCAACTACGTCGTCGATCTCGAGCGGTACCCCGAGCTGAAGCGGGCGATGCAGAGCGGGGAGACGGTGTTCATCCCGGATGCGGCCAACGATCCCAGCCTGAAGCATGCGAAAGGTGAGCTGATCAGCCGCCGCGTGAAATCCATCACCGTCGTGCCGATCAATTGGCGTGGGGTGGCGATCGGCGCGATCTTCCTGCGCACGTTCCGGGACGGCCCCACATTCTCCGACGAGGACGTGCGGTTCGTGCAGGTCGTGGCGTCGCTCACCGCGCAGGCACTCCGCAACGCGCACCGCTACGAGCGGCTCGAGCAGCGCAACCAGGAGACCGGCGAGACGGTGCGTCGCATGGAACTCGAGCGCCTAGCGCTGCTGTCCTTCCTGCGACGCCTGCTCGCCGCGTTCGGGGAGCGCGAGGGTGCCTGGGCGGAGGGGCTGCTGCCGCGCGCCAGCTCCGAGGAGCTCGACCGGTTGGTCGGCGTCGCGCTGGCGGTCATCCAGGAAGAAGCCAAGGGGCGGTGAAAGCCGCAGCCGCCCGGGCCGCCGAGCTGCGGCGGCTCATCGAGCGCGCGAACCAGGCCTACTACGTCCTCGACAAGCCGGAGCTGTCGGATGCCGAGTACGACCGGCTGTTTCGCGAGCTGCAGGAGCTCGAGTCCAAGCATCCCGAGCTCCAGACCCCCGACAGCCCCACCCACCGCGTCGGCGCCCCGCCGGCGGGCGCCTTCAAGAAGCACCGCCACCTCGTGCCGATGCTGTCGCTCGCCAACGCCTTCAACGAAAAGGAGCTGGCCGAGTGGGAGGAGCGCAACGCCCGGCTCTCACCCGAAGTGAAGACGGGGGGCTACACCCTCGAAGTGAAGATCGACGGCGCGGCGGTGAGTCTCACCTACCAGGACGGCATGTTCGTCACGGGGGCGACCCGCGGCAACGGCGTCGAAGGCGAGGACGTCACCGCCAACCTGCGCACCGTGCTGGATGTGCCGCTCCGGCTACACGGCAAGGGCTGGCCCAAACTCATGGAAGTCCGCGGCGAGGTCTACCTCTCCAAGTCCCGCTTCGTCGAGCTCAACAAAGAGCGCGAGCGCGCGGGCGAGCCGACCTTCGCCAATCCCCGCAACGCCGCCGCCGGCGCGTTGCGCCAGCTCGATCCCAAAGTGACGCGCAGCCGCGGCCTGCGGATCTTCTGCTTCCACGTCGAGGCCCCCGGCCAGAAGCTCCCGGTCACGACGCAGCACGACCTGTTGAAGCAACTCGCCGCCTGGGGCTACCCCGTCGAACCTCACCACACGCGCGTCCCCGATCTCGCCGCCGCCAACCAGGAAATCGCCAAATTCGAGCCGCTGCTCGACCAGCTCGACTACGGCGCCGATGGCGTCGTGGTGAAGGTGAACCCGCTCGAGCTGCACGCCGAGCTGGGCACGGTCGGCGACCGCGAGCCGCGCTGGGCGATCGCGCGCAAGTTCGCCCCCGAAGTCCGGGTCACGAAGCTCAAGGAGATCCGCATCAATGTGGGCCGCACCGGTGCACTGAATCCCTACGCCGTGCTCGAGCCGGTCGAGATCGGCGGCGTGACGGTGTCGACCGCGACGCTCCACAACTTCGCGCTGATCAAGGCCAAGGACATCCGGGAAGGCGACCTGGTGGAGGTCACCCGGGCGGGCGAGGTCATCCCGCAGGTGCTGGGGCCGGTGATCAAGAAGGGCGTGCGCCGGAGCAGGCCGTACCAGCCGCCCGAGCGCTGTCCCGTCTGTAAATCGAAGGTCGAACACCCCCAGGACGAAGTGATGGTGTATTGTCCCAACGTCTCCTGCCCCGGGCGCGTGTTCGAGAGCATTGTCCACTTCGCGTCGCGCGGGGCGACGGACATCCGCGGGCTCGGCCCCGAGCGGGTGAAGGCGCTGCTCGACGCCGGCCTCATCAAGGACGTCGCGGACCTCTACGAGATCACGCCGATGCAGCTGCTGACGCTCGAAGGGTTCGCCGAGAAGTCGGCCCGGCAGCTCGTCGACGCGATCGAGGCCTCCAAACGACAGCCGCTCTCGACGCTGATCTTCGCCCTCGGGATCCGGCACGTCGGCGCGCAGGGGGCGAAGCTCCTGGCCCGCCACTTCGGGACGATGAAAGCGCTGGCCAAGGCATCCGCCGACGAGATCAACCAGATCCGCGGCGTGGGGCCGGCCATCGCGGAGGCCGTGGCCGGGTTCTTCGCCGAGCCGAAAAACCGGAAGCTGCTCGAGCGGCTCGAGAAGCTGGGACTCAATATGAAGGAGCCGGTCGCGGCCGAGGGGAAGGGGCCGCTGGCGGGGCAGGTCTACGTGATCACGGGGACGCTGCCGTCCCTGTCCCGCGCCAAGGCCGCCGAGCTGATCGAGGCGGCGGGCGGCCACGTCAGCGACGCGATATCGAAGAAAACGACGGCCGTGGTGGTCGGAGCCGACGCCGGCTCGAAGCTCGAGAAGGCGAAGACGCTCGGCATATCACTCATCGACGAGGCGGAACTCTTGCGCCGCGCACGCGCCAAACCCTAAGTTGGCGTGCGATATGAGCGCCCCCGCGCACCCCACAGCCGCGACCGACGGCGTGACGATCGGCCGTGGCGCCCTGCGCCAGCTCCATCACAGTCTGCTCCGGGACGCAGGCCCTCAGGCCGTCCCGATCCTCCAGGAGGTCGGCTCCGCGGCCGGGGAAGGCGTATATCAGTCGTTTTGCGCCTGGTTGCCGCTCCAGACCGGTGTGTCGCAGCCCGAAGAGCTCGACGCGGGCCAGCTGAGCGAGGTCCTGTCGTCGTTCTTCCAGTCGCACGGGTGGGGCACCGTCACAGTCGCCCCGCTCGGGGCCGCGGCCCTGGCGCTCGACACGGAGGACTGGGTCGAAGCCGAGCCGGGGAGCGCTGAGACGCCGATGTGCTTCTTCTCGGCGGGCATGCTGTCGGACTTCCTGGGACGGCTGTCGGGCGAGGCCGTGGCGGTGATGGAGGTCGAGTGCCGCTCGCGCAACGACGGGCGTTGCCGGTTCCTGTCGGCGTCACCCGAGACACTCAACGCCGTGTTCGAGCAGATCACTCAAGGGAAGGGCTACGCGGAGGCGCTGGGCGCGGGGGGGTAGGGACCTACCGCCGCGCGACGCTCACCCCCTCAAGCAGCAGCGATGGCGTGAACCGCGCGCCCGCCCACCGCGCGTCGTTCCCGAGACCGGCGATCCGCTTGAGCAGCTCGTACACGTTCCCGGCCACCGCCGCATCCTTCACGCGCCCCGCGATCTCGCCGCGCTCGATGCGATACGCCAGCGCCACGGGATGGCTGAATGCGCCGCCGATCACGTTCCCCTGCCCCACGCCGATCAGGTCGTCGACGAGCAGGCCGTCTTTGATGCCCTTAAGCAAGCCGCCGCCCAGCTCCCCCGGGACCCGGGATCCGGGGCCCGGGACCCGGGCGTCGCCCACGATGATGTTCGTATACGCCGGCACCGGCTTCCCGAAGATGCCGCGTTGCCCGTGACCGGTGCTCGCGCTCTTGGCCCGCGCGGCCGTCTCCAGATCGTAAATGAAGCGCTGCACGACGCCCCGTTCGACGAGACACGTGGCACGGGAGGGCACGCACTCGTCGTCGAGCGGACGGGACGCGGTACGGCCCGGCACCAGCGGATCGTCGGTGAGGGACAGGCGCTGGTCGAACACCTGCTCGCCGACCCGGGTCGCGAGCGGCGAGATGCCCTGCAGCACCGCCTTGCCCGAGAGGCCCTGCGTGACCGGGAGCAGCACGGCTGACAAGCCGGCGGGGGTGAACACCACGGGCAGCGCGCCCTCGGAGGGCGCGACGATGCGCAGGGCGTGGTCGAGCCGGCTGGTGATCGAGCGGACCACGCCGGCGAGGGCGTCCTCCGAGGGGAGATCGGTGCTCTCGATCGTGTCGCCGATCGCGAGCACGTCGTCTCCCGCAATGCGCCACACATCCGCGCTCACGGCGACCCCGGTCGTGCGGTACGACCCTTGGGCTCCCGCCGTGTTGGCGACCCGGGTGTCCGCCACTTCGCGCTCGATCGCCACGTTGACCTGGCACCCTTCGCGCGCCAGCCGCTCGAGCAGGAAGCTACCGATCTCGATCAGCCGCGCGAGCGAGGCGTCAGCCGCGCGCGCGCCATGCGTCGCCACCCGCGGGAGCTTGGCGGGGGCGGGAAATGCCAGCGCGATCTCCTCGCCCAGCTCGGCCGAGGCGAGGGCGCGGTCCAGGAGGGGCGCAGCATGCTGCGCCGCTACACCGTCCCCACCAACCGCCGTCGTGCCCGCGACGCCGACACGACCGCGATGCAGCACCCGCACATTCACCCCGGCCTCTTCCGTGACGCCCGCCGCCTTGAGGCGGCCCCACTCGAACGCCACGGAGGTGCGCTCGACGCGCCGCTCGAGCGCGTCCGCACCGTCCCCCGGCTCCAGGCGGCGCCGCGCCAGCTCGAGCAGCTCCTCGATCATGCGGGCGAGGGCACGTCGCCCCCGATCAGGGCTTCCTCGATGCGCACGTGCGGAGCCCCTTCGGTGACGGGGAGGGGGAACTGCCCGCCCTTCCCGCAGCCGCCGCCCATTTGATTCCAGCGAAAGTCGCCGGCGATATGGTCGATGCGGTCGAGCGTCTGGAACAGGTTCCCCGCGAGCACGACGTCCTTGACGAGCTCCGCCACCTGGCCGTCGCGGATCATGTGCCCGTAGGCCGCGGTGAACGAGAAATTCTCGAGCATGGTCTGGCCGCCGAACGCGCCGCAGGCGTACACCCCGAGCTTCAGGTCGCGGATCAGGTCCGCGAAGGGCCCTCGTCCATTGGCGATGTAGGTGTTCGTCATGCGGACGATGGGCGGGTGGCGGAACGAGATCGCGCGCGCGTTCCCGGTCGGCCGCTCGTTCATCGCCGCGGCGGTCTCGCGCGAGTGCAGCCGGCCGACCAGGATCCCCTCGCGGATCAGCGCCGTGTCCTGGGTGGGCGTGCCCTCGTCATCGAACGGCAGTGTGCCGCGCAGGCCGGAGGCCGCGCCGTTGTCGCCCACGTTCAGCACGGGTTTACCGAAACGGCGGCCCAGCGTCATCATCTCGCGCGCCTGGGGGTTTTCGTACACGAAGTCGGCCTCGGAGAGGTGCCCGAACGCCTCGTGGATGAAGACGCCCGCGAGCTCGGGATCGAGCACCACCGGATACGTGCCTCCCGTCACCGTCGGCGCGTCGAGCAGTTGCACCGCCCGCTCGGCCGTGGCGCGGAAGCCCGCGGCCTTGTCCTGGACCGAATGCCAGCCGCGCCGCAGCCCAATCGACTCGAGCCCCTTTTCGATGGTGCCGTCGCGCCGCGCCACCGCCGTGCCCGAGAGCGTCACCTCGGGGCGCAGCTCGTGCAGCACCGTGCCTTCCGAGTTGACGTACCAGTACTCGGTCACCTCGTCGCGGTAGGTCGCGAGCGTGTCGACGATGCGGTCGCTCACGGCGAGCATCGCGCCGTTGTAGGCTTCGATGAGCCGCTTCTTGTCGGCGAGCGGCACGCCGCGCACGTCGCCGTCCAGATCGAGTATCCCTTCCGCCTGCTGCGGCGGAACCGGAGCGAGCTGGATCGGGCGCTCGAGCCGCACCGCCCGGGACAGCTCGTCGGCCCGCGCGACCATCGCGGCGAGCTGGTCGAGCGACGTGAACGACGCCGTGCCCCAGCCCGAGCCGCGGTTCAGGGCGCGTACGAACCCGCCCTGGTCCTCGCTCGCGGTGGCGGACTCGAGCCGTCGGCCGCGCATCGTGACGACGGAGCCCCAGCTCTGCTCGACGCGGATTTCGGTGTAGTCGGCGCGGGAGGCGGTGAGCGCCGCGGTGAGCCGGTCGATCAACCGCCGAGTTCCTTGAGCTTCTCGGCGTAATCGGGCCGCACGACGATCTCCCCGTCGATGATGACCTCGCGGTCCCAGGGGAGGATAATGAAGTTGTCGGTCTCGAGCGCGTAGAAGTCGGGCTGGTACGGGCCGGTGCGGAACGAGACCGCCGTCTTCACGGCGGCGGGCTTGAGCTCGCGCACGGCGTTCAGGGCGAGCTTCATGGTGTCGCCGGAGTCGCACGTCTCGTCCACGATGAGGACGCGGCGTCCGGCGACGATCCGCGGGGGGCCGGCCATGACCACGGGCCGAGCGCCGGTCTCCTGCCGAGTGATGGCGACCGACGCGAAGTCGCGCTGCAGGATGCTCGCCACCACCGCGCCCGGAATCACCCCCGCCTTGGCGATGCCGATTACCACATCGGGATCGTACTCGCGGAAAATCTTCAAGGCCAGCGCCCGGCACAGCTCGCCGAAGAACGGCCAGTCCACTTGGAGCACACCGTGCGGCGTCTTGCGGGCGAACCCGGTTCTCTTGGGTGCAGGCGGGCGGGGCGGGGGCGGGGGCGGGGGCGGGG
>Ga0066692_10000982_pt1 | contig 10709 bp, 8 predicted proteins | sample GraSoiAngelo_141_FD_66456 | JGI IMG/M metagenome (GOLD analysis project Ga0066692, IMG submission 66456) | Grasslands soil microbial communities from the Angelo Coastal Reserve, California, USA - 14_0929_12_40cm | ecosystem: Environmental > Terrestrial > Soil > Grasslands | place: USA... | reverse complement strand
TCTGTCCGGGCTGAACGGAGTCGCCTTCGCGAACCAAGACTTTGTCGATGCGGCCGCCAATTTTCGATCCGACCCGAATGTCGCGTGCTTCGACGGTGCCGGAGCCGTGCAGGGCGCTGTCGCGATGAAACCAGCTGGCGTAGAGCGCCGTCGCGGCCACCACCGCGGCTCCGATGAGAATGATCGGGATGTGCTTGCGATTCATGAACCACGCTCTGAAAGCGAAGGCGCCGAATGATGCGTGCGCGGCGTCCCTTCGCGCGGGGCCAGGCCGGACCAAAGCACGTTGAAGGCGGACTCAATCCGGGAATTAAGTGTCGCGTCACCATAGAGCGACCAGATAAGCAGCGTGCCGAAAATGGTCTGACGGAATACATGAGCAATCTCCGGGGCGGGGAGATCGTCGCGGATTTCGCCGCGCTCCTGACCGAGTCGGATGATCTGCGTGTGCAGCGCGTGGAGCCGCTTCTGCATATCGATCATGGCCTTACGAACGGGAGTCGTCGAGAGGTACGCCTGTAGAATTGCACGGATAATAGCGGGATTGCGGGTGGGCTCCTGTGTCATGCGGGCCCCGAGTCCGCGGAGGAATGCCGGCAAAGGCTCGTTGGTGCAGCGTGCCGTTTCAATAGCCGCTTCGAGCTTGGCAAGCTGCATTTCACCGAAGGCAAGTAGGATATGGTCCTTGCTGGGGAAATAATTGAAAAAGGTGCCCTTGCCTACGTCGGCTGCTTCGGTGATGTCCTCGACAGTAGTTTCCGCAAAGCCTTTCTTGGCAAAGAGAGCAAGGGCCGCGCGAAAGAGGCGCTCGCGAATTTCCGCGCTGCGGCGTTGGCGGCGGCTGGTTGAGCGCGTCGAGAGCGTGGGTTTGCTGCCAGGAGCGGGTTGGGATCGATGTGTCATGATGACCAATACTCATATATGACTCTAGGTCATTCTAGCGGAGAAGTCAAGGCCAAAAAAATAGGCGAGCGCGCACCACCTTCGAGGAAGGGTGTTGTCGACGGGCAAAAGCCGAGTGCCCCGGCTCGGACCGGGGTACTCGCAGAAATGGGCTTGGCTGAGAGGCTATTCCTTCAGAGAGTTGGGGTCCGAAAGATTCTTGGGGCTTTTTTTGTTCAGGAGCCCAATCATTTCCTGTCCTGAGGGAGGCACCGCGACGGCACCCTTTCGCACGATCTGCTCCGCAGTAACCTTTCCGCCGTAAAGTTTTTCGTTAGCGCCGTTGTCCGGCCGGAGGGAAGAGCCTTCCAGCGAGATTCCGGCAAACAAGCCGCGGGCGCGCGAGTAGGTTAGAACTTCGGCGCGCATGGTGACGTCCGTGGCGGCTTCAGCGTCGCGGCCCTTGGGTCCGGCAGCTGCGGAAGCATCGGCGCCGAGCTTAACCTTGCTGCTTAGAATGGCTTTTGCTCCACGCGGATTCATAACCAGGAGAACGAAGTCGGTAGCCTGGCCGCCGAGCTGAAAGCCGACGCTGCCTCCTTCGAGAGCCATCATGGTGGGTGCGCCCCACGGCCCGGTGAAATGTTCACCGGTGCGGCAAGTCATCGCGCCGCGGCCATAGCTTCCGCCGACAATGAAGGCCGCTTTGAGGACCGACGGAAAAATGATGACGCATTCCGCTTTGTCGAGCAGGTCTTGCGGAATGTCATCGGGAATGTCGAGAATTTCCTTGAGAACCGTTCCGCAGTTTTCTAGACGATCAGTTTCTTTTTTATCGTCTTTTGCGGAGAGAGGAAGTGCGACCATCCCGAAAGCCAGGAGACAAGCAATCAAACGCTGGATCACAGTGCACCTCGTTGTAGTTTTCTGGGCTACAGCATCATAGAGTGCCCCGAGGCTTGATGCAACCTCGGAAGTAAGACGGGACTGAGGCAGGGCTTTGCTCTCTTATTAGGACGCCGCGGAGACCGATTGAGTTGCCTTTCGACTATAATTTTGGGGGCGAACCAGTCGAGAACGAAAAGGGAAAATGGGGGAAATGATGCAGCGGTGGGCGGCAGCGATTCTCATGGCAGCAACGTCTGCGTGCGTGGGGCAGGCGCAACAAGCGGCCGCTCCACGGACAACCGCCAACGCGCAGGCGTGCTGTAAATCACAGAGGCATAGCGCTGTCTCGAAAAGAGCCGCGGCGAAATTTGCGAAGCGTGCGGAGGCTTTGCTTGGAACCGGGCCCGCTGGCAAAGGGGAGTGGGGATTGCTGATTGTCGATGCGGAGAGCGTCGAGACGCTTTACCAGCAGAACGCGGACCGCTACTTCGTTCCGGCTTCGAATATGAAACTGTTCGCTACAGCCCTGGCGCTGGCGAAACTCGGGCAGGAATTCCGGTTTCACACGACCTTGGAGACGAGCGGAGGAATTTCGAGCGGAGGCTTACTGACAGAAAATCTTGTGCTCGTGGGGCGCGGGGATCCGAATCTTTCGAACCGCAAATTCCCGTACGAATTGAAAGAAGAGTTCAACGGACCGCCGGAGAAAGTACTTGCGGAACTAGCGGATGCGCTGGTGGCAAAGGGGGTGAAGGAAATTTCAGGAGACGTGATTGGCGACGACAGTTATTTTCCGCGCGAGCGCTATCCGAACGGGTGGGAAATTGACGACATGGTCTGGGAATACGGCGCGGCCATTTCGTCGATCGTCGTGGACGACAACACCGTGACTCTGACGCTGATGCCAGGCGAACAGCCGGGCAGCCCGGTACAGGCGGCGGTAAACCCCGCAACGCCGGACTTTCTCGTTGAAAACGACGTGGTCACTTCCGCTTCGGACGTGAAATCGGATTTAACGCTGACGCGCGAGCCGGGGTCGAGTCTCGTCGTAGTGAAAGGTACGATGCCGGCCAAGGGCGCGCCGAGGAAACTGGTTCTCGCAATCGAAGAGCCAGCGCAACACGCGGCGGCCGTGCTGAAGCGATTGCTCGAAGAGCGTGGAGTAAAGATAAGCGGCGTGGCGCGGGCGCGCCACGAGGCGATGAAGACGCAAGAGGATCCGACGGTTTTGGCGGAGCACGTCTCGGTGCCGTTGGGTGACGCGATAAAGCTCATCAACAAGATTAGCCAAAACCTGCATGCGGAAATGCTCTTACGGACCGTGGCGCGTCAGAACGGGGTGTGGGCCACGGCTGACGATTTGATGAAAGTTCCACAAGATTTTTATGCGTCCGCGGGAATCGCGCCGGATGACGTGATTCAAACGGATGCTTCGGGATTGTCGCGGCACGATCTGGTAACGCCGCGGGCGATCGTGACGTTGCTGGCGTTCGCGCAGAAGCAACCGTGGTTCGAGACTTATTATGCGTCGTTGCCAGTAGCCGCTGTGGACGGCACGCTGGAAGACCGCATGAAAAACACCCCAGCTGCCGGGCGCATTCACGCAAAGACGGGCTCGGTCGAGCATGTCCGTACGCTTTCGGGATTCGCCGAAACAACCGGAGGACGGCGGCTGATTTTTTCTTTCTTGAGCAACAATCAAGGAGGGAAAAATCACGAAGCTCTGGATGCGCTGACGGGACTTTGCGTGGCCATGCTCGAAGAATTCAACGCGGCCCCGCTGAAGCGCCGTGTGGAACACAAGCGTCCGCATTGAATTCTCAAAACGCAGATGGAACCAGAAATCATTGTCACCGTGTTTGGGAGTTCGCGGCCCCGCGAAGGTGACGCGGATTATGAGGAGGCGCGCACACTCGGGCGAGCCTTGGGGAAGCACGGCTTTGCGGTTTGCAGCGGGGGCTATGGCGGCGTGATGGAAGCGGTCTCGCGCGGAGCAAAAGAGGCGGGCGGTAAAACCTATGGGGTGACTGCGGAATTTTTCAAAGCCGCAAAGCTCAATCCGTGGATTGACGTCGAAGTGCGCAAGAAAACCTGGGAAGAAAGGCTGTTCCAGCTGGTCCGCATGGCGCGCGGTTTCGTGGCATGCAAGGGCGGGACGGGGACGCTGGTGGAGTTGGCAGTCGTCTGGGAAATGCTGAATAAGTCGGTGATGACCCGAAAGCCGTTCGCCGTTATCGGAGATTTCTGGCTGCCGATTCTTGACCGCGTGCGAGAAGTGGAGCTGGGGCATCCTGCGCCCTGGGGAGAAGCGAACGGGCGGCTGGTGCACGTGGCGGCTAGCCCCGGAGACGCCGCAGACCACCTGGTGAAGAACCTGAAACAGAAATAAATGGCACGCACAGCGCAAGACGTACTCGAGTTCGACAAGCTGCGGGAATTGCTGCGGCTGCGGACGACGTGTACGCCCGGGCGGCGCGCTGTCGATGCGCTCGAGCCGCGGATGGAACGCGCCGCGCTGGAAACCGCATTTGCGCTGATCCGCGAAGCGCAGGAATGGTTGCGCGCCGGGCGCGAACTGGGATTCGGCGAGCTGGCTGATCCGCGGGGATGGCTCGAACGCATCGAGGGCCCCGGCGCGGTCTTGGAGCCGGGCGAATTTCTGGACGCGGCATCGTTGCTGGAAACGGCGGGCTGGCTGCGTCTGCAGTTCCGTGAAGACGCAGCGAAGTTTCCCCTGCTGGCGGCGCGGGCTGCTTCGGTGGGTGATTTCCGTGACATGCTCACGGCGATTCGCAGGTGCGTGCTGCCGAACGGCGAGATCAGCGATGACGCGTCGACGGCGCTGCGGCACATTCGCGCAAGCATCACGCAGACGCGAGAATCCATCCAGAAAACGCTGAAGCAAATTTTCCGCGCGCGCAATGCGGAAGCCGGAGAAGACTACGTCACGCTGCGCAACGAGCGCTTCGTGATTCCCGTGCGAGCCGAGCACCGGCGCAGCGTACCGGGCGTGGCGCACGGCGCCAGCGCAACGGGGCAAACGGTTTTCATGGAGCCCTTCGAAACCGTCGAAGCGAACAACCAGCTCGTGCAGCTTGCCGAAGACGAGGCCGCCGAAATCGCGCGAATCCTGCGCGAATTGACGGAGCGTTTGCAGACGCTCAAGGGGCCGCTCCGGGCGGCCGCTGAGACGATTGGGGAAGTCGACAGTGTTTTCGCGCGCGGGCGATTCGCCCGGGACTTTGACGCTGCTATGCCTGAATTTTCGGAAGCCCATGAATTGCGCCTGGAAGGCGCGCGTCATCCGGTGCTGGAGGACAAGCTCCGCAAAGAAGGCCGCGCCATTGTTCCCATGACGCTGGCTATTGGGGGAGAAGAGCGAGTGCTGGTGATCAGCGGGCCAAATACCGGCGGCAAGACCGTGGCATTGAAGACCGCAGGCATGGCAGTGCTCGCCGCGCAGTCGGGAATTCCCGTTGCGGCACAGCGCGCGGTGCAGCCTATGTTCGATCGCGTGCTGGTAGATATCGGCGACGAACAATCGATTGCCGCGGATTTGTCCACCTTTTCGGCGCATATGCTAAATCTCAAGGGGATGCTCGAAGCGGCGACGCCCAAATCGCTTGTGTTGGTGGACGAAATGGGAACTGGGACGGCGCCGGAAGAAGGAGCGGCGCTGGCCGTGGCGCTGCTCGACGAATTCCGCGCGAAACAGTGCATCGTGCTGGCGACCACGCATCACGATCGACTGAAGACCTACGCCTCGACGACTCCGGGCGTGGTGAACGCAGCCGTGGAATTCGACGACGTGAATCTGCGGCCGACGTACCGGCTGATGATTGGCGTGCCCGGTGGCTCGAGCGGGATCGCTATCGCACAGCGGCTGGGGCTTGCCAAAAGCATTATCGAACGCGCGAAATCCCTGCTCGCCCCCGAATCACGCGAGGCCGCCGATCTGATTGCTTACTTGCATCGCAGTCGCGACGACCTTGACCGCTTGCAGCAGCAAATGACCGCCGAGCGCCGCGTGCTGGAAGAAGAGCGCAAGAAACTGCGCAGCGAGTGGATTGGGCGACAGCAGAAGCGCATAAAGGAACTGGAAGCGCAGTTCGCGGAGATGCAAAAGCGTTTCGAGGAAAATGTCGCGCGCGTGGTCGAGGCTGTGAAAGAGCGCGAGCTGCGCGCGCAAATGGAGAAAACCGCCCGACGGAAAATGCAAGACGTGCGCGGCGAGGCTCGCGAGGAGCTAAACACCGCAGTCGTGCAAGCGATTTCTGATTCGCAGGCTGACCTCGGTGTTCATTCCGGTTCTGTGGAGGCCGTAAGCGCAGACCAGCTGGAAACCGGCGCCCGCATTCGCGTGCGCGGATTTTCCAAGCCGGTGATTTTTCGCCGCCTGGATGGCTCGTCCGCGGAAATCGAGGCCGGGCCGCTGCGCATGAAAGTGGCGGTTGATGAAATTACCGGGATCGAAGGCCGAACGGAGCAAAACCGTCCAGTAGCAGCGGCCAGGCGGCAGAACGTGACCGTAACAACGCAAACGGGCGAAGACGCCGCCTCCGACGAAATCAACGTCATCGGCATGACCGTGGAAGAGGCTACGGATAGGCTGGACAAATTCCTGGACGACGCCGCGCTGGCCCACAAGCCTCGCGTGAGGATCATTCACGGTCATGGCACCGGCGCGCTTCGCAAAGGAATCGGCACGTTTCTCGCTGCACATCCCCTCGTCGAAAAACATTCCTTTGAATCTGAGGAGCACGGCGGAAAAGCTATCACCGTCGTAGAATTACAGATCTAGGAAAATAGAAAACACACCAGAAGACACACGAGCGCTGGACGGCAGTTGCAAGAGAGATGAAGACTCACCAGCTTTGCTATACTCGCTCGCCGCGTTTGTTTTCTCAAATCACAGCGAGGTGTCTTGATGCCAATTCCGAAAGATAAGGCCGCGTTCGCCAAAAATGCAGTGCGAGTCGGCCGCTGGGGGTTGCTGTTCACTTTGTTTTTCGCAGCGCAGGTGGGCATCGCGGCGAGAGCCTGCGCCCAAGCGTCCGCGGCAAAGCGGACGGTAATTCGTCCGGGTCGTTTGCTGGACGTGCGCACCGGAGAGCTGAGAACCAATCAGGTCATCGTCGTCGAAGACGGAAAGATTGTACAGGTAGGGCCTGTCAGCGAAGTCAAGGCATCTACGGGTGATACTACGATCGACCTGCCGGAAACCACGCTGCTGCCCGGCTTGATCGATGCGCACACGCATTTGACGTTTGAGCTGAGCTCTCTCGGGTACCAGGGACTCGGAATCTCGACGGCTCGCGAGGCATTGCATGGCGCGCGGAACGCGCGGCGCACGCTCGAAGCAGGTTTCACAACAGTGCGCAACGTCGGCGCGCGCGACTATGCGGACATCGCGCTGCGTGACGCCATCAACGACGGCGACGTGATCGGTCCGCGCATAGTTGCGTCGGGCCCCGCCCTGGGAATCACCGGCGGCCACTGCGATGAAAACTTGCTCCCGCCGGCATTTCATTTTCAGGGAGACGGAGTCGCTGATGGCATCGAAGGCGTGCAACACAAAGTTCGCGAAGTCATCAAATACGGAGCGGACGTGATCAAGATTTGCGCCACCGGCGGCGTGCTGTCGAAAGGCGATGACCCGAACGCCTCGCAATACACCCTAGAGGAAATGAAGGCCATCGTAGCCGATGCGCACCGGCTTGGGCGCAAAGTGGCGGCACACGCTCACGGGGCCGAGGGCGTGCGCTGGGCTTCGGAAGCGGGAGTCGATTCGATCGAGCACGGCCATCTCATGGATGACGCGGCCATCGCCACGCTGAAGAAGAACGGCACCTATCTTGTACCGACGCTTTTTCTCGGTGAATACATGGAACAGCACATGGATAAGAGCGACGTGCCGGAGTATTCGAAACAAAAGATGCGCGATGTGATCGCCGCGATGCGCCAAAACGTCGGGAAGGCCTTCGCGGCGAAGGTGAAAGTAGCGTTCGGAACTGACGCAGCGGTTTATCCTCATGGTTTGAATGCGGGCGAGTTTCATGTTTACGTGAAGCTGGGAATGACTCCGCTAGCGGCAATCCAAACGGCGACGATCAACGCGGCTGATCTGCTCGGATGGTCGAAGCAAGTGGGCACGCTCGAGCCCGGCAAGTGGGCGGACATGATCGCGGTGGACGGCGACCCCACGAAGGACGTCACGATTCTGGAGCATGTGCAATTTGTCATGAAAGGCGGCGCGGTCTACAAAAACGATTACGGCAAACGGTGATCATTGCCGGGTGTGGGTATGGCTGAGGCGGGTTCATTCGCGGAGAAGGTAAAACAGCAGGCGGATATTGTCCGCGTGGTGGGGGAGTATGTGCGTCTGAAGAAGACCGGGAAGGACTTCAGCGGCCTTTGCCCCTTCCATCAGGAGAAGACTCCGTCTTTTACAGTTTCTCCGCTCAAGCAAATCTTTTATTGCTTTGGCTGCGGCAAGGGCGGCGATGTCTACAACTTTGTGATGGACATGGAGAAGTGCGAGTTCCTGGAAGCCGTGAAACTCGTTGCCGAGAAATGCGGGATTCCCATTCCTCGGCCGAAGGAGCGCTCGCCGGAGGAGCGCAAAGAAAATCAGCAGCGCGCTGTCCTCGTAGAAATGCACCGCGAGGCACAGACGTTTTTCGTGAAGCAACTGCAAGGGACTTTGGAAGGCAAAGCAGCGCGGGCTTACCTCGAGGACCGCGGCCTGGATAAGGATGCCGTCACACGATTTGGGATCGGGTATGCGCCGAGCGGCGGTGATGAGCTGCTGCGGCATCTGAAAAGCAAATACAACGAAAAGCTCCTTGTAGAATCAGGACTGATCTCGCGTGAGCAGCAAGGCGGGAGATTATTTGACCGCTTCCGGCGGCGCATCACGTTTCCCATTTCGAATGAGTCGGGGAAGATCGTGGCTTTCGGCTGCCGCGCGCTGGGAGACGACCAGCCGAAATATTTGAATTCTCCCGAAACGCCAATCTATTCGAAGAGCAACGTGCTCTATCACCTGGACCGCGCAAAGGAGGGCATCCGCCGCCAAGACTTCGCGATTCTGGTGGAAGGATACATGGACGCCATCGCTGTGGCGCGGGCGGGAATCAGCAACGTGGTGGCGAGTTGTGGAACGAGCCTTGCCGAGCAGCAAATCAAATTGCTCGCGCGGTTCACGCGGCGCGTCGTGGTGAACTACGACCCGGACGCGGCGGGACAATCCGCGACGGAGCGCTCTCTTTCACTTCTGCTCGAACAAGATTTTGAGGTGCGCGTGCTCGCGCTACCGCCCGTGGGCGACAAGAAGGCCGACCCGGATCTCTTCATCCGCGAAAAGAGCGCGGACGAGTACCTCAAGCTGCTGAAGGAAGCGCCCTCTTACGTGGATTATCTGATCTCACGGGCTCGTCAAATGGATCTCAGCACCGGTGAAGCCAAGAGCCGCGCGGTAAATTTCCTGCTGCCCTACGTGCAGAAAATCCCCAACCGCATTTTGCGCTCCGAATGGGCCACGCGAATCGCACAACAGCTCCGAGTGGATGAGCCTGTTTTGCGCGCGGCACTGAGCAAAGCCGCCGCTGAGCGCCGCGGCGAATTGAAGCTCCAGCCAGAACTTGTCGGCCGAGCAGCAAAGCCGGTCGAGCGGCGGCTGATTCGAATGCTGGCGGAAGCCGAGGGCTTCCGGCAAGACCTCGCTCAGCGCCTCCAAAATGCGCAACTGTATCACGGTTTGGAAACGGAAAAGATTTTTGCCGCGCTGGTCATCGCCAGCCTGTCCGGACAGCCGGTGCAGGCTGCGGAAGTGGCGGCGGTGCTGCAAGAACGCGACCGGCGATTGCTCTTTGAGATTTTGTTCGAAGAGGCTAGCGAGCCGACCTGGGAGGAAGCGCTGAGCTGCATCGAAGCGTTGCAGCATCGCCAGGCCGAGCAGGAACTTGCGGAAGTGCAGCGCAGCATTGAAGCCAGCCCGACCGGACCGGATTTGCGCGACCTGCTCACGCGCAAGCAGGAACTCATGCGCCGCTTGGCCGCAGCGCGGTAAGATTTTATTCGCCTAGTTGGAGTGGATAGGGTCTAGTCGGTTGGACTGTATTCTTCCACATATTGCCACCAATTAATACGTTGACGGCAAGGGACTTAAACGTGTAGCGTAATAGGGTTTGGCGAGTAACGTTTTTGCCGTTAAATGCATCTATATCTATGTACTTAGCGGCAGGGGCCGGGCCCCACAAGTGCGGAACGCGGGCAACGCATGGGGCCGGCAGCAAATGAGCGGCGCGGCACGGAAGGCTTCAAACAAAAAAACGAGCATCTTGTGGGGAGCGCCCAGTGGTTTGCGCCATCGCGCCAGCCAGTGCGTGTCTCTGCGAATGAGCATGATTCCTTGCGCTCCGGGTTTTGCTAGGGATTGCGGTCCGATTGCGGGAGGAATTTGTGGCAGCAGTAGGTCTTGAAGAGAAATACGATGCGGTACGCCAGCTCATTGCCATCGGCAAGGAGCGTGGCTACCTGCTTTACGACGAAGTGAACGATTCGCTTCCGGCAGAGGTCCACTCCTCGGAAGAGATCGACGATCTCCTCACCACATTCGAGCGTAATGGTATCGAGATTTACGAAGACCAAGCTTCAGCGAAGGCTGCGCGCGCCGTGGAAGTGTCTGTGGAGGGCGGCGACCACGAAGGAGTGGTGAAGGAAGATTTGCACGAGGGTGAAACGGATCTGGATCTCACGCCGGGTTCGCTCGAAAAAACCAACGATCCCGTGCGCATGTACCTGCGCGAAATGGGCACAGTGCCCCTGCTGACCCGCGAAGGCGAAGTCACCATCGCTAAGCGCATCGAGCGCGGGCAGCTCGTGGTGATGAAGTCCATCACGCGCTCGCCCATTGTCATCAAGGAATTGATCGCTGT
>Ga0066692_10000981_pt1 | contig 10713 bp, 10 predicted proteins | sample GraSoiAngelo_141_FD_66456 | JGI IMG/M metagenome (GOLD analysis project Ga0066692, IMG submission 66456) | Grasslands soil microbial communities from the Angelo Coastal Reserve, California, USA - 14_0929_12_40cm | ecosystem: Environmental > Terrestrial > Soil > Grasslands | place: USA... | reverse complement strand
CAAACAGCTTCTCATCGTTTGTGTCCATTGGTGTTATTCGTGGTTAATCCTTGGCGGCCGCTTGTGGGCGGCTTTCAACCGACCGATGTGGTGCGCGTGGCGGTAACCGAGACGTGTTTCGCATCGGGGAGAACGAATTTTCGTAGCTCGACCGTAATCTTCCGAACGGCAAACTTTCCCAGCAGATGTGATGCAAGCCGATCAGCCAAGGTCTCGATCAAATTTACCGACTGATCGCGCGCGAAACTCCTGGCTGCTTCGGCGACGGTCGAATAATTGACTGTCTTTTCGATATGATCTTCCGAATCGCGCGCGTGGTGCTGTGGCCAAAACGTAATGCTGACAGTTAGCCGCTGCGCACTTGCGCGTTCTCTTTCGGGAACACCGACGCGGGCAAAGATCTCGAGTTGCTCGATGTGAATCCGATCAGAGAAAGAATCTGGCTCGTTGGGCACGGGGCAAGATTACTGCGCTGCCGATCAGAGCAACACTGGTTTCGTCGCAGCATTTCTTGACGTGATGGCACGCGCGTTGAGGTTCATTCCGCAATGGAAACGGTCTGCCGCGTGTTTGCTTATCTAAGACGTTATCCGTGGCTCGCCGTAGGCACGTTGACCTGCGCGGTCCTTGGGACGCTTATGGTCGCTATTTTTCCGACTGTGACGAAATGGATCATCAATGACGTCGTGCGGGCGAATCATCCCGAGAAATTGTTGCCATTGGTTTTATTGGCGGCGGCCGCGTTTCTGCTTCAGCACGGGTTCAACGCGCTGCGGATTGTGCTGAACAACACGTTCGAGCAAAAAGTGATCTTCGATCTGCGCAGTGATTTGTATTCGCATATTCAATTGCTGCCTCTTCGCTGGTTCGACAATCGGGCCACCGGCGATCTGATGACCCGCGTGATCGAGGACGTGAACTCCGTCGAGCGCGTGCTGATTGATGGCATCGAGCAAGGCGTGGTCGCGCTGTTGCAGGTCATAATCGTAATGGTCGTGATGTTTTATTTAAACGCAAAGCTCGCGCTGCTTGCCTTGGCGCCGTTTCCACTGCTGATCGCCGGTGCTCTCACTTATACCTTGACTGCGCATCGCCGTTATCGTTTACAACGCCGCGCCGCTTCAGCCATGAACGCGCTGTTGCACGATAATCTTTCCGGTGTTCGCCAGATCAAAAGCTTCGTGCGCGAAAACGAAGAGCATGGGCGTTTCAATCGGGTGAGCGATCAGTTGCGCCACGCCACCCTCGTAGTCATGCGGGTTTGGGCCATTTACAGCCCCTCGATGTCGATGTTCGAGGCATTTGGCGCCGTACTAGTTCTTGGGTTTGGGAGTCGCGCCGTCTCGGCGGGTGGGATGCAGATCGGCGATTTGGTCGCGTTCCTTATGCTCACCGCATTTCTTTACGATCCAATCAGCCGGTTGCATCAGCTCAACCAACTTATGCAAGCTGGACGCGCCGCAGGCGAACGTGTTTTTGAAATTCTTGATGAACGGATCGAGCCCGGTTGGATAGACAGTAAACCTTCGGCGCGCGTTGCGGGCGATATTCGCTACGAAGAGGTGAGCTTCAGTTATACAGATGGGCTGCCGGCGCTTGATCACGTTTCCTTTCATGCGCCGCCGGGTGCAACGATCGCGCTGGTGGGCGCCACGGGCGCGGGAAAGTCGACTTTGGTGAATTTGCTTGTTCGATTTTACGAATTCAACAGCGGCGAGATTTACGTGGATGGAAGGCCGATACGTCGATATGGGCTGCGCAGCTTGCGCGAAGCAATTGGCGTGGTGACTCAGGAGAGCTTTTTGTTTAATGGCTCTATTCGCGAAAACCTTTTAATCGGGAAACCGCTGGCGACCGATGCGGAATTATGGCGAGCCGTGGACGCAGCCAATGCCCGAGGCTTCATTGAAAGGTTGCCGTCCGGTTTGGAAAGCGTGGTAGGCGAACGCGGCGTAAAATTGAGCGTCGGCGAAAAACAACGCCTCTCGATTGCGCGTGCGCTCCTGAAGGATCCGCCAATCTTGATCCTCGACGAAGCGACGGCGAGCGTGGACACCGCGACCGAGCGGTTGATTCAAGAAGCGCTCGAGCGCCTGATGTTTCATCGGACATCCATCGTAATCGCGCATCGGCTCTCGACGATTGTGCACGCAGACCAAATTCTGGTACTCGATCATGGCCGAATCATAGAACGCGGCAGGCATGATGAATTGCTCGCCTTCGGCGGAAAATATGCACGGCTGTGTGAGCAGAGTTTACTTGAAACCTCGGCGCAGCCTGAACAGGGAACGGCTGAGGAAATTGCGACTTTGCCGATTCCTGCTCCCGACGAGCAACTGTCGATATAATGTGCAATGCGCGCGACGTTCAACCGCAGCGGATCTCTTTCCGTTCAATTGGCCGGTGTGGGTGAAGCAGAAGACACTGGCGGCGGCGCAGTTGGGATCGCTATTGTTTGTCCCGCCTGCAATTTCCGACCATCTTCGATGTTGTTGGCCTTTTGCAATTCATCGACACTCACTTTGTACATCTTGGCAATGGAGGTAAGCGTCTCTCCGCGCGCGACTGTATGCGTATTCCCGTTCATCGGATGCGAGGCGGACTCAGCCGGAGCCGCAGGCGTGGAAGGTGAAGGCGTATTCTCTCCGACCATTACGCCCGGACGGATATGCGCTATCTGCTGCTCCAGTTTGAGGATTTCCTGCGAGAGAGCGTCGATCTTCGCGTTTTGTTCGTCGATTTTTTTTGCCAACGCTTCAAGTTGAGGCACGTCGACGGATTTGGAGGGTTCCGGCGAAGGCGTCTGGGCCATAGCTGTCGAAAGCAGGGAGAACCCGGAAAAGAGCGCCGCAAAGAAAATAGTAGCCAACTTCATCACCAAATTTTGGCATCAGCGGCTGCGCCTGGCAAGCCTCTGGGAATCAAGCGACAACATTGTTGGCAGCTTGCCTTTCCAATTTTTGCCCTTAAATTTTTTTATGCCTGAGCGCATCCAAAAGCCAGCCGACCCGGTTCCGTGGGGTCCAAAACAAGGCGACGAAGGTGGGCCGCGTTCACCGGATGTTTCGCGGCCGGACACAAAAGATCTTCTAAAAAAAATGCGCAAGGTCGATCCCAATCAATCCAAGCGCTATCGCCAGCGCACCGGCCAATAATGGAGCCGTCCCTGGTGAGGCTTGACCAGAATTTTGCTGGCACGGCCGACGATTTCCCCACCCTGCTACGACGTAAAGGGCTGCTCGGTCCGGCGGCGATTGTCGATCCAATTAGCCCGGTAGGAGGACTGCACCAAAGAAATTGGGAGCCGACGGAGGCGACCACAATTCTTGCCTTCAAATTTTCAGGTGGCGTGCTCGTGGCCGGCGATCGGCGTGCGACTTCGGGCAACACGGTGGTTTACGATCGCGCTGACAAAGTCTTGGAAATTGATCGCCACTCGATCATGGCAATCGCCGGCGTGCCGGCGACGGCCTGGGAAATGGCGCGCGTGCTCGAACATTCATTCCAATATTTTCGGCGGACGCAGTTGCAGGAAATGAGCGTCGACGGGAAAGTACGCGCTCTTTCCAAGCTGCTGCGCGACAATTTCGGATTTGTCATGCAAGGCGTCGGAATGGTGGTTCCGATTTTCGCGACCTACGATTCCCATCCAAAGCCCGAGGCACGACTCTATTTTTACGATGCGATGGGTGCGCAGTTTGAAGTGACCGATTACGCCGCAACCGGATCGGGATCGCCCGCCGTGCGCGGTATTCTTTATTACGAAAACAACTGGGGCGCCAAGCCGCTGCAAAAATTGAACGAAGACGAGGCGGTATCGATTGCCTTACGCGCGCTTGATACCGCTGCGGAATCCGACACGTCGACTGGCGGCGTTGATCGCAGCGGCAAAATTTACCCGCTCATCAAGATTGTGTCGCAAGATGGCATCACGACTTTGGCGGAGACCAAGATCGCTGCCGTCTTCAAGCAGACGGTTGCATGATCGAAGAACCGTATCGTTGGGTTGAAGCAATCGCGAACCGTCGCGAGTACATCGAAGCGCAGCTCGCTTCGGGGAGTCCGATTGCGGCGTTGGGTTATCGCGACGGCATTTTATTCCTCACACTCGGTCAGACGCGGCAGAAAATTTTCGAAATTTATAATCGCATCGCCATGGGCGCGATTGGTCATCCGGGAGACATTGAGCGGTTGCGTATGGCAGCTATCGAGCTGGCCAGTACGGAGGGTTTCACGCGCTCGGCGGCGGATGTTTCACTGCGGCGGCTGGTCCATTATTCGCTCAGTCCGGTGATGAAGAGCGCGTTCGAACAAGTTTATGGCGCGCCGTATCTGGCGCGGATGCTCTTTGCGGAGGTCGGAGAACGTCCCGAAGAAGATCTGTTTCTGCGGGTAGAGTACGATGGCGAGATTGCAACTAGCGGCGCCACCTTCGCCCAAGCGCGGAACGATTTCGCCGCGCTCAGCGGGACACGGCAATCGAGGGAGCTAATGGAATCATTTCTCCAAGCCGAACATGCTCCGGACACCGGTTTTGAAGCGGCGCTGAAATCCGCCCTCGACGCGTGGAGCGTCGGACAGATGGCTTTACAGACTGGCGACACCAAGGAAATGCCAGTGCGCACGGCGGTTGAAAAATATCGACGGGAACAGCTCGCCAACACCGGAATCGAAGCAGGGATCCTCGAGCGAGATCCGAGCCGGGGAATTCGGTATCGTGCGTTAATGGATAAGGAGCTACGCGCGTTGATTCACGATTAGATTAAAATATGGAGAGAAATGTTCGCCCGAAGAGCACCAATGAGACAAGCCGTCCGAAACATACTAGCCTTGATTGGGTTATTCCTGATGATCGCATCCTTTGTCTGGATGCAGCGGATGCCGAAACCGCAATCCGCTCGGTTGAGAATGGTACAACCTTCTGCAACGCCGGGGCCGTTCGCGGTCGTAGTTCTTGATCCTGGGCATGGCGGACAGGATTCCGGCGCAATGTGCGGCGGCGTGCTTGAAAAAGATTTGACCCTGGACGTGGCCCACCGCGTCGATCGCTTGTTGGAGGCGGAAGGAATCGCGACCGTAATGACGCGGCTGGGCGACACTTACGTGTCCCTGGCAGATCGGGCAACATTCGCCAATCGCGTCAGTGACTGCATTTTTATCAGCATCCATTTTAACGAAGACAATCAGCCGGTTTCAAGTGGAGTGGAAACCTATTATGCCGCCCATCAAATGACTCCCGGATCATTCGTGACTTCGTGGTTGCCTTCCTTATTGCGAGCACTTCCTGAATCGCCGAACGTGGAAAGTCAAAGCCTCGCGGGATTTATTCAGGAAGCGTTGGTCGCCCGCACGCAGGCACTTAATCGGGGGACAAAGGCCAAGCAGTTTTTTGTAATCGAAAATGTGACTGCACCCGCTGTTTTGATCGAAGGAGGATTTCTCACCAACAAAGAGGATATTTCAAGGCTGGCGAGCGAGGATTATCGCGAACAAATTGCCGCAGCGGTTAGCGACGGAATTGTCCGTTATCGCAACGCTTTAAAGGAGCGTCAATCAGCAGTGGCGGCGACCGGGTCGGCTAAACGCTGAATAAGCAAGAAGTCGTGGCGTCAAAACCAAAACGGGGATGAAAGCTAAAGTGGTCGTGCTTGTTCTTCTCGGATCGGTTGCGCTGGTGCGAGGAGATCAAATGATCGAAAGCGTGCAACAGGCGCTAAAAGACCAAGGCTTCTATTATGGTGAGATAACCGGGGAGACGAACGCAAATCTATCGGCGGCGATTCGCCGCTATCAAATTCGCAATGGACTCGAGGTGAACGGTGAGCTGAATAGTGAAACGCTTCGTTCACTAAGAATTAATTCTTCTGCGCCTGGACAGCCGACGGTGAAGGTTAGCCCATCGCCAAGCCCCGGTGCCGTCCCCAAAGCAGAATCGTCCGGCGAAACAGCTGGACCTGCCACCGCGCCAGTGCAGCCTTTCTCCAACCCGCCGCAAGATCGACAACTCTATCCATCAAATCCTGTGGTCCCTGGCGCTTCACCAGGACTACTCTTTGCTGGAACTCCATACGAGAGTGCGCTGCCCGATGTGCAACGCAATCTCGTGCTCTCCGCACAAATAGCGCTGGCGCGTCGTGGCCTCTATCGCGGTGAGATCGACGGCATATATGGACCAGCCATGGAATTTTCGCTGCGCGCCTATCAAGCGCGGACAGGACTTCCGGTTACGGGCCGGTTCGATTTGGAAACACTTGCCGCACTCCAGTTGTTGCCGCGGGCGCGTGCACCGACCTTCAATCCGTTCCGCCAGCGTCTCCGTCCTCGGCCCGAGCCGCCTGTGCGAGGCGACTGGATTCCTGAATAGGTCGTCGAGTTTGGAATGTTCATGGGATCGCTATTGCGATCGCGTCACGACTTTGCGCTGTCGAAACGCACCGACTGTAGTTCAGCGAAAACCGTGCCGACAAAAACTTGTGCCTCGATACGAAGCAGGATTCGATCGGTATCATCCGAGACCCAGATCGTGGCGCGCCGGAATTTCCGATGTGGCTGCAAATCAAACTTTTTACCAATCCGGTTGAGCTGCAGATCAATTTTTATCGCATTGTAGGTGCCAGCGCGGACCGAGATTTTTTCCCGGCCCAGCACGGTGACGGTAGCAAGATATGCAGACGTGGCGGGATAAACGACGACACGGTACGTGCTCCGATCCGACAATGGCTGGCTTCGAAGATAAAGCATCGCCGAATGCAAATCGAACAGGTTCGGAAAACTGAATTCGCGCGTCTTCGTGCCGGCAGAGCCACCTTGGCCTTCTGTTCTTGCGCGACTGACCCCATTATTTGTGAAGGTGAGATGAGTAACGATTTTCTTTGATCGATAATCCTCTGTTTGCAACGTCTCGACTGGGCGCAACTTTTCCGCATGGGCGAGCGCACGGTAATTCACATCCAGTTTCCATAAGGCGCGGACGAAGCCGATCGTCCGCCCTGTTCCGTCGAGTTGAAACTTGCCTTCGGATGTTTTTGTAAAATGGACTTCTCCGGTGGCAGCCGTCAATCCAGACCAGCCAAAACGATAAGTTGCACGGAGAGGCCGAAGCTCTGGGAAATCGCCGGGCGGAGCTTTAGTAAGGGTTGACTGCCAATTCGCCGCGGCTGAGCGGGAGCCGAAAGACAGAAGCAGAAGAAGAACGATCGTAGCCGACTGTTTTCCGCGAAATCCGGTTCTCGCAATCTGCCCTGAAAATCCAGTCGGAGCGTTCGCGGCTTGCAACCGCCCGCATATCTTTGCTTCCCGACTTGCGCGCCGGCTCTTCACCTGTACGAAAAAGACACGCGAGTTGTGGCTCGCGTGGATTTCTGACGTGCCGAAATTAAACTAAGGTTTCGAAGCTCTCGCCGGCGTCGCAGATGGACTCGCCGAGATCCTCTCGGTTGAAATCGCGGTGCTGCGGCCGGGTTTATTTAGAACGGTAATGATATCGCTGGTAAAATCGACATTATCAGGGGCGTACATTACAACAGGCACTCCATTCAGGCTCATGCCCGACCTGTCAAATACCAGGTCCATGTGGTTGGTTTTGACCTTGTCCATTACGATGTCGGTGATTTCTTTCACGATACCTTCGCGCATGCGCATCGCTTGTTCTTGTAGCTGCCGTTCGCGGGTTTGACGGAACTCACTGATTTCCCGCTCCATATTCTTGATGTTAGAGATCTTATCGTCGCGCTCCTTTGCTTTTTGTGTCTTGGCATCGGCGCTTAAGGCTGGAGCATCGAGCTGCTTGTTCAGGTTGTTGATTTCATCCAGCGCCTTCTTGTAGGATTCCGCGCGATCATCGTATTCTTTCTTGGCCGCATTTTTGGCGTCATTGATTTTCGCTTCCGCGTCCTTGGTCTTGCTATATTCTTTAAACGCGCGCTGCATATCGACTGTTCCGATTTTAAGTGTGCCCTGAGCGAAAACCGCAAGTGGTAACGCGAGCGTTAAAGCCAGGATTGTAGAGAGAAGCTTCTTCATAAAACAGAGGTAACGGTCGTTGGAACCGCGTTAGACTGCAACTATTTAGATTTGTTCAAAATTGATATCCAACGTTAAAATTGAAGTGCCCACCACCGTGGTAGCCATCACGCTGCAGGGGATACCCGTAGTCCAGCCGGAGCGGGCCGATCGGCAAATCAAGTCGAACTCCGACGCCAATATCGGAGGCTATATGATTGAAGCCAAAAGACCACGCGTCACTGTTGTCGAAACCCGTGTCATAGAAAACTGCGCCGCGCGCCTTTTCGACAATTGGAAAGGTCCATTCTATCGTCATGCGAGCCATTGATTGGCCACCGGTCGGTTCACCATTCTCTTGTGGGCCGACTTCGCGGTAAGGAAATCCACGGAGATTGTTCGAGCCCCCGAGGTAGAGACGTTCGAAAATCGGAACAAAATCGCCGCTTCCCCAGGTGTTGACGGTCGCGATTTCGCCGTTGATGAGCAGGATCGTATCCCACGGAAGATGGAAATATTGGGACCCCTCGAGGTCGATTCCGTAAAGCTGCGTGTCGCCTCCGAGAAAACCGCCCGCGACATAAGGCGAAAGGGCGACGCGTTGCCCACGCCTGGTCAGCAACGGGTTATCACGTCTGTCGTATACAAGACTGGTCAAAATCTCGCTCTCCACGGTCGAACCCTTTGACTGCTGGATCGCTTCCGGCGCGCTTGTGGAAACGTTGTAAATGTCGATGTCCTGCAAACGGTAACCCAAGGTCGCGTACAGGTATGCGTTGATCGGTTTGCGTGCCTCGATAGAAAATCCGTAATTCCGCTGGTCATAGTCCGTACTCAAGTAGTTGGCCTCCGTAAAAAAAAGCTGACCACCCAGGGACAGCCTGCGATCGAGGAAATAGGGTTCGGTTAATGCGAGGATGAAATCCTTGCGTTCCGTGCCATACTGGACACGCAGTCTAAACTTCTGACCAGCGCCGGTGAGTCCCGGCCAGTTCATTAAATCGAAGTTGCCCTGGGTGAGTTCCGCGAAGCCGACCAGCTTGTCGATCGTGCTGAACCCGCCGCCGAAGCTAAACGACCCTGTCCGCTTCTCCTGTACGAGGATGGTAAGATCTTTGCGGCCGGCGATATCTGTATCTTCGGGATAAGTTTCGACCTTCGCAAAATAGCCCAGGTTCTCGAGGCGCTTCTTGGTGGTATCTACGCGAACCGTGTTAAAGACATCACCGGGTGCGACCAAAACTTCGCGGCGAATGACCTTGTCCTTGGTGCGCGTGTTACCGGCAATGTTGATTCGTTGTACAAACGAGCGGTCGCCTTCTTCGATCTTATAGTGCACATCGACCCGAGCAGGACCAGCCGGCGTACCTTCCGGCAAAATCACAAGATCGACATAACCGCCACTGCCGTAGGCATCCGCAAGCGCCTTCGCATCGTCGTGCAGCGCTTTCGGCGAATAGACGCTGCCCTCCTTCATTTTCAACAATGCTCGAATCTTTTCTTCCGTCGTTACCTTCTCTCCCGAAATCAAAACCTTGTTCACGTGATATTGCGGGCCTTCCGCGATCACGATCGTAATGATCATCGGACCGTTCTCGGACCGTTCCCTACGCACGTCTTTAATTTCTACGTCAATGTAACCGTGGTTCTGATACCACTCACGAATGCTGTCCAGATCCTGCTGCAACTGCGTCTCTTCCAGCCGGCCGGATTTATCGAAAAACGAAATGAGCGTCTTGCCTTTCGTTTTCATTTGCTTGCGCAGCACTCTCTCGCTGAAGTGCTCGTTGCCTTCGAAACGAATCCTGCGCACGGCGCCCTTGACCCCTTCGTTGATTGTGTAGACTACCCGCGAGGTGCCTCGTTTTTCGTCAATCGCATCGACACGGTACTTTACGTCGATGTCCGTAAAGCCCTTGGCCTGATAGACCTCAATGATTTTCTGGCGCGCTTCCTCCAGCTGCTCCTCGTTCACCGGCTGGTTGAGTTTTAATTTGATTTCCTTGCGAAGCCTCTTCGCTTTGATCCTTTCGGCTCCATTGATTTCGATCTCGCGCACGATCGAACGAGTCTGCACTGCCACGGTTACCTTCACGCCGTCGCCTTCCGGCTGTGCGAAGATGCGAACGTTTAGAATGGAGCCGGTCTTGTAAAGAGCCTCGATGTCCTGCTCGACCACTTGATCGGAGTAGGGCTGACCCACCCTGGTTCGCATATGCGCGAGAATCCGCTCCTTGCTCACCGTCCCTGGCCCCGTGTACTGCACGTCGATCGACCGGATGATGGGAGGCCCCTGCGCTTGGGGGCCCTGTGCTCGAGCCGATACCGCGGCAAGCAATACGCAAATGAACGCGGCCCAGGTTGCAAACGGCGGGCGGCGCATCCATCCGGAAAAATGTCTCATAGGTTAAGAAACGCAGTCCCGCGCAACAAACCCACGCCGGACAGGCGGCTATATCGGAAAGAAGAAGGCAGTGTCAAGGCAAGATTTTTCCGGGGAAGCGGGCAGTTTGTCGATAAATTACTCGGCCGCCGTTTTTAGTTCAAAAGCTCGTACCAGTTATTTCGCCGGCGCGGTTCGTAGCCGGCGTCCCGAATGAGCGATTCAATCTCTGCGGCGTTTAGCCGAAATGTGGTCCCGGCGCTGCTCACGACATTCTCCTCCATCATCACTGATCCAAAATCGTTCGCACCGTATTTGAGCGCGACCTG
>Ga0066692_10000963_pt1 | contig 10755 bp, 10 predicted proteins | sample GraSoiAngelo_141_FD_66456 | JGI IMG/M metagenome (GOLD analysis project Ga0066692, IMG submission 66456) | Grasslands soil microbial communities from the Angelo Coastal Reserve, California, USA - 14_0929_12_40cm | ecosystem: Environmental > Terrestrial > Soil > Grasslands | place: USA... | reverse complement strand
GTGGTCGGCGTCAACAAGTATGCCAATGACAACGACGACAAGGTCGAGATCACGAAGGTCGGGCCGCGCCACCAGGCGGCGCAGTCGCGCGCATTGAAACGGCTGCGCGCCGGACGGGACCAGGCCGCGGTCGCACGACGCTTGAGCGACATCGACCGCACTGCGCGCGGGACCGACAACCTGATGCCACCGCTGAAAGCTGCGCTTGCCGACTACGTCACCATCGGCGAGTGCTGCGCGGTGCTGCGCAAGGTGTGGGGCGAATATCGTCCGCCCGAGCTAGCTTGAGGAAAGGAGACCAGATGCCGGCATACCCCGATGTGATTCCGATGATCGCCTATGAGGATGGGCCCACGGCCATGGACTGGCTGGCCGGCGCCTTCGGGTTCAAAGAGCGGGCGCGCATGACCGGCCCCGACGGCCGCCTCAGCCATGGTGAGATGGAGGCGGGCGAGGGCCTCATCATGCTGGCCACGCCCAGCCCCGACTACCACGGGCCGAAGAAGCATCGCGAGGAGTGCGAGCACGCTCGGAAATGGTCGTCGGTGCCCTACATCGTCGACGGCGTGCTCGTCTACGTGCCGGATGTCTCTGCCCATTTCGAGCGGGCGCGTCGCGCCGGCGCCAACATCCTGTCTGAGGTCGAGGAGACCCCCGACGGCAAGCGGTACCGCGCCGAAGACATCGAAGGCCACCGGTGGATGTTCGTGGAGCGAGCATGAGCAGCACACCCAAGGGTCACAAGGTCGATCCGCTCAACCAGCTCCGCCAACGCAAGTACGAGGCCGGGCACGGCGACGCCGAGGCGTTCAACCGCCAGCACGCCCGGCACAAGCTCACCGCCCGCGAGCGCATCTCACGCCTGGTGGACCGCAACTCGTTCGAGGAGATCGACATCTTCGCCACGCATCGCGCGCACGGATTCGGCCTCGAGTCGAAGCGAGTCCCGGGCGATGGCGTCGTCACGGGCCTGGGCAAGATCGACGGCCGCGACGTGATGCTCTTCAGCCATGACGCGTCGGTGTTCGGCGGCTCGCTGGGCGAGGTGTTCGCGGAGAAGGTCATCAAGGTCATGGACCTCGCGCTGCGAAATCGCATCCCGATCATCGGCATCAACGACTCTGGCGGCGCTCGCATCCAGGAGGGGGTGGTATCGCTCGCCGGTTACGCCGAGATCTTCTGGCGCAACGTGGAGTCGAGCGGCCTCATCCCGCAGCTGAGCCTGATTCTCGGACCGTGCACCGGCGGCGCCGTGTACTCGCCGGCCATGACCGACTTCACGTTCATGGTCCACGAGGTCGGCTACATGTTCATCACAGGACCGGAGGTGGTCCGCGTCACCACGGGCGAAGAGGTGACATTCGACTCGCTCGGCGGCGCCGAGGTGCACAACGTCAAGTCAGGCGTCGCGCACTTCCTCGCCGAGTCAGAGGACGAGTGCTTCACACAGGTGCGCCGGTTGTTCTCGTATATCCCCCAGAGCTCCGACCAGAAGCCGCCGACCGCAAAGACGACGGACGACCCGGAGCGCGCGGCGCCCGGGCTCGCAACGATCATCCCGGACAACCCGAAAGAGCCTTACGACATCAAGGACGTCATCGGAATGGTGGTCGATGACGGGAACTTCTTCGAGGTGCAGCCCTTCTTCGGGATGAACATCGTGATCGGGTTCGCCCACCTCGACGGGAACCCGGTCGGGATCGTCGCCAACCAGCCAAAGGTGATGGCCGGCGCCCTCGACATCAACGCGTCCGTGAAGGCGGCTCGATTCGTCCGTTTCTGCGACGCATTCAACATCTCGCTCATCACATTCGTCGACGTGCCTGGATTCCTGCCGGGCACCGCGCAGGAGTACGGCGGCATCATCCGCCACGGGGCCAAGCTGCTCTATGCGTTCAGCGAGGCGACCGTGCCCAAGCTGACCGTGATCACGCGCAAGGCATATGGCGGCGCCTACTGCGTCATGTGCTCCAAGCACATCAGGGCCGACTTCAACGTCGCCTGGCCGACGGCTGAGATCGCGGTCATGGGCCCCGAGGGGGCGGTCAACATCGTGTTCCACCGAGAGCTGGAAGCGGCCGCCGACCCGGTGATGCGGCGGCGGGAGCTGGTCACCGAGTACACCGAACGCTTCGCCAACCCTTACATCGCAGCCGAGCGCGGCTACATCGACGACGTCATCGAGCCGGGCCGCACACGCGGCGAGCTGATCCGTGCGTTGCGTATCGCCCTGCGCAAGGAGCGCCGCCGCAAGCCCAGGTGGCACGGCAATATCCCTCTCTAGAGGCGGTGAGGTTCTAGTCTTACCGCGGTGAAGCTGCTCGAATACCAGGCGAAAGAGGTGCTGTCATCGCTTGGTATTGCGACGCCGCCGGGCAGGGTCGCCCACACTCCTGACGAAGCCGCCGCCGCCTGCGCCGAGCTGGGTCCAATCGCTGTCAAGGCCCAGGTGCCAGTGGGCGGTCGCGGCAAGGCCGGCGGCATCAAGCTCGCAAGCACTCCGGAAGAGGCACGCGCGGCCGCCCAGCAGATCATCGGCATGGACATCAAGGGCTTCAAGGTGCCGCTGGTCTACTGCGAGTCCGCCCTGGACATCGGGCGCGAGATCTATCTGGGATTCACCGTCGACCGCGATGCGCGCGCCAACATCCTCATGCTCTCAGCCCGCGGCGGCATGGACATCGAGCAGGTCGCCGATGAATCGCCTGAGTCGATCGCCCGTCTGTATCCGAACCCATGGCGCGGCCCGCTGGACTTCGAGCTCAACCAACTCGTGTTCGATGCCGGCCTCGGTGAGCTGGCCCGGCCCCTGGCTGCGCTCATCAAGAAGCTCTATCGCGCCATCCCGGAGCTCGACGCGGTGACGGCCGAGATCAACCCGCTCGTGATCACCAAGTCGGGCGACATCGTCGCCGGCGACGCGAAGCTCGAAACGGACGAGAACGCCGCGTGGCGCCACAAGGAGCTCGAGGAGCGCTATGGATCGGTGCTGGAAGGCGATCCTTACGAAGTTGAGGCCAAGAAACGCGGCCTTACGTATGTCTCGCTCGATGGCGACATCGGCATCATCGGCAACGGCGCCGGCCTGTGCATGAGCACGCTCGACCTCGTCCAGCGCGCGGGCGCGCGGGCGGCGAACTTCTGCGACATCGGCGGCGGCGCCAAAGCCGAGGTGGTCGAGAACGCCCTCGCGGTGATCCTCATGAACCCTCGCGTCACGGGTGTGCTGATCAACGTATTCGGTGGCATCACGCGCGGTGACGAGGTGGCCAAGGGCATCGTTACAGCTCGTGACCGCCTGCAGATGAAGCTGCCTCTGGTGGTTCGGCTCAGCGGTACCCGAGAGGAGGAAGGCCGGGCGATCCTGCACCAGAACGGGATCGAGCCGGGCGCCAATGCGTGGGAGGCGGCCCAGAAAATTGTCGCGTTGACCAAGGCGCCAGCGACCCGGTGAGCATTCTGTTGGACGCGAACACGCGCGTCATCGTCCAGGGCATCACCGGTCGCGAAGGGACGTTTCACGCCGAGCAGATGAAAGAGGTGGGCACCAACCTGGTCGGCGGCACGAGCCCGGGTAAGGGCGGCACCACCCACGTCGGGGTCCCCGTGTTCAACACCGTCGCGGAAGCGGTCAACGCGACCGGCGCCAACGCGTCCGGGATCTTCGTTCCGCCGCCGTTTGCCCCCGACGCGATCATGGAGGCCGCGGCCAACGGCATCGAGCTGATCGTCTGCATCACCGAGGGGATCCCGATCCAGGACATGATCCGGGTCAAGGACTTCCTGCGTGGCTATCCGAGAGCACGGCTCCTTGGACCGAACTGCCCCGGCCTGATCACGCCCGGCGCAGCGAAGATCGGCATCATCCCCCAGCGAGTCGCCAGCCCCGGGTCGGTCGGCCTCGTGTCTCGCAGCGGCACGCTGACCTACGAGGTCGGTACGGCCCTCACCGCGGCGGGAATGGGCCAATCGACAATCGTGGGCATCGGTGGAGACCCCATACTGGGCCTCACTTTCAAGGATGTCATCGAGCTGTTCGAGAAGGATCCGCAGACAACCCATCTCGTCGTCATCGGCGAGATCGGCGGCAGCGACGAAGAGCGCGCCGCGGAGCGCCTCGCGAAGGGCAGCAGGTTGAAGACAGTCGCATTCATCTCTGGCCGCACGGCACCCGAAGGCAAGCGGATGGGTCATGCGGGCGCGATCATCTCGGGCAATCGCGGCACGGCGAAGAGCAAGGAAGAGGCGTTCAAGGCCGCGGGCGTCGCCGTGGCGGAGACGACCGACGACATCGTCGGCCTGCTGCGTTCGGCATGACCTTCCCAATATCGATCGCGAAAGCGCAGGCAGATCAACGCCTTCGCGACCTCGGCATCTTCGGCGGCCTGGCCCTTTGGCTGGTATACACCCGCGTTTACTGGGCCATCCACGCCACCCATTTCGTGCTGCCTCCGTGTCCCTTCTATTACCTGACCGGGCATCCGTGCCCCTTCTGCGGAGGCACGCGCTCGTTCGCCTACATGTGGCAGGGCGACATCGCTGATGCCGTGCGGCTCTATCCCCTCGGTCCGGCTCTGTTCGCGGGCACGATACTCGGGATGGGTGGACTCGGTGCCGGCCTCGTCACCGGCCGCTCCTGGACGCCCCGGCTGACGTCATTTCAGTGGCGGCTGGTGATCATCGGCGGCTTGAGCGCCGTCGCGGTTAGCTGGGTGCTCAAGGTGTTCGTCCTCGGGAATTAGCATCCGGCGCCTTCACGGCGACGACTGGCAGGTATTCCGCGATGTACGACTGGCCTCGTTGAAGGACGCCCCTTACGCCTTCGGGTCGACATGGGAGCACGAGACGGACCGTCCCGAAGCGGACTGGCGGCGAGTCGTGGAGTCCAGGGAACGCTTCGTGGCCGAGCTGGAAGGTCGCGTCGTGGGCACCGCCTCGGGCGGTGAGTCGGGCTACAGCCGCGCAGCCTCCCTGACTTCGTTGTGGGTGGATCCGTCCGCCCGTGGCGAGGGGGTTGGCGACTCCCTGATCATCGCCGTGATTGCCTGGGCAAAGGACACCGGCTACCAGCAGCTGATGCTCTGGGTGACCGAGGGCAACACGAATGCGGAGGAGCTCTACAAGCGCCATGGCTTTCGCCGGACCGGCGCGATCCAACCGGTCCGCGCCGGCGAAGATCGCCTCGAGTTCGAGATGTCGGTCCGGCTCTAAGCCCCGGCGATGGTGTCGATGACCACCGGGTAGACGCGGTCGGTGTTCTGCTGAAGGTTCGCTGGATCGATCAGGTCATGGGGCAGATGGTCGGAGGCCGGAAACTGGAAGGTGCTTACTTGCGCACCGTGAGCTCGCCATAGCTCGACCAGTTGATACGTAAAGCGGTTGTCGAGTCGGGGCTCGGCCGCATTGGTGATGACCGCGATCGAACCGGCCTTCGGCGCCGACGTGCGGGCGGCTTTCAACACTCCGCTGCCTGCCTCGAACAACGCGGCGTATGCCCGCGTCGCGAAGCGAGGGTAACCATGCTGGGGGCCGACCTTGCCTTTCAGCTCGCGGTCCCACCAGATGTAGAAGTTGGGCAGCACGTTCGCGAGGCGTGCCAGGGAGGCCAGGCCCCAGCCGGGAATGGGGCGCAGCCCGAACATCGGCGCGATCAGCACCGCCCGCTCGACCCTTTCGCTGCTCTGGGCGAGATGCGCGGTGAGGACGCCACCGAGGGACAGCCCCGCGACGGTGAGCCGCTCACCAAGGCCGGCTCCCGCCTCGCCGGCCCGATTGGCCACCGCGATCAGCATGTCTGACCGCAGCTCGGCGATCGAGGTCGTCAGCCGATCCGAATAGCCGTGCCGGGGATACCTCGGAATGAGGACGTTCCAGCCCAGCTCATGGAAGTGCTTGCCCAGCGCGTCGAACTGCTGAGGGCAGTTCGTGAACCCATGCAGCAGGACAAGCGAATGCTCGGTCCGGCGGTTATGCGTGTAGAGGCGCGTGCGGCACACGGGGTTGACGTTGGGCCCGTCGAGCGCTTGCAGGCTGGCGGCGATCTCGATTCCAGACAGATAGGGGTCGCCGCTCATCGCCGTACGGGATACTAAGTCCCGGTGTGGATTTCGAATTAAGCGCGGAGCAACGCGCCGTCCGCGAGCTGTGCCGCGACTTCGCGAAAGAGGTCGTCGCGCCGGCTGCTGAGGATCTCGACCGCAATCACAAGTTCGGCTACGAGATCGTGCGGCAGATGGGCGACCTGGGCCTGTTCGGCCTGCCCTTCTCTGCGGAGTACGGCGGCGCCGGCGCGGATTTTCTGTCGCTATGCCTTGCGATCGAAGAGATCTCGCGTGCCGATGCCGGCGTGGGGATCACCCTCGAGGCGGCGGTGTGCCTCGGCGCTGCGCCGATTTACGACTTCGGCAGCGCCGAGCAGAAGCAGAAATGGCTCCCAGACCTTTTTGCGGGCAGGAAGCTGTGGTCTTTCGGGCTCACCGAACCCGAGGCCGGCTCCGACGCCGGTGCCACCAAGACACGGGCCGAGCTTCGTGACGGCCACTGGGTTGTCACCGGCGCCAAGCAATTCATCACCAACTGCGGAACCGAGATCTCTGCCGGAGTAACGGTTACGGCGGTGACCGGCAAGAACAAGCGCGGCGGCCCCGAGATAAGCGCGATCATGATCCCGACCGGCACCCCGGGCTATCACGTGCTCGAGTCGTATCGAAAGCTGGGCTGGCATTCGTCTGACACGCACCCGCTGAGCTTCGACAACTGCGAGGTTCCGGCCGAGAACATCCTCGGAGAGCGTGGTGGCGGTTACCGGCAGTTCCTGAACACGCTCATGGGCGGCAGGATCGCGATCGCCGCATTGTCGGTCGGCGTCGCCCAGGCGTGCCTGGACGCATCGCTCGCCTATGCGAAGGAGCGCCGCACCTTCGGCGTCCCGATCTCGAAGCACCAGGCGATCCAGTTCAAGCTGGCGGACATGGCGATGGAGACAGAACTCGCCAGGACGATGGTGTATCGAGCCGCGACGGCCTACGCGCACGGCGGCGGCAAGGCCACCGACGACGTCCGCATGCTCGCCGCGATGTGCAAGCTCTACGCGTCCGAGACATCGAAGCGCGCGGCCGACCAGGCGGTGCAGATCCATGGCGGATACGGCTTCATGGAGGACTATCCGGTCGCGCGCTACTGGCGCGATGTCAAGGTCAACGAGATCGGCGAAGGCACCTCCGAGGTCCAGCGGATGCTGATCGCCCGCCTCCTGGGCGCCTAGGCCCCTCGCACCCATTCCGCACGTTTGCACCCAAACGTGCGTATCGACCGCCGGAATTTCGAGGTTTTGGCGTCAAACGTGCGGATACGCCGACCGAGAAGCCGGCTACCTGTAAACCCCATTGTGGCCCAGGCTGTGCAGGCCGACGTTCGGGAAGTAGGTCAGGCCGTGGTCTTCTGAACCGACCGGAATCCTCGCTATCAGCGCACCCGTGGTCGTGTCCATCACATAGACGGTCGCGTTGTAGCGACCCGACGCCCACAGCTGCGTCCCGGCAGGGTTCAGCTGCAGCATGTCCGGGCTGCCGCCGCCGGGGATGTGCCACTTCGCGATCACAGTGCGCGTCGCGAAGTCGATCACAGAAAACGAACCCTCGAGCCGGTTGGAGACATACAGCGACTTCGTATCGCGCGATACCTGCAGCCCATGTGCCCCGCGGCCGGTGGGGATGAACTGGATCTCCTTCATCGCGATCGGATCGACGACCGACACGCCCATGCGGCCCTGGTTGGTGACGTAGAAGACCGTGCCGTCGGGCGACAGCTTGATATCGATGGGCAGGCCGCCGACGCGGACGTAGCCGGCGAGGCTCATGTTGATCGTGTCGACCTTGGCGATTACACCGGAGTACTCGGTCGAGATCATCAAGTAGCTGCCGTCGGCGCTGAAGTCGAGGTGGTCGGCGCCCGGCCATGGGATGGGCACCGCCTTGAGCAGCTTCCAGCCGTTGTGCGGGTCGCGGAATTCGATGCGCTGCAATCGCTCGACCACGTCGATCGCCTTCGTGCCATCGGGCGTGAAGTAGAGGTTGTACGGAAACGGGATGCTGATCTTGCCGGTGGGGCGTCCGGTGTGGACGTCGATGACGGTCAGGCTGCTCGACCCCTCGTTGTCGACGTACAGCGCGCTCATGTCCCACGCGGGCGCGATGTGGTGCGGGATGTTGCCGACCGCGTAGTGGTCGATGACCTTGAACGTGAGCGGGTCGATGACGTCGACCGTGCCCGCCGTGCTGTTGGGCACGTATACGCGCGGCGGAAGCAGGCACAGGGGACAGGGGACGACACCCGACATGGTGTTCGCGTACACATTGACCGCTGTTGCGGGAAGCGGTCCCTGCTGCGCGTCGGGCACCGGGAGCAGACGGGCAGGCTCGGTGTCGATAGGGGCCGTCGCCGGCTGCGCCACGCTGGGCGTGGTCCACACGACCGCAAACACGACTGCGGCCGGGCTCACGATCACGAGGGTGAACAGGATCGCCGAGGCGATGCGTACCGGCCTGGATCTCACCAGGCCGGCGAACGCGTTACTCGTCGGGAAGATCTTCAAGTTTGGGGGCGAGCTCACACACCCACCGCCCATCGTCCAGGCGGCGAATGAAGCGACCGTAGCCCTGATTGCGTGCGACGTTCAAGAACTGCTCCTGGGTTATCAACGTCCGCAGCCGGGCCAAGTCCGCATAAGTGGTGTCGCGCATGATCCCGCCTACGACTCCCGCCAGCTCGCGCCACTGCCCTTCCGAAAGGGGTTCGCCGTAGCCGGCGATCGTCACCGGGAGGGCGGCCGTCGCGCCCGTGATGGTGTCAGGAAGGAGCTTCTCCGACTTGGCGCGGGCAATGATCTCGCGGCCCGTGCTGATGATGTCGGCGATCCGGTCCCTGCGCACCCCGATGATGTCGCGTCCGCTGCCGACAGTGGTTCCTTCGAGGTATCTCGGTCCTGCTTCCATGCCGCAACCGAATATTGTAATTAGTCGCTACTTAGTGGACTTTTCCCTGCCGCCCCAGCACGCCAGCTTCCGCGATTCCGTGCGAGAGCTCGCGCAGGGCGTGGCGCTGGTTTTCGCGGCCGAGGTGGATCGCGATCACCGGTTCCCCGATGAGTCGGTTCGCGCGGCTGCCGAATCCGGATTGCTGGGCGTTCTGATCCCGCGCGAGTACGGTGGGGCGGGGCTCGACGCGCTCGCTTTCACGGTCTGCATCGACGAGCTCGCCCGCGCCTGCGCCTCGACCTCGGTCATCGTCGACGTTCATACAAGTGTCGGCAGCGAGCCGATCCTCCTTTTCGGCACCGATGAGCAGAAAAAGCGGTGGCTGCCCCGCCTGGCTTCGGGTGAGCTGCTCGGGGCGTTTGCGCTGACCGAGCCGGCGGCCGGCTCCGACGCCGCGTCGCTACAGACGAGCGCCCGTCGCAAGGGCGACGGCTACGTCCTCAACGGCACCAAGGTATTCATCACCAACATCGGGCGCGCGGGCCTCTACATCGTCTTTGCCCGCACCGGTCCGGGGGAGAGGGCAGCCGGCGTGAGCGCTTTCATAGTCCCTGCGGAATCGCCGGGCGTGAAGGTCGGCCAGGTATTCAAGAAGATGGGCTTGAACGGTTCGCCAACCGGCGAGCTCGTCCTCGAGGACGTGGTGGTGCCCAGGGCGAATCGGCTCGGCGGTGAAGGGGAAGGCTTCACCGTGGCGATGCGCGCCCTCGATTCGGGCCGGATCGGAATCTCAGGTCAGGCGCTGGGGATCGGGTTTGCGGCGGTGGATGAGGCCACGGCCCTGCTGAAGAGTCGAACCCGCGGGCAAGGGGAAGAGTTCTGGCTGGCCGACATGGCCACGCGTCTCGAGTCTGCCCGCATGCTCGCTTACCACGCCGCGTGGCTCTGCAGCTCCGGGCGCCCGTTCACCCTCGCAGCCTCGATGGCGAAGCTGCACTGCACCGACACGACCATGCAGGTCGCCCTCGACGCGCTGCAGCTGGCCGGCGATGAGGGTGTCCTTGCGGGCAGCCCATTCGAGCGTCACGTGCGCGACGCCAAAGCGCTCCAAATTTACGAGGGCTCGAACCAGGTGCAAAGGGTCGTCATCGCACGAGAAGTGATGCAGGTATGAGAGACCCAATTGCAAACCTAGTGTGGCCGGGGGGGACCCTGGCCACCCGTGCCACGCCCCCGATAGGGGATTCGAATTGGGTCTAATCTCACGCTGATGGATTTCGAGCTGTCCGAAGAGCAGGTCGCGATCCGGGACACGATCCGCGAGGTCGTACAGGACCGCGTCGCCCCGCGCGCCGCCGAGATCGACGAGAAAGCCGAGTACCCGAAGGACATCGAGAGGCTCTTCGCCGACAACGGCATCTTGGGCATCCCGTTTCCCGAGGAGTACGGCGGCATCTCGGGTTCCAGCGTCACCATCTGCATGGGTATCGAGGAGATCGCCAAGGCCTGCGCGACCTCGTCGCTGATCCTCGCCGTGCAGGCCCTCGGTTCGTACCCGATCCTGGTGGCCGGCTCGGAGGAGCAGAAGAAGCGGCTGTGCCCGCCCCTCGCGTCGGGCGAGAAGGTCGCCGCCTACGCACTGTCGGAAACTGGCAGCGGCTCCGACGCCGCGGCGATGAAGACGCGCGCCAAGCGATACGGAAACGAATACGTCCTCAACGGGACCAAGCAGTTCATCACGGGCGGCAGTGTCGCGGGGACTCTGGTCGTCTTCGCGCAG
>Ga0066692_10000952_pt1 | contig 10803 bp, 8 predicted proteins | sample GraSoiAngelo_141_FD_66456 | JGI IMG/M metagenome (GOLD analysis project Ga0066692, IMG submission 66456) | Grasslands soil microbial communities from the Angelo Coastal Reserve, California, USA - 14_0929_12_40cm | ecosystem: Environmental > Terrestrial > Soil > Grasslands | place: USA... | reverse complement strand
GTGTCGAGCGTGTTGCTCAGGCTACAGGTATCAAGCTATCGTAGGAGATTCTCTTATGCCTGCCGAAGTGCGCATTGCTGGACCTCTGCGAATTGCCTTGATCGGCATGTCCGGTACCGGGAAGACCTTCTGGAAAAAGAAGTTAGCGGAGAGTGGCGTTCCGGCCATCTCCTGCGATGACCACATTGAGCAAAAGCTTGCGCCGAGGCTTGCCGTCGGGGCCTACGTGGGAATTAGCGGCGTGGCCGCGTGGATGGGGTGGCCGGACAGCCCCACCTATGCGGAAAGGGAAGCGGAATATTTAGCGGAAGAGGTTCACACGCTGGACGAAGCTTTGGTGCAACTCGAAAGGCAGCCAGAAAAAGCTTTGGTCCTGGATACCACTGGGAGCGTGATCTATACGGGAAATCATTTGCTGATGAGATTGCGGCGGCAGATGACCATTGTGTACCTGGCGGCGTCGGCGGAAGAACTGCAAGTGCTCGTCGAAAGATATTTGCATGATCCGAAGCCGGTCTTGTGGCGCGGCGCATTCCAGCCGAAGCCCGGAGAAGCGCCGCGCGAAACGGTGACGCGGTGTTATCCGGCGCTGATCGAAGCGCGACGCCGAAGCTACGAAGCGCTGGCGCATTGCACGCTGCCGGTGTCGGCGCTGCGGGACACGGCGCTGGATGCTGAAGCATTCCTGACCATGGTTCGGACCAAGATCGCGAGCAGCCGCTTGGGCTAGTCTAAATGAGACTAGTCTAAATAAGACTAGTGCAGGGACGAAAATTCTTGAGATATGGAAGCACATCGCGAAAGGCTCCGCTCACCTCGTTGCGAGGCGCGGTGCTGCGCGGGCTCGCGCCGGACGGCGGGCTGTACATGCCGATGGAAATTGCGCGCCATTCGCCTGCGGAACTCGAAGAGTTCCGGCGGTTGCCGTTCACGGAGGTGTGCTTCCGCGTGGTGAAACCATTCGCCACGCCGGACGTGCCGGGAGAAGTGATGTGGCAAATCGTGAGCGAGGCCATCAATTTTCCCGTGAAGCTGGTGTCCCTTTCGCCCGGGCTGCACATTCTGGAGCTGTTTCACGGGCCGACCCTGGCGTTCAAGGATTTTGGCGCGCGTTTTATGGCGCGGCTGATGGGCTATTTCGTTCGGAGCGAGACTCGGCCGCTGACCGTGCTGGTAGCAACATCGGGTGACACCGGCAGCGCCGTGGCGCACGGCTTCTTGGGCGTGCCGGGAATCCGTGTGGTGATCCTTTATCCTTCCAAGCGCATCAGCGAAGCGCAGGAAAAGCAGTTCACCACGCTCGGCGAAAACATCACCGCGCTTGAAGTAGCCGGCTCGTTTGACGATTGCCAGAGGCTGGTGAAGCAGGCTTTTTCCGACGCGGAGCTGAACAAGCGCACGTTTCTGACTTCGGCGAATTCCATTAATGTTGCGCGGCTTCTCCCGCAGATGTTCTACCACGTGGCGGCATACCGGCAGTTGCCGGTGGCTTCGGTGCCGCTGATCGTGTCCGTGCCCAGCGGAAATTTCGGCAACTTGACGGCCGGCATTTTTGCCAAACGCATCGGCTTGCCGGTGACGAAATTTATTGCGTCCACAAATGTTAACGATGTCGTGCCCCGGTATTTGCGGACGGGTGAATTTCATCCACGGACCGCGACGGCCACGTATTCGAACGCCATGGACGTTGGCAACCCGAATAATTTTCCGCGATTGCTCGACTTGTGCCGTGGGCGGCTCGAATACGTGCAAAAGGAAATCTGGGGCCACAGCGCGTCCGACGATGAAACCATTGCCGCGATGAAAACACTGCACGATCGCTACGGCTACGTCGCCGATCCTCACACGGCGGTCGGCCTCCTTGGTTGGGAAGCCTACAAGCTCGAGCATCCTGATCCCGCGCAAGGACTGGTGCTCGCCACGGCGCATCCCGCAAAGTTTGCCGACGTGGTGATGAAAGCCATCGGTTCTGCCCCGCCGCTGCCGGACCGGCTCGCGGCTTATCTGAAGCGCGAAAAATTATCGCTGCCAATATCCAGTGCGTACGACGACTTCAAGGAATTTCTGCTCGTCCATTAACGATTTCTTTTCGTTTAACTCCTTATCCCCCACTGATAAAGTATGATCCATGGCAAAACGGCTTCTGATTCCTGTGGTTGGTGTCCTCGCCTTCTCGAGTGTTTGCATCGCACAATACCAACCCGGGCAAGCGCTTTCCGACTACATTCACTCAAACGAGAAATTCGGGCGGAAGCTTCTCTTGGCAATGCATGAGACGGAGCAGCAGAAAAACATAGTTATATCCCCTCTACCGGTATCTCAAACATTCGGCGCGTTGAGCGAAGGGACTTTTGACAGCACTACCCTCCTTGAGCTTGGGAAAGTCTTCGAATGGAGGGACCAGCCGTTTAGGAATGTCGCTAGCCGGATGCTTTCTGCGCGAATCCCCAGTGAGAAGTTCCCTCCGCAAGAGGAGACCGAGACGCCCAAACCCAGCAAAGTATTGCCTATTGCCGTACCATCGAAGCCATTTGCCCCACTGTCTCAATCGACGATCTTGCTCTACCGAGGGAGAGGATTTCTTCGTGACAGATTTGTAGAATTGGCTAGCCGGGATTACGGCATCCAGTTTCAAGAGGCAAAGGCTGGAGAGCTTCCCGTGCCAAAGGATCCAGATGTACGCAAGCTTTACGAATTGAAGGGAGGGATTTTGGACTTTTCGATAATCACTTTTACGGATCTACGAACGCCTTGGCGGCATGAGCTGTTCAACGGTAGATCGCAAAAACTTCCATTCACGCTCCGTTCAGGCGCAAAAGTGGAGACAGACCAGATGGTGAGTGCGCTCCAACACTACAAGCATATTGCCGCAGATGGCTTTGAGGCAGTCGCACTCCCGGGTGGAGACGCATACCTGTTGGTCTTGCTCCCGGCTGTCGGCAAAGACATTATCGAACTTGAAGGCGAATTTGCCGTCGGCCAGATCGACTTGGATTCGGTAATGAAGAGCGAAGAGGGTGACGTGACCTTGCCTATCTCTCACATTCGGTTTTCGGCGGATTTGGAGCCGCCTCTAAGGAAGCTCGGACTAAACAGTCTTTTCACTGACTTTAGGTCGCTTGGGGCTATGGTTAGCACCAGCGAAGGAGCACACCTAACCGCCGCCGTGCAACGTGTAGATTTGGATGTAGACACGTGGGGAATCAAAGCCAGCGCAATAACATTCTTGGGTGGAGTTGCCGGCGGCGTAATGGGAGGAGTCATGCTTCCGCCTCCACAGCCTTTTCACATGATTGTAGATCGGCCATTCCTGTTCTTTATTCGTGATAATGTCACTGATGCATTGCTCTTTGCCGGCGTAGAAATGAATCCCACATTGAACTAACCTCAATCGTGACGGCAATGTTGGATTGAAGGATGGAATCCTATGACGGTCGGCGGAGGCGGTCGAGGAGAATAAAAACAAAAACAGCGACCAGCGCGTTGACCAGAGCGGCAACTAAGAGGTGCAAATTGAACCACGGTTCCGGCTGTCCCAGAAGAATGCGACGCGTGAGAAATACCAGCCCTTGATGGGCGATGAAAAAAACCGCCGTGAGTGCAAAACGCGCCGCGGGGTGCTCGGTATCCAGCCTCGCACCGATCGAGGAAGCGAGATAACCGATAATGGTTTTCGCGATCCCATAAAGCCCCAACGGAACGGTGGGCCCGCTGAGACTGTCCTGGAAGAGCCCGATGGCCATGCCCAGGAGAAGTCCCGTGGATGGATTGCGGCGGCTGAGACCGAAATAGATGGTCACGAGCAAAGGAAAGTCCAGAAGCGTAGCCCGTGCAAAACGGAGCGGAAACCAGGCCTGGATCACCAGCGCGAACAGTGTGGCAAAGAGAATCGCGCCGGTGCGAAACTTGTGCACCTCGATGTGCGATTCGCCGATGCGCAGATCAAAGGCGTCGTTCATCGGATTGCCCCCGGAGCAGGAGTGGCCGGCACGGCCGCCGAAGGCTGCGCTTCCGCCGGAGCGCTTTCGTTTTTCATTTGCAAAGGATGAAGCGTCAATAAAACGAGGACTTCCTCCAGGCGCTGAAGATTCGCGGCGGGTTTGATGCGGATCTGCTTGAAGGGATTGCCGGACTTGATTTCGGCGATTGTTCCCACGGGAAGATCGCGGGGGAAAATGCGGTCCATGCCGCTGGTGATCACGCGCTCGCCCATTCTCACGGTGTCGTCATTCGGGACGTATTTCATCGCTAGCAACGGTTCGCCCGTGCCGCCAACGGGGCTCTGGATGCGGGAATCGGCGAGCATGGCGCCGACGCCGCTGTCTTTGTCGGTCAACAGAAGCACCTGAGCAGTATTCGGGTAGGCTTCGACCACCTTTCCGACCACACCATCCGGCGTGATGACTCCCATATTTCTCCGGATGCCGTCCCGTTCGCCACGGTCCAATTCGATCGTCTGGCTCGCGGTCCCCGCGCTTCCGCCAATCACCCGCGCGGCAACCATAGGCACATCGGTGTGCGATTGCCGGAAATTGAGCAACAGGGCAAGCCGGTCGGCTTCCGCAGCCTTGCCTTGAAGCTGTGCGACCTGCAGTTTCAGTGCGTCGTTTTCGCGGCGAAGCTCTTCGTTGTCTTTCGTCGTGTTTCGCAACGCGAAGTAGTGGCGCCAGATATCGCGGAACCAGCCGAAGCCGTAAGAGCCTGCACGCTCAAACGGCGAAACAGCTCCGACGGTCCACGAGCGGATCAGGCGTCCTTGCGAGTCGCGCTTGATCTGTACGGCAAGAAGCAGCACCTGCAGCAGGATCACGCCGGCGAGCAGGACCAGCGATCTATGACGAGAAGGAATGGCGACCATAAAAAGTTGACGGTTATCAGCTCAAAGTTGATAGTTCAAAGGCAAAAACCGTGGCTTGCCCGGGAAGCAGTTGCTGGGCAGAAAAACGCTCCCGCCGCAGCACTCCAAAATCTTTCCGTGTCCGCTGACGACTGAAACCAGCTCCGGAAACTCGTCAGTCGATGCAAACCATTCGCAACAACTTGAAATCGCTCAGCATTTTTCCGGTGCCCAGCACAACCGACGCCAGTGGATCATCGGCGATCGAAACGGGCAAGCCGGTCTCTTCGCGGATGCGCTTGTCGAGATTCTTCAGCAGGGCGCCTCCGCCGGTAAGGACAATTCCGCGGTCGCTGATATCCGCGGAAAGCTCCGGCGGCGTGCGCTCGAGCGCCACGCGGACGGCGTTCACGATCGTGGCCACGCATTCGCTTAAGGCTTCGCGGATTTCGCTGTCATCAATGGTCACCGTGCGCGGCACACCTTCGATGAGATTGCGGCCCTTCACTTCCATCGTCAGCGGTTTCTCCAACGGATACGCCGAGCCAATCTCCATTTTGATCTGCTCCGCAGTGCGCTCGCCAACCAGCAGGTTGTACTTGCGCTTGAGATACTGCATGACGGCTTCGTCCATCTCATTGCCGGCTACGCGCACGGATCGCGAATACACAATGCCGCTCATGGAAATCACCGCAATGTCCGTCGTGCCGCCGCCGATATCCACGACCATATTGCCCGAGGGTTCTTCAATGGGAAGCCCTGCACCGATGGCCGCAGCCATGGCCTGCTCAACAAGAAAAACTTCGCTGGCGCGAGCGCGGTACGCGGAGTCCTGCACCGCGCGCTTTTCCACGGGAGTGATTTCGCTCGGAACCCCGATGACGATTCTCGGATGCACCAGCACGCGCCGGTTGTGCGCCTTCTGAATGAAATACGTGAGCATTTTTTCAGTGACTTTGAAGTCCGCGATGACGCCGTCTTTCATCGGTTTGATAGCCACGACGTTGCCCGGCGTGCGTCCCAGCATCTCTTTGGCTTCGCGGCCGACGGCCACCACTTCGCCGGTGGCCTTGTTGATGGCTACGATCGAAGGCTCGTTGACGACGATGCCTTTGCCGTGCGAAAACACGAGAGTGTTCGCGGTACCCAGATCGATGGCAAGGTCGGAAGAAAAAAGACTGAACACCGACCTCATGTTGTAACCGTTCTTGTTCATCCCCACTTCTCCCCGCGGAGAAAGACTTTCCGCTGCCCGGCGGGCGGTAGCAGGCAGCGCCGCGCAATCTCCCCGACTTGCTATTGTCTCCGGACACCACGACCAGCGCAAAGCGCTATGGTCTTTCGTTCGGAACTCTTACTTCGGAACCACGATGGACACCTGGCGCTGGGCCGTCCCGCCGCGGCGATTCTGTCCGATCACCACAATGGTATGCTGGCCCGGCTCGAGCGCCTCCGTGAAATGCCGAAATGTGCCGTCAGGCGCAATGTTGGGAACGGGCTGGCCGTTCACGATCAGAGCTGCGCCAGGTTCCGTGCGGCCCAAAATTTCTGCCACTCGTCCATGAAGCTGCGTGCCGGTGATCTCCAGGACCATTTCTTGCGACTTGCCCTGGGCCACCAGAGAAAACTTGAAGATTTCGCTCACTTCGCTGGACTGTTTCTTTGCATCCGTGGCCGTCACGTTCCAGAAGTAGTCGCCGGCATCCAGTCCGGAAAGATCCACACTCGTTCCGGTAACTTTCTTATCCAGGACAGTTTTCGTGAACATCGCTGTGGTGCTGACCCTCAGTGTGTAGGATACCGCGTCTGGCACGGACTTCCACTCGAAGTGCACCGTTGCGTTCTTTGGATTTTCTGCGATGATGGGCGCAAGGTTCAACGGTTCCGTAAGATCCGGGGGCGCCAGCACATTCGATTTCTGAATCGGGCCGCCGCTAGGGATTGTCAGTTTCTCATGTGGCGAGAGGTCGATCTTCTCTTGGCCGCGCTGCACTTGCGCGCTGCCGCTGGAAACCACGACCTCGCTTTCCTTTTTCTCCGGATCAAACTTCACCGCCGCGCGGCTGTTGGAATGCAATTGAGTCGTTGCGTCCTCCGAACGCACCGCGGCTTTGGAATCCGGAGAGCCCAAGGTCGACGTCGCCAGATCCACTGCACCTGTATTGATGCGCACGGCGACGCTGGTCGGCCGGTTGTTTTCGGTGTAGTTCTCTTCCACGGTAACGAGTGTGTAGGGCTTGACCAGGTAGATCGTACCATCCGCGAAAGTGATGCGCGCATCGCTGTCTGAGCCGGTCTGGACAAGATCCCCTTTGTCCAGCGACATGCTCAGGGTCGCTTCCACCCACTGCACGGAGTTTACTTTTTTCACTTGAACGCGGCCCTCGAGATTGACGAATTTTGCGCGCTTTTGATCCGCCCCGACTGGATCAACCTCGGGATTGCTCACGGCCGTATCAATTCTCTTGATGATGGTCGAGTAGAGGTCCGGTTTGGCCAGATAGATCCCCCCGCAAATAATGGCCACTGCCAGCATAATGTAGAGAATAACCGTCTTATAGGTGACTGCTGTCCAGTAGACTTCGACGCGCGGGACCCTTTGCTGGGAATGGCTATGCCTCGGGTCGATGGGGGTCTGTGTCGTCACGGGTGGAATCGCTCGTAAGGCTCCAATTTTTCAATCTAACACAGCGGCTCGCCGGGGAGCCGAACTTGCGGAACTCCGCGTAGTCAAATTGCAAATAGTAGACGGGAAAGAATGGGGCTGTACCTTTGCCGCAGCAGTCCTGTACCCGCGGGCAAGTCCCCGGCCGGCTATGCCTCAGTTCTTTGTTCGGATGAAAAAGTGTTGTTTGTCCAGCGATGTGGGTACGGCAACATCAAAAAAGCCCACCATCATCTCGTCATACGTTTGTTCTCCCCAGCGCACCGCTGCGCGAGGGTCGGGATTGTGGGGATTCTTCTCCGAATTGTCGTACCAGGCCACGGCTTGCAATTCCGTTCCGCCCTTCAGGAATCGCGGTTCCGCCAGCCGATAGCTCATCTGCCAGTGAAAATGATAGTGGACTCGAAGTAGCGGCTCGATTTCGTAAACCGGCTTTCCGGCTACATCCCCGTTCCTGTGGACGATGTTGTATTCGAATTGGATTCCCCGCAAGTGCATGTGCGGTAAGAAACTGAGTAAGGTAGCATCATTGGGCAGCGTGCCCCGCGCTTCGACGCGATAATTTTGATCGCCCGGGGGAATCAAGAAGTGATCATTCGTGAGCTGCAACGTCAGCACGCGCTGCTCGGGCACCTGCTTCGAGAAAATCAATCCGATGCTGGTTTGATCAGAGCCCGCGTGGCCGTTGGTCGTGTAGTGCATCTGAAAAACGAGGTCTGAGCCGGCGGGAATGAACTTGGCCATTTTCGCAGACCATTCGTCCGGCGAACTCCCCGGCGCGTAGACCAGCAAGACATCGCTGTCCGTCCAGTGTGCGCCGCGGCGGTCTTCCGGATCGCTCAGTGCGGAGGCCGTGAACGGAACCCCCACGGGTGCGTGCCACAGCCAATGAGAATCTGGCGGGCGGATGTACACCACGCCATGATGCACATTCGAACGCAGCCCGGGTAAAACTTCCGCCATCTGCACCCAGCGATCCTCGGCAAAGTGCGTGGGCACAATCTCATAGGTGTACTCGATGTCTCCGCTCGCGGGCAGCAAAACAGGTTGTGGCATCTTTAAAATCAAGTCCGGTTTCGGGATGCTCCAGCCTTCCAACCAAAGCCGCCGTGGCGGGGCGTCTTTCTCCTCCCCTGCAGGTGATCCCGCTTGCGTCCAGGCCACGAGCGTGACGATCTCCGCTGCGCTGAGCGAAGGATCGTTCGAAAAATGTCCAACGCTCGGATCGGCGAACCACGGTGGCATCGTTTTTTCCTCTGCCGCCTTGCTGATTGCCCTGGCGAAAAGCTGGGTCTGCCGATAGCTCTCGAAAGGCATGGGCGCAATGCCCCCGTTGCGGTGGCAGACCTGGCAATGCTGCTGGAGAATCGGCAACACCTCCCGATAAAAGGTAGCTGGAGCAGCGGCATGCTGTCGCGCACGGGAATACCCGATTGGCCGACTTGGGCCAACTCCGAGAAGCACCCCAATGGTGATCGCTGTCATTGTGAGATAACGTGACGGGGTCTTGAGCATTGCTTGTCTTCGATGGCTTGCGTTGGCTGGCGCGTTTTCTCGCGCGCTAACCCCAATTGTATTTGAGCCCCATCCCGCTATCTCTTATAATCTTAAGTTTGTCTACGGAACTGGGGGATTCATCGGATGAACGGCGCAAAAGATAAGAGCAAACTGGGGTACCGCATCCTCTTGGGAGCCGTCGTCTTGGTGCTCGGCGGGAGCATGTTGCTCTACCTGGTTCCCCAGGCGCCTACTTCCGGCGAAGTGTCCACGGATACCGTCGCTAAGGTGGGAGATGAATCGGTTTCCGTGCAAGACATCCGCAAACAGCTAGACCAGATCGAGCGCAACAATCAGGTACCCAGGCCCCTGGAAGGCCTCTATGCGCAGCAGATTTTGCAACAGCTTGTCTTTCAGAAAGAGATTGAATACGAAGCCAAGCGCCTGGGAATCACTGTTTCCGATCAGGAACGCGCCGACCGCATCCGCCAGTATCTGCCCACGGCCTTCAATGGCGGCTCTTTTGTCGGCATAGACCAGTACACCGCCCAGGTGCAGCAGCGCTTCCAGCTAACTGTTCCCGTTTTTGAAGAGCTCATCCGCCAAAGCCTTCTCGAAGAAAAATTCCGGAAACTGGTGACCGACGGCATCAGCGTCGGGCCCGCGGAGCTCCAGGATGAATTTCGCTTCAAAAACGAGAAGGTGAAGCTCGACTACGCGGTCATCAAGCCGGAAGAACTGGAAGCCAAAATCACGCCTTCCGACGCCGAGATCAAGGCGGCCTACGAAAAGAACAAGTCAAAGTATCAAGTTCCGGAGCGCCGGTCGGTGCGTTACGCGCTTCTGGACGTCAACCAGCTTCGCCAGGGCCTCCAGATTTCCGATGACATGCTCAAAGAGCAGTATCAGGCCAACATCCAACAATATCAGGTGCCCAACCAAGTTCACGTTCAGCACATTCTCTTCAGGACGGTCGGAAAAACGGATGCCGAAGTCGAAGAGGTCAGCAAGAAGGCCGAGGATGTCCTGAAGCAGGCCAAGGAGGGCGCCAAGTTCGACGAATTGGCCAAAAAGTACTCCGAGGATCCCGGTTCCAAGGACAAAGGTGGCGATTTGAGCTGGATCCACCAGGGTCAGACGGTCCCTGAATTCGAAAAAACGGCCTTCAGCCTCGCCCCCGGCCAGATTTCGGATCTGGTGAAGACCCAGTATGGCTTCCACATCATCAAAGTCCTGGAAAAGCAGACCGCCCACACCAAACCCTTCGAAGAGGTCAAGGACTCCATCCGCGCACCTCTTCTCCTCACCCAAGCGGACAAGCAGGCCAGCGACACGGCGGATCAACTCTCCGCGGCCATCCGCCGCTCCAACAAAGTCTCCTTAGACGATCTCGCGAAGCAGTATCATTTGACTCTCGGCGAGACGCGCCCCGTCAGCGCCGCCGATCCCCTCCTCGAACTCGGCAATTCCCAGGACATCAAGGACGCCATCTTCCGCTTGCGCCCGGCAGAGCTGAGCCTCCCGATTCGAACTGATCGCGGTTACGTGATTCTTTCTTTGAAGGCCGTCCAGCCCGCTCACCAGGGCACGCTCGAAGAGGTACGGGACAGAGTCATCAGCGACCTCAAGCGCGAGCAGTCCATCACACTGGCGAAAAGCAAGGCCGATGACTTGGTGCGGCGCGTTAAGGGGGGGGAGAAATTCGACGCCGCAGCCAAAGCACTCGGCCTGGAGCCGAAGACGAGCGATTCTTTCGCCCGCGATGGTTCCATCCCAGGCGCGGCCAGCGGCAAGCAGCTCGGCG
>Ga0066692_10000945_pt1 | contig 10833 bp, 10 predicted proteins | sample GraSoiAngelo_141_FD_66456 | JGI IMG/M metagenome (GOLD analysis project Ga0066692, IMG submission 66456) | Grasslands soil microbial communities from the Angelo Coastal Reserve, California, USA - 14_0929_12_40cm | ecosystem: Environmental > Terrestrial > Soil > Grasslands | place: USA... | reverse complement strand
CGCGTGGTGGCGGTGGGCACCACCGCGCTGCGCACGCTGGAAGCCGCGCACGACGGCACGTCGCTGCGCGCCGGGCCCGGCTCGACCGATCTCTTCATCGCGCCCGGGTACCGGTTCCGCGCCGTGCAGGGGCTCTTCACCAACTTCCACTTGCCCCGGAGCACGCTCCTCATGCTCGTCTCCGCCTTCGCGGGGCTGCGCCGCGTGCGGGCGGCGTACGGCGAGGCCATCGCGCGTCGCTACCGTCTCTTCTCGTACGGCGACGCGATGCTGATCGTGTAAGAACCGCGAGGATGGTCTCCTTCACGGTCACGCACACCGACGGCGCCGCCCGTCGCGGCGTGCTCGAGCTGCCCCACGGCCGCGTCGATACGCCGCAGTTCATGCCGGTGGGGACGGTGGGCTCGGTGAAGGCGCTCGCGCCGGACGACCTCGATCGCATCGGCGCGCAGATCGTCCTGGGCAACACCTACCACCTGCTCCTCCGGCCCGGGCCCGAGCTCATCGCGGAGATGGGCGGCCTGCACCGGTTCATGAGCTGGCCCCGGCCCATCCTCACCGACTCGGGCGGCTTCCAGGTCTACTCGCTCGCCGAGCAGAGGAAGATCAGCGAGGAGGGAGCGCTGTTCCGCAGCCACCTCGACGGGAGCAAGCACCTGCTCACCCCCGAGCGCGCGGTGCAGGTGCAGCAAAAGCTCGGCCCCGACGTGCTGATGTGCTTCGACGAGTGCCCGCCGGCGTACGCCTCGCGCAAGGAGCACGAGGAGGCCGTGGCGCGCACCACGCGCTGGGCGGTGCGCTGCCAGGAGGAGTGGCGGAAGGAGCCTGGCGGCGCGCTGTTCGGCATCGTCCAGGGAGGCCTGGAGCGCGACCTGCGCGAGCGCCACGCGGCCGAGATCGCTGCTCTCGATTTCCCCGGCAACGCCCTGGGCGGCTTCTCGGTCGGCGAGGACCCGCGCCAGACGTGGGACGGCGTAGCGCACGCGGCGCCGCTCCTGCCTGCGCACAAGCCGCGGTACCTCATGGGCGTCGGCACGCCGGAGGACCTCCTCCGCTGCGTGCTCTCCGGCGTCGACCTGTTCGACTGCGTGCTGCCCACGCGCGTGGCGCGCAACGGCCTGCTCTTCACCCGGGGAGGCCGGCTGCAGATCAAGGCCGCGCGATACGCGAAGGACCCGCGCCCCGCCGACCCGGGTTGCCGCTGCTACACCTGCCGGACGTTCACACGCGCATACCTGCGCCACCTCTTCGCCGCCCAGGAGCTGCTCGCCTTCCGCTTGAACAGCCTGCACAACCTCACCTTCTACATTGACCTCATGTCCGGCCTGCGCGCGGCGATCGAGGCGGGTGGGGCACGCAACTACATGGAACGAATCCTGGAATCCTTTCGGGAAGGACCCGATTGAGTTGCGGCCAGAGGCAGGCCGGGCGACAGTTGCTGACCTGAGGGGTGGAAGGCGCCGTGAGCGAACCGAAAAGGCCGCACGACGAACGGGTTCGCGCCTTCCTCGCGCCGGAATTCGTCGCCGTGCTCTGGGGCGAGCTCGTGGCCGTCCACGCCACCGAGCTGTTCGGAATGATGTCCCAGGGCCGCAAGACCGGGCTCTTGTTCATCGAGCGCCGCGGCGTGGAGCGCCTGTTCGGCTTCGTCGGCGGCGAGCTGGTGTTCGGGACCTCGACGGCAGGGACGGAGGCGGACGACGCCCCGGCGGCGGTGCTCGGGCTGCTCCGGGAGCAGCCGGGCGGCGCCTTCACCTTCCTGCGCGCGCCCGCCGCGAAGATCCCGAGGGCGTTCCCGCCCCGGAACACTCAGCACGTCGTGCTGGATTCGTTGCGCAAGCTGGACGAAACCGGCCGCCTCGCGGGTTGAAGCAGGCGCCCTGAGTCTGTTAGAACGGCCCGCTTTCTCAAAGGAGTCCGCCGTGCTCTCGCTGCTTTTGGCCCAGGCCGAGGCGCCTGCCCAGTCCCCGCTCGCCGGGCCGCAGAACATGCTGTTCCTGGTCGCGATCTTTTTCGGGATCTTCTACTTCATGATCATCCGGCCGCAGCAGAAGCAGCAGAAGACCCACAAGTCGTACCTCGAGAGCCTGAAGAAGGGCGACGAGGTGATCACCAACGGGGGCCTGATCGGCAGGATCGCGGGCGTCCAGGGCGACGTCCTCACCCTGGAGATCGCGAACAACGTGCGGGTGCGGGTGCTCAAGGACCAGGTGAACCGGCCCTTCGTGGTGAAGGAACCCCCTGCCCCGGCCGCCGAGGACGCAGCGAAGAAGTAGCGGAAGGAGCCGGCTTTGCCGGCGACGGGCGGAGGCCGCAGGCCGTAGCATAGGAGAATCGGATGGATCGCTCCTGGTATTGGAAGGCCGGCCTGATCGTGGCCGTGACGGTCGCGGCGATCTACGCCCTGGTCCCATCGTGGACCTACTTCCGCCTGCCGACCGATCAACGCAACGAGTCCGGCGTGTTCGAGAAGGCGCGGCCGAAGTGGGCGCCGTCGCGGCACCTGAACCTGGGGCTCGACCTGCAGGGCGGAATCCACCTGGTGATGGGCGTCGAGGTGGACCGCGCGGTGCGCGAGAAGGCGGTGCGAAGGGCGGAGGAGCTGGCGGCCGACCTCGACCGCAAGAGCATCAAGGGCGTGGACGTGAAGGGCGACCCGGACAGCGGCATCGTGACGGTGAGCGGGCAGGGCGACGCGCTGGCGCAGGCCAGGCGGCAGATCTCCGACGACTACCCCGACATGTACATCCGCCGCACCGGCCCGACCTCGTTCGAGCTGGCGATGAAGGACGACGCGGTCAAGCAGCTCAAGGAGAGCGCGGTCGACCAGGCGGTGAAGGCCATCCGCAACCGCGTCGACAAGTGGGGCGTCTCCGAGCCGACCATCGCCAAGCGGGGCGACTCCGCCATCCTGGTCCAGCTGCCGGGCTACTCCAACCCGGAGAAGGCCAAGGAGCTCCTCGGCAAGACGGCGCAGCTGGAGTTCAAGATCGCCGACGACGAGGACCGCAGCGTCACCCAGCTCAAGGACCTGCCTCCCGGCATCACGCTCGACTGGGACCGCTACGAAGGCGCGGGCGGGGCGCTCGTCACCTCTCCCTACCTGCGCGCCAAGGACGGTCTCGAGCTGCGCAAGTTCGTGCAGGGCAAGGCGCCTCCCGGCAAGGAGTTCGGCATCCAGAAGGTCGAGGAGCGCATCGCGCGCGAGACCTATTACCGGACGTACATGCTCGACAGGAAGGCGGGCATGACGGGCGAGTACATCACCGACGCGCGGGTCGCCTTCGACAACTCGCCGGGCGAGGGGAACCGGCCCTACGTGCAGGTGAGCTTCAACCGCACCGGGGCGGACCTGTTCGAGAAGCTGACCACGGCCAACGTGAAGAAGCGCATGGCCATCGTGCTCGACGACTCGGTGGACTCCGCGCCCATCATCCAGGGGCCGATCCCGGGCGGCGTCTGCTCCATCCACCTGGGGGGCCTCAAGCCGATCAACGAGATCCTCCAGGAGGCGAAGGACCTCGCGCTGGTGCTCAAGTCCGGCGCGCTGCCCGCCCCGGTGCGCATCCTCGAGGAGCGGTCGGTCGGAGCTTCGCTCGGGCCGGAGCTGATCAGGCGCGGCTCGCTGGCGGCGATCCTGGGCCTCTTCGCGGTGTTGCTCTTCATGGCGGTCTACTACCGGTTCAGCGGGGTGGTGGCGGACGTGGCGCTCATCCTGAACGGCATCGTGGTCCTGGCGGTGATGGCGCTCCTCGACTCCACGCTCACGCTGCCCGGCATCGCGGGCTTCGTGCTCACGCTCGGCATGGCGGTGGACGCGAACGTGCTCATCAACGAGCGCATCCGCGAGGAGATGAAGCAGGGCCGCTCCATCGCTTCCGCGGTGCAGACCGGCTACGACAAGGTCTTCTGGACCATCTTCGACGGGCACGTGACGGCGCTCGTCGCCGGATTCGTCATCCGCGCCTACGGCAGCGGGCCGGTGCGCGGATTCGCCACCACCCTCATCATCGGCCTTCTCGCCTCGATGTTCACCTCCATCGTCGTGACCCGCGCCATCGTCGAGTGGTTCGTCGGCCACGGCAAGCTGCACAAGGCCTTCAGCGTTTAAGGAACCTCCATGCAGATGAAGTACTTCGAGCTGATCAAGCCCGGCACGAGCCACGATTTCGTCAAGTACCGCCGCGTGGCGGTGACGATCTCGCTGATCGTCAATGCGCTGATCCTGCTCGGCGCCGCCGTCTGGCCCAAGCTGAACTACGGCGTCGACTTCGCCGGCGGTACCGAGCTGCAGGTGAAGTTCGCGAAGCCCGTCTCGCCGGGCGACGTGCGCGAGGTGGTGGGCCACGCCGGCTTCGGCGAGCCCACCGTGCAGGAGTACGGGAACAAGGGCGAGAACCAGTTCCTCATCCGCGTCGAGCGCATCGCGCTGCTCACGCCGGAGGCCGCCGCGAAGGTGAAGCAGGACGTGCTCCAGGCGCTGCCCGAGGCGCAGCTCACCGGGTTCCACTTCGACCCGGAAGTGGGTGACAAGCTCGACTTCACCTTCAAGAAGCCGGTCGATCCGGCCGCGCTCCAGGCGGCGGTGCTGAAGGCGGGGGTGCAGGCCAAGGAAGTGCGCGCCCTCACCTCGCGCGAGGCGCAGGACCAGGAGTACACGGTCATCGCGCAGGGCCCGGGCGACAAGATCGGCCAGCTCCTGCGGGACAAGTTCGGCAAGGACTCGGTCGAGGTGGTGCGCACCGAGTACGTCGGCCCGCAGGTCGGCAAGCAGCTGCGGAACGACGGGATCCTCTCCGTCATCTACGCCATCGGCATGATCCTCATCTACGTCGGGCTCCGGTTCGACTTCCGCTTCTCGCCCGGCGTGGTCATCGCGCTCATCCACGACGCCATCGTGACCCTGGGCTACTTCGTGGTGACCCGGCACGAGTTCAACCTGACCGCGGTCACCGTGATCCTCACCGTCGTGGGCTACTCGGTGAACGACACGATCGTCATCTACGACCGCATCCGGGAGAACGCGAAGAGGTACAAGGGCAAGCCGCTGCGCGACCTGATCAACCAGTCCATCAACGAGATGCTCGGGCGCACCATCCTCACCTCGGGCGCGACTGCGCTCTCGCTCGTCGGCCTCATCGTCTATGGAGTGGGGACCATCCAGGACTTCGCCCTCGCCATGCTGGTCGGCATCATCTCCGGCACGTATTCGACCTGGTACATCGCCAGCCCCATGACGATCTGGCTCGAAGAGCACATGGCCCAGCGCAAGGCGATCGAGGCGGCGAAGCCGCAGGTGAAGCCCGCCGCCAAGCCGCCCCAACAAGCGGCCGCCAGGTAGAGCTCCTACCCGCGGAGCCGATCCAGCTCGACGACCACGACGTCGCGATGGATGGGGTCCACGCGGTAGACCACCCGCCACTTCTTGACGTCGATCTGCAGCACCGAGTCCTTGGTGGAGATCCAGAACGGGCTCGACGGAGGCACCGTGTCCAGCGCCTCGCCGATCTGGTCCATCGTCCGGCGAATCTCGTCGCGCGCCGGCTCCGGAACGGAATCCAGCTTGACCCGGTAGTGGACGGAGTAGCTCACGCGCCGACCGAGTCTCCGAGAGAGTACGTACCCTCCCGAAGGCACACGGTGGGCACCTGTGCGGTGTGACGCAACCGGCGCGGGCGGCTACTCCTCTGCGCGGACTTCGATAACGCGAAGCGTCTCGTCCTCGAGCGTGTAGAAGAACGACCAGCCGCGGACCACCAGGCACAGGCGGCTCACGCGGACAGAGGCCCAGAACGCGCTGTCCGCCGGGATGCCCTGCAGCCCTTCGGCGATCTCTTCGAAACGCTCACGCGCTTCGTCGCGCACCGCCCTCGGCGCCGCCCGCAGTGCTGGCTCAACCATGATGACGCGGTGGCCCAAGGCATTACCTCCGATGCGACGCCTCAAGGTTCAGCAGTGGCCGCCCGCGCCCGCAAGGATTGACAGGCGCTCCAGCCGTCCGTCGGTGCTTCGTCGAGATGACCGGCGGCACGGGTCCTCGCCGCCCGACTCCTCCCCGGACGTGGCGGCGCTCGCAAACACCGAGCACGGCCGGCCAGGACGGCCCCGACCGGCGTGAAGCGGCCCCCGGCGATGCTCAAGCGGACGGCGTCCGGAGCTGCTCGACGTACCGGTCGATGCGGTCCCGGAACTGGTCGTCGGCGTCGAGGAATTGCACGCCGATCCCGGGGACGATTCCCTGCTGCTCCGCCTCGTCCTCCGTCACGCGGTGCATGACGAGTCCGCTCGTCGTCGCCGGTGAGCCTCCGTCCGGCAGCTCGAGCTGCACGGTGATCACCTCGTCCAGCGGGGGAGGCGTGCGGGTCTGGATGAACATGCCGCCGCGGCTGATGTTCTGCGCGTGCTCGCGGACGACCTCGCGCGCGGTGCGGAACCGGACCGTGAACTGCGTGTGGAAGCGCTGGAACCCGCGCGCATCTCGCAGCTCGCGCGCCTTGCGCGCCTTCTCCACCACCAGCGCGGCGATGCGCTCGCGGGCCGCGACGTCGATGGCCGTGAACTGCACCCAGAAGCCCGCCGGCACGGGGCGGTCGTGCGTCGAAGCCGCGACCACCCCCACCGCTACTTCGGGCTTCGAATTGCCGGGGAGATAAAGCGCCATCGAGACGCGGGCGCCCACGCTCGGAGGGACCAGGGAACGCACCGCGATGCCTTCGCCGGACAAGCCACGCGAGGTCGTCTGGATGGCGGCGCCCTCCGAGACGTACCGCACCGGGAAGACCATCGGCGCTGCTTCCACCGTTCCCCCTCCTTTGCTTGCCCCTCTCGATTCATACGGGAAGCCGGGGCCCCCTGCCGCATTCTGGCACGGACGGGAGATCTGGCGGGCTCCGTGCATGTGTGCTCCAAGCCTGCACCGGCCGGCGCCCGGCGGGCTGGAGGTCCGGCCCGGGGGCAACGCGGCGTCGCGCCGGTGCTGGCGATCTGCGAGTCGTTTCGCGCTCGAAGGCGACCGCTCGAAATCGAGCCCGCGGGGGCCAAGAACCTGGCCACCCGAGCGCACCGGAGCGCACGCAGATCGCGCAGCCGCCGGTCCGATGTCCGAGACTGTTGTGCGGCGTGGGGGCACGGGCGGCGCCGGCCGGGCGCGCGGCACCCACAGCGATGTCGGACCCGCGTGCTAGACCGCCCACATGCGCTGGTCACCGGGAGAGGCGGCGACGGCCGCCGGAGCCGAGCAGGGCAGTCGTCTGGCGGCCGAGCTGGGGCTCTTGCCGGCCATGGGGCGAGCGCTGTGGGCGCGGGGGGTGCGCGACGCAGCGGCGGCGCACCGATTCCTCGAGCCCCGCCTCGAGGAGCTCCCCGACCCGTTCGGGCTCAAGGGCATCGACGCGGCCGTCGCGCGCGTCCAGCGCGCTCTCGAGACGCGCGAGGCCGTGTGCGTATATGGCGATTACGACGTGGACGGCGTCACCAGCACGGCGCTGCTCGTGTCCGTGTTGCGCAAGCTCGCCGCCTGCGCTCCGGGCGGCGGCGCTCCGGCGCGCATCGACTACTACGTGCCGAACCGGCTGATCGAAGGATACGGGCTGAACCTCGCGGCCATGAAGCGGCTGGCGACGCGAGGGACGCGGCTCGTGGTGAGCGCCGACTGCGGCGTGACCGCCGTGGCGGAGATCGACGGCGCGGCGCAGCTCGGCCTGGACGTCGTGGTCATCGACCACCACACGTCGGCGCAGACGGCGGAGGCGCTCCCGCGCGCGGTCGCCATCTTGAACCCGCACCAGCCCGGTTGCGCCTTCCCTGGGCGCGAGCTGGCCGCGGTGGGCGTGGCGTTCCACCTGCTGCTCGCGCTGCGCAGGCGGTTGCGCGAGGCGGGGTGGTTCGCGGGCCGGCAGGAGCCGAACCTGCGCGAGCAGCTCGACCTGGTCGCGCTCGGCACCATCGCCGACGTGGTGCCGCTCACCGGACCCAACCGCGTGCTGGTCCATTTCGGCCTGCGCGAGCTTGCGCGGAGCGCTCGCCCTGGCGTCCTCGCGCTCAAGTCCGTCGCGCAGATGGCGGGCGAAGTTTCCTGTAGTGACGTGGGCTTCAAGCTCGGGCCGCGCCTGAACGCCGCCGGACGCCTGGCCGACGCGTCCGTCGGCGTCCGGCTGCTCTTGTCGGAGGACCTGGCGGAAGCGCGCGGTCTCGCCGAGCAGCTCGACCGTGCCAACGCCGAGCGCCAGGAGCTGCAAGCGCGCATCGCGGACGAGGCGGTCCACAAGGCAGCGGAGCTGGGCGACCGCCGAGCGCTGGTCGTGTCCTCGGCGGGCTGGCACGTCGGCGTGGTGGGCATCGTCGCGAGCCGGCTGGTCGAACGGTTCCACAGGCCCGCGCTGGTGTTGTGCGAGGACGAAGGCGGAACATCCAAGGGATCGGGGCGCAGCATCGAAGGTTTCCATCTCTACGACGCGCTGGCCAGCTGCGCCGCGCACCTCACCCGGTTCGGCGGCCACCGCCACGCCGCGGGCGTCACGCTGCGCACCTCGGCGGTGGCGCAGCTCGCGGAAGCGCTGGAACGCGTTGCGCGGGAGCGGCTCGCTCCCGACCAGCTCGAGCCGCGGCTGCGGATCGACTCGACGGTGCGGGCGGACGAGATCGACCTCTGTCTCGCCGCGCAGCTCCGCCGGCTGGCCCCCTTCGGAGCGGGAAACCCCGAGCCCGTCTTCGCCTGCGAAGAGATGGAGGCGTTGGAGGTGCGCACGCTCCCCGACCGGCGCGCCGGCGGACCGGGGCATCTCAAGCTGCGGCTCGCGGCGCCGGCGGCGCCCGGATGGTCGCCGCGCGTGTCCGACGCCCCCGCTGGAGCGCCGCTCGACGCCATCGCGTTCGGCATGGGCGGGTCGCCCATCGCGCGCGGCGCGCGCGTGCGGGCCGCATTCCAGATCGGCCTCGATCGCTACTTCGGCGCCGACCGGGTGCAGCTCAAGCTGAAGGACCTCACGACCTGAGGCGAACTCGCCGACCGGGTCAGCGATCCGCAGCTACTGCTGATCGAAGGGACTACAAGATTGCCGCGGAGACGCGGAGGGCGCGGCGGTGGTTCTTTGAAAGCAATCTCCGCGTGCTCCGCGCCTCCGCGGTGATCTTTTCGTCAGGATCGCGGGCGAAGCGAACGAAGCGGCGCGGCCCGCAGCCGGGCGGACCGCGCCGCTTGCACGGTCCCGCGCCGCCGCGCTTCACGCGAGGCCCCACCTGACCTTGCCTTGCGTGAACAGCGCGCCGGCCCGGGCGGCCTCCTGCATCCGGATCCGTTCGGCCGCGCGCTCGAATTCGTGCTTGCACTTGTCCGAACAGAAGAAGTAGCGCCGCTTCTTGTACTCGCTGCTCGGCACGCCTTCGCCGCTCTCGACACGCACGCCGCAGATCGGGTCGTACGCCTTCCCCGGCACCTTGTTCCCCTCGCCCGAATTCACCGACGCCCCCCGTCCTCGCCCGTGTTCGATTCTGCAACCGCGGCGCCGCGCCGCCCGGGCTTCCGGGCGCGGTGCGCCATCGGCTTCCTCCCGTGGGTACGCGCCTTCCCACCCCCGGTCGCCGTCCGTTCCTGGCTGGACGGCGCCCGGACGACACGGGGGGCCTGCCCGGCGCGTCCCGGCGTTGCGCGCGTATCGAAGATTTGCGCCGGGCGCGTACGCGCCGCCACCTGGGGGGCATTCTCTTCCTGGGCGCGCAAGTGGGCTTGCGCGCGCAGCAGCAGACCGGCGCCGAGGAGCAGCGCACAGGTCGTCTGCGCAGAGAGAAAGAGCCGTCCCATGCACGCGCGAGGTGCAACGGGGACGCCAAAGCGCCCACCGCGGCCGCTCGCCCGCCCGCCCGGACGCCTCGCAAGGGGCGGCGAATCGTGCTACCGAACGCCCCGCACCGCACCCCGGAGGAGACTGGAACGTGGCCGAATTCATCCGCGACGTGAAGCGGACCCATTCCTGCGGCGAGCTGACCGCCCGGGAGACCGGCCGCGAGGTGGTCCTGTTCGGCTGGGTGCACAACCGTCGCGACCACGGGGGAGCGGTGTTCATCGACCTGCGCGACCGCGCCGGCCTGACGCAGGTCGTCTTCGAGGAAGACGCCGGCAAGGAGCTGCAGGAGCTGGCCCACGAGCTGCGCCTCGAGTACTGCATCGGCGTGCGCGGCAAGGTGGTCTCGCGCGGCGCGAACGTGAACCCGAAATTGTCCACCGGCGAGGTCGAGGTCCACGTCTCGCAGGCCACCATCTTCAACCGCAGCGAGACCCCGCCGTTCCTCATCGAGGACCGGATCGACACCGCCGAGGAGAAGCGGCTCCACTACCGCTACCTGGACCTGCGCCGGCCGCCGCTGCAGCGCACGCTGATGGCGCGCAGCCGGATGAACGCCGTCACGCGGGCGGTGCTGGACCGGCTGGGCTTCCTCGAGCTGGAGACGCCTTTCCTGGTCAAGTACACGCCGGGCGGCGCGCGCAACTTCCTCGTTCCCAGCCGGCTCTCGCCCGGCAAGTTCTACGCGCTCGCCGAGAGCCCGCAGCTCTTCAAGCAGCTCTTCATGGTGGCGGCGTTCGATCGCTACTTCCAGATCGTCAAGTGCTTCCGCGACGAGGACCTGCGCCTCGACCGCCAGCCGGAGTTCACCCAGATCGACGTGGAGATGTCCTTCGTCACGCAGGACGACGTCTTCGCCGTCGTCGAGGAGCTGGTCACCTCGCTCTGGCGCGAGGTCCTCGGCGTCCGGATCGAGAAGCCCTTCCCGCGCATGCCGTACGAGCAGTCGATGCGCGAGTACGGCAACGACAAGCCCGACCTGCGCTTCGGCCTG
>Ga0066692_10000932_pt1 | contig 10896 bp, 4 predicted proteins | sample GraSoiAngelo_141_FD_66456 | JGI IMG/M metagenome (GOLD analysis project Ga0066692, IMG submission 66456) | Grasslands soil microbial communities from the Angelo Coastal Reserve, California, USA - 14_0929_12_40cm | ecosystem: Environmental > Terrestrial > Soil > Grasslands | place: USA... | reverse complement strand
CCAACCTGATCGTCGGCCCATGGCGGGCCGCTAGAGCTAGTGCCGTTCCAACTTTTTTGGGCCAAATGAATTAGGAGCATCGATGAAATACTCCTATGTTCTGCTGAGCGAGAAAGATGGAGAGTTCTACATCGGTAGCACAGGTGATTTGCGAGTCCGCGTGGACCAACAACAAAGGATGTGTGCGCTCCACTGCTTATCGGTGGCCGATGAAATTGATCTACTATGAGGGGTGCCTGAGCCCGGACGACGCGCGCCGTCGTGAACGTTACTTGAAGACCGGGCGAGGGGGACGCTACCTTAAGCAGCGTCTCGCTTCCTGGCTTACTGAAATTCGCAGCCATAGTTGGAACGGCACTAGGAGGGTTTCCTGAATGCGCTACCTCGTTACGGGCGGCGCCGGTTTCATCGGCTCAAACACGGTGGACGAGCTCGTCCGCCGGGGCCATAGTGTCGTGGTTCTTGACGACTTCTCTGCGGGCAAGGAGGACAATCTTGCCGAGAGCCGCAACAAGATTACTCTCATCAAAGCCAGCATCACGGACATCGAGGCGGTGCGCAAGGCCATGCACGAAGCGGAATACGTGCTGCACTTGGCTGCTCGCACTTCCGTTCCTCGTTCTGTGAAAGATCCCATCGATACCAACCGCATCAATATCGAAGGCACGCTCAACGTTTTAGTGGCCGCGAAAGAGTTGAAGGTCAAGCGCGTGGTATTTGCCGCTTCCTCTGCGGCCTATGGCGAGACACCCACTCTCCCCAAAGTGGAAACGATGCAACCGCAACCCATTTCGCCTTACGGCGTGACTAAGTACGTTGGTGAGCTTTACGGACAAACCTTTGGCCGCTGTTACGGCTTGGAAAGCGTGTCGCTCCGCTATTTCAACATCTTTGGACCACGGCAGGATCCTGCTTCGCCCTATTCGGGCGTGCTGGCTAAATTTTGCACCGCCTTTCTAGAAGATACCCCGCCCGTCGTTTTCGGAGATGGCGAGCAAACCAGGGACTTCACGTACGTGGACAATGCCGTCCAGGCCAATCTCCTCGCTTGCGAAGCGCCGAACGTCGCCCGGAAGGTGTTCAACATTGGTTGCGGCGTGCGCGTTTCCCTCAACGAAGTCCTGCGCGCACTCACGAAAATCACCGGCAAGACCCTGGAAGCTAAGTATGACCCGCCGCGCGACGGAGATATTCGCGACTCCCAGGCCGATATTTCTCAGGCCAAGGAATTCCTCGGCTACGACCCGCAAATCGGCTTTGAGGAAGGTTTGGCGCGCACTTTCGAGTGGTATCGCGAGTCGCAGACAAGGACCGCGGCAAAAGCCGAAAAAGTGACGGGGGAACCCAATTCCGCCAGGTCGAACTGACCCGCAATCGCGGTGAAAAACGTCCGGGACCGCGTTCTGCAAAGTTATCCTTGACTTTCTGCTATCCCTTGCTATAATTGATGTTGTATAAAACTCTGTTTGGAGTGCGGCAGGCCTGCTGCCGCTTTTTCTTTTTCAGGGGCCAACTCTCCCCGACGGTGAAGTTTTGCACCCGAACGATCCAGGAAAATCCCTCAAAGTTGCACCATTTGGTGCAGGCTAACCCCTTTAGCAGCAACACTTATGAGGACCCCTCGCAAGTGTTCATTCTAAAGGGCTTACAGGATAAGCTAAGTCTTTTAGAATCCACACTTACATAAAAAAGGGGGAGGGGGGTAGGAGCACTCCTTTTCGTGCCCCCGTGCCCTACGGATCATCTCGGCGCTCAATTCAACTCGCAGTCACCTTCTCAAGGTTGTGCTGTCTTGCCGTAGCTCAGCGGCTCGCCCGCCTTCGGCGCGTCGTAATGGTTCCAGAAAAACAGCGGCTCCAGCTTCTTCTGCTCCGGCCAGACCTGATTCAGTGTATCGCCCTCGAAAAGCTCTCCGTTTTTCATCACCCAGTGGATGGTGTTCGTGTTGTGGATGTCGTCGAGCGGATTCTTGTCGAAGATCACCAGGTCTGCCAGCTTTCCGGCCTCGATGCTACCGATCTCTGCGGGACGCCCGACGATGTGCGCGCCGTTGACCGTGGCGCATTTCAGGACTTCCATCGGTGTCATTCCACCGGAGGCCAGCATCCACATCTCCCAGTGGTAGCCCAACCCCTGCAATTGACCGTGGCTCCCGACGCCAACCAGGCCCCCGGCGCGTTCCAGTTTGGCCATTTGCGCGGCCAGCTTGGGAAAGGCGTATTCATCCTTGCGGAACCAAGACGGGCGCCGTTTGGTCTTTTCGTCCAGGATACGGTGCGGTGTGAAGCGGTTAAGCTTGGCGTTGTCGTGAACTTCGCTGTATTCGTACCAGTAATTCTCGCCGAACGGCCCGCCATAATTCACGATGAGCGTCGGCGTCTCGGCAATTCCGGATTTCGCAAAGATTTGTAGCACGTCGTTATAAAGCGGCGTGATCGGCAGTGTGTGTTCGTTGCCGTGAAAGCCGTCGATGACGTGTGTCAGGTCCAGCTTGAGGTCGAGCGCCCCTTCGGTGGTCGGCATCATTTCCAGTTCTTTTGCAGCCTGCACCATGTATTGACGCTGTTTGCGATTGCCAACCAGGTAGCTCTTGATGTTATGCGTGCCGTAGTAGTTCCGGTATTTCGTCAGCACGCCTTTCACTTCCTGCGCCGACTTGAAATTGTTGTCCGAAAACACGCCCGGGCCGGTGGAATAAGCCCGCAATCCAATAATGTCGCCGGTGTCCACCAGATCCTGATAAGCGAACATGTCGTTCGTGCCCGTCTGAACATCCAGGCCGGCGGTCACCCCGTAAGCCAGGTTCGCGAGAAACGCAAAGTTTTGCGTATCCAGGATGCCGCGGCGAATCTCAAACCAGTGGGCATGCGTGTCCACGAAACCTGGAGTGATGGTCTTGCCGCTGACATCAAACACTTTGGCTCCCGCGGGCACGCTGCTTCTTGCGCCGACGCTCTTGATGCGGTTGTTTTCGACCACGATGTCGGCGTTCTTTAGCACCTGCTCGCTGTTCATGGTCACCACCGTCGCGCCGCGGAGAACGATTGTTCCCTTGGGGGTCTTTCTCGGCATTTCCAGATCGACCTTGATCTCCGCGACGTCTTTTTCCTGTTCCTTGAATTTTTCGGGCTTTTTCTCTTCCTTCTTTTCGTCCTTTTTCGCCTCTCCTGTCTGTGCAGCATCTTTCTTGCCCGTATCCTTGGCGTCTCCTTCTTTTGGTTCGCCGTCCTTCGGTTCCCCTTCTTTCTTTTCCTCCTTGGGTGGCTCGAGCTTGATCGACGCCAGCGGCTCGCGGAAATAACTGGAACCGACTGCCCAGGTGAGCGTCTTTCCACCGTCCGCCCAGCCATAGTAATCGGCGCCGACATCCGTCAGCCGCTTCACGGGCAAAGATGGGGTTGTGACATTCACCGTTGGCGCCTCGCCGGTTGCCGGTGGCAAGGGAAGCAGGTAAAGCTGGTTCATGACTTGCGCCATCGCCCATTGACCATCGGGGCTTGGTTTGATGTCGTCCGCGGGAATGGGTTCTTCGGCGTAATACGATCCCTGCCCCTTCACAATGAGGTGCGTGCGGCGGTCTGTGCCGTCGTAACGCAACGAAATCAATCCCTGCGGCGTGTACACGTAAATGCGGTCCTTTTCGCTGGCGAAATGCGGTCCGCCCGCACCCCGAGCCGGCAAGATGAGATTCGCATCGCCGCCCTCCGCGGGAATCCACACCAGGTCGGCGTTTGCGGTTTGCCCACCATCGAACACGCTGTTTTCCCTGTCGTAGGCGTTTCCGCGCAGCAGAACGATGCGCGTGCCATCCGGCGACCACACCGGGTTGCTATAGACCGCTAGCGACTTTGAAAGCTGCTGAGGTTGGCCGCCCGCGGCAGGAACCTTCCAGAGCTGGCCACCAGCGCTGTTCCAACTGACAAAAGCGATCCATTTGCCATCCGGCGACCACGCCGGCTGAAACTCTGTGGTATTGCTGCCGGTGAGGCGCTGCGGTTTTCCGCTTGGAAGATCGAGGGTGTAAAGATGCGTCATGGCGGAGAACGCCAATCTTTTTCCGTCGGGAGACTCCGTCGGGTCCATGATCAGGCGCACTTTGACGGGCCCGGAATCCTCTTTTTGAGGGAAGTCGAGTTTCGGTCCGAGTTCCTCCGAGATGTTCGCAGTAAAGGGAATCACCTGCTCCGCGCCCGTTTCCAGATTCAGGCGGCGAATCTTACCGTTCTGGTTGTAGACAATTTCCTTCGCGCCCGGAAGAAATGCATAGGAGGGAAAAAGGTCACGCGTAAAGAGTGCTTCTTGATCGTCGCGCGTGACCGGGTAACGCACCCAGTGATCCTCGCCGGTCTCCAAATTGCGGAGACGCAGGCCGGATTCGGTCTCATAGCGGCTGACGTACAACAGAAACTTGCCGTCGGGAGAAACCAGCGGGCGAAACGCGCTTTCCGGCTGTTCGATGATCACGTCTTCGTCGCCGGTCTTGCGGTCCTTGCGCTTAATCCGCCAAAGCGGAAACATGGAGTTGTAGGAGAAATCGCGGCGCCGCTCGGCGTAGTAGAGATACTTCCCATCGCTCGACGCGACGACTCCCATATCGTTCGTTTGGTCCTCGCGTTTCGTTGTCGGCGTTGGCTTCGATTTGGTGATCTGAACACCGGTACCGCCATCCACGTGGTACATCCAGATTTCCCGGGGCCCTATTCCAAAGTGGGTCTTACAAACGTAAATGTACTTGCCGCTGGCGTCCCAGCTTGGTGAGGCGAACTCGCTGTTGGAATCTTTGGATACTTGCTTCGGCTCGCTGCCGTCCGCGCGCATGATCCAGATGTTCTCTGTGCCTTCGCGATCCGAGAGGAAGGCAATCGACTTACCGTCAGGAGAGAATTTCGGCTGGCTGTCGAAAGCCATCCCCCCGTCGATCAGTTTGGCCTGGCCTCCTTCGATGGGCAGCGTATAAATGTCGCCGAGCAACTCGAAAACGATGGTTTTGACGTCCGGAGAAACGTCCAGCGAAAGCCAGGTACCCTCATCGGTGGTGAACTCAATCTTTCGGTCTGACTTGAGTGGCAAGCCTTTCTTCTCGTCCTTTTTCTCGTCCCTCTTTTCCTCTTTCCTCTCTTTTTCTTGCTCTGCCGCTTCCTGCCGTTGGGCGCTGGCTTTCGCCACCGCCGCACCTGCGAAAACAAACCCCAGAACCATTGCTCCTGTGACAATCGACACGGTCAGACCACGAAGGCTGCGCTCCAGCTCACTCATGCTCGTTCTCCTGTAGATCGACAGTGAACCGCCGAAATCACTTAGGCCAGGGCCGTCCCCGCAGAGTTTCCGAATCGGGCAGAACACGCCCTTTTGGAATCCTTAGACGCGGATTCCCCAAATCGTCGCGACGCCACAGCGCGTGAGTCTATCCAAATCTCTTCAAAAAACAACCATCGCAGGCCCTGGAGAGCGTTGATGTTACCGTTCCGATTCCACTTCCCCGCCGCGCTCGCCGCGCGGCTGCGGAGCAGGCACGATATGTGGAATTCCCGCGTCGTTCATCTTCTTGTTGAGCGCAGGCAGTTCCACTGCTGAGATATTCTTCACGGCAGCCGAAGCATCATTCACCAATGGCGTCAGTTCCGCCAGTTTTTCTTTCTCCTGACCGCCCGGCGCGGCTGCAAAGCCGTCCAGATCGTTCAGCAGGTTCTGCACCTGATTCGGCAGCGGATCAGCCTTCCATTCAAACGGCGGACCCGCGTTCCCCAGTCCCTGGCGTTCGCGGATGAATTTTTCCGCCACGGCGTCTACTTTCTTCTGGAGTTCGTCCGCCGCCTTGACAATCTCGTCTGGAATCTTCGGGGTGTTCGGTTTCCCCGCGTCCTTCTTCCACTGTTCCCGCGCGTTCTTTACGGCCGTCTGGATTCCTTCAATTGTCCTGCGGTCCTTGTCCGTGGTCTTGGCCATGGAGTAAAGCTTATCGATCGCTTCGTACCGTGCCGCTCGGTCCGCGGCCGAAATCGTAATCCGGTTGTCCTCTTCGACCGTGACTTTTTGTGTAGCTTCTTTATCCCCGGCCTTCAGCTTGATCGTGTATTCTCCAGGTTCGACGAGCGGCCCTCGCGGCCCGAAACCGAATCCCGCGGCGATAGCTTCCTGTTGCTCCGGTGTCGGCTCCGCCGGAGGATTCCACCGCAGATCCCAGTTCGTACGGTTCACGCCGGCTGCGCCGGGTCCGTCAAACTCCCGAACCGCTTTCCCGTCTTTATCGAGCACCGAGAATTTGACTTTGCCTTCTTTCTTTTCCGCCGCTTCCCCCGTACCTTCGGCCTTGGGCTTTTCCTCCGCCGCATCCTTTTTGTCCTTTTCGTCTTTCTCTTTCTTCGGCGCTTCCGGAGGAACGGCTTCCTTCAGGTAGTAGCTCAGCAGCGCGCCGTAAGCCGGATTCTTGGCCGTGAAGATTTTCTGGCCCGCGCTCCAGCGGCGCTGGCGAATGCTCCAGGTCGTAGCGGTTCGCGGCGGAAAAAAAGTGACCGGCGGGCCTGTTACATTCGCGTCCATCTTCTCGATAGGAGTCAGATCGTCAAAAACCCAGATTGAGCGGCCGTGCGTTGCCAGCACCAGGTCGTTTTCCCGGGCCTGGATTTCGATGTCGTCCACCGGTACAGTGGGAAAATTGTTTTTGAGTGCGGTCCAGTTGGCTCCGCGATCCCGCGAAACCCACAATCCGAATTCCGTCCCGGCGAACAGGAGATTCGTGTTGCGCGGATGCTCGCGCACCACGTGAACGCTTCCGGCCGAATCCGGTATGCCGTTGCGGATGGCTTTCCAGGTCTCGCCGTAATCCGTGGTCGAGAAAATATAAACGTTGTAATCGTCGCTGCGATGTCCATCAAACGTCACCAGCGCCGCGCCTTCTCCGGTCTTCGAAGCCACCACGCGGCTCACGTACGTTCCTTTTGGCACTCCCGGCACTTTCGCCGCTACATTTTTCCAGTTTTTTCCGCTGTCGCGCGTCACTTGCACGTTGCCGTCGTCGGTCCCCACCCACAATACATTTGCGGTGAGCGGCGATTCGCTCAACGTGGTGATCGTCGGGTATTCCTGCACGCCGTCGTGCCGCGATAACGTCTTCTTGTCCGGCGTCTTTCCGAAAATCTGCAGCTTGTTGCGGTCCACTCCGATCGTGAGGTCGCCTCCGAGCCGGATCCACGTATCCCCGCGGTCCGTCGATTTGAAAAGATAATTTCCGCCGTAATAAATCGTCGTATGTTCGTGCGTGGAAACCGCCACCGGCGAATTCCACTGGAAACGGTAATGCGGCTCGCCGGCTTTCGCTTCCGGGCGTATGGAGCGCTGCTGCCCGGTGCGCATATCACGGCGAGCGATAAAGCCATCCTGTGACTCCGTGTAAACAATCCATGGTTCGACGTTGTCGATCGCCGCATAAAAGCCGTCGCCGCCGTGAATCACTTGCCAGTCTTCGTTTACGATCCCGTCGCGAGTGAGCGTCTGACTTGGCCCGCACCAACTGCCGTTGTCCTGCAATCCGCCGCAGATGTGATAGGGCTTCTCGTTGTCCAGGCCCACTTCATAAAATTGGCCGATCGCAATCGTGTTGACGAAATCCCACGTTTTTCCGGCGTCGTAGCTCCAGTGAATCCCGCCATCGGAGCCGGTGAGCATGTGATTGGAATCGGCCGGGTCGATCCACATGGCGTGATAGTCGCCGTGAATCCCATGGACGCGCTGCGTGGAAAACGTCTTGCCGCCATCCTCGGAATAAAACATGGGTGCGCCGAGTTCCCAGATCCGCAGATCATTGTTGGGATCGATGCGGATTTGGCTGTAATAGGAGGGGCGTGGATCGGTATCGCCCATTTTCTTCCACGTTTCGCCTTTGTCTTCACTTCGAAAGGTGCCGCCTTTTTCGTGCTGCACAATGGCGTAGACGATATTCGGATCCTTGCGGTAAATATCCAGCCCGATGCGTCCCGTTTCGCCCCCGTTCTCGTACGGCAATCCCTTCGTCAATTTCTTCCAGGTCGCTCCGCCGTCGATGGTCTTGTAAATCGCGCTGTCCGGCCCGCCACCATTGAAACCGTAGGGAGTCCGCCGGCGCTCGTACGCCGCGGCGTACAAAATGTCCGGGCTCTCCGGATCCATGGCGATATCGCTCACGCCGGTATCGGCATTGATTTTCAGCACCCAGGACCACGTCTTGCCCCCGTCGCTGGTCTTGTAAACACCGCGCTCCGGGTTCGGTCCCCAAAGATGGCCCAGCGCTGCCACGTACACGATATCCGGATTCCTCGGATGAATAACGATTCGACCGATGTGATGCGTCACCTCCAGCCCCATCTTTTTCCAGGTCTTGCCGCCGTCGAGCGATTTGTAGACTCCGTCGCCCCACGATGAACTCTGGCGGTTATTGGGCTCGCCCGTCCCGACCCACACGACCGCCGGATCGGACGGCGCAATCGCGATGTCACCGATCGTCGAAACGCCTTCTTTGTCGAAAACCGGCTCCCAAGTCGTCCCGTTATTCGTCGTTTTCCAAACGCCGCCGGAGGCGGTGCCCACATAGACGATCTTCGGATTGCTTTCGACCACGGCGAAGTCATCGATGCGCCCGCCCATGACCGCAGGGCCAATCTCGCGAAATTCCAGGTTCTTGAATTTATCGGTGGAATTCTGCTGCTCGCCAGGCGCTGCCAGCGCGCTCCCGCTAAACGCGCCCAGGAAGGCCACAGCAATCAGAGTCGTGCGCAGAGCACTCAACAAATATTTCATTTCCATCCCCCATGCGCAAGGTCCGGCATCTTACCCCTGCCGGCTGGCGTCACGCATCACATTTATTTGGAAGGGCCAACCAACCCTGTGCAGAGACAGACGCGCCGCACCCCTGCGGCGTTTCACGCACCCGCAATTCCGGCAGCTCCATTCTGCGCCGCCGCATGCAACTTCCTCGGTGCACTTGCCTTCAAATCTCTGCGACCCCATGCTAGGCTATGCACCTGCTTCCCTTGACCGCATGCTCCGCGTGACTCGTCATTTCTGTGCACGGACTCTCTCCGCGCCGCGTTTACGTTTTTTCTCGGCTGTGCTTTTCGCCGCTCTGGGATGCCAATACGGTGGCTCCGCCCAAGCTCAACAGGTTCGCGCGCCCGCGGGCAAGGAAGCGGTCGCGGCGCTGGAAGCGAAAACGCAAAGCCGCAAAGGGGACATCACCACAGCCGACGGTGAAGTAGACATTCACTATGCGGACACGCGTCTCCGCGCGGACCACGTCGAATACAACGACAAAACCCAGGAAGCGGTCGCTACCGGTCACGTTCAGCTCGACTACCGGGGCGAGCATCTCGAAGCCGCCGAAGCGCACTACAACGTCAGTACCGGCCACGGCCTATTTCGCGAAGTCCGCGGCACCTTCAAGGTCGAACGGCAGCCCAATGCGGAAATTCTTCTTACCGAGAATCCCCTGTACTTCGAGGCGCGCAGCGTGGAACGTTTTGCCGGCGACCTGTACCTGGTTCACCGCGCCTGGATCACCATCTGCGACCCTTCCCACCCCAAGTGGCAGTTCTATGCTCCGGATGCCAGGATTCACGTTGATCGAACGGTCGCGCTCATCAACGCCAACTTTCGATTATTCCGGGTTCCGCTTATCTGGCTGCCCTACGCTACGGCGCCGGCCGGCCGCAAAGTCCGCGAGTCCGGATTCCTCATTCCCGATATCGGCCAAAGTTCGCGCAAAGGATTCATCCTAGGTGACGCTTTTTATCTGGCTCCTGTGCCGTGGCTGGATGCAACTTTCGGGGGGCAGTACATGAGCCGGCGCGGTTTTCAGGAGCGTGGCTCCTTCCGCGCCAAGCCGTTCGAGAATACTTCGGTCGAATACACGTATTTTGGCGTCGACGACCGCGGCTTCTTGAACCCCGACGGCACGCGCTCTCCGCAGGGCGGCGAGCAGCAGCGCCTCGAACTACAATCCTTGCTTCCGCGCGGCTGGCGCTTTGTCACCGATTACAACCAGCTCTCGTCGCTCACTTTCCGTCTCGCCTTCGCAGACACCTTCGGCGAAGCGGTGAATTCCGAGGTCCGCAGTGCTGTCTTTTTCAGCAACAATTTCCGGGGCTTCAGCTTGAACTTCGCGGGACTCAATGACAAAAGCTTCCTCACGCTGCCCGTCGCCGCGACCTCCACCACGCCCGCTATTCCCGCAACGAGTGTCACGCTTCGCAATCTCCCCGAGGCGCGTTTCGGCAGCGTCGAACAATCGCCCTGGCGGAGTGTGCCGCTCTACTTCTCGTTCGACAGCTTTGTCGGCGCGGTGCATCGCTCCGACATGCAGATCGACACCCCCTTGAGCGTCTCGCGCGAGGAATTCACTCCTCGCGTTACCGTCCCCGTGCACTTCGGTCCCTGGTTCGGCGTGACGGCTTCCGCCGCGTTTCGCTCGACACGCTACGGCGATTCCCTTGATTCTGCCGGCCTGGTCAGCGGAACAGCCATTACCAGCAACACGGGCGAATTTACCGTCGAACTTCGCCCGCCCGCGTTCGAACGCTTTTTCGAGCGTGCCCCAAACAAGGATAAGCCGCGGCGAAAGTATAAGCACGTCATCGAACCAGCGGTCGCTTACCGCTACGTCACCGGACTGAACCATTTTGCCGATTTCATTCGCTTCGATAGCGACGCCACGCTTACCGACACCAACGAAGTCGAATATGGCTTTACCCAGCGCCTCTATCGAAAAGACGGCGACAACCAGCCCCAGGAACTCATCTCCTGGCGCTTTGTGCAAAAGCACTATTTCGATCCCACCTTTGGCGGCGCCATCGTCAACGGCCAGCGCAATGTTTTCCAGGCGCTGGATTCCATCTCGCCCTTCGCGTTTGCCTTCGGTCCGCGCAA
>Ga0066692_10000928_pt1 | contig 10907 bp, 5 predicted proteins | sample GraSoiAngelo_141_FD_66456 | JGI IMG/M metagenome (GOLD analysis project Ga0066692, IMG submission 66456) | Grasslands soil microbial communities from the Angelo Coastal Reserve, California, USA - 14_0929_12_40cm | ecosystem: Environmental > Terrestrial > Soil > Grasslands | place: USA... | reverse complement strand
GGAATATAAAGGCGTTGACAACCTGACCACCAAACGAATCCGGGCCGAGGATTACTTACGGTTTCCCGACAATGTGCCCAGAATCTCACAGGAACCACGGTGCAGAGAATAATCGGACGCAGTTCGTCGCTAGCGATTGCATCTCGAGCGCTATCTGCGAGAGTGGCATGATCCTCCAATGGATCGCACGCTGTCAGGTGGTCACAGAACCTTCCGCCGATCCCACGGGCGGCAGTATCAAGCACACCGCCCATCTCTACGTGTTCGTTCCTATGTTCTCCGTCGACAATGACCAGAATCCAGCGGACACCATGCTCTGCCCGAATGGCGGAAGGCCCGGTGAACTTTGCGGCATCCCTCTAGGCCAGCAGTTAACCAAGCTCTTTGGTTTTGTTCCCGAGGCCTGGAAGACGAAGGTCAATCCCGCCATTACCACACAGTGCCCCGACCCGAATAATCCTGTGCCAGGCACGTGCACCATGCACGCTTCTTCCGTGGATTTATCTCAGACGCTTGTGGCTCTCGGGAAAATCCCCGGGCCTCCAACCGCACCCATTTTCGTGCCAACACCGAATCACAGCCACGTCATCGATAATTCCCGCGTAAACAGCTTGCCGATTTGGTGGGAAGTACGGCCCGTGCTCATCCTAAATCAGAGCGACTGGCCATTAGCCGATGGCAGTTCCGGCATCACATCGTCTCACGCCATGGACGATGCCGAGGCAGCCGGCCGAGCCATCGAAGTCGGCTCCAACTTCTTCCTCTTCTTCAGCTCGGTGATGAGCGCTAGCACGATGGCTTCACATCATATGCACGCAATGCCAGCTGGCGGTGCGTTACCATCTCAATCGATTCTCACGGAAGCTCGCAGAGGCAATCAATCCAGCCTCCGCAAGTAGCCCTCGAAATCTGCTGGGGTCCAATGGCTGCGACGCTCAGAAAGCCCTGCCCGCAATCGGTCCCGGGTCGGGCCCTATCGCGTTTCCCCGACGCTCTAGCCGAAAAATAGGCTATCGAGATTCAATGTGCCCGAGTAACGGGCTAACCGCAGACTGAGCCACTCCGCGGGCAGCAATCTGATTGACACAAAAATTGAGCCGAGCGTATAGTCAAATCTCTGTTAGCACACAAGCGTCCCCTGGTTTCGTCCCATTCCGGCTCCCGGACGCCTCAGGATGCAGATTCTGAAGGGCAGGGATGTTTCATTCAGTGCTACGCCCGGGGTTCCGCCGCATCATTCTGGTGATATTCGGTTGCTGCCTATCGATTTGTGGCACGCTCCTTTCTGCTCAGACGCCCGCTCCTCCCTCGCCACCGCAGGATGCACCTGCAAAGCCGGATTCGACGACCGCACCCCTGCCAACGCCTGCCACTGGCCAGAATGAAGAAGTATCGAGTCAGGAAACGCCGACCACTTTTAAGGTGCGCGTAAATCTGGTACTGGTGCGTGTAGTAGTTCGCGACTCGCAAGGCAAGGTCGTCTCGAACCTTAAGAAAGAGGATTTTCAGCTTTACGACAACCGGAGATTACAGAGCATCTCTTCTTTCAGTATAGAGACGCCGGAAACGCGCACGGCCTCCGCGGTGGCTTCCACCACGACGGCACAGGATTCTTCGTCAAGCGCCGATGCAGCGGGCGGCAAAGCAGTCGTTCTGCCACAGCGTTTTGTGTCCATGGTGTTTGACGACGTGCACCTCTCGATGAGCGACGCAGTGTTCGTTCGCGACTCGGCGACGCGGTTCTTTGGAGCCTTGGTAGCGAGCGATCGCGTTTCCCTGAACACCACCTCCGGGCAATTGACGCAGGATTTTACTGATGATCACGAGAAACTGTCGAAAGCGCTGCTCGGAATTCTGCCGCGTCCTGTGACGGGCCAAGGATTTCATGATTGCCCGGACGTGGGCTACTACCAGGCCGACCTGATCGTCAACAAGTCGGACGTTCAGGCGCTCGCCGTCGCTACTGAAGACGCGCTCCAATGCGCGTTCAACGGAGACACACGCATGATGGCCGCGGCACAGAGCCTGGCCCAAACCGCTGCTGATCGCGCAGTGTCGCAAGGCGACAACGAGACCCAGTACGCGTATCGGCATCTCGAGGATGTCGTAAGGCGTTTGGCAAACATGCCCGGCCAGCGCGTGCTCGTTCTGGTTTCGCCCGGCTTCCTATCAACGACGCTGCAACTAGAAGCTTCCAACATGGTCGATCGCGCGGTTCGTAGCAACATTGTGATCAACACGATTGACGCGCGCGGCCTGTACCCCCCGGATGTGGGCGGAGACATTGCCGACCCGCCGCACGACACCTTCCGGACTGCCGGGTATAAGACCACGTATCGTGTGGCCGCGCAGTTGGCGCAAGAGGACGTTTTGGCGCAGCTCGCCGATGGAACGGGCGGCAATTTCTATCACAACCGCAACGATGTGGATGAAGCCATGCGTGAGGCCGGCGCGGCCCCGGGGATCTCCTACTTGCTCGGATTTTCGCCGCAGAACCTGAAAATCGACGGACGCTTTCACGCTTTGAAAGTCACGCTCACGAGCAAGGAAAAATACGGCATCCAGGCGCGGCACGGTTACTTCGCGCCAAAGACGGTGGCCGATCCCGCTGAAGCGACAAAGCAGGAGATGCAGGAGGCGTTGTTCTCCCAGGAAGAAATCCGCGATCTGCCCGTCGAACTGCAAACCCAATTTTTCAAGAAAGATGAAGCTCAGGCGCGCCTCGCGGTCTTAACGCACTTTGACTTAAAGAGCATTCACTTCCAGAAAGTGCAAGGGCGCAACAACGATCAGTTGACAATTCTCACGGGGATATTTGATGAGAACGGAAATTTTGTTACCGGCCTTTCAAAAATTGTGGACATGAAGTTGCTCGATACGACGTACACCCGGTTGAGTCGTTCGGGGTTCACGGTGAAAACCAGTTTTGACGTGAGGCCGGGCACCTACCTCGTGCGTCTGGTTGTGAGAGACGCAGTAGGTGCGCAGATGGCCGCGCGTAACGGGGCAGTGGTCATTCCTTTTTGAAATTCGGTAATTGTGGTGGGGGATTTATGAATACTCTGACGACCTTCAGGCGAACAATTCGGTTAGCCGCGTGGTTTGCTGGAGCGATGTGCGCGGTTCCTGGTCCTTCACGGGCGCAGAAGCAACCCGCTCCTCCGGCGCAACAACCCCAGGCCGCTTCTCCGGAGCAGCAGCAGCCAGCCGTCGTCATCAAGAGGGAATCAAAATTGGTGCTCGTGGATTCCGTGGTGACGGACAAGAAGGGCAACTATATTCGCGACCTGACGCAAAATGATTTCAAGGTATTTGAGGACAACAAGGAACAACAAGTTTCCACCTTTTCTACCGGCGCCGATGCAGCCAGCCAGGCGAACGGCCAACGCCGGTACCTGATTTTGTTTTTTGATAACTCCACCATGGCGGCGCCGGACCAGATCCAGGCGCGCAGTGCCGCCAAGAAGTTTATCGAAGCGAATGCGGGTCCCGACCGCTTGATGGCCGTGGTGGATTTTGGGGGATCGCTCCGCATCGTGCAGAATTTCACGGCAAATGCAGACGTGCTTCAAGCGGCCGTGTCGGGTGTCAAGACTTCGTCGGTCGATCCAAACGCACCCCCGCCGGACGTGCCCGTTACGGTAGCGTCCGCGGGTTTTTCGTCATTGGGTAATGCCGCCGCGGATTTTGGGGCCCGCAGCATGCTGTTGGCTGTGCGCAGCCTGGCGAAAAATCTTCGCTCCATCCCTGGGCGTAAAATGGTGGTGCTGTTTTCCGGTGGTTTCCCGCTGACGCAGGAAAACCAATCGGAGCTAACGGCCACCATTGATGCTTGCAACAAATCGAACGTGGCGGTCTACGCGCTGGATGCCCGCGGTTTGGTGGCGACCGCTCCGGGCGGGAGCGCCAGCAGGAGAGTTTCGGCCGGTAGGATACATGCCGTTTCAAATCGTGCTCCGGCACGAAAGATTTCGCCGCGCGTGCGCTTGATACTCGCAGCTTATCCGGCGATGGCCATGCCTGATCCGCAAAGGCCGGGCGGTGGTGGTGGAACCGGTGGCGGGGGTGGAACCGGAGGAGGCGGAGGCCGTGGCGGGACCGGAGGTACCGGTGGGGGCGGCACCGGCGGCGGTGGCCGAGGTGGCACCGGCGGTGGAGGGACAGGGGGTACTGGTGGTGGCGGCAAGGGTGGCACGGGCGGCGGCACGGGCGGGGGAGGAAAGGGAGGTACCGGCGGCACGAGCGGCGGCACGCGCGGTGGAGGTTACAACCCAACCTCCAATTACAACAATTCGCCTTACAATCAGCCGCGCACGATCGTGCCGCAATTCCCACCTTCCGCTTCGACCAATCAGCAGATCCTTGCTGCGCTGGCGGAAGGCACGGGTGGATTCACTATCTTCAATACCAACGACTTGCTGGGCGGACTTGAACGCATCGGGCGAGAACAGAATGAGTTTTATATCCTGGGTTACGTGCCCGGTGACAGTCCGGAAGGAAGCTGCCACACGCTTAAGGTGAAGCTGAACCGCGGGGGGCTGATTGCGCGCTCGCGCAGCGGCTATTGCAACACGCGATCCACGAACCTCCTCGAAGGCAAGCCGCTGGAAAAACAACTCGAGTCGCACGCCGCGGGTTCTCAAACGGGCTCGATTCATGGCGTGTTGCAGGCGCCGTATTTCTATACCGCGCCAGAAACGGTCCGCGTCAATCTGGCGATGGAGATTCCAGCGGACACATTTCAGTTCAATAAGGACAAGGGAAAGTATCATGCGAACTTGAACGTGCTGGGAATTGCCTACCGGCCAGATGGGACCGTCGGTGCGCGATTCAGCGATACAGTCAACCTGGACTTGGAGAAAGACGAGTGGAAAGAATTCACCAAGTTGCCGTATCGCTATGAAAACCAGTTCGATGCTACGCCGGGCACTTACCGGTTGACGGTAGTCCTCAGTGCCGGCGGCGATGCTTTCGGCAAATTCGAGTCGCCGCTCGCCATCGATCCCTATGATGGAAAACATTTCAGCCTCAGTGGTGTGGCGCTGACGAATTCCGCGCAAAGGCTGAACGACATTCCCACCGGCTTGGATTCGGTTCTGCTGGAAGACCGCACGCCCCTGGTGGTCAAGGGCACGCAAATCGTTCCTTCTGGAAGCAATCGCTTCAAGCATACGGACAACGTCGTTCTTTACACGGAGATCTATGAGCCGCTGCTGACCTCGGCAACCCCGCCGATTGTTGCCATGGGCTATCGAATTTTCGAGCGCTCTGCTAACAAGCAGGTATTTTTCACTGACGTCATGCGCGCGGATGATTACGTTCAAAAGGGAAATCCCGTGGTTCCCATCGGACTGAAGGTGAAGGTGGATGACCTGAAGCCGGGCTCTTACCGCCTGGTAATGCAGGCCGTCGACAGCGCGAAAAACCATGCTCCCGACCGGTCCGTGGACTTTGACATCGTCGAGTAACGGACTTAACCAGATCCTGAAAATCGGACGGTCGAACTTGTACTGCGGGGCCTTGTTCCCACGCGTCCGGCCCACACCTCTAAGCCCTTTGCTGACTGTAGTTTCCACCGTGATAGGGATTCGACATAGCTTCTGGAGTTGCGCAACTTCTTCGCCGGACCAGGGTTATTCTATTGATGAGCCGCAGTTCATCCATTATGGCGCCCGGCAGGAGAGTGCTATGAGGCTGCAAGAGTCCCCCGCCTCGCAAGTGAATCAACGAATCCCAACGATTTCCGCGACCCCAAGGTCATTCCTCGCCGTCATTCTCTCTTTCGCTTGCGTTTTGTCGCTCGGTATCGAATTGCCTGCCAGCGCGGCGAATCCTGCGTCGGCGAAGGACAAGAAACCCAAGAACGATCCTGCGCTCAAAGGCTTGCCGATTACAGAACTCAGCCCCGACGAAGCGATTCTGCACGCGCTGAACCGCCTGGCCTACGGCCCGCGTCCAGGCGAGGTTGAGCGCATCCGCCAGATGGGGCTGGCCAAATGGGTCGAGCAGCAACTCAATCCAAATTCCATCGATGACCGCGCGTTGGATGCGCGCCTTGCGGACTATCCGACGCTGCGGATGTCCACGGCGAAACTGATTGATGAATATCCGCAACCCAAACCAGCGGAGAAGCAAGCCGAGAAGCGCGCGCAAGCACAAGCGCAGCAAGAACAGCGCCGAAGCGATGCAGCCGCGGAAAAGGTTGCTCGGGATGTGCAGGGAACGCAGGGACCAGTCGCCGGCGGAGGCGACGGAGAAGCGGTTCAACAAAATACCGCGAACGCAAAGCAGGAAATGAGCGATGCGCCCGCGCTCATGAAGCAGGAGCAACCCGAAGGGAATCCTGCGACGAAAGGTGTGGGCAAGCGCGACGTTTTGGGTGGCGCCGACCCCAACAATGTTCCACGCGCGATTGCCGACGACAGCAAGAGGCCACAGCGCGTGGTGGCCGAACTGGGCATGGCCAAGGTAACGCGTGCTATTTACAGCGAGCGGCAGCTTCAGCAGGTGATGGATGATTTCTGGTTTAACCACTTCAACGTGTTCGCGGGCAAAGGCGAGGACCGCTACTACATCACTTCGTATGAACGCGACGTCATCCAGCCGCATGCCTTCGGAAAATTCAAGGATTTGGTGACGGCCACAGCCAAGAGTCCGGCGATGCTTTTTTACCTTGACAATTTTCTGAGCGCCGATCCGCGGGCGGCGCAGCGGCAGGCGGCCGAGCGCGCAGCGCGCCAACAGTGGCGCCGCGGAAGATTCGGCTGGCCGGCGCCGCCGCGTCCAGTGGGCAATCCGCAAGCGAAGAAAAACGAGCGCGGGCTGAATGAAAATTACGGGCGCGAGCTGATGGAATTGCACACGCTCGGTGTGGATGGCGGTTATACCCAGAAAGATGTCACGGAAGTGGCGCGCTGCTTCACGGGCTGGACGATTGAGAAGCCCAGGCAATACGCGGATTTCAAGTTTGATGACCGGCTGCACGATCCCGACGCGAAGTACGTGCTAGGGAAAAAGATTCATGCGGGCGGGATGAAGGATGGCGAGCAGGTGATCGACCTGCTTGTGCATCATCCGAGCACCGCAAGGTTTATTTCCACGAAACTGGCGCGCCGGTTTGTTTCGGACAATCCGCCGCCGGCGCTGATCAATCGCATGGTGGAAACTTTCCAGTCGAGCGATGGCGACATCAAGTCAGTCCTCCACATCATGATCTGGTCGCCGGAATTCTGGTCGCGAGAATCGTATCGAGCAAAAATCAAGACGCCGTTTGAGCTGGTGGTTTCCGCAGTACGCGCGCTAGGCACGGACGTGGACACGCCTCTGCCGCTGGTGCAGTGGGTGGGGCGAATCGGCGAGCCCCTCTATCAGTGCCAGCCGCCGACGGGTTACTCGGATAAGGCCGACGCGTGGGTAAACACCGGGGCGTTGCTGAACCGCTTGAATTATTCGCTGGCGCTTGCCGGGAACAAAATGCGCGGTGCGCGTACGGACGTCGCGTCGCTGCTCGGCGTGGATTCATCCGCGGATCCGAAGGCGGCGCTGGACCGCGCGGTGCAAGTTTTTCTTGGCGGGCAGGCAGGCCCAACCACGGTTGAAACGCTTGAAAAACAACTCGATAACCCGCAAGTTTTGCAGGCGAAGCTCGACGATGCGCACAAGCAAGTGGATCTCGGCGTCGTTGCCGGACTGGTTCTGGGAGCGCCGGAATTTCAAAGGCACTAGGCTGGAAAGGTCGCCATGAGTTACCGATGCTGTGAAGGCGTACCCGGTCTGAAATTTTCGCGGCGGTATTTTTTGAAGCAGGGCGGCGTGGCCATGGTCGGCCTCAGCGCGATGCCCGCATTTTTGCAGCGTGCCGTGGCGGCGACGCCCATGCCAAACAAGAAGCAGCTTGTCGTGCTGTTTCAGCGCGGCGCGGCGGACGGCTTGAACATCGTCGTGCCTTTCGGCGAATCCAATTACTACCGCATGCGGCCCACGATCGCGATTCCGCAACCGAAACGCGGCGGTGCGGACGCGGCGGTCGACCTGGACGGATTTTTCGGTTTACATCCGAGCCTCGCGCCGCTTGAACCGCTCTTTCACAAGAACCAGCTCGCCATTGTCCACGCCGCGGGTTCACCCGATGCGACGCGCTCGCATTTTGACGCACAGGACTTCATGGAATCGGGCACGCCGGGGCTGAAATCGACGGAAGACGGCTGGCTGAACCGCGCTCTGGAAGCCGTTCCGGAAGAAGACGCTTCGCCTTTCCGCGCCGTGGCGATGGGCCCTAACCTCCCGCGCATGTTGCACGGCGCAGCGCCGGCGATTGCGCTGCCGGACCTAAAGCAATTCAAAGTGATGGCGCAAGCGCCTGGAACGGGCCAGATTGTTGAAGGCGGCTTTGAAGCCATGTACTCGCAGACCGTGGACCACGCATTGCACGGCACCGGCACGGAGACATTTGAAGCCATCGATCTTCTGCGCAAAGCGGACCCGGCGAAGTATCAGCCGGAAAACGGCGCGCAATATCCCACGAGCCGGCTCGGCCAAAGTTTGCAGCAGATCGGGCAACTGCTCAAAGCGGACATCGGCGTCGAAGTTCTATTTGTGGATTGCGGCGGCTGGGACAATCACGTCAACGAAGGCGGCGTGCAGGGCCAGCTTTCCAATTTGCTGAAGGACCTTGGCCAGGGTCTCGCAGCGTTTCATCAGGACATGGGCGACCGCATGGAGAATGTCGTCTTCGTGACCATGAGCGAGTTCGGCCGCACCGCCAAGGAAAACGGCAATCGCGGCACCGATCACGGCCACGCGAATTGCATGTTTGTGATGGGCGGCGACGTGAAAGGCGGCGCGGTTTACGGCAAATGGCCCGGTCTGAATGATCACCAGCTCAATGAAGGCCGCGACCTCGCATTAACTACGGACTTCCGCTCGGTTGTCGGCGAAATTCTCGTCCGGCACATCGGCGTGCGAGACTTAAATCCTGTATTCCCCGGCTTCGACAACAATTCCCGCAAGTTCCTGGGCCTGATTAAGGCCTAGAGCAGAAACGATAGCTTTGATGAGCGATGCGAAAGTTCTTGAGCATCCTCATCTCCTTCGGTACCTCATTCGTATCTTTGACACTTTTCCAGCGCACAGGTAGTCTTGCGCCAGCGACTGCTGGAGGCGAGGCTCCATGAGAACAACGCGACGAGAATTTGCAAAGAAGCTCACCGGAGCGGCGATGGCTGTCGCATTTGTTCCCGCCGGGGAAACGGCGCGTCTGCCGATTGCGTTTTCCACTTTGGGTTGTCCTGCCTGGGACTTGCAGAAAATCCTGACCTTCGCGGAGCAGCATGGCTTCGCTGCCGTCGAATTTCGCGGCCTGGAAGGTAATCTGGACTTGCCTTCGCACCCGGCATTTGCTGCGGAACGCATCGCGCAAACGAAACACGAAATCCTGTTTCACGGCCTGCGCGTCGCCTGCGTCAGCAGCTCCGCCAGCTTGCATGAATCCGATCCAGAGAAGCGCTCCAAAGTCTTGGCGGATGGCCGCCGATTCATCGACCTGGCCACTACGCTCGATGCGCCCTACGTGCGCGTGTTCGGTTGCAGCCCTGACTCCGGGCATCCCGTGGTTCCGAGCGAGCAAATGAAGGCGCGTGTCGCTGCCGGGCTGCGCGAATTAGGCGATTATGCGGGCCCGCGCAAAGTTACCGTGATCATCGAGTCGCATGATGACTTCACGTCTTCGGCCACTCTGGCTGACGTGCTGCATCGTGCCGATTCCAAGTCGGTCGCACTTTTGTGGGACGCTCACCATACGTTTGCGGCGTCAAACGAGGACCCGAAGTTCACCGTGGGACAGCTGGGGCCGTGGATCCGGCACACACACTTGAAGGATTCGGTCGGCAAAAGCGGCGATCGGAAGTACGTGTTGACCGGCCGAGGAAATGTTCCCATCAAGGAGCAGATTGAAGCGTTGCGCTCCATCGGTTACAAAGGCCTCTATTGTTTCGAGTGGGAAAAAGTGTGGCATCCCGACCTGGAAGATCCCGAGATTGCCATTGCGGACTATGCCCGCGTCGTCACCAATTATTTGCGCTAGAAATCCGGCGACAGCTCTGCTCGCAGGCGCTGCGGTGAATCCGGTAACTACACTAGCGAAAAACTGAAGATTTCGTCACTCGGCCGGCTTCAAATAGCGAATCCTGTGTTGCGACAACTCACATCCGGTTTTCTCCGAACTGTTGGCTGTGAACTGTCAGCTCTGCCGTTTCACTCCCCGGGCTTCAGCTCGCGAATCCAGATGTTGCGGTAGCGCACCGGGTGGTTATGATCCTGAAGCGCCAGCGGCAGTTTTTCCGGCTGCGGCTCATACGGCGGCCGTTTGCCGTGAGCCGTCGGGCCGCTCAGTTCCACGTTGTCCTGCACCAGCACGCCGTTGTGAAAAACGGTTTCGCGGGCGGGGCGGAGCAGTTTGCCGTCTTTCGCAAAACGGGGACCGTGAAAGACGATATCGTACGTCTGCCACTGGCCCGGCGGGCGCGAAGCGTTCACCAGCGGAGGGTATTGGCCATAAATCGCCGCTGCCTGGCCGTCCGGGTAGGTCTTGCTTTGGTAGGAGTCCAGGACTTGAGTCTCGTAGAGCCCTTGCAAGAAGACGCCGCTATTTCCACGGTCCTGGCTCTCGCCTTTCGGCGGCGCGGGTTCGGCAAATTCCACGTGCAACTGGCAATCGCCAAAGGCTTCAAGCGTATGGATTTCTCCCGTCTTTGGCACCACTTCGAAATAACCGTTCTCCACTTTCCATTTGGCTGCGCTGCCGTCTTTGTGCGCCCATTTGGAAAGATCCTTGCCATCAAATAGCACCACAGCGTCCGAAGGCGGGCGTCCCGACGAATCCTGCGTGCTCGCCGTGCCGGGATCAATCG
>Ga0066692_10000919_pt1 | contig 10945 bp, 9 predicted proteins | sample GraSoiAngelo_141_FD_66456 | JGI IMG/M metagenome (GOLD analysis project Ga0066692, IMG submission 66456) | Grasslands soil microbial communities from the Angelo Coastal Reserve, California, USA - 14_0929_12_40cm | ecosystem: Environmental > Terrestrial > Soil > Grasslands | place: USA... | reverse complement strand
CCTCTGCCAGACCGACTCGACCAGCTCGAACGGCAGCAGGAAGCCGCCGTTCACCGCATTGCGGTAAAAGATTCGCGCGTAGGACTCGGCGACGACCGCCTCGACGCCCGCAATCTGCAGCGCCACGGGCGCGTGTTCCCGTGAAGAGCCGCAGCCGAAGTTCTTGCCCGCGACGAGCACACGAAACTCCGACCGGTGCTGGCCGTCCGGCACGAACTTCACATGCCCGGCCGGCAGCCCAGCCGCCTGGTCCGGGACCCCCGATAGCGCGTAGGTCCCGTACAATTTTCGCTCTTCCGGATCGGCGAGGCTATAGACGAGATGCTTGGCGGGAATAATCTGATCCGTATCGATATTGTGGCCCAGCACGTAGGCTTTCCCGCGAATCACGTCTCTCATCCCCGTCCCCCGTCCTCCTGCTCACCTCTGTATCCTGTCCCGCTCCGATCCGGTCCGATCCGGTGCGGAGCTTCTGTCCCGCTCTTCGATCACGTCTTCGTCCTGGGACCTCCACGCCGGGTCAACCAGGCACAGGAACTCGAGTCCGGCGCCCCCGGTATTTTCCAGGGTCTGCGCCATTCCCGGCGGCACATAGACCACCGTGCCCGGCTCCACCGCAGCCGATTCGTCTCCAACCCGGAAGACCCCGTGGCCGACTAAAAAATAGTAGACCTCCGACGACGCCAGACGATGCAGCTTCGAGCGTCTCCCCGGCTCCAACCGCCCATGGGCCAGGCTGTATCGAATTGCGACGGGGAGGCGAGAGGGATGCAGCAACTCTCGCAACCGCGTGTGGTCGCCCGCAAGAAATTCTTCACACCGGTTCAGGCTGGTGATCAACACGACCGTCGGTCGGCCCGGGCCGCCAGAAACTCGCGAGGGTCGGTGATTTTCCCGGTGACGGCGGAAGCCGCGACGGTGTAAGGAGAAGCCAGGTAGACTTGCGCTGATTTCGACCCCATCCGACCGGGGAAGTTCCGGTTTGTCGTGGAGATACAGACCTCGCTCTTGTTGAGCCGTCCGAACGTATCCGACGGACCTCCCAGGCAGGCCGCGCAGGAGGCACCCTCCGCGATTCTGGCCCCGGCGCTTTCGAAAATAGACTGCAGGGATTCGCCGTCCAGATATTCCGTCGCCAGCGCGCGGGCGACCTCGGTGGTGGCCGGGACCACGAACGTGTCCACTTTCACCTGCTTGCCCTTCAGGATACTCGCCGCCGCTCGGAAATCCGTGACCTTGCCTCCCGTGCACGAGCCGATATAGGCCCGGTCCACCACCACGTCCCGGCACCGGAACGCCGTATCCCGATTGTCCGGAGAATGCGGCTTGGCCACCGTCGGCTCGATCTCCTTCGTCTGATAGACCCGCAGGCTGTGGAACCGGGCGTCAGCATCATTGGCCACCACCTCATACGGCCGGTTGGTCTTCGACCTGACGAAGGCCTCCGTGACCTCGTCCGGGGCGATGATGCCGTTCTTGCCGCCGGCCTCGATGACCATGTTACACAGGGTCATCCGCTCTTCGATGCTGAGCGCCATCACCCCATCTCCCGCAAACTCCATCGCACGGTACGTGGCGCCGTCCACCCCGATGTCTCCGATGATATGCAGGATCAGATCCTTGGCCATCAGGTACGGGGGAAGCGGCCCTTCGAAGACGAAGCGCATGGTTTCCGGCACCTTGACCCACAGCTTGCCGATCCCCATGATCAGGGCGGCGTCCGTGTTGCCGATCCCGGTCGCGAATTCTCCGAACGCTCCGGCCGTGCAGGTATGCGAGTCCGTTCCGAACAGCACCTCGCCGGGCCTCGTGTGTCCTTCCTCCGGCAACGCGATGTGACACACGCCTTTGTACTTGGGCGTGCCGACGTCATAGAAATACGGAAGCTGCTGTTCCGTCACGAAGCTCCTCAGGAGATCCAGGTTGCGGTGAGCGTGGAGGTCCTTGGTGAAAATGTAATGATCCGGAATCACCACGACCTTCTCCCGATCCCACACCCTGGCGGCGGCCCCGAATTGCTTGTGGAAAATCTGGATGGTCCCCGGTCCGCACACGTCGTGCGTCATCAGGACGTCCACGTCCACCCAGATATTCTCTCCCGGCGCCACGCTCACCTTGCCGGCGTGGCGGGCCAGGATCTTCTCGGTCATGTTCATGCCCATCGGCGGCATTCCCCTTCAACCTAGCGAGCAGCAAGCAGCGAATAGCTGGTAGCTAGGAATGGCTAGCCTCTGAGCTGTTTGCTATTAGCTGTCCGCTGCTCGCTTCAGTGGCAGCGGTCACTCTACCCCGCCCTCGTCGCTCAAATCAAGCCGACCTTCTGCGCCGGATCGGCCTGCTTTGAGGCCCAGTAGGCCAGTTTGTTGAGCGCATTGAGGTAGGCCCGGGCCGAGGCCAGAATTATATCGGTATCCGCTCCGTGGCCGATGGCCGTCTTGCCTCCCTCTTCCAGCCGCACCGAGACCTCGCCTTGCGCGTCGGTTCCGCCGGTAATGGCCTTGACCGAATAGGTCAGCAGGCGGCTCTTGGTCTGCGTCATGGCGGCGATGGTCCGATACGCGGCGTCCACCGGCCCGTCGCCCGTTCCGGTCTGTTTCACGAGTCGGCCGTCGATCTCCAATTCCACCGTGGCGGTCGGTACCTGGTTGGTCCCGCTTTCGACATACAACGTTTTGAGCTGAACGCGTTCCTGAATTTTGGCGATCTCTTCGGAGATGATGACCTCCAGGTCCTCTTCATAGATCTCTTGTTTCTGATCCGCCAGCCGCTTCACCCGGTTGAACGCCCGATTGATCTCGTCATCGGACGGTTTGTAGCCCAACTCTTCGAGCCGCTGCCGGAAGGCATGCCGGCCCGACAGCTTCCCCATCACCATCCGGCTCTGGACCAGACCGATCGACTCGGGTCGCATGATCTCGTACGTGCTCTTCTCCTTCAGCAGTCCGTCTTGATGGATGCCGGAGGTGTGGGCGAAGGCATTGGCGCCGACGATCGCCTTGTTCGGCTGGACCACCATGCCCGTGATCTTGCTGACGAGGCGACTGGTCTTGGAAATCTCCTCGGTGCGGATCCCCGTATCCGCCTTGTAGAAATCCTTGCGGGTCCGGAGCCCCATCACGATCTCCTCAAGCGACGCATTGCCGGCCCGCTCGCCGATCCCGTTGATCGTGCATTCCACTTGACCGGCCCCCTCCAGGATCGCCGCCAGTGAATTGGCCACGGCCAGGCCGAGGTCGTTGTGGCAGTGGACCGAGATCACGGCGCGACCGCTGTTCCGAACGCGCTCGCCGATCCCGCGGATCAGCAGCCCGAATTCCTGAGGGGATGCATACCCGACCGTGTCGGGAAGATTGACGGTTCCGGCTCCCGCCTCGATCACCGCTTCCAGCACCTCGTACAGGTAGCTCGGATCCGAGCGGCTGGCGTCCATCGGCGAGAACTCGACGTCGTCCACGTAGCTGCGCGCACACTGGACCATCTCGACCGCCCGTTTCAACGCCTCCTCCCGACTGATCCGGAACTGATACTTTAGATGGATGTCCGAGGTCGAGAGGAACGTGTGGATTCGAACTTTCGGAGCGCCCTTCAGCGCTTCCCACGCCCGGTCGATGTCTTCCTTCTTGGCCCTGGCCAGGCTGCAGATCGTCGGTCCCTCCACTTCCTGGGCCACTTGCCGGACCGCTTCGAAATCGCCCGGCGAACTGTAGGCGAATCCAGCCTCGATAATGTCCACCCCGAGCCTGGCCAGCTGTTTGGCGATCATCACCTTTTCCTCGACATTCATGCCAGCCCCGGGCGATTGCTCGCCGTCCCGCAAGGTGGTGTCAAAGATCCGAATCATCCGCGTCATACTCATTACTCCTCTTCAACACGAACAAATTGCTGACGGGTGGCCTGGCTAGTCCCTACGCGCGCGTCATCACCCGGCACACTCCCCGTTCCTCCCATCCTGAGGGGCAGTGGCCAGGCTGCCTCCAACTGCGCGCGTCCGGCGAGCACTCCATCCGCGGAGGCCCGGAACCAATAAATCTTGAGTGCGCGACGCGCGAGCACAGGAGGGAGCCTGGCCGCTGCACCCCCTTCAGGTGTGTGCGGGGTGCGGGAGCATGGGACGAACCCAGCCACACCCCCAAACAAAAAAACCTTCCTCCCAGGGCCCGTTGCAATAAAACGGGCAACGGGCACCCCGGACGAAGGCTCAGCGCGCTCCGTGGTACCACCCTGATTCGGTGCCCCGCTTCGACGAGCAGCCGGACACCCTTCGTGTGACCCTTCACGCCGGTCAGGCGGGGACTCTTACTCGCCCGTTGCAGCCGCTCTACTCTTTCCTCTCCAGCACCGGTTGTTCGGACCCCGCCCCCCGCCGATTGCCCACTGCCTTGACGAGGAGGCTCAGCCCTTTCTCAACGACCCCCGACACCGCATAGCCCGCGAACACGACGAACAACATCACTTGGGGCCACGCCGCGATCAGCATCAGCGAGAGAATCGCCCAGACCAGGTAGTTGAAATGGCGACCACCGCGGAACTTGAGATCCTTGAAACTCCGGTACTTGATCGTGCTGACCATCAAGAATGCCAGCGTGAGGGTCATGATGAGGATCAGGAGCGGTTTGACCTCCGCGCCCATCCGCACGATGTGATGGTCAAACACCACCAGCGTGGCGATCACGCCGGCCGCGGCCGGAATCGGAAGGCCGGTAAAATTCTTGTTCTCGGTGGTGGCCGCCAAGGCGTTGTACCGTGCGAGCCGCAGCGCCCCGCAGGCGACAAACGAAAACATGACCGCTGAGCCCAACATGCCGTGCGCGCTCAAGGCCCAGGAGTAAATCAGCAGTCCCGGCGCGACCCCGAAGGAGACGAGGTCGGCCAAGGAGTCATACTCCACTCCGAACTGGCTGGTGCTGTTCATCAAGCGGGCCGACTTGCCGTCCAGCATATCGAAGATCAGGGCCACCAGGATGGCGATCGCCGCCGTCACGTAATTGGCGTTGAAGACGGCCAGGATCGAGAACAACCCGCTGAACAGGTTCCCGGTGGTTAGAAGATTAGGGATCAGATAGATCCCCCGTTTTCGTTTGGGTTCTTTCATGAGCGCAGTCCGCATGACGACTCCTCGTCGCTCAACTCCGTAAGGACGGTCTCGCCGCCCTTCACGTGATCTCCGACCGCCACCCGCACTTTGGCCCCGAGGGGAAGATACATGTCCACGCGCGATCCAAATCTGATCAGACCGAAGCGCTCGCCGCAGGCCACTGCCTCACCCGGAAAGGCCCAACAGACGATTCGCCGGGCGAGCAGCCCGGCCACTTGGACGCAGAGCACCTTCGCGCCCCCCGCCGTTCGTATCAGAAGGCCGTTCTGCTCGTTTCGCAGCGTGGCTTCCGGCCGGTTGGCCGCCAGAAAGCGACCGGGCTGATAGGCAATCTTTTCGATTGTCCCGTCGCACGGAATGCGGGTCACGTGCACATCGAATATGCTCAGAAAGATGCTGACTCGAGTGCTCCGATCCTTGAGAAATCGCGGTTCATACTCTTCATGGACCGCGAGGACGCGGCCATCGCCGGGCGCCACCACGGCTCCCGCCGTCTGGGGCGCGTGCCGTCTGGGGTTCCGGAAAAACCAGGCCGTCAACAACGTCAGCGTGCCGAGAACAACCGCGGGGCCGACCCAGCCGAGCGACCCGGCCAGCGCCGTCAACCCGCCTGCCGCGGCCACGAACGGAAGCCCTTCCCGGACAATTGGAATGCCGACTGCTCGATCTGCCATCCGAACCGCCCTCCGCTCTCTGCGCCGGAGAGAGACCTGATACGTCAGTTCTTGCTCTTATCCACGAGCTTGTCTTTTTTGAGCCATGGCATCATCGCCCGAAGCCGCGAGCCCACGTCTTCAATCGGATGGGCTTCCCCCTTCGCCAGCAGGGCGTTGTAAACCGGGCGATTCGCCTGGTTTTCCAGGACCCACTCCCTGGCGAACCGGCCGCTTTGGATCTCGTCCAGAATCTTCCGCATCTCGTTTCGCGTTTCTTCCGTGATGATCCGGGGCCCCCTCGTCACATCACCGTATTTGGCGGTCGTGCTGATCGAATAGCGCATGTTGGCGATCCCGCCCTCGTAAATCAGGTCCACGATCAACTTGACCTCGTGAAGGCATTCAAAATAGGCCATCTCCGGCGAATAACCGGCGTTCACCAGCGTCTCGTAGCCCGCCTGGATCAGTGACGTCAGGCCTCCGCACAACACCACCTGTTCGCCAAACAGGTCGGTCTCGGTTTCTTCCCGGAACGTGGTCTCGATCACGCCGGCCCTTCCGCCGCCGATCGCGCTCGCATAGGCCAGTCCGACTTGACGTGTCGTCCCGCTGGGGTCCTGGTGAATCGCCAGCAACATCGGCACGCCGCTGCCCTTCGTATATTCCGATCGTACCAGATGCCCCGGTCCCTTGGGCGCCACCATGAACACGTTGACCGTCGCAGGGGGCACGATTTGCCCGAAATGGATGTTAAACCCATGCCCGAATGCCAGGTAGGCTCCATCCCTGAGGTGGGGCGCGATGTCCTTTCGGTAGATCCCGCCCTGGGCTTCGTCGGGAGCCAGCAGCATTACGATCTCGGCGCTCTTGACCGCGTCCGCGGTCGGCATCACCTTGAGCCCGCTCTTTTCGGCCTTCAGCCAGGAACCGCCTTCCCGAAGCCCGACCACCACAGGAACCCCGCTGTCTTTCAAATTCAGGGCATGCGCGTGGCCCTGGCTGCCGTAGCCGATGATCGCCACCTTTTTGTTGCGGATCTGTCCCAGGTCCGCGTCCTGGTCGTAATAGATCTTCATCGTTTGCTCCTCACGCCTTACGCCTCACGTGAGCTCACTCCTTTGCGACCCGCTTCGGCTGAGCCACCGCGGGCCGAATCGGTTCCCGCGCGATGGCGACCCGGCCGGTTCTGATCAGTTCTTTGATGCCGAGCGGTTGCAGCAGGTTGATGATCGCCTCGATCTTCTTGGTACCACCCGTGATCTCGATCGTGTACGTCATCGAGGTCGAGTCGACCACGTTCGCGCGAAAGATATCCGCGATCCGTAAGGCTTCCGCCCGATCTTCAGGCTTCGTATGCACCTTGATGAGTGCGGTCTCGCGCTCGACGAACTCGCTTTCGTTGAGGTCCACCACCTTGATCACATCGATCAGCTTGTTGAGTTGTTTCACGATCTGCTCGATGATCCGGTCATCCCCCGAGGTCACGATCGTCATCATGGAGGTGGAGGGGTCCAACGAAGGCGCGACCGACAGACTTTCGATGTTGAACCCGCGCCCGCTGAACAGGCCGGCCACGCGTGACAGCACCCCGAACTTGTTCTCGACGGTGACGGAGATGATGTGTTCCATACAAGAGAGCCAATAGCAAATAGCTTATAGCGAGCAGCCGGAAGCTCCGAGCTACTCGCTGCTGGCTATTCGCTGCCAGCTTACGCTGTCAGCACCGTGTCCTTGTCTTCCCCGACCACCTGCGCGCCCGCAGCCTGCTTTTTCTTGAGTTCCGGCGGATCAGCCAGGATCATTTCATGGTTGCAGCCGCCGGCCGGAATCATCGGATAACAGTTCTCGAACTTGTCCACCGGCACATCCACGATCACCGGCTTGTCCGCTGCCAGGGCTTCCCGAATGACGTCATCAACCTCCGAGACCTTGGCCGCGCGCAAGCCCACGGCGCCATAGGCCTCCGCCAGCTTGACGAAATCCGGCACCACATCCAGATAGCTGGACGCGTAACGCCCCTCATAGAACAGGTCCTGCCATTGGCGCACCATGCCGTGATATTGGTTGTTCACGATGAAGACCTTGACCGGAAGCTTATTCACGACCGCGGTGGCCAGCTCCTGCATGTTCATCTGCACGCTGCCGTCGCCCGCGATGCAGAGCACCAGGCGGTTCGGAAACGCGGCTTGTGCGCCCATGGCGGCCGGAAATCCGAACCCCATGGTCCCCAGCCCTCCCGACGTGAGCCAGCGGTGCGGCTTGGCCAGCGTGAAGTACTGGGCCGCCCACATCTGATGCTGACCGACATCGGTGGATACGATCGGATCCCGATCCTTGGTCAGCTCGTAGAGACGTTTGATCAGATGCTGTGGCTTGATCGGGCCTTGCGGGTCCTGCTCATAGGTGAGCGGGTGCGCCCGCTTCCACTCGTGAATCTGGTCCCACCAGGGTTTCCTCAGCTCTCTCTGTTCGCCATTCACGGTCGCGCGAATGATCTGGTTCAGCTCCCGGAGCACGCGTTTACAGTCCCCGACGATCGGGATGTCCACATTGACATTTTTCCGGATGGAGGTGGGATCAATGTCGATGTGGATGACTTTGGCGTGGGGACAAAATTCGGAGACTTTGCCGGTCACCCGATCATCGAACCGGGCTCCCACGGCAATCACCAGGTCGGAATAATGCACCGCCATATTGGCCCAGTAGGACCCGTGCATCCCCATCATGCCCATCGAGAGCGGATGCTCGCCGGGGAACGCGCCGAGGGCCATCAGCGTCATATCGACCGGGATCTGCGTCAGCTCGGCCAGCTCGAGGAGCTCCTCGGAAGCTCCTGAGAAGATGACACCCCCGCCCACATAGAGGATCGGCTTCTTGGCCTTCACAATCGCCTCTGCCGCCTGCTTGATCTGCCACTTGTTCCCGTCGTACGTCGGATTGTACCCTCGGATCGACACGGAGCCGGGATACTTGAAATCCGTCTTGTTCATGGACACGTCTTTCGGAATGTCCACGAGCACCGGCCCCGGTCGTCCGGTCGTGGCGATGTAGAATGCCTCTTTGATGGTCACCGCCAAATCATTCACATCCTTCACAAGAAAGTTGTACTTGGTGCACGGCCGGCTCAAGCCGATATTGTCGGCCTCCTGGAAGGCATCGTTCCCGATCAGGCTGGTCGAGACCTGGCCCGAGAAGCAGACGAGCGGCACCGAGTCCATCGAGGCATCAACCAGCGCGGTGACGATATTGCTCATGCCGGGCCCCGATGTCACCAACGCCACCCCGGGCTTGCCGGTGGCCTTGGCGTACCCTTCGGCCATGTGCCCCGCCCCCTGCTCGTGCCGGGTAAGGATCACGTCGATGTCCTTCTGCTGGTGAAGCACATCGAAGATCTTGAGTACGACTCCCCCCGGCAAGGCGAAGAGGGTCTTCACCCCCTCACGCTTGAGGCATTCCACAAAAATCTCTGCGCCCGTGACCTTCATGGCTCATCCCCCATGCATGGGCCATCAACCGAACGAATCTCGCTGAAAAACAAAGGGAATCAGACGCGAATACTATCACTAGCCCCGTTTTCAAGTCAACTAGGAATTACTTTCCGCCGCCGATGTTTACAGATTTGTCTCCCTGTCGACGTTGAGAGACCCCGGGCAACCCGTGTACGGTAGGACCATCTCAGTTCCAGGAGCTCCGGTCAGGATGTCTTGATTCCGTCGGCAGCGAGGGCCGGCTCAGCCACGGGCAGGTGCGAGAATGATTCAGGTCACGATTCTGTCACGGCACCAGTGCGAGCTGTGTGACGTCGTGCTGAACATGGCTCGCCGCCTGCAGGCCACCACGCCGTTCGGCTTGAATCACGTGAACATTGATGCAGACGCGCAGCTCCTCGCTCGCTACGGGTCCCGTGTCCCGGTCCTCCTGATTGACCAGGTCGAGATAGGCTCGGGGGCGATCACGGAAGCGGACCTGCGGCGGGCGATAAAAAGAGCGCGCTGGAGAAAACCTATAAGCCGGATTCTGTCCCGCCTTCGCGCGACGCTACGGCGGGGGCGGCCATTTCTCTAGGGCTCGAGTTACCCCGAGCCTCAAGCGACCTACCCGAGGACCTCGGCCGGGCCAGCCGCGTCCGAGACGAGAACGAGTCGCGTCTCGGCCGTCCTCCTATTTGGTCTTGCTCCGGGCGACGCTTGCCGTGCCGTCCATGTCACCACGAGACGCGGTGGGCTCTTACCCCGCCGTTTCACCCTTGCCTGAGCCGAGATGAGGTCGTGCGTTGCGTCCCCTGCACGCGCCTCGACTCGGCCATCGGCGGTCTATTCTCTGTGGCGCCGGTGTCGGATCGCTCCGCCTGGGCGTTACCCAGCACCCTGCCCTTGGAGTCCGGACTTTCCTCCCGCGGCTAACTGCCCGCGGGCGACCACCCGGTCTCCTCCAGTGCGCCTGCCGAGTATACCGGCTGCACAGCAGGGATTCAAGCGAATTGACCGGGCTCATGGGGTCTGTTAGATTACCCGCCCCAGCAGACTATGTCCGCTCACCTCAAGCGCAGTCCTTCTGACTCCCAGGATCCCGACGTGAAGAGCGGCCGGATCGGCATCGACGAATCCGGGAAAGGGGACTATTTCGGCCCCCTGGTGATCGCCGCGGTTTACGTCAACGCCGAGAGCGAACCGGACCTCCGGCTGATGGAGGTCCGGGACAGCAAGCGGATTTCCGACGGCCGCATCCTGGAGATGGCCCCGGACATCCGCCAGGCCTGCAAGCACAGCGTGGTGGCCATCGGCCCCCAGCGCTACAACGAGCTCTATGCGAAAATCAGGAATCTCAACCGGCTGCTGGGCTGGGGACACGCGCGGGCGTTGGAAAACCTGCTCGAACAGGTGGACTGCGGTCTGGTCATCGCCGATCAGTTCGGGGATGAGCGGTTTGTGAGGAGTGCGCTGCTGGAAAAAGGGAAGCAGGTGCGCTTGATTCAGAAGCCGAAAGCGGAAACCGAGCTCGCGGTGGCCGCCGCGTCGATCCTGGCCCGCGCCGAATTCCTCCTGCGACTGAAACGGCTGTCGGAGGATGTGGGAACTTCCTTGCCGAAGGGCGCCTCTTCAGCGGTGGAGCTGGCCGCGCGGATGGTCCTGAAGAAACACGGAAAGGATCGTCTGGCCACGATCGCCAAGATGCACTTCAAGACGACGCAGGC
>Ga0066692_10000914_pt1 | contig 10972 bp, 10 predicted proteins | sample GraSoiAngelo_141_FD_66456 | JGI IMG/M metagenome (GOLD analysis project Ga0066692, IMG submission 66456) | Grasslands soil microbial communities from the Angelo Coastal Reserve, California, USA - 14_0929_12_40cm | ecosystem: Environmental > Terrestrial > Soil > Grasslands | place: USA... | reverse complement strand
ACCGGCGTCAGGCCGAGATCGGAGGCCATGATCGCCTTTTCGATGGCCTTGAGCTGGCTGGCCTCCCAGGGCTGGATCACCAGGGTCCGCGCGTCCGGAACCGAGATGGACGCCATCTGGTTCACCGGCGTCGGCGTCCCGTAGTAGTCGACGCGGATCCCGTCGAGCAGGCCGGCGGAAGCGCGGCCGGTACGGACGGCTGCGAACTCTCGCCCGAGCGCCTCGAGAGCGCCCGTCATCTTCGTTTCGACCTCCCTCAGCACAGGCTGCATATCCGCCATATCGCGTCACCCTCCCACCGACACGATCGAGCCCACGGCCTCGCCGAGGACGATTCGCTTGATATTACCGGGTCGCGTCAGGTCGAAGACGATGATCGGCAGCTTGTTGTCCATGCAGAGAGAAATCGCGGCGGCATCCATGACCTGGAGACCACGGTTGAGCACCTCGATGTACGTCACGTGGACCAGGCGCTGCGCGTTCTTGTCCAGCTTCGGATCGGCCGAGTAGATCCCGTCGACCTTCGTCGCCTTGATGATCACGTCGGCGCCGATCTCGACGGCGCGCAACGCGCCCGCGGTGTCGGTGGTGAAGAACGGGTTGCCGGTGCCGGCGGCGAAGATCACGACGCGCCCCTTTTCCAGGTGGCGGATCGCCCGGCGACGGATGTACGGCTCGGCGACCGCGCGCATCTCGATCGCGGACAGGACGCGCGTTTGCAGGCTGGACTTCTCGAGCGCGTCCTGCAGGGCCAGCGCGTTGATGATCGTCGCCAGCATGCCCATGTAGTCGGCGGTGGCGCGGTCCATCCCGCCAGTGCTCGCGGCGACCCCGCGGAAGATGTTGCCACCGCCCATGACGATCGCGATCTGCACGCCGAGCGAGGCCACGTCGCGCACCTCTGCGGCGATCCGATCGAGCACGAGCGGATCGATTCCGTAGCCCTGGCCCCCGGCGAGCGCTTCCCCTGAAAGCTTCAGGACGATGCGGCGATACGCCGGGCGGCCGGAGCCGGCGGCCCCCGTCATCTACCCCGCCTCGCCCACCTGGAACCGGGCGAACCGCTTGACGAGGATTCGCTCACCGGTCTTGGCGTTCACGCCGTCGACGAGGTCACGGACCTTCGTCTTGCCGGTAGCGTCCTTGATGAACGGCTGCTCGAGCAGGCACTGCTCGGTGTAGAACTTCTCGAGCTTACCCTCGATGATCTTGTCGATGACCTGGGCCGGCTTCTTCTGGTCGGCGAGCTGGCCGCGGTAGATCTCGCGCTCCTTGTCGACCACCTCGCCCGGGACGTCCTCGCGCGCGACGTACGCGGGATTGGCCGCCGCGACCTGCATGCCAAGGTCCTTGACGAGATCCTGGAAGGCCTCGGTTCGCGCGACGAAGTCCGTCTCGCAGTTGACCTCGACGAGCACCCCGAGCTTCGCGCCGGGATGGACGTAGGTCCCGACCGCACCCTCGCGCGCGTCCCGGTGGGACCGCTTGGCGGCCTGCGCCAACCCCTTCTTCCTCAGATACTCGACGGCGCCCTGCAGATCGCCCGCGGTCGCCTGCAGCGCTTCCTTGCAGTCCATCACGCCCGCGCCCGTCCGATCGCGGAGCTCCCGCACCAACTGCGCGGTTGCGGCCATGGTTAGTTTTCCGCCTCGGCCGCCGCCAGCTCGGCTCCCTCGGCGGCTCCCTCCGGCGCCGCCGCCTCGCCCTCGTCCTTCGACAGGGTGCCGCGGCCCTCGTTGATCGCGTCGGCGATCCGCGAGGTGATCAGCCGCACCGCCCGGATCGCGTCGTCGTTGCCGGGAACCGGATAGTCGATCCCGGTCGGGTCGCAGTTGGTGTCCACGATCGCCACGATCGAGATGCCGAGCCGTTGCGCCTCGGCCACCGCGATCTTCTCCTTGCGGGGGTCGATGATGAACACGGCCGCCGGCAGCTGGTCCATCGCCTTGATGCCGACGAGCGCTTTCTCGAGCTTCTCCCGCTCGCGGTCGAGCTCCAGAGCCTCTTTCTTCGGCAGCCGCTCGTACTCGCCGGTCTCCTTCATCTCCTCGAGCTTCTTGAGCCGGGTGATGGACTTGCGGATCGTCGCGAAGTTCGTCAGCGTCCCGCCCAGCCACCGCTGGTTGACGTAGAACATTCCGCATCGACTCGCCTCTTCGAAGACGGTCTCCTGAGCTTGCTTCTTGGTCCCGATGAAGAGCACGGTGCCCCCGCCGGCGGCGAGGTCGCGCACGAATGCGTACGCCTCCCGGAACTTCTTGAGCGTCTTCTGGAGGTCGATGATGTAGATGCCGTTGCGCTCGCCGAAGATGTATTTCTGCATCTTCGGGTTCCAGCGCTTGGTCTGATGGCCGAAATGCACCCCGGCCTCGAGCAGTTCCTTCATTGTCAACGTCGCCATGGATCCTCCTTCGGTTGGCCTCCGCCGCACTCAATAGGCATGCCCGGCCGCTCTTCGCGGCCCCGGCCGGCACTACCACCGAAAATGCGCGGCGTGCGTGATGGTGAGCTACGTCGTGTACTTTGCATTGAGACGCACGTATTCCTCGCTGAGATCGCACGTCCAGACGCGGTCCTCGCCGCGGCCGAGGCCCAGGTCGATCGTGATGTCGTATTCCGACTTCCCCATGATCTCCCGAACTCGCTCCAGGCTCACACCTTCCTTCAGCATCCCCCGCTCGACCAGGCGCTCGTCGCCGAACGCGATCGAGACCTTCTCCTGCTCGACGCGCGCCGGCGACTTGCCGAGCGCCATCATGATCCGGCCCCAGTTGGGGTCCCCTCCGTTGATCGCGGTCTTGACCAGCGGCGAGTTCGCGACGGTGCGCGCCGCGAGCAGGGCGTCTCGCCGACTCGTGGCGCCGCGCACGACGACCGTGACCAGCTTCGTCGCGCCCTCGCCGTCGGCGGCCAGCATGCGCGCCAGCTTCGTCATCACCGCCTCCAGGCCGTCGGCGAACTGCCGCAGGCCACGAGCCCCGGACTCGAGCGGCGTGTTCTCGGCGAGGCCGTTCGCCAGCACCGCGACGGTGTCGCTGGTGGACTGGTCGGAATCGATAGTCGTGCGATTGAAGGACCGATCGACCGCGCGCCGGACGACCGGGTCGAGCGCGCCGCGCGCGACGACCGCGTCCGTCGCCACGAAGCAGAACATCGTGGCGAGGTGGGGCTCGAGCATCGCCACCCCCTTCGCGATCCCGCCGATCGTGACCGGGCGACCGCCGACTTCAACGCGCAGCGCTGCCTCCTTGGTCCGCGTGTCGGTCGTGAGAATGGCCTCGGCCGCCGCGCGACCCCCCTGGGGAGACAGGGACTTCGCGAGCGTCGGCAGGGCGGCGCGGATCTTGTCCATCGGCAGCGGGACTCCGATGACGCCGGTCGACGCGACCAGCACGTGGTTCGCGGGAATCCGCAGTAGCTCGCCGACGAGGCGCGTCATCTCGCGCGCGTCCTGGATCCCACGCTCGCCGGTGCAGACATTGGCACAGCCGCTGCACGCCACGATCGCCTGGGCCTGACCGCCCCGCACGTGCTCCCTCGACACGAGCACCGGCGCGCCCTTCACCTGGTTCGAGGTGAACACCGCGGCCGCGCGCGCCGGCGTCGAGGAATAGATCAGCGCGAGGTCCTTCTTGCCGCTCGGCTTGATGCCCGCCACGATGCCGCCGGCGAGGATCCCGGCCACCGCCGTGACGCCACCGTCAAGCCACTCGAGGTCTCCCGACGCCATGGCTAGGGGTACACTGGCGGCGCCTCGAGGCCCGTCCGCTCGCTCCAGCCGCACATGACGTTCAAGTTCTGAACGCCGTTCGCCGCGCCCCCCTTGCCCAGGTTGTCGATGGCCGACACGCACACGGCTCGGCCGGTGCGCGGATCCGCCACCACGGCGACGTCACAGTAATTGGAGCCGACGACGGCGCGCGTCGTCGGGCGCTCGCCCTCGTCGAGGACTCGCACGAAGGGCTCTCCGGCGTAGAACTCTCGGTACACGTCCAGCAAGCGGCTCGTCGTCAGCATCGTGGCGAGGGGCACCGATGCTGTCGTGAAGAGTCCGCGGTTCAGCGGCACGAGGTGCGGCGTGAAGGCGACCCGCAGCGGAGCGCCCGCGAGGGCGCTCAGCTCTTGCTCGATCTCCGGCGTGTGCCGGTGCGCGGCCATCCCGTACGCCTGAACGTTCTCGTTGGCTTCGGTGTAGAGGTACATCGGATCGATCTTCCGGCCCTGCGCGCCGGCGCCCGTGACGCCGGACTTGCCGTCGATCACGATCCCGTCGAGCCGAGCGAGCCCAGATCTCAAGAGCGGGGCCGTGGCGAGCACGGCGCCGGCCGGATAGCAGCCTGGCGCGGCGATGAGCGACGCGGGCGCGATCGCCTTCCGGTGCAGCTCTGGCAATCCGTAGACCGCGTCGGCGAGCCCGGGCAGGTCGATGTGCGGCGCCTTGTACCACGTGACGTAGTCGTCCGGGTTGTGCAGACGGTAGTCGGCCGACAGGTCGATCGCCCGGCCACCGTGACCGCGCACGACCGGCACCGCCTTCTGCGACTCCATGTGGGGCAGCGCGAGGAACACCACGTCGGCGACACCGGCGAGCCACTCGGGATCCAGGTCGTGGAACCTGAGATCGTTGATCCCGCGCAAGTGCGGATACGCCTTTCCGACCGGCTCGCCGGCGAGGCGGTCGGACGTCACTCCGGTCAGGACGACCTTCGGGTGGACGGAGAGCAGTCGGAGGAGCTCGGCCCCCATATAGCCACTCGCACCGGCGACGGCGACACGGACCATGGCGGACCGCCCTGGCACTAGCGCTTCGAGTACTGGAACTTCTGGCGAGCGCCCGGCTGGCCGTACTTCTTCCGCTCGCGCATCCGCGGGTCGCGGGTGAGGAGACCCGCCTTCTTGAGCGGGAGTCGGAACTTCTCGTCGAAGCGCGCGAGCGCCCGGGCGAGCCCGTGGCGAACCGCGCCCGCCTGGCCGGTCGGGCCGCCGCCACCAACGGTCACGAAGACGTCGAACTGCCCGACCGTGCTCGTGACTTCCAGCGGCTGCGCAATGATCATTCGAAGGGTCTCACGCGGGAAGTAGTCCTCGAAGGCCCGCCGATTCACGATCATTCGCCCGGCCCCGGGCCGGATCCATACCCGCGCGACCGACGTCTTGCGGCGGCCCGTCGCGTAAAACCTGTCGACCACGGCGGCCATCAACGAACCTCGGCCTTCGTCGTGAGGGTTTCAGGCCGTTGCGCCTGGTGAGGATGCGTCGCGCCGCGGTAGACTTTCATCTTCTTCGCCATGGCCTTCCCCAGACGGTTCTTCGGCAGCATACCCTGGACTGCCCACTCAACGACTCGCTCGGGGTGGGTCTTGAGCATCGTCTCGGCTCGGACCTCGCGCAAGCCTCCGATGTAACCGGAGTGCCAGCGGTATTGCTTGTCTCGAAGCTTGCGCCCCGTGAGGTGCACCTTCGCGGCGTTGACCACCACGACGTGGTCACCGACGTCGAGGTGAGGCACGAATGTCGGTTTGTGCTTTCCGCGCAGGATTGACGCAATGCGGCTCGCGAGGCGTCCAAGTACCTGGCCCTGGGCGTCCACGATGAACCACTTGCGCGCGATTTCGTTTTCCTTCGGCATCGGCGTCGGCATCAGCTTCCCCTTGACGGCTCTAAGTAGGCGTCCGGATAGAAAAATTTGTGACGCCATACTCTAAAGGAGAAGATGGGGCCTGTCAACGAATCTTGGTCTTGCCGGGCCATGGACACAGTGTCCGCACCGGACACGCCGGGCACAGAGGCTTCTTCGCGGAGCAGCATCGGCGTCCGTGGCTCTGGAAGAGGTGGGTTGCCAGCGTCCACTCGCCTGGTGGCAGCACCTCTACGAGCTGATCGTGGATCTCGTCGGGATCTTCGGCGCGCGCCAGGCCCAGTCGCTGGGAGACACGGAACACGTGCGTGTCGACCGCGATCGCCTGCTCCCCGAACGCGTTCCCGAGGATCACGTTCGCTGTCTTGAGGCCCACGCCGGGGAGCTCCCTCAGGGCTTCGCGAAGCCGTGGCACCTCACCGCCGTGCTTGTCGACGAGGGCCTTCGCCATCCCGATGATCGCGCGGGACTTCGCACGGTAGAACCCGGTCGAGCGGACTTCCTGCTCCAGCGTGGCGGCCTCGGCGCGCGCATAGTCGCCGGCGCTCCGGTACTTCTCGAAGAGCGCCGGCGTCACCATGTTCACACGCTCGTCGGTGCACTGGGCGGAGAGAATCGTGGCCACCAGGAGTTCGAGCGGATTCTCGAAATCGAGAGCGATCTTGGCGTCGGGATAGGCCTTCTTGAACGCGCGAACAATCTTGCGGGCGCGCGCCCGCTTGGCCTCTCGTGACTCTCTCATGAGACGCTCCCTAGACTAAGGGGTGGCGGGGAGACCCTGACGGCCTTCGGCTCGACGCCGTGTGGCGAGGAAACGGCGGAGGCGATCGAGGCCCTCCTGGATGCGCTCGAGCGACGAAGCGTACGAGAACCGTAGATAACCCTCGGCGTTGGCGCCGAAGGCTGCGCCCGGCGTGACGGCCACGTGGCTCGACTCGAGGAGCTCGCGGGCGAGCCTCACCGAATCCGCGGCGAGGTGTCGCGCGTTCGCCAGGACGTAGAACGCGCCGGTCGGCTCGGTGCCGACGCCGAAACCGATCGCCCGCAAGCCGGCGATCATCGCCCGCCGCCGGTCGTCGAAGATGGCGCGGAAGCGACGGCTCTCGTCGCCCGCCTCGCGGAGGGCGGCGACGCCGGCCCACTGCACGAACTCGTTCGTCGAGATGAAGAAGTTGCCGTAGAGCTTCTGCAGCGTGCGGATGTGCTCGCGCGGCGCGATCACCCAGCCGAGCCGCCAACCCGTCATGGCGTAGGCCTTCGAAAAGCCATTGAGCACGAAGGCTCGGTCGGTGAACTCGAGGATCGTCCGGTCGCGCCCCACGTAGCTGAGCCCATGATAGATCTCGTCGGACACGACGAGGGGGCCGTCCTCTCGGCTCAGCTCGGCGATCGCGGCCATACGCTCCGGGGACAGGACGGTGCCGGTTGGATTGGCGGGCGAGTTGATCACGATCGCTCGGGTGCGCGGGCCGAGCCGCGCCCGGATCGCCTCGGGGCGGTATTGGAAGCCGTCCTCCTCGGTCACGCCGACGTAGACCGGCCGGCCGTCGGCGTAGCGGATGAAGTTCGGATAGCACGCGTAGTACGGATCGCTCAGCACGACCTCGTCACCGGGATCCAGAAGGTGGCCGAAGAGGAGCAGCATCGCCGGGGAGGTGCCCGCCGTCACGAGAACCTGATCGGGGGAGACGCTCACCCCGTACGCCGTGGCGTAGTGCTCGGCGATCGCCTCCCGGAGCGGCAGGATTCCAAGGCTGTGCGTGTAGCGGGTGCGGCCGTCCTTGATCGCACGTTCCAGCGCCTCACGGACGACCGCAGGGGCCTCGAAGTCCGGCTCGCCGAACTCGAGGTGCACCACGTCGATACCAGCTCGCTCGAGCTCCTGTGCCCGCTCCGCCACCTCGACCGCCAGGAAGGGCTCGATTTCCAGGACTCTCCGCGCAAGTCTCAACGCCGCCTCCCCATCCGTAGCCGGGCCCGCACGATCTCCCACAGCATTCCCGGCCCGTGCCGAAGGACCCCGACCTTGCTACCTGGCTGATCGGCCCAGTTCACCGGCACCTCGACGATACGACAGCCGGCGGCCCGGGCCAGGAGAAGCAGCTCGACGTCGAAACCGAAGCCGCGCGTGGCGAGCGCCTGGAACAGGCGATCGGCGGCCGCCGCCGTGAACGCCTTGAAGCCGCACTGCGAGTCGGCGATGCCCTCGAGGCCCATCCACCCGACGAGCCGGTTGAACACAAACCCGGCGGCCACGCGATGCCGGCGCGCCGCCACGGAGACCCCGGGATCCCGGAGCGCGCGCGAGCCGATGGCGACATCGGCGCCCGCCATCAGCGCCGACTCGAGCCGCTTCAGTTCTGCGATCGGCGTGGCGCCGTCGGCGTCGGCGAAGAGCCGGTAGGCCCCCCTGGCCGCCAGCATCCCCGCTCGCACCGCGGCGCCCTTGCCAGCGTTCCGCTGAAAGCTGAGGACTCTCACCATCGCGAGCCGGGGGGTCTCCACGATCGCGGACGTCCCGTCGGTCGACCCGTCATCAACGACGATCACCTCGTATGGCTCATCGCGCCCCTCCAAACAGGCGATCACGGTGTCCAGGAACGCAGGGAGACGGCGAGCTTCGTTGAACGCCGGGATGACGACCGACCAGCGAGGAGGCGTCACCGGATTCCGGAAAGGTCCAGACGCCGGCCGCGACGCGCAGCAGCGGTCTCGTGCGCGGCGCGCGCCACCCCTTCGGCCACGGCGGGCGCCACGCCCCGGTTGAAGACGCTGGGGATGATGTACTCCTCTCCGAGCTCGCTCCGGCTCACGCACGCGGCCAGCGCCCGCGCGGCCGCGAGCTTCATCTCGTCGTTGACCGCTCGGGCACGGGCGTCGAGCAGGCCCCGGAAGAACCCGGGGAAGCAGAGCACGTTGTTGATCTGGTTCGGGTAGTCCGAGCGGCCGGTCGCCATGACGCGAACGTGCCTGTGCGCCTCTTCCGGGCGTATCTCGGGTTCCGGATTGGCCATGGCGAATACGATCGGATCGCGCGCCATCCGCTTCAGGTCGCGCGGCCTCAAGATCCCGGGAACCGAGAGGCCGATGAAAACATCCGCGCTCTCGAGCGCGGCGCCGAGGCCCCCCGTGACCTGACGGGGGTTGGTCGCGGCGCCGACCCACCGCTTCATGAAGTCCATACCCTGTGTCCGGCCGCGATGGATGGTGCCGTGCTCGTCGACGCCGATGATGTCGCGCACGCCGCTCGACTGAAGAATCTTGATGGTGGCAGTGCCGGCCGCGCCCACGCCCGTCACGACGACCCGGATCCGCCGCACGTCCTTGCGGACGATCTTCAGCGCGTTGACCAGGGCCGCCAGCACCACGACCGCCGTCCCGTGCTGGTCGTCGTGGAACACGGGAATATCGAGCTCCTTCCGGAGCCGCTCCTCGATCTCGAAACAGCGAGGCGCCGCGATGTCCTCCAGGTTGATGCCACCGAATGCGGGCGCCACGAGCTTCACGGTCTCCACGATCTTGTCGACGTCCTTCGTGCCGAGGCAGATGGGAAACGCGTCGACTCCGGCGAACTCCTTGAAGAGCATCGCCTTGCCTTCCATCACCGGCAGCGCCGCCTCCGGGCCGATGTCGCCCAGCCCCAGCACGGCCGTGCCATCGGTCACCACGGCGACCATATTGTGTTTGATCGTCAGCGAGAAGGCGCGCTGGCGGTCGTCCCGGATCGCAAGGCAGACGCGCGCCACGCCGGGTGTGTACGCCATCGAGAGATCATCCCGGGTACGAATCGGGACCTTGTTGCGGATCTCGATCTTGCCGCCCATGTGCATGAGGAACGTGCGGTCGGAGATAGCGCCGATGCGGACACCGGCCAACCGCCTCAGCCGCCTGACAATCTGCTGCGCATGGAGGCTGTCGCGCGCCTTGACGGTGATGTCGCGCTCGGTCCGCTCGCGTGTCGTCTCGACGAGGTCGACGGCGCCAATGTCGCCCCCAACGTCGCCGATCGCCGACGCCACGCGACCGAGCATCCCCGGGCGGCTGGCGATCTGTAGCCGGACGATAAAGCTGTAGCTCGCGCTCGGGGGGATCACGCGGTCGATTCTACCCTCTCCAGGCGGACCTCGTCGGGTCGCGGACCTCGTCGGGTCGTGGAGTCGCTGCTCCGGGCAGGGGGTCTCCCCGTTTACTTGGAACTCACGCAAGGGTCGTCGCGGTTTAGAACCGAGGGCCCACCCGTCGTGAATAGGCGGCCGAGTCCCCCGGTCAGAAGCCTGGCGGAGCGCAAGCGGGGCCAGGCACCGGCTGGCTCTCAGGGAACCACCCTAAAGTCATGGCGGGATAAACCCTACTCCGGATGCTCGTCGGATGAAAGTCCGGTTGGCTGAAACGTTCGGGACCGGTTTTGCATCTGAACCAACAGGAAACTCAAAGAAAGAAAGTCGGTGACACCATGACATTCAGGGAAACTCGCGATGCCGCCGAGGGCAGCTCGGCGGCCTCGGTTGGGCTGGCACCGACGGACGAGCGGGAGGCGCCGATCCTTGTCGACGACGAGGCAGAGGAGACCCCCCGGGCGACCGCCGAGGACACGCACGGGTCTTACCCGACGAAGGGCGAAGACCCGGTCCGCCTCTACCTCAAGGAAATCGGCAAAGTCTCTCTGCTTACCGCAGCCCAGGAGGTCCAAATCGGGCGGCGCATCGAAGTCGGCCAGATCGCCCTCCGGCGTACCCTCGCCGGCATTCCGATGGCGGTCGAGGTTCTGCTTGCCGTCGGCGACAAGCTGCGGCGCGGCGAGACTCCCGCTGACGACGTAATCGTCTTGCCGGAGGGTGGTGAGCTCGAGGCGAAGGCGATCCGGCCCGTGATCCTGGCCTTTGAACGGATGCGCCGCCTCGAGCGCAAGATCGCCAGGCTCCAGGCGTCGCTCACCGCGAAGCGACGGTCGAAGGCCTATCGCAAGGTCACCGGCACAGCGATCGACGCCGCTCGGCAGGCGATCCAGAAGACCGTCGCGGAGATGCCGCTCAAGCCCGCGCTGATCGACGAGCTGGTCGCGCAGGTGCGACGCCGCTGGGAGCAGATCAGCGTGCTCGACCGCGCCAGCCGCCGCGGGCACACCCCGGCGGCCGCGCGCGAGCTGCGCGCGCTCGAGAAGCATACGGGGCTCCCCCGCAAGCAGCTCGGCCCACTCCTCGAGCAGATCGAGCGGAGCGACCGTACCGTGCGCCAGGCGAAGCGCGAGCTGATGGAGGCAAACCTGCGTCTGGTCGTCTCGGTCGCCAAGCGGTACCTGGGGAGCGACCTTTCGCTGCTGGACCTCGTCCAGGA
>Ga0066692_10000890_pt1 | contig 11071 bp, 8 predicted proteins | sample GraSoiAngelo_141_FD_66456 | JGI IMG/M metagenome (GOLD analysis project Ga0066692, IMG submission 66456) | Grasslands soil microbial communities from the Angelo Coastal Reserve, California, USA - 14_0929_12_40cm | ecosystem: Environmental > Terrestrial > Soil > Grasslands | place: USA... | reverse complement strand
GCGTTCATCGTCAACCGCATCGGCGACTTCGGCTTCATGCTCGGGATGTTTCTGCTCTTTCGCACGTTCGGCTCACTGGACTTCGGCCCCGTCTTCGCGAAAGCCAAGGACCTGCCGCCGGATGCCATGGGCCAATTCGGGGTCCTGACCATCGCGAGCTTGCTGCTCTTCATGGGCGCGACGGGAAAGTCGGCGCAGCTCCCGCTGTACGTCTGGCTCCCGGACGCAATGGAGGGGCCAACGCCCGTCAGCGCGCTGATTCATGCGGCGACAATGGTCACTGCGGGTGTGTACGTGGTTGCGCGGTCGCACGTGCTCTTTACCCATGCGCCGACGGCCATGCTGGTGGTCGCGGTTGTCGGCTGCGCCACGGCCTTTTTTGCCGCGACGATCGGGCTCGTGCAAACCGACATCAAGCGCGTCCTCGCTTATTCGACCGTCAGCCAGCTCGGTTACATGTTTCTCGCCTGCGGCGTCGGCGCGTTTTCCGCGGGCATCTTCCACTTGATGACCCACGCTTTTTTCAAAGCACTTCTCTTCCTGGCTGCCGGGAGTGTGATCCACGCCATGAACGGCGAGCAAGATATGCGGCGGATGGGCGGGCTCGCAGGCAAGATCAAATGGACATACATCACAATGCTCGTAGCAACCCTTGCTATCGCAGGCGCGCCGGGCTTTGCGGGGTTCTTCAGCAAGGACGCGATTCTCTTCAGCGCGTACCAGAGCGAAACGGGCGGCCACATTCTGTATGCCTTTGGCCTGTTCACGGCGCTTCTCACATCGTTCTACATGTTCCGGCTGATCTTTCTGACGTTTCACGGCGAGCGGCGCTACGACGGGCGTCGCGTCCACGCGCACGAATCGCCCAGCAACATGCTCGTGCCGCTCGTGATTCTCGCCGCGCTTTCAATTGTTGGCGGATGGTTCGCTGCTCCATCTTTTCTTCCCGGTGGAACGGACTACTTCGCGCGTTTTTTGGGGCCGGTCTTCGGCGGCGCAGAGGGTACCGGCGGCGAAGCTGCCGCGCATTCACTTGAGATTACGCTGGCCGGAGTAGCGGTCGCGACGGCACTCGGCGGCTTTTTCGTTGCGCTCTGGCTCTACATCCAGAAGCCGGACAAACCCGAAAGCCTCGCCAAGTCGCTGCGCGGGGCGTACACCACGCTGTTGAACAAATACTACGTGGACGAACTCTATGCAGCAGTCGTCGTGAATCCGCTCGTTTGGCTATCGCGCAAGGTTCTCTGGCAGGGTGTGGACGTTGCGGGAATCGACGGCGCGGTCAATGGCATCGCCGAAAGCGCCACCGCGTTTGGCGATCGTCTGCGCCGCACGCAATCCGGCAATACCCGCAGTTATGCGGTTTGGGTGGTGATCGGCGCGCTCGCCATAATCGTAATTCTGTTCTGGCCCTTGATACGGCCGGGCGCGGGAGGATTGCGCTGATGACTCCCGCCACGCTCCATTTTGTCTCGGGCGGGCACTTGTTGACCGTTGTGATCTTCTTTCCTGCGCTCGGCGCGCTCGCACTTCTCATTCTCCGCAGCGAGGATCACGAATGGATTCGCCGGGTGTCGTTCACCGTGGCAGCGGCTGAGTTCGTCCTCTCGCTGCTGCTGATTCCCGGCGTTCCGCTTGGCTCGGGCACTTACCACCTCGAAGAATTTCATCCCTGGATCGCGTCGCCGCCGATCCAGTATCACCTGGGAGTGGACGGGATCAGCCTGTTTCTCGTCATCCTGACGACGTTCCTGACACCTATTTCGATTCTAGCCTCATGGACGAGCATCCACGCGCGCGTGAAGGAATTCTTCGTGATGCTGCTGCTCCTCGAGGTCGGGATTGTCGGCGTTTTCCTTTCGCTGAATCTCTTCCTCTTCTTTCTCTTTTGGGAAGTGATGCTCATTCCCATGTATTTCCTGATCGGCATCTGGGGCCACGAGCGGCGCATTTACGCGGCCGTCAAATTCGTGTTGTACACGATGGCCGGCTCGATCCTGATGCTGGTCGGCATTCTCTGGCTATACAACGCCACGGGGACATTCGACCTGCCAACCATCCAGCAGATGCTGCAAGGCGGGCTGCTGGCGCTGAGCCCGCGCGCGGAGACTCTGCTCTTCCTTGCCTTTTTTGTTGCGTTCGCCATCAAGGTGCCGCTCTTCCCTTTCCACACGTGGCTGCCCGACGCGCACGTCGAAGCGCCGACGGCAGGCTCCGTGATTCTGGCGGGCGTTCTGCTGAAAATGGGCACCTACGGCATGATCCGGTTCTGCCTGCCGCTCTTTCCGGATGCTTCGCGCCGCTACGCGCCGGCGATTGCCGTGCTCGCCATCATCGGAATCATCTACGGCGCCCTCGTTGCGCTCGTCCAGCCGAACTTGAAGAAACTCGTTGCATATTCTTCGGTGAGCCACCTCGGCTTCGTCGTCCTCGGCATTTTCGCGCTCCAGAACATCTCCATGCAGGGAGCGGTTTTCCAAATGCTCGCCCACGGCATTTCGACCGGAGCGCTCTTCCTGCTGGTGGGCATGCTCTACGACCGACGGCACACGTTTGAAATCGACGACTATGGCGGACTGGCCACGCCGATGCCGCGGCTGGCGGCGTTTTTCCTGTTCGTCGCGCTCTCTTCACTCGGCCTGCCAATGCTCAATGGATTCGTCGGCGAATACCTGGTTCTGCTGGGCACCTACCAAGTCCACTGGAAGTGGGCGGCGTGGGCCGCAACCGGCGTGATCCTTTCGGCGTGCTATCTGCTGTGGTCCTACCAGCGCGTCTTCTTTGGCGAAGTCACCAACGACAAAAATCGCGCGTTGGCGGACGCTTCGGCGCGCGAGCGATGGATTCTCGCGAGCATGGCCGTGGTTATCCTCTGGATGGGGATTGGCTCGCCCTTCTTCACGCGGCGATTTGCCACATCCTGCCAGACCGTACTCGACCAGATGCAGCGCCCGTGGGCTTACGAGGCGGCAGCGCCGAGACCGACTGCGGCAGGGCCACACGCGAGCTCCAGCGCGCTTGGAAGTTCGCTCGAAAGGTTCGGAAGCCGTTAAATGTCTCCCCCAGTCGAAGACATTCTCCGCGTAATGCCCGAATTGATTTTCTGCGGATTCGGCGTGCTGTTGATGTTGCTCCAGCCGTTCCTGCGCGAACGCAACGGTATGGCGTTTCTGGCTCTGTGCGGCGCAGGGCTCGGCACGCTCGCGTCGATTTTCCCGCTGGTGAATGCCGGTTCGGCATTCGGCGAACTCATTCGCGCGGACGGCTTCAGCGGCTTCTTCCATCTGCTCGTGGGACTTGTCGCATTTCTGGTCATCCTCGCCTCGGCGCCGTATCTCGAACGCGAGCGGCTGGCCCCGGCGGAGTTCTATGCGCTCGTGCTCTTCGCGACCGCAGGCATGGGCGTTCTGGCCTCGGCGCAGGAGTTGCTCACAGCATTCATCGGACTCGAAATGAGCTCGATTTCAAGCTACGTGCTGGCCGGCTACCGGCGCGAGTCGCTGAAGGCCGGCGAGTCCGCGATGAAGTATTTCCTGCTTGGCTCATTCGCCACGGCGTTTTTTCTCTACGGAATTGCGCTGGTCTACGGCGCCACCGGCACGACGCGGCTCTCGCAAATGAGCGCAGCGGACCCGGGAGGCAACCTCCTAAGACTCGGACTGGCGCTGATCCTGATCGGCCTGGGTTTCAAGGTAGCCGCCGCGCCGTTCCAAGTGTGGACGCCGGACGTTTACGAAGGCGCGCCGACGCCGGTCACGGCGCTGTTCTCCGCAGGACCGAAAGCCGCGGCGTTCGCACTTCTTCTGCGGATATTTTCGACCGTGCCCGCCGCGAACGAGTTCTGGTTCTGGGCGTTCTGGATACTCGCGGCGCTGACGATGTTTGTGGGCAACCTCGGCGCGCTCGTGCAGACGAACGTCAAGCGCATGTTGGCGTACAGCTCCATCGCCCATGCCGGTTACATCCTGGTGGCTTTTTGCGCGGTGGCGTTCACACGAGGCGATGACGAGCGCCTGACCGCCGGGGTCGCCGCGGTGCTCTACTATTTGCTTGCGTACGCGCTGGTGAAGCTCGGCGCGTTCACCGTCGTGTCGCACCTGGGCGGCGCGGGCGAGAAGCGCCTCGACCTGAACGACTACGCGGGGCTGGGCCAGCGCCAGCCCGTTGCGGCAGCGGCGTTGAGCCTCTATCTGCTCTCTCTCCTGGGATTGCCGGTCACGGCGGGCTTCCTCGGCAAGTTTTACATCTTTAAGGCGGCGATCCATTCCAATCTGATTTGGCTTGCCGTTCTGATGGCCATCAACAGCGTGATCGGCGCGTATTATTACCTGCGGCTGATCGTAATCATGTACATGCGCGATTCGCAGCCGGGCGTGGATCGCATCCCCTTCCCCGCTTCTGTGAATCTGGTGCTGATGATCACCGCGCTCGGGACCGTGTATTTCGGCCTCTTCCCGAATCGGCTCATCGCCTTTGCGTCGCACCCGGGTTTCATCCTCGGCCGCTGAACGACAGGCAAGCTCCGCGCGAATCGAGGCACAAAAGGAAAGCCCGGAGGAGGCATCCGGGCTCGCCGGCAATCCGTTCTATTTATTTGGCTGAACTTCAGGTTTGCCTATTTGACTTTCAAAAAGATGATGGCGAACACATAGAGCGCCATGGACTCGATCAGCACAAGCGCGAGGATCAGCATGTTCTGGATGACGCCGCTTGCTCCCGGATTCCGCGCCAAGCCCTCTGAAGCCGCCGCACTCGCCTTTCCCTGAGCGTATCCGCACCCTGCCGCCGCAATCGCCATCGAAAAACCCGCGGTGATGGCTACCCAGTTTGTTGGCGAGTGATTCCCTGCTCCCGCCTCTTGCGCAAACGCCGCTGGCGCCACCAGACACGCCAGGACAAGTACCGTCAATGCAACCGCACCTTTTTTCATTCGTACTCTCCTTCGAGGAATTGCCGCCAGGCGGTGGCTCCCGGACATCCCTCGTGCAGCCGGGATCACACTGGCAGCGAGATCGCTTTCCTTACGGGCGGCTCAAGCGCCGCGCCTCCCTCAATGTTCTTCGCGCGCCACGGCGCCAGCCAGGTAAATTGTGGGCAAGATGGTGAAGACAAAAGCCTGCACCAGGGCGACAAAAGCGTGGAGCGCTATGAAAAGGATTGGCACCAGCAGCGGCACCACAGCCAGGGCATAGCCAATCACGCTCAGCCCTTTCACATAAAGGAAGAGGGTCAGCGTCAAACCGAGAAACGTCACGTACAGCAATTCGCTGACGACCATGTTCACCCAGAGACGCACAGTGAGCGAAAGTAGCCGCGCTAAATTGCTCACCATTTCAATCACCACGATCAGGGGCGCGACCACGAATCCGATGGCCGTCAACAGCACGGACTCTTTCATCATCGCGGGCGCCGGACCCAGGAAATGCTTGCCGTAGTTCAACAAACCTTGCTTCCGGACGCCGCCGTAGTTGTAATAGAGGAAGACAACGATCGCGCAGCCCAATGGAACGGAATTTGTCGCCGTCGGCGAGGGCAGACCAGGAATCAAACTGATCAAATTGCAGAAGAGCACAAAAAGTCCGATGCTCCCGAGCATGGGCATGTATTTGTCCGACCCATGCCCCACCATGTTCCGGAGGAGGTCCCGCACGCCAAGACTCATGGGATTTGTGATCAGCATCTCCATGCATTGCTGCGCTGCACCGGGACGTTCCACGGACAGCCGCGCCTTCAGCCAGAGGAAAAAGACCGCGGCAAAGGCGAACACCACGATCTCCATGGCGATGTGATTGGGAATACGATATTCGGGATTCGCGGGACGGATTCCCAGGAGGGCGAAGAGCGCGCCCTCGGGCTTGCCGAGAATCCAATTGACCAGCTTCGTGGCTCCTAGAATTTGCTCTTCCATGACTTCTTCCACTCAGTCCGAACCGTATTGTGCGTTACGTCGCGCCCGCACCTACATGCGATGTCCCATCAGTTCATACACGAGTTCCACCAGAACGGCCGCAACAACAACGAAAAGCCCTGCAAAGAACGCGGCCGCGGGCAACAAAGAGTACGAGAGGATAACATAGAGGGCGCCGAGCAACAAAACGTAGCGCCCAAAAAATTTCGCGAATACGATCCTGGGAGCCTTCGCCGGCTTTGCTTCCGAGGGGATCGCTGCGGCGGCACTTTCGGCTTCACCGGGGGGCGGGCTCGGGCCGGGCGGCACTATAAGGGTCACCCCCTGCTTCAGCCATCTGTAGTTAATCCACGCCAAGCCCGCGCCGACGGCAAAAGCCAGCCCAGGCCGACTTCCCCAGCGTATGGCGGCCACGGTTGCGCCAACAAGCCCGAGACCTAGCGTCATTCGCTCGACGCGTCTCTGCGCTCGCACCACAATACTCGTTGCTTGCTGGTCGCTCACTTGGCGTCGCTTTTGATTCTCCGAATGATCTCCCGCACACCGGCCGCGAAGCCAAGAAACCCAAGAATGAGGGAAAACACCGGCAGCGTCCCGAATCGTTTGTCCATCAAATATCCCAGCCCGCCGGCAATCACGACGGCGGCCACGGGGATGAACGGAAGCTCCATCGCCAAAGCAAGGTCCCGCGCGAAGCCGAGAGACTTTCGCGGCGGTTGGGGAGGTTCATTGTCGCCGGGTTTATCGGGCGAGCCCAAAGGCGTAGCGCGCGAGTTGCGCGAAGGGTTCAGGATACAGCCCCGCAGCGAGGGACACAAATACGGCCGCCGTGAGCGCCACGGCCTGCCCCGCGCTGACCACCGGACGCGGCGCTTCACCTGGTTGCTTCATCCAGGCGTGCACCACGATGCGGAAATAATAGTAGAGCGCAGGCACGATATACAAAGCGCCGAAAACGGCCAGGACCGGATGCTTTGTTTCGATCAGCGCCAGGAAGATGAAATATTTCCCCATGAAGCCCGCCGTCGGTGGAATCCCCGCCAGGGAGAGCATGAAAATCAGCAGGAGGAGCGCCGCTCCCGGACTGCGCTGGTAGAGCCCATTGAGGTCTTCCAGTTCGTCGCCGATCAGACCCTGGCGCCGGAGCAGGATGATCACGGCAAACGCTCCCGTGGTCATGAACGCGTAGACAAACAGATAGTACGCAATTCCCTCATAGCCCGTATCATTTGCGGCCACCAATCCGAGAAGGATATAGCCGACGTGGGCGATGGAAGAGTAAGCGAGCAGGCGCTTCACGTTCGTCTGCGTGATCGCGGCAAAGTTTCCCCACGTCAGAGAAGCGACGGCCACACCGGCGACCAAGTACACCCAGTAGTCATGCAGACGAGGATCGCCAAACATCGCCGTGAAAACCCTGAGAAGCAGCGCGAAGCTGGCCGTCTTCGAAGCCACACTGACATAGGCGGTGATCGGCGTGGGCGCGCCCTCATACACGTCCGGCGCCCACTGGTGAAACGGCACGGCCGCGACCTTGAAGAACAGTCCCGCCGCAACCGTCACGAATGCCACCATCGGCAGGATCTGGAAAATGTACGGATGGAAAGCCGGGCCCAGTTGGCTCTCGACGATCTGCCGCGCTCGCTCTGCCAACGGCCCAGTCTGGCGACTGCGAGCTATTAGCTGCGCTGCTTGCTCCGTCATGTCCAGGCGAGCCGCCAGAGCGTACCCAATCTGCCCAATGTTTGTGGAGCTACCGCTCCTCGGCAGCCAGCTCATGCCGTAGAGCAGCGAAAACCCATACGCCAGGATTCCCGAACTGAACGCGCCGAGGAGTACGTACTTCAGCGCCGCTTCATTCGAGCGCCGTTCGCGCCGTAGAAAGCCCGTGAGCACGTAGAAGCTCAGCGCCATCGTCTCAAGCCCGAGGAACAGCACGACGAGATCGATCCCCGAGGCCATGAACATCATCCCGGCGCAGGCCAGCAACATCAAAGCGTAGTATTCGCCGTGGTCCTCGCGCTCGATGGCCATGTAGCGCACGGAGAGCAGAATCGTGAGCGCTGTCGCCGCGAGAAAGATCGCGGCAAAGAAAAGAAAGAAGGGATCAACTACGATCGAATTTTGAAATCCAAGCAGGATTCCCCGGGATGCCACCTTCGCGTGCAATTGCCACACGGTGACGCCGCTGGCGACGGTTCCCGTCAGCGCCAAAGCCGGGTTGAACCATCTCGATCGCGCATCAGCCCAAAAATCGATCAGCAGGATGCCGAGCGCAAACATGCTCAGCTCGATTTGCGGCGCGATCAGCCCGCCGTCCCCGCCCATGTAGGCGCGGACAGCGTGGATCATCCGAATGAGCGTATCGGCCATTCCTCTTGCCTATTTCTTCTGCGCAGGCGCAGGCATCATCTCCCGTGCGGGACTCGGATTTGCAGGTTGAGCCGCGGGCTCCGCCGCGAGCTTCACTTCCCCGGCCTTTCCTGACACGGCCGGCAGCTTCGCCTGTTCGGCCGCGTAGGCGCCGGGATTCACCTGCCGCACGATCTGTTCCACCGGTTTCTCGAGGTACGCGAAAAACGGCTTCGGATAGACGCCGATCCAAAACGCCAGCGCGACGAGCGGCACAAGCGTGACATATTCGCGCAGGTTCAAATCCGGCAGGGTCTTGTTCGCCTCATGCGTCACCGAGCCGAACATGACCCGCTGGTAGAGCCATAGCAGATATGCGGCGCCCAGCACGACGCCGAGCGTGCCCCACGCCGCCCAGGCTTTGTTCACTTCAAACGTGCCCTGCAGAATCGTGAACTCCCCGATGAATCCATTCAGCAGCGGCATCCCCAGCGAGCTGAGGCTGATGATGAGATAGACCGCCGCGAAATTCGGCATCGGCGTGGCCAGGCCGCCGAATTCCGAAATCAGGCGCGTGTGCCGGCGCTCGTAGAGAATCCCCACGATCAGGAAGAGCGCGCCGGTGGAAATGCCGTGATTGATCTGCTGCAGCACGCTCCCCGCGAGCCCGTGCGGCGTGAGCGCAAAAATGCCCATCGTACAAAAGCCCAAGTGGCTGACCGAGCTGTAAGCGATCAGCCGCTTCATGTCCTTCTGCATCATGCAGACCAGGGCGCCATAAACAATGGCGATCAGCGACGCGTAAATCACGATGTGGATGATCTTCGTCCGCATCGCGGGATCGGCGGGCAGCAGCGGCAGCGAGAAGCGGACGAATCCGTACGTTCCCATCTTCAGCAGGACGCCCGCAAGGATGACGGAGCCCGCCGTAGGCGCTTCGGTGTGCGCGTCGGGCAGCCAGGTGTGGAAGGGGAACATGGGCACCTTGATGGCGAACGCGAAGAAGAAGCCCCAAAAAAGCCAGACCTTCAGACCGTCTGGAAAATGTTGCGCCGCCGTGAGCAGCGTCGGCACGTCAAACGTCTTGAGCCCGGCCTGGAAATAGATGGCCAGGATCCCCAGCAGCATCAGCACCGAGCCCGCAAGCGTGTACAGGAAAAACTTGATTGCGGCATACAGCCGATTCTCGCTCCCCCACACTCCGATGAGAAAATACATGGGCACGAGCATCACTTCCCAGAACACATAGAACAGGAAGAAATCCAGCGACACGAAGACGCCAATCATGCCCGTCTGCAGCAGCAGAAAGAGGATGTAATATTCCTTCTTGCGGAGTTGGATCGAGCTCCACGAAGAGAGGATGGAAATCGCGCCGAGCAGCGTGGTCAGCATCACCAGGAGGAAGCTGATCCCGTCAATCCCCAGGTGATAGCGCGCTCCGATGGTGGGAATCCAGTCGAGGTTTTCTTGAAACTGATATCCCCCCAAGTGAATGTCAAAATAGCGCACGAGCGGCAGCGACACAAGGAATCCCAAGATCCCAAAAACGTTGCCGATTACGCGGTGCGCGCTGTCCCATTCCCGCGGCACGAAGAGCAGCAGGATCGAGCCCGCAAGCGGCGTGAACAAGACCACGCTCAGCAGATGATGATAAACAAAATCATGCATAAGCCTCGCCTTTCAACGCAAAAGCTGCATCAAGTGATGACCGTAATAGCCAAGCAGAATAATCACACCCAGCACGATGAGCAGCGCGTAACTCGAAAACAGCCCCGTTTGCAGCATCCGCACGGGGTAGCTGAGAATCTGCACGACGCGCCCGGCGAAATTCACCAGACCGTCCACGATCCACTTATCCCACCAGATCGAAACGTCGGAGGTGAAACACGTGAGCCAGCCTGCCCCATCCACGCCGAGCCCGTCCACGACGCGGGCATCAAATACGCCGAGCGCCGTGCCCAGATCCTTCGCGCGGTTCACGAACATCGCGTCGTAGATTTCATCCACGTAATATTTCCGATATACGATCCGGTAGAGCCATGGCCAACTCGCCGCCAGCTTCCCGGGCGTCGCCGGATTTTTGATGTACAACTGATACGCCAGCCAGATTCCGCCGAGGGCGATCATCACTGAGGCAAGCATCAAACTGTATTCTCCCGGACGACTTTGTTCTTCTACCTCTCTTTGCCGCTGTTCGTATCTCTCACGCATCACCTCCGGCGAGAGAGAAGAATTCCGTTCCTCTACGATATTCCTGCCAGCCCCATCAGGGACTTTCCGTAGCAACGTGGTACGGGAAAAAGCGGGGGAACGATCGTGAGTTACCGGATTCAGGAATTTCTGAAACCGCTCACTGCCACCAAGCGCTGCCGGCCAGCCGATCCACCCGCCGATAACGGATAGCACGGCCAGAATCATCAGCGGCACCGTCATTGTCTTAGGCGATTCGTGGATGTGATGCTCGACTTCGTGGTCCACGCGCGATCGGCCGAAGAACGTCATGAAGACCAGACGGAACATGTAAAACGCCGTCAGCCCCGCGGTAATGAATCCGATCAGCCACAACCCGGGCGAATGCTCAAACGTTTTTCCCAAAATCTCATCCTTGCTGAAAAAGCCAGCGAGCGGAGGAATCCCCGCGATCGCAAGCGTCCCCGCGAGGAAGGTTTTCGCCGTTGCCGGAATCTTGGCCCAGAGCGCGCCCATCTTGCGCATATCCTGCTCGCCGGAGAGCGCGTGAATCACGCTGCCGGAGCCGAGGAAGAGCAGCGCCTTGAAAAACGCGTGCGTCATCAAGTGGAAAATCCCCGC
>Ga0066692_10000871_pt1 | contig 11167 bp, 12 predicted proteins | sample GraSoiAngelo_141_FD_66456 | JGI IMG/M metagenome (GOLD analysis project Ga0066692, IMG submission 66456) | Grasslands soil microbial communities from the Angelo Coastal Reserve, California, USA - 14_0929_12_40cm | ecosystem: Environmental > Terrestrial > Soil > Grasslands | place: USA... | reverse complement strand
ATGAGTCCTATAACACAAACTTTGGAAACAATTGGCGAGACCAAATCTCGTGTCGCTGAGGCTCGAATCCTGATCGTCAGTGACGACGACTCCGACGCGGAACAACTGAAGACCATCTTCCGGGAAGCAGGGTTCATCTCGGAACGAGCAAGAAGTATGACGGTGGCTAGCGAGTCGGCAAAATCCGGCCGGTTTCAAGTGGTCGTTGCCACACCCCTCCTGAGTGACGGGTCGTGGAGGTGCCTGGTCGACGTTGCAAGTCACTATAACTTAGAGTTCGTGGTCATTCTGTTGGCTCGCTCCTTTGACCTCCGCCAATGGGCGGAGGCGCTGAAGGATGGGGCGTTTGACGTCCTGGACGCCTTGAATGACCTACCCAAAGCCGCCGAGGTCGCGAAGCGCGCTTGGGAGGAAGTCGAGCTGAAGCGCTCTCGGCCGCATGCCAAAGCGGCTAGCTGCTAAAAAGCAGCGCCGTAGTTAGAGGTGAATCGGGCGGGAAGAGCACTTAGCTAGGCTAGGTCGCGTGCACGTGCCGTCAGTCTGAGGTGGAATCGGCGGCGAGCAATGCTGCCTGCCCGGTACCCGTTTTCCTAGGTTTTCGAACACAAGCTGGATAGGAAATCGTCCAAGCCTACCGGGGGATTGCGTGGACATCAAGGAACCTATTGTTCTGTTAGTGGGAAACGACATGAGTCGTGCGTTTCGTTTGGTAGAGTTGTTGCAGAGTTTGGGATGTGAGTATCACCGCCTCCTGTTGGAAACACATCGATTTGATGTGGTGCTCAGTGAAACCAGCCTGCCGGATGGGGATGCGTACCATTTGATCACATCCGTGAGGGACTCGCCCGCCAGTTTGTTCTTTTGCCTGGCCGTGGAGGATAGCTACTGGTGGTTGCCTGCTGTTACCCAGGGCAGGAAGTGCTTGGGGGCACCTCCGCTGCGACCAGGAGCTTTGCCGAGATCCTACAAGAAACTCTGTTCGAATTGACGGCAGCGAGCCCGCCGCGGTTTGCCGGGCGGATCGAGGATCGGGCCCTTCACGGTGAGCCCCCTCAAGGCGAACCCTGCGGGAGGCGAAGCCGGCAGCTCAAAGAGGATAACCATGTATTCTCCACTCGAAGTTGAGATTTTGAAGGAGCGAGTCGCCCTGCTGGAACGCCAGCTCGCGGATTTGAGAACGGCTGGGGGCCCGTCTGATGCACTAAGCGCGAGGCACCCGGAGGACATGTTTCGTAGGCTGCTCGAATCTGCGCCGGATGCGATGGTGATCGTCAAGAGCGCCGGTGAGATTGTGCTCGTAAACTCCCAGGCGGAAAGGCTTTTCGGCTACTCCAGTCAGGAGCTGCTTGACAAGTCCATGGAAATCCTGGTGCCGCATCGGTTTCGCAAAGAACACTCGGCGGACCGCCTCGGCTATTTCTATGAACCATGCGTACGTCCTATGGGGCAGGGCCAGGAGCTGTACGGCCTGCGCAAGAATGGTACCGAGTTCCCCATCGAGATCAGCTTCAGCCTACTCGAAACGGAAGAAGGCGTCCTGGTCAGCTGCGCCATTCGCGACATCACCGAGCGGCGGATGGCGGAACGGAGGCTACGGGAGGCGCACGAGCGCTTCGAGGGCGCGTTCGACAATGCACCGATTGGCATGGCGCTTATTGACTTCGACCGATCTGGCGGTGTATCAGGTTGGTCGCCGCCATCGGCGACAAACGCAGTACCGTTTGACGCGAAGGCTATACCATAGGGTCGTCCGATGTCCTTGCCCTTCCACTCGCCGACGTAGTGGCCGCTCCCGTCGAAGATTTGCACCCGCAGGTTGCTTCGATCCGCTACGTAGATACGTCCCGTGTGATCCAGTGCGAGTCCGTGCGGCAAGTCGAATTCGCCTGGGCCGCTGCTCTTCGTTCCCCATTGGAAGAGAAATGTTCCCGTCGACGAAAATTTCATGACGCGTGTGTTGCGATAGCCATCGCTCACGAAAAAGCTACCGTCTGCTGCAACCGCCACCTCCGTCGGCCGGTTAAAATGCGCTGCATCGTTCCCCGCAATCCCACGCTCCCCAAGGGTTAGCAGCAGCTGACCGTCGTGCGAGAACTTGTAAACCTGTTGTAGGGCAACATCCGTAGGCCAGACGTTATCGTTGCGGTCCACAGTGAGCCCGTGCGGCATGGCGAAGCGATTCTCGCCTCACTCCACCATCACTCGGCCAGTTCGTCCGTCGAAAAGAGTGACGGCCGGCAGTGCGATTGGGGTTGTCACCAGTTCTTCTGAGTTGGGCCAGGTGCGTCCGTTGCGATGAAACACGAACACGTTGTCGTGCGAGTCGACTCCGATGCCCGCGACGGCGCCGAGAACCCTGCCCTCCGGCAACACTGGCCACCCATGAACGACATGATAGCGGCCGCTTGCCGCAACTATTTCATACTCTGATTAGTAATTTCGGGCCAAAGCTTAATCGAGATCCCAACGGTCTCTCATGCGACGCGTTTGCGATTTGAGGCCATCCTCTTGCGGCGAGCCACAATGATAAATATGATCACAACAAATACAACTCCCGCGATAATGCGGATCGTAGTCGGATTCATCGAAGCACTCTCCTTAAAATTTATGCGGCGCCGATATTGCTACGGTTTCTGCCGCATCTTACAGATTCGGGTGATGACTGCGGATTCGAAAAGCAATGCAAAAATACCTCGAAATCATTCAGGCACCAAAAGGAAAATCAAATGATTTAGACATCTGTGTAACATCAATTCCGTGCCTATCACAGAAGCATTTAAGATTGACCCCGAAGGACACCATTGATGTCGCACTGATCAGTCTTGCTTCCCGCCCTCCTCGGTTGGCATAACACTTACCCCGATCAAGATCTTGCTCGCGACCGGTTTTCCTTCGAGTTGTGCCGGCAGGAACTCCCACTGCGCAAGGGCATTAATGGCAGACTGAGCCCTGACGTCCAAGGTGCGAATGGCTCGCAAAGCCTGCAACTTACCCTTTTCGTTGATTATGCCGATGATGAACACTGGCCCTGAATTCGCGGTAAGGTCAGTCTTAGGTCCCGTCGCCTGGATTTTCTTTAGCGCAATGGGGGGCGTGAGCAGACCATTACCGGCCGGAGCGGAGCTCATCAGTGCATATTCGATGGGCCAGTCGGGGCCGCCGCCTGCGTCGGTCATTGGTATACACACCGTGTAGACGGTGTCACTGCGGGAGAATACCCCCAAGTCTCTGCTGGCGCCGCCGCTGCTTCCGCCTGAAATAATCGTAAGGGCGTAAGAGCCACGTGGAATTGAACTTGTCCCGAACGCTCGCCCACTGCGCCCCGAAACACCTCCTGAAATCGAGATCCCGGGCAGGCCTGTGCTTCCTATGGCTGCGCCAGTGCCGCCGCCAGATCCTGGCCGTGTTCCCAGACTCGACAGGGATTCTGGACGCGCAACCCCAGCATTCCCGCCACCCGCATTCACTCCGATTCCGCCCCCATTCCCTCCGCTCGGGTGTAACGAATTCTCTCCCGCGTTTGACGCGCCCGCTCCTGCAATGTTTCCACCGCCTGCTCCCGATGTGGTCTCCAAACCATTAACATCTGACGGCGCCACAACAAAGTTGCCGGACAACTCCGCATCAGGAATGACGGGAGCGGATTCAGGAGGAACGCTAACTGCATTAATTACTACCACTGCCTTTGGTGCACTCACTGTGGTTACGGCGAATACCGGTAAGCTGTGGTCGGAAGTGCCCATAATTTTCGGCACCACTGGCTCTGCGGGAACCACCGACGATCGTTTCGGCATACCGATGGGCAACACCGGAATTTTCACGCGGGGTTTGCTGGCTCGGAAAGTCGGCAGCTCTCGCAGATTCGGTAATACGGGCTGCTCAAGCTGTGGTGTCACTAGCGCCGGAGTGGTGGGAGCCGGAAGCATCACCAGTCGCTGCAGGCGGATCGGATACTTCAGTTTCGGAGGCGCAACCAAATCCGGCCGGCGGAACGTCTGCACGTCGTTGGTCGCATCTGGAAGGTTGGAAACGATCTCTTGGGGGTCGGCATAGTTAGGCTTTGGCCGATCGGAAGTTGGTCGACCGGCTCCGGGCCCGGCCTTCGCTACGCTACGTGCTATCTTTCCTGACCGGCCTTCTAGGCCGCCGCGTGAGCCCGTAAGTGTCATCCGTGGCAAAACCGGTAGCATAAGCACTTGATGAGCCGGCTCGCGGAGCATATCTGGCGCGGCGTACGCCACAATCGCAGCCCGTCCCGGAAACAAGACGGGCAGCCACGTTAACACGGCGAAGACGGCGGCTGTATGTATGAGCGCGGAGAGTAGTAGCCCGCCTCCGGGCGGCGTGGCCGCTGGCAACAGCGCGAGCCTTGGAGGCTGGACTCGCGTTCGTACGATTGCCGTAACTGCCATGGTTACCATCAGAAGCCTGCCCGGATCGAAGCTGCTATAGGATCAATCATCACCGCAGCAATTGGGGCCGGAGGACTTGGAACGTTACTGCTGGATTCAGGATCATGTTTAGGCCCGAATTGCCCGTCATCGAAATCTTGTCCACAACAATGTTGCCCAGCGCGTATGCCCCCGCACCTGAACCGCCGCTCATCGTGAGACAAGAGGTATTTGTCCCGCAGGTCGCTCCGCTGCCAGAATGAAAGTACATGAAACCCGAGAGCAAAAATTGCCCGCCCCCGCCCCAGCTCGGGTTTGCCGCAGTCGAGCGATTTTGAAAGAACAAGAAGCCGCGATTCTTGCCGTTTGGATCTCCGTAAGTACCGGAGCAGGGGCCGAGCAGTATGTTGCCGTCAATCGTAGCCGGAACTTGTGACGGATTCGCCGGACCGCTGGGACATTGCAACACGCGCGAAGTCACCCCGAGCACCGTGCTGCCGTCCGGCTTATACGAAACCACGCACTTGTTGGGACTGCCCGATCCCGGGCTGGCGGACGTGCATGCAGGCGACTTGCCCGTGTTGCTACCTACAGAAACCGTATTGGCGGTGCTGAAATAGAACGTGACGCCGTTGTTGCCGTCGCCATTTACCGTGCTCATGCGTATAGTGGTGTTTGGGCCGGGGCTTAACCCACCTCCAATCCTGCCCACGTAGTACAAGCCTGGATCAAAAATCGCAGTGCTCGGGCTGGTAGAAACGGGGCCCATGTTCTTCCAGGTTACAGAGCCGTCTACCTGGTTCCCTCCGATTGTCTGGTTCCATGGATTCGGACCTGTCGATCCCGATGTTCCGGCGTTCAGTGCTTGATATATGTAACCGCCTGCATTGTGTTGGGCAGCAGTCGGTTGTATCAAGGTACCTGCGGCGTAGGGGTGGCTCACCTGCCAAACGGCGCCGCCAGATGAAAAGCTAGGGCTTATGAGGCAGCCATTCCCTCCGGGTGCGATGGTTCCGGTCGAACAGGCGGTGTAGTTACCGCCCGTAAATTCAACGCACCCAGCTGGATCCGGACAGCCGTTTATAGCGAACGGTACCGGCGTAGCGGAGCCTGCGCTCGCCGGGACGCTCGGGGTCGAAAGCGTGACCCACGGATCGCCGACCGGACTAGCCGGCGAAATCCAGTTGCCGCTGCTGCCTAGGCTGACACCGCCTGGCTTTGTCGCGGGTCCTCCGAACACTGCAAAGTCCGCACCGGTGCCGCTAGGCCCAGCCTGCGAGAGGTCAACGGTTCCGACGCTTACGGCGCTGGTGCTGTTGGAGTTCACCTGGATCGAGCGGTTCGGCCCACCGAAAATCTTAATCGAGGCAGCGCCAGCTGCCGACAGCGCGCCGCTCGCAGTTTGATGCAGTACCACCAGCGGGATTGGAACGGCAACCGGATTCAAGCCACAGCTGGCCTTAGCGGAAATGTTGAAGGTTCCGGAGGAAGAAACGATTTTCGTGAACGTAAGGGGAACCGGATCGGTGATTTTTACCTGGATGTAAGGGTTTGCGATCGTCCCAAAGCCAGGGGGAATGGTCGGAACCCCGGTCAGAGTGCTTGGAAAACTGACGGCAACATTCGATCCCGAATAACCGTTCAGCGACGCGTATTTGCAAGGCGCAGAATTCGGCTTAGTGCTGCAGTCAAAAGACGAACCGACCCATGAGAAATCGAGTCCATAAGTGGACTGTGCGGAGGGATCAACGGCATTCAGGAACACGTCGGCCGAGCCGGCCTGGCAGGCTGCATCGGCCGCGCCTTGGGCCATTTGCCGATGGGCCCAGATTTGCGCGTAATCCGTGGCCAGCCCCATCACCGCAAGCAGAAAAACAGCGACGAAAACGACGACGACGAGGAAGGTCTGTCCCCTTTGAGAGAATGCTCGTCGTGAGCTGGTATAGCGGCTTTTCATGCTATTGAACCACCATTCTCCCTTCGGCATAGGCGTGCATTGTGGGTGTGTTTATGAATTTACTAAGGTAGGGGACGTACGTGTACGTCACAGTCACGCGCACACGGTTCGGCGGGGCCGCGCTGCCGTCGGGAAAGGTTACCGCAATGGACATGGCGCTGACGTTGTGCAGCGAGGTGCCCGCAAAGGTTTTCACCGTTGTTTGCGTGCCGGTCGCGTCTCCCCCGCTATGAACAATGGCATAGCGGACACCCTCGTTGGCCGCATCGGCCAGAACCGAATAGGTATACATAAGCCATCCCAACTCAAAAACCCAGAACACAACCGTAAAAATCACCACGATCATCATTGCGGTTTCAAGCAGGCTCTGGCCGCGTTGCCGGCGCCATCGAGTTTGCATGCTGCGTTGCATTTTAGAACAACGACCTCATGGAAACCTGCCGGTGAAATTGCAGGTTCGATGGCAAAACCACGTTGAATGCCGCTCCCGGAATAATGGGTGTAACGGTGTACTCCACATCCACGCGATCCAGCACGTAGACCGGCGCCTCTGGATCGGCGGGAGCTGCGGAAAACGAAAATGCCGGACCAAACTGGTCGCACAGCGCCACATGAGTGGTCGAGTTAACGCCTTTGGCGCTTGTACAAACCCGTACGGCTACATTGGAGGTAGTCGCACCGACAATAGCGTTCGTCAAATTCTCATAAACCAGATCGCTGACGGCTGTAGTACCCGGCGCGGAAACCGTTGCCGATGCCTGACCACCCTGCGAGGCATACTGGACGGCGTGGCGTGGCGCAGCCGAAAGGGCGAGCACCACGAACCAGAAATAGCCAACATTGATGAGATTGAAGGCAATCCCGAGCAGAAAGGGCATCGCGACTGCCGTTTCGAGCAGGCTCTGCCCTTCCTCGCCTGGGGCGCTCCGTTGGCCGCCTAATGTTCTCCGCAACATATTCTTCATACGCTTACTGCGGCGTCCCGTCCGCGCGACTGAACTCGATTGTGTCGCCTACCAACGTGCGGCTCGAATCCACGATCCCGGATGGCAGTTCAAGCACCGCCGCCGCCTTCCAAAACACACGGGTCATTCGGAACGGACGCATATCACGTCTAATCGCGATGACGTTCCATGCACCATCGAGAACCACAACGTCAATCGCAAACCGCATTCCCAGAGTGTGTACTCCCTGCGAAGGAACGATTAACAGCCCATCTCCTGGCAGGAGTTCGCGCTCGCCTAGCAGACCGACAATCCGGGTCAATCCCGTATCCGCCACTCGGACGGACTCGCCCACCAAGGTTCCGCGCGTACTATTCACTGCGCGCACAGTCTTTTTATGCCAACGCATGCCTGGTTATGCAGCAGGTCGCCGCCGCGATGCCGCGCGTTTGCGGCGCACCACTAGGATGGCGACAATGATTACGAATAGAACGCCGGCAACAATGCGAACCATTTCTGGCGACATCAGCGCACCTACCTGGAACATTTGCTATTTAAAGACTTCCCCAAGCATCTTCGAAATATTGAGCACCGCAGGGCCGAGCGAGACTACGAAAATGCTAGGGAAAATAAACAAGACCAGCGGGAAAAGCAGTTTGACTCCGGTCTTGGCTGCCATTTCTTCGGCCGCCTGCGTGCGGCGCATCCGCAGCGTGTCTGCAAATTGGCCGAGGGCGAGCGCGATGGGCGTGCCAAAACGCTCCGTCTGCACGAGCATGCTGACAAACTGCCTCACAAACTCGATGTCAACTCGTTCCGCCATGCTGCGCCAGGCATCGAGGCGCGGCTTTCCAGCTCGCTGCTCACGATTGATGATCTGGAGCTCGTCGGCCAAAGCGGGCGAGGTCCGTCTTATTTCTTCACCAACCCGCGCCATCGCCTGGTCAATCCCCAGGCCGGCTTCCATGCAAATCACCAGCAAGTCAAGCGCATCGGGCAACGCCCGGCGAATACTCTCTTGGCGGCGCGAAATCAAATGCGTAAGCACCAGATCCAGGCCAAAAAAACCTCCCACCGCACCCACCAAGACTGCCGCCATCATGTTGCTGCCGAAGAAAGTTCCGGCAACAATCCCAATAACCGGAAGGAGCATCTTCGCCGCTGTATACACCTCGATATGCTCAGCCTTGCGAAAACCAGCCAGTGTGAGCCGATACCCCAAATCACCATCAGATCCGGAGATGAGGTCGCGAATCGGTTTGAAGGGGCTGGTGAGGCTAACCGCCACTCGCGCAAGCCCGCTTTTCGGCATCTCCGCCAGGGTAGGAGCGCTGACTGGCTGCGAAGCCGCAATTTCCATCAGGCGCGCATCAGCCGTTTCCTTGCCGCTCAACATCAGGATGAGCATAGCGGCAAGCAGAAACACAGTGATGGCGGCCGATATCAGAAATAGTAGCATCATCACCCGTTCCTAGAATTTGACGTCGACAATCCTTCGAATTACCAACACGCCAATCACCATCAGGACCGCAGCATAAGCCACCATCTTTTGCCCCAGCGGATCCTCGAACAGCACCCTCCCGTACCCTGGATGGACAAAGTTCATGGCAATGAACATCGCGAATGGCAGCCCACAGAGAATCCAGCCCGTCAGCCGCCCCTGCGCGGTCCGAATCCGCATCTGACCCGAGACGCGCACGCGCTCACGAATCACATGCGAAGTCTTGTCAAGAATCTGAGCGAGGTTACCGCCGGTCTCCTTTTGGACAAGGATCGCTGTGACCAGGAACTGAAGATCGGCCAGCGGCACGCGACGGCTAAGGTTAACCATCGACTCGCGAAACGGCAGCCCGAAACTTTGCTCATCGGCGGCGCGGCGAAACTCGGAACGCAATGGATCGTCGGATTCCTGAGCGACAGTCTCCACGGTGGCCGGCAGTGCCTGGCCCGCCCGCATGCCGCGCGACATTAGATCTATCGCTTCAGGAAGCAGCTCGGAGAAGCGGCGGAGCCGCAGCTTGCGTTTCTGTAGAAGAAAAAGATAGGGAGCGGCGCCCAGCGCCAAACCGGGGGCCCAGCCCAGCAGCCCCGGCCCAATCCACCAATTGCCGAGCGAAGCACCCAGGCAAATAATCAGCAGCGTGCTGAACACTACCCGCCCCACCGTCCATTGCACGTCGCACTGTTCGATCAGCAATTGCAGCCCGATCGCAAAACGGTTGCTTCTCAGGAATTTGTCGAAGGCCGGAATCGTGCTGAACGCGACCTCTCTCACAATGCCCGGCTCGTCGTCTCCAGATGAAACTCTCTTTCGGTCAAGTGAGACCAGCCGCGAGTGAATCAGTTTGTCTGTCTTCGAAGGCTCAGTAAAGAACGCGACCACGGCGAAGGTAGTAATCAAAATAATGAGAAAGATACTGATAAGCGTCACGGCTAAACCTCGCAGACGTGCTCGAATATGTTAGGCGGAAGCTGGATCCCCGACGCCTTCAATCGCTCAGAAAACGTTGGCCGCAGACCAGTCGCGCGAAAGCGGCCGAGCACGCGATTGTTCGCTCCGATGCCGAGCCGGTCGAAGACGAAAATGTCTTGCAGGGTCACCATGTCATCCGCGACCCCGGTGACCTCGGAAATTTGTGTTACTCGGCGGGTACCATCGCTCAGCCGGGCCACCTGCACAATGATTGACACCGCCGATGCGATTTGCTGTCGAATGGCCTTATCGGGCAGATTAATCTCGGCCATCAAAGACATGGTCTCAAGCCGCGCGATCGCGTCGCGCGGATTGTTGGCGTGAATGGTAGTCAGCGAGCCGTCGTGGCCGGTGTTCATGGCCTGCAACATGTCCAAGGCCTCGCCGCCGCGTACCTCACCCAGTACGATGCGATCCGGGCGCATACGAAGAGAGTTGATCACCAACTCGCGCTGACGAACTGCCCCTTTGCCCTCGACGTTCGGAGGTCGGCACTCCATTCGGACGACGTGCGGCTGCTGCAGTTGCAATTCGGCCGAGTCTTCGATCGTAACGATTCGTTCCCGCTCGGAGACAAAGCTCGATAGCGCATTCAGCAAGGTAGTTTTCCCAGCGCCCGTGCCGCCCGAGACAACGATATTGAGGCGCGCCTTGACCGCGCTCTTCAGCAGTTCCAGCATCGGAGACGTGATTGCGCGCTTGGCGAGCAGTTGCTCAACCCCGATCGGAGTGCGGCCGAAGCGGCGAATCGACATGATGGGACCGTCAATCGCGAGGGGCGGAATCACAACGTTTACGCGCGAGCCGTCGTCCAGGCGCGCATCGCACATCGGCGACGATTCATCCACGCGCCGCCCCACGTTCGACACGATCTTGTCAATGATATGACGCAGGTGCGCAGCATCCTTAAAAACAACGTTGGTAAGTTCGAGCATGCCGCCCCGCTCGATGTAAACCTGCCGGTGGGTGTTGACCAGAATGTCTGTGATGGATGCATCTTGCAGGAGCGGTTCGAGGGGCCCCAGGCCGAAGACTCCGTGCAACACCTCGCGGCAGATTCGGTCCCTTTCCGCGCCGCTGAGCGGGACATTCGCCGCGCCAATCAGCTCATAGATTACGGTCTGCACCTGGGTTCGCGCGCGGACGTCCTGCAGCGTTGTGAGTCTTTCCAGGTCAATCTTGTTCAACAACTCACGATGGAGGCCTGTCTTCAGCTCCTGGTATGACTTGTACAAAGGTGCATTGGTGCCCTGTCGCGGCTGAGGACCTGGTGTGGTTGTAAATCCGAATTCCATGGTCTTAATCCTCCCCCGCGAAACTACCTGCCAAACAGCGCCCTCATACCACCAAACAGCGCTTTCATATCACCGCGAGGCTTGCCCGCGGCCATGGCCTCGATTTT
>Ga0066692_10000868_pt1 | contig 11176 bp, 13 predicted proteins | sample GraSoiAngelo_141_FD_66456 | JGI IMG/M metagenome (GOLD analysis project Ga0066692, IMG submission 66456) | Grasslands soil microbial communities from the Angelo Coastal Reserve, California, USA - 14_0929_12_40cm | ecosystem: Environmental > Terrestrial > Soil > Grasslands | place: USA... | reverse complement strand
GCTCTTTAGTGGGTCGGCTGGGCATTGGCGAGCTCAAGTGGCTGTAAACCACCCGCGAAAGCTGTGGGGGTTCAAATCCCTCCCGGCCCACTCCCCAACATCTGGTGCACGTGGGCTGAAAGAGCCACAGCATCGCTGGTTGAGCTGTCGGGGCCCCAAGCTTTCGGATCGCCACACCGCGAGCAAAGCAGGGCCAGTCAACCTTCGCCCCTACCTGACACCCAAGTACGTCGGCATGCGGCGCGACCTTGAGCGCTTCCTCCACGACTACAGCTTCGACCGCGCCCACAACGGCATCCGGACGCTCGGCCGGACACCGGCGGAGACCTTGAAAGCCGCGGTTAGGCTATGAGCCCGTCACCCCTATGGCGTCGCCACATCTCGTGGACAGGACATCCCAGCCCGCGAAGGGTCCAAGCCGTCGCCGTCATCGCAAATCTCAAATTCAAGTCGGGCGTCTTTCCCGCCAAACGTGCAGTGTCGCCCGGGATGCCCGCGCATGTTTAGCCAGATTCTGCAACGTTTCGGCGCAGCAGAAGTAGACGACCGCCTCGACATCGTGAGGGTACCGTTCGGCCGCGCACCGAACTTAGACCGGAAGCGTGAGAGCGTAAGCGCAACTCCTCCCCAGGTCGTGCAACGCGGCGGCGTTTTGATCCACCTGGCGTGATTGATTCATCCAATGGAGAGGCGAAGGCTCACACCGCCTTTGGCATGGCGCGCGGCGCATTCTTGAATTTCAGCCCTTCTACCTGCATTAAACGGAGAACCACCCAGAACATGAACGGCAAGTCTCCACGAGCGGGCTTGGTGACAAGAGCCGGGTCCACGAGCTCGTAGACTCGCCCCCTCGTTTCCACCGCGCAGCGGCCGGCCGCGAGGACATTCTTGACCCACTCCGTATCCCTCCCGTATGTGAGACCGAACAGAAAGCCATCGCGGATCCTGAATACGTTGACCGGCGTGCGATGCACTTTCCCGGATTTGCGGCCAACGTGAATGACGTATCCAAACGTAGGCATCTTCAAGCCATTCGCCAGTCGGCCGATCGTGCGGTTCGTCACCACGCGATTGAAGCGCGCGACCTGTTTCGGCCAGAGCCGAACTGCAATCACGAGCACAAGGGGCAGAAGCAAGAAGCTTGAGGCGATGCTCAGCCACAGATTCATGATCAAGACCTCTCATTCAGTGAACCGGTAACGACGGCAGGGCTTGGCGTCTGGAAGCCGTCTGAGATGGCGACCACGAAGCCAACCGCGGTTCCGAGCGCAAGCAACAAGATCGCGATCTGACCGGCTGCAGATGGGGCCTCTTTTTCCATCTCGCACGTATCGGACGGCCACACCGAGCACGCAGCGTCGATTTCATCGCTTGTTGAATTATATGCCGCAACGGCCTGAGATGTCAACGGGCGTTGAAATTTCGGGTAGACTGAGCGGCATGGTCGTCGCGAGAAGTCGCAGGAAGGTCCGTGTGGGGCGAACACCAGGTTCGCCGGCGAACCGGGAAGCAATCCTGTCTGCCGCCAAGACTTATTTCGAGCGACACGGCTACGAAGGGAGCACGATCCGTGGCATCGCGGACGCCGCGGGTGTGGATCCCGCGCTGCTCTACCACTACTTCGGTTCAAAGGATCAGCTCTTGGTGGCTGCCCTCCAGCTACCGGTCAACCCACGCGATGTCGTGCCGGAGCTGCTGGCGGGGGGCCTGGACGGCATCGGAGAACGATTGCTGAGACGCCTCCTCGGCGTCTGGGGAAGGGATTGGGCTGCGGGTGGGCCGATGATTGGATTGATCCGGGCATCGGCCACGCACGACGAGGCGGCTCGCCTGGCTCGGGAATTCTTTTCGAGAGAAGTGATGGGTCGGGTCGCCGAATCGCTTGATATGCCGCAACCGCGACTTCGCGCTGCCCTCGTCGGCTCTCAACTCATGGGCCTCGCGATGGCCCGATTCGTCATAAAGCTCGAACCGATCGCAAGCGCCGATCCAGAGCTGCTGATTGCCTGCTACGCACCGACGATTCAGCGTTATCTGACTGGCCCGCTGCCGAGTGACGATCGCCCTTTGCCCCCAACAAGAATCGGCAAGGGCGGGCATCAATGAGTCGAGCGCAAATCCTCCAGCACGCGCTCAGTCATTGGAAAGGTGACCATGAAGCGTTTAGCAACTGTTGGCCGGGAGCCCTCCCGGCACACCATCCCGAATTTCTCCTCGCTTAAGCGAGGGTTTTCAACCGTCCGCCGAGGATGTCGGGTCACCCCAACCTACGAAAGAAAGCACGCACGTCGCCGACCAGCGCGTCGGGCCGCTCCATCGCTGCGAAATGTCCGCCTCTATCGAACTCCGACCAGTGCACGATGTTGTTTGACCGTTCGGCAAAGCGTCGGATGGGAGGCGCGATCTCTCGCGGGAACACCGCCACGCCAGTGGGCACCATGGACGTCTCGACCTTGCCCCAGGAGCTGCCGGAGCGGCCGAACTCGAAGTAGAGCCGTGCTGACGAGTTGGCGGTGCGCGTGAACCAGTAGACGGAGATGTTGGTCAGCATCTGGTCGCGGTCGATCGGTTGGTCACTCCACTCGTGGAATTTTTCCGCAATCCAGGCCAGCAGGCCGGCGGGCGAGTCCGTCAGTCCGTAAGACAGCGTCTGGGGCCGACTGCCCTGGATCATGAAGTAACCGGAGCCCTGCTGGCGGAAGCGGTTTGCCGCCTCGATGTAGCCCTTTTCCTTTTCGGTGAGGAGTTTCATATCCTCGGGATCGCCGGAGGACGGGGTGGCCAGCGTGTTCAGGTGCAGTCCGATGACGTGCTCCGGCGCGCTCAAGCCAAGCTGCCGAGAGATGGCTGAACCCCAGTCGCCACCCTGAGCTCCGTACCGGTCGTAGCCGAGGCGCTGCATGAGCTGCGCAAACGCGGCGGCGATGCGCTTGACGTCCCACCCTTTCTCTTTGGTAGGTCCCGAGAACCCGAATCCAGGAATCGATGGTGCGACGACATGGAAGGCGTCCGACGGGTCGTCGCCATGGGCACCTGGGTCCACGAGCCGACCGATGATCTTCATGAACTCCACCACCGAACCGGGCCAGCCGTGCGTCAGCAGTAGCGGAATGGCATTTGGTTCTCTGGATCGGACATGCAGAAAATGGACGTTCTGGCCATCCAAGATGGTGGTGTACTGGGGAAAGTCGTTCAGTCGGGCCTCGTTCTCACGCCAGTCGTATCCGTCGGCCCAATACGTCACGAGGTCGCGTACAAGGCTCAGAGGGATTCCGTACTCCCAGCCTGCGCCAGGCAGCTCGTCAGGCCACCTGGTCTTGCGCAACCGCTCGCGAAGGTCATCCACCTCGGACTGCGCAACGTCGATGCGAAAGGGTCTGAGGTCCGTGAGCGCGTCAGTCTCCAATTCTTGGCCCCCCTTGGTCTCGACGATATGACAGAATATTGTCATAGTTAGGTTAACAAAACGACAGAATGCTGTCAAGTCGGGTCGGCGCTCTCAAGCTGGTGAGATCCTGACGTCGATGATCATCCCCGTGATCCAGCTCGAGGCGCACTTCAGCCGCGCAGGAGAGTCGATCGCGGCGTCGGGAGGCCAGACTCTGGCCCGCTGGCTCGCGCTGGAGATGGTATTTGACAAGCCGGCCACCGTCGCGCAGATTGCTCGACGGTTGGGCCTCACCCGGCAGAGCGTCCAGCGGGTGGCTGACCTGCTGGCGCACGATCGCCTGACCGGATACGCATCCAATCCGGCTCACCAGCGATCGAAGCTGGTTCAGATCACACCACGAGGCCTAAGGGCCCTCAGGGCGATTCGAAACGCCCAGCGCGTCTGGGCGAACAGCGTGGGCGAAGAGATCGGGGAGGCAAACCTGCGACATGCGAGTCGCGTGGTCGATCAGCTGACTAGGGTCCTGACGAGGCATCGCACATAGGCCGAAGCTTGTTAACTGCGGGCCGGGAGCCCTCCCGGCCCACTCCCCAAGATCTGGGGCTCAGGCTGCATCGCAGCGCGAAATATAGCGGCGCTGATTGCCCCTTTGGTCGAAACCACAAAGATCGCACTCGGACCATCGACCACATCGGAACACTAAGGGCGCCAGTTGACGTTGTGTGAGCTGTGAACCGCAGGTCGGCTGCATTATGGGTTTGGCCTGTCGGCGCCACGCTCGGCGTGGCTGGTGCAGTCGGACTGGAAATCACGTTTGTCGCATCCGGTGATTTGCCGGCTGTTCCAGCCCTCCTCGTCACGTTTGGGCTTCCGGGCGTTGGCGGTCTCGCCCTCGGTGTAAGCAACGGCTGTGCACGAAGGACCTACCTCCTGCTTATGCAAAGATGACACCATGCGTGCTGTATGGCTGTCGGGTTCGGGCGCACCCCCGAAATGCGGGTCGGTGGACGCCGCGAACCTTTAGTAACTGTTGGCCGGGAGCCCTCCCGCCCCACCAGTTTCCTGACTCAAGACATCGTGGACACCCGGCTTCGGCAATGGGCGGAGTCGGCTCAGGTACGGACCAGAAGCGAATGTCGCGGCAGCGCTGTACGAATGAGTCAACCGCTTGGGTGCAAAAGAGCCGCGCCCTGTTTGGACGCGGCTCCAACGCCACAGTGGGCAGCGTCTGTTAAATCGTCGTTGCGAATACGTCGGTGCGGTTGGCCGGGTTGCCGGTATTCGTCTGAACGTAGAACGGCAAGAAGGTGTTGAAGTCGCTCCCTACTGAAGTCAACCCCTCGTAATCGCCCAGAAAGTAACCTCGCGAGATCGGGGCAGTCTCTATATCAAAGCTGCCAGCCACATGGGTCTCCGACCAATCGGCGGTGTTGGTGCACGCGCTGGCGGACTTGCAGCGGATTATCCAGTAATCGGTCGGCACTCCCGCGGCCGGCGTGTTGTTCCGAAAGTCGTAGTAGGCCACGCCAACGGTGCTGTTAGCTGCCACGTACACCGATGGGGTGAATGCTGCCGCGTTGTTTGTCGTTTGATTGATCTTTATCGGTGCCGACCAGGTAAGCCCGCCATCAGTCGACCGGGAGAGGGCGACATCATCGTGGGCGCCGTTGCTGAAGCGGCCATCGGCCCAAACCACGTACAGGGTGCCAGTGCTGCGGTCGACAGCAATGTCGGGAAGGCCCGCGCCGGTGCGAACCGGAGCTCCGGTGTCCGGATCAGTGACCGCCACCGACATGTCCTTGGAGATGATGATGGGATCTGACCAGGTCAGGCCCTTGTCCGTCGAGCGGATCACCGCCTCGAAGTACTGATCGGAAGGCTGGATTCCAGATCCTTTGCCGATATTGAAGACATCCACCAGGGTGCCGTTGGGCAGGACAACGATCTGGTTCCCAATCGCAAACTGATTGCTGTTACGCGCGAAGAGGTTGCGAGGCGCTTCCCAACTGGTGCCACCGTTCGTCGTCCTGGTGAAGTAGATATCTCCCCGGAACGCAAACGAATGCAGGGCATTGAAATCCGCGTTCTCACTGGGGAAGCGACTGCGATCCCATACGGCGTAAACATTGGAGGCATTGGTCGGATCGGCGGTAATCGTTTCTTTATCGTTGAAGTGGAAAACTGACGAATCACGAATCAGCGTTGTCGGCTCGCCCCAGGTGTCGCCCCCATCCGTCGATTTGCTCACAAGGATCCCGGAGGTCACCAAATCCGCGCTGGCCGAGAGGCTGATTTGGTAGACGTCTCCATTGGATGCGAACGACACCCAGGGGTCAGAGGCTCGATCGTAGTTGCCGCCGTTGCCGGCAGTCCCTCCCGAGCAGGTGCTGAAATGCGCCCAGTTCTCTCTCCAGGTTGCTCCGCCATCGTGCGAGACGCCGGCGATCAGGCCGTGCGCTCCGCCATTCGACCAGCGATCCTGCTGGAAGACACCGACGATGTTGTGTGCGTTTGTTGGATTGACTGCGACTCGGGGCTCGACCTCAGCATTGACGTAAACAGTGCCGGGCCCACCTATAGCGCAACCCGCGAACGAGCTTGGCCCGGAGACCAACGTCGTCGACGCACTCGCAGACTGGTTGAGCCCGAGCGTCAAGGCTCCCGCGACAGCAACAACAGATATGACCTTCATGCATGCCTCCTCATCGAGAACACCGGGGGGAGCGACAGAGCCACAACCCGCGTGAGACCACCCCACTCCGCAAGGCCCTCCGTGCGGCCGGTGCAGTCGCCAACTAAAGCAGTACTACTGAACGGAATGATTGTCAAATGATCCCGCGTGCGGATACTCGGCGCCATTTGCAGATCACGGTGCGATCCAGACCTCACCGCATCTTTCTTCTTCGCCCGGCGCCGTGGCTAGGCCTCGGTCTCCTGAAATGGCTACGGGCGCGGTGCCGGCTCAGGACGGTTTAGTAACTGTTGGCCGGGACCCCTCCCGGCCCACTCCTCGTCAACGTCTGACCCGCCGCCATCGTCGAAGTCGTTCTCTTGTCGCCAGGCCCCGACAGATCGCGTCCTATTCCAACAGGGCTTCCGGCCGGATGTTCTGGTTCAGGTGGAACGTGTTGTCAGGATCGTAAAGGCGCTTGAGGTCGGTCAGCCTCGTGAGCTTGCGCGCGGAATAGGCACGGCGCACGCCGTCCTGGCCTTCGTCGCCCAGTGCGTTGACGTAGACCCCACTTGCGAACGGCTCGAGCGCCGCTGCGTAGGCCCGCGCAGCGGACACCCGGTCGCCATCCTCTTTCGGATCCACCCAGTTCGTCCCGCAGCCAAACTCCACGAGCGTTTGGCGGTGGCTAAACGCCGCATCGTCGTCCCCGACATCGCCGATCGCGCCGCCGTATGCCTGGAAGCCGCCGTTCGGGATGCGTGACCAGTCGGGGTCGGCCCCGCTCGCCGGTAGGCCGCGCGCCAGGAAGGCGTCGATCGCGGCGTCGCTGAGCTCGGTCAGGTAGTGACCTTTGGAATAGCGGCGGCGGCCATGGCCGTTCGGGTCGTCGCTCATGCACTGGAGCCCGACGTATGACATCTCCTGGACGCGCTCGGTTGCGGGCCTGCCGAGCTCGCGAATCGTCGAGAGAAAGCGGAGCCCTTCATTGAGATCGCCCACCCAGACGTAGCCGACGGTGACGATGGGTCGGTTCCGCAGACCGGGCGGCGTCGATGGTAGATCTGCGGCCGTCGTGGCGCTTGCCGTGAGGGTTGCCGCCCGGGGTGCGTCGGGCAACAGGTCACGCCAGCCGCGAAGCGCGTCGCGAGCTTCGGCGGCATCGAAGACGAGGTCCACCACGAGTGCGCGGCCGCCGACTGGGTGGAGGCGAAACTCGAACTCGGTAACAATGCCGAAGTTCCCCCCTCCTCCACGGAGGCCCCAGAACAGATCGGCGTTCTCCGATTCAGACGCGTGCACGATGCGTCGATCGGCAGTCACAACGGTATACGCCTCGACGTTGTCGCAGGACAGACCGAACTGTCGCGCAAGCCACCCCATTCCGCCGCCAAGGGTCAGCCCGCCGACGCCTGTGTGCGAGACGTTTCCAGCCGTCGTTGCAAGGCCGTGCTCCTGCGCGGCCTCGTCCAGGTTTCGAAGCAGCGAGCCACCACCGACCCAGGCCTTGCGTCGGACCGGGTCGATGCGAACCGCGCTCATGGGGGTCAGGTCGATCATGACTCCGCCGTTCGGCACGGAAAGGCCGAGCACGCTGTGGCCGCCGCACTTCACAGCGATCTCGAGGCCGGCTTCACGGCCGAAACGCATGCCTGAAACCACGTCCTCAGGGGACGCGCAGCGAAGGATGGCGGCCGGGCGCCGGTCGACCATGCCATTCCACACTGCCCGGCTCCGGTCGTATGTCTGGTCGCCAGGCAAGATCAACTCGCCGCCGAACTCGCCGATCCTCGTCGCGGTCCCCATCTCCCGCCTCCTTGCTTCGAAACTCCACCCGCTCATGGATGCGCCACAACTAGTGACTGGGGAGGAGCCCTTGACTAATCGATCGGAAATGCCGCGATAGTCCCGACGACCCGCAAAGATGCCCGGGTCTTTGGAGTTTCATGTCCTTGCCCGGCCTGGCTTACGATGCGGCCCATGGCAAATATCTTCTTGGGCCGATATGCCGCAGATATCCAGGGATCCTTCGTCGTCTTTCTGATCGGCATGCGGATCAACCGGTTATGGAGAGTGCCGGACTGGTGGTCGGTGGCGGTTGCAATGGCGCCCATGCTGCGGGAGCTCTATAAGCACCCGGAGAAAGGATTCCTGGGCGCCGAGCTGTTCTTTTCCTTCTCCAACTGGGCGCCGATGGTCGTCCAGTACTGGAAAACCTTTGACGACCTGGATCGCTTTGCCCGGAACCAAGACGACCCTCATCTTCCGGCGTGGCGCGATTTCAACCGGAAGGCGGCACGGACCGGCAGCGTCGGGATCTGGCATGAGACCTATCTGGTCGCAGCAGGCCGCTACGAAGCGGTCTACGGCAACATGCCGCGCTTTGGATTGGCCAAGGCGGCAGGTCACGTGACCGCCACCAGCCGCGGGGAGACCGCGCGCACTCGCCTGGGAGGCGAAAGCAAGCCCGCGGTCGAAATCACTTACTGAGCGTTTGCTCGGTGGAGTAGGGGCGGCGGTGCCCGCCGGGAGTGCGAAGGTGGCGGTCCTTACAGGGCCTCGACAGGTCGAGGTTCATCAGGTCACCGTGCCTGCCCCAGGACCGCATGAGGTTCAGATCGAGACGTTGTTCTCAGGCATCAGCGCAGGCACGGAGATGAATGTCTACCGCGGGCGCGCCCCTCAGTGGCAATTGCGACTCGATCCCTCGACCCGACTCTTCTCGCATTCAGAGAAACCTGACTGGAGCTACCCGCTCACATACGGTTATGCGAACGTGGGGCGGGTCGTCGAGACTGGAGAAGGCGTCACGTCACCGTCGATTGGCGACGTGGTTTTTACCTATTCGCCGCACCAGAGCTTGGTGGTGACGACCGCAAACACAGCAGTTCCACTGCCGGATCGCATCGACCCCCGTCTAGGCGTGCTGAACGCCAATCTGAACACTGCCCTGAATGGCGTGCTGGATGCGCGGCCGTCGCTGGGCGACGTCGTTGTCGTGTCAGGGCTTGGCGTGATCGGTCTGCTGGTAACACAGCTCGTGCGCCGGGCCGGGGCCGGTCTTGTAATTGGCGTCGACCGCATAGCCTTCCGTCGAGAGCAGGCCAGACGACAGGGAGCAAACGTCGTCGTCGACCCAGGCGAGGGCGTGGCCGAGAAAGTCAGAACGCTTACCCAGAACCGTGGAGCCGATGTCGTCATCGAGGTTTCGGGTGCGCCACCTGCTTTGAATGAGGCAATTCGGGCGGTGGGCTTAGGCGGGCGAGTGATTGCTTTGAGCTGGTATGGCGGCACCTTCGAAAGCCTGAATCTCGCCGGAGAGTTCCATCACAACCGGCCGCGAATCATCTCGTCACAAGTCGGCTCGCTGAATCCAGATCTCGGGCCCCTTTGGGATACCGGCCGGCGCCAGGAGCTGGTGACTCAACTGCTGACGCAACTCGACCTTGCACCGCTGTTCACCCACGAGTTTCCGATCAGCCGAGCTCCGGAGGCTTACGCGCTGGTCGACCAGGGTGCCGAAGGACTCGTGCAGTGCGTCCTGACGTATGGCGAATGAGGCGGTGACTGGAACGCCCTGACCCTGATTCTTTCACCATGCATCGAGTGGCTTTTCGCCGATGGTGGCCGTCCGTTTCCGGATCGAGTGCGCTCAGCGGCTGCCGCGGGCTTCACTCAAGTGGAATTCTGGACTACGACCGACAAGGACCTCGAAGAGGTCGAGAGAGCGCTACGCGAGACCGGAATCACTGTCACCGACTTTGTTTCCGAGCCCACAGGGCGGCTGGTCGACCCGGCGACTCACACCGAGTTTCTTGAGGGAGTTGAGCGCTCCACCCGCGTGGCGACTCGACTCAACGCACGCAACGTGATCGTGCTTTCAGGCGACACCATTCCGAATGCAGACAGAAGACGACAGCTCGAGGCGATCACGCAAGCTCTGAGCCGGGCGGCACCGATCGCGTCAAAGGCTGACGTCTGGCTCCTGCTCGAGCCGCTCAACACCCTTGCAGATCACCCTGGCTACTTCCTCGATTCGACGGTAGAAGCCCTGGATGTCATCCGGAATGTGAATCAGCCTGCGGTCCGTCTGCTCTACGACATGTACCACTCGATCGTGATGGGTGAAGAGCCGGCGGAGGTCCTGGCCGGTTCTGGCCACCTTGTCGGCCACGTGCACGTCGCCGACCTGCCTGGTCGCCATGAGCCAGGTACCGGAAAGGTCGACTGGGCGCACCAATTGGCGGTGCTGCGCGCAGCGGGCTATGCCGGGCCCATCGGGCTGGAGTACATGCCAAGCCGGGATACGCTTTCGAGCCTCGAGTTCATTCAGGGGTTGGAAGCTTGATGCCTGTCGTGCAGGAATTGGAGCCCGAACCGCTGAGGCGAGGGGGTGCAAAATCTGACCAATATGGGCATCGGTTGGCCGGCTCGAGCTGCTACGCCTGCGTGGTTTTTCGCGACCGCTGCATTTGGCCTGTGCTCCGTGGCGTGTGATACGGCCCCAACGCAGCCAACGCAGGCTGCGACGACACCTAAGCTGCAAGACCTGTATTCTCGCGAGCTTGAGCTGCCAACCGTGGCCCCCGGCGCCGAGTGCCCAGTGACGCCCACCCAGACCGTCGAGTCAGGGTCGACCTCCAAGCAAGACGAGATCCCGACCTATGGATATGGCACGTGGCCGGTCTTCTTGTCAGGGCAGGACAGGTGGTTCGCCGGAGAAGCCGCCCTTCTGCTGATCAGTCCCGAATACGACGGCCCGCTCATCGTCCGAGGGCACCAGCTCGACGGGTCCGGCGGGATGCCGCTGCAGTCCACGTCCGACGCACACTCATCGCCCGTCGGGGCGCTCGGAGTCGAATTCAGCCCGCCGCACTCGGCCACAAGATGGCGCGAGTGGGATGGCCAGATCACGCCGGGGATTGCACCCGGCTGCTACGGCCTTCAGGCTGACGGCTTCACCTTCACGACCCTGATCGTCTTTGCGATCCAGCCGGGGCCACCACCACCGAGCTGATCGATGCGCACTTCAGGCCGGCCCGCTCGGTCGTTACGCGGTGGGCGTCAACTTTCCGGCGGCGGCATCGCGCTCGAGCCTCCTGCGACCGGATCGC
>Ga0066692_10000854_pt1 | contig 11235 bp, 9 predicted proteins | sample GraSoiAngelo_141_FD_66456 | JGI IMG/M metagenome (GOLD analysis project Ga0066692, IMG submission 66456) | Grasslands soil microbial communities from the Angelo Coastal Reserve, California, USA - 14_0929_12_40cm | ecosystem: Environmental > Terrestrial > Soil > Grasslands | place: USA... | reverse complement strand
TTTTTCCCGAAGGCATGCACCATAGGCAGGGCAAGATAGAGGTAATGAAATAGCCGTGCCAGAAGGCGCAGGGCCGGACTCGAATTGCCCGAGCGGATGACTGACTGTGCCCACATTTGAGCGTCGTAGAACAGGTCGGCGTTAAAGATCAGAGCAAAAGTTACCGCGATCGCGGGGTGTGCAAGCGTGGCCAAGAGCATCAGGTACGCAATGAGGCCGACCGAGGCCACGAAGGTGTCAACAGAGATGAAGAGCAAGCCGGCGCGCACAGGCAGGTGCCAGACGAAGGACAAGACGACCGCGCTGGCCAGGACGACAAGATTGAGGAGCAGCGTAACGACCACCGCCGATATGAATCAGACAGCAGCCACACGGCCGGGGAGCAAGGCTTCGTAAAGACCATCTTGAGGCTACGATTACGAAGGTGCGAGGAAACGACAAAAAGGCCCAGGCCCGCAGCAAAGAGCAGCAGGAATACGTTCATGGTGGAATAGATTTCCTGCAACGAATTGAAATTTTGGACGCTGGAGTTGATAAAAAAGGTGGGCAGGGAGGTCAAACCAGTCAAAAGCAGGAACACCAGAGCAAATGCTATCAGCAGCCGGCTGCGGCGAAAATACGCAAAATTCGCCAGCACATTTGCCCTCAGCAATTCCGCCATAATTCCTCCAATCTTGTTTGCCCCGCTGGATCTTCAGACGTCCGCGTTGCCTCGTACCCATCAGACATGCGAACCTTCGCCTTTGATGATTTTGAAAAAGGAATCTTCGAGAGAAATTTTCTTCAGCGAACATTCATGCACGGGCAGGGCTGAGATTCGCGTAAAGTCCATAAAGTCGTAGAGTCTGTCCTTGGGAATGCTGCCTTTCACGACGTTGCCCACGCGTTCGACGGAGGTGAGATAGTCCGGTATGACGCCGTCGGCTTCGAACGTTACGTTGTAGAGCTCCCGATCGAGAGTCAAGAGATTGCGCAGCTCATCCTGAGCGACAACCTTACCGTCGGCGATGATCGCCACGCGGTTGGCCAGCATCTCGATCTCCGAGAGCACATGCGTATTCATAACAATGGTTGCGCCGCGCTGATGAATCTCGCGAAGGGTTTCGCGAAACTCGCGGACGGCGAGGGGGTCCAGCCCACGCGTCGGCTCGTCGAGAAATAACAGGCGCGTTTCGTGAATGAGGCATTGGGCAATGCCTACCTTCTGCTTCATGCCTTTCGAGCACTTGGCGAGCCGAAGAGATTTGAACTGCGCCAAACCCAAACGCTCGAGGATATCGTTGATAGTTTTATCCGGCACGCGCTTCCCATAGAGCGAAGAGTAGTAGCGAGTGGCCTCCTCGACGGTCAGGTAGAGGTGATAGTGTGGCTCCTCCGGCAAGTAAGCCACGCCTTCGTAGTGAGGGGAACCAAGGCCAGGAGTTTTGCCCATGACCTGAACTTTCCCCGAGGTGGGCTTCAGCAAGCCCAGAAAGCAGTACATGGCCGTGGACTTACCTGCGCCGTTCTGTCCCACGAGAGCGAAGAAGTCGCCGTCTGCAATCTCCAGGCTCAGCCCGTTGAGCGCATGAACCTGTTTGCGGAGGAGGCCACGGCGAAAATGCATGTGAAGATCTTCAGCGACAATCACATAGCCCCCGAACAAAACCGTTTGTTAAGCGCCTTCATGATCTCGTCATCCGGTTTGTCTTTGAAGTCTTCAGTGGCCAACGCCTTCTTGATATGGCTTGAGGTGCTGCACGTGCAGCCCTGGACTTTTTTGTCGCAGCCGCAGGGACAGTCCATGCGGGCAACGATACGCTTGCCGCGAGGGTCGAGTTTGTCGTCTTCTTCCGCCGCGGGTTTTTCCGCACTCTGGCGGACAGGAAGCGCCGGCTGCTTTTGAGCTTCGAGTCGATACTCTTCGGGCGAGATGACATGGCCAGACTGCATGAGTTGACGATTCTTGCTGAGAAGCTTGTCGAAGGCGACTTCGGCGTTGGCGAGGGCGCCAGCCTCGTATAACTGCACCTTGCCGTCAACGCCGATTAAGACAGTAGTCGGAAACGCGCTCACTCCGTATTGCTTCTGGATGGGCCCGGCATCAACTCCTGCGGGGAAGTCGATCTTGAGATCGGTGAGAAACGCTTCCACGCGATCCTCCTTTTCCTCGGCGTCAATGCCCAGCAAGAGGAAAGACTCAGCTTTGTGCGCATTGAAGTAGGTATTCAGCTCCGGCATTTCCTCGCGGCAAGGGCCGCACCAGGTAGCGAAGAAGTTGAGGACAATGATTTTCTTGCCGACGTTTTCGGAGAGTTGAAAGCGTTCTCCGCGAGTGGTTTTGAGCTCGAAATCGGGCGCAATTCGGCCCTGCCATTCCGTGCTGTTCGCCATGTGTTGAGCGTACTGCTGGAGGAGCTTCTCATCGGGAGCCGGTTTAAGAACATAGTGCAGGACCCCGAGCAGTATGCCCGTCAGCCCAATCGATATGTTTAAAAGGGGTTTATTCACTTTCCCTCGGTTTCAACAGCGCCGCGCTGGCCTATCGATGGCCTCTTCCTAAAGCGCCCGCTGGCCCTAAGCTTCATTCGACCACATTGCGTCGCGATTGCATCCCGGCCGGAAGAACAGGTATGACGGCAAGGTTAAGGCAGAAGGGAATTAATCTGGGCAGTGACCTGGCCGAATGAGACTCGCCTTACTAGCCATGCGGCAGTGCTATGATTCACGCATGAGGGTCGGTTTTGGATGCGCGTGGCTGGGTGCGGTTCTGGCCATTGGGCCTGCGGCAAGTGCGGCGACGCAGGAAGATTTCGCAGAACTCGTGAAACGAGGAGCGGCCTTCAGTGAGAAGGCCAACTATGCGGAGGCCATCTCCACGCTGAAGAAAGCGAGAGAACTTGCTCCGCGAGACTACACGGTCAACCTGCTCTTAGGTTTGGACTTACTCCGAAGCGGACGGCCAAAAGAAGCCGTCGAACCTCTGCGGGTCGCTGCGGAAGTGCGCCCTCAGGACGGGACGCCGGAGGGTTATCTGGGAAAGGCTCTGGCCGCCGTACATGAGTTTGCGCCCGCCGCGGAAGCTTTCCATGGCGCGATTGCGCGCTCCCCGGGCGCCGCTGAGCTGTGGACGGAGTGGGCGGACTTCGATTTGGAACGGTTTCGGATCCTGGGGTTGGAGTTGCGAAGCACGCAAAGGGGTATGGCTACTGTGCTCCGGCTGCAGGCCGAGGGTTTGAAGAGCGGACCGGAGACTCGAGAAGAGCTGTTGCGGCAGTCGGCGACAGCGAACCCCGAACAGGAAGGAATCTGGGGAGAGTTGGGTGTTGAGGAGCAGCAGCGCGGCATGCGAGAGAAAGCTGCGGCGGCGCTGAAGACGGCGCGGGAGCAGCAACCCCAAGCTTCCTGGACGTTGCGGTTGGAAGCGATGATGGCTGCTGCCGCAGGCGATTGGCGAATTGCCGAATCTGGCCTGTTGGAGCTGGGAGGCCGTTCCCAGGCAGGACTCGGCAGGGCGATGCAATCCTGGCCGCGGAACCTCGTTCCCCAAGAAGGGGTCGGGGGGGAAATCTGGGCATGTGCACGGAAAGGCTCCACGGCGTGCCTGGACAGAATTAGTTTTCCCGGAGGCGAAGTTCCAAAGCAAGAAGAGCAGCTTTACGCTGAGGAGCGGTGGGAGCGGCTGGCGGCATTGCCGGAGCCGTCATCAGAAGGCACGATGTATCGTGCCCCCGGGGACGCGCTAAAGCGCGCCCCTACAAATTCCCTGACTGGTTATGCGCAAGCGGCGGCGTGGTTCCGGCGCGGCGTCGCGCTGGCGGAGCTCGACGATTGCGGACGCGCCGCGCCGCCCCTGGAACGCGGACTGGAGCCTGGGGGAGAAATGGCGGCCTATTGGCTGGAGTTTTGCTACGCCGCAGAGGCTGAGCGCGCGGTGGATCGACTTAGTGCGCTAGGCAATGCGGTGGCGGTGCATCGGCTGCGAGGAGACATGCTCGTGCGTGTCAATGGCGACGCGCAGGCTGCGACCGAGGAATACACACAGGCTATCCATCTCAGCCCCAAAGACGCAGGGCTGTCCGAAAGGCTCGCGCAAGCCTATCTGAGTCTCGGAGACATGCAGCGGGCGCAGCAGGCGGCACGTGAAGCGCTTACCCTAGATCCTCACCGGAGGACGACACTGCGGCTTCTGGCATCGATTGCCATGAACGAGAGAGACTACCAGGGCGCTCTGGTGTTTCTGAACCGGATGCTCGCCATGGATCCAAACGACGCCTGGACACGAGTACAGACGGGAATCGCCTATGCGCAGACCGGGCAGGCGGAGCAGGCGCTTCATCACCTACAACCTGCTCTGGCGGCAGGCTACCCGGACGAGCGAGGCGCATTGCATGCGACTCTGGCCGGCGTGCTTCGCAAGCTCGGGCGCGAACAGGAAGCCCAAAGGGCCGCCGAGGAGGCCAGCCGGCTTTCGGATCGTTTCCAGCAACACCCCCAAACGAGCGTCGATGATCACCAGTAGGCGTGCCTTCCTCTCCAGCGCCGTGGCTCTTGTTCCTTACAGTCTGGCTGCCCCTTTACGATTGCTTCCCGTAGCTCCGGGACCCATCCGGCTCGAACTCGCATCGCCCTCGTGTGGATTAGATTTTGTACTCCGCAATGGGGCCCAGGGGCGCAAATATCAGGTGGAAGCGCTACCCGGCGGTCTGGGAGTCATTGATTTTGACAGCGACGGCTGGCCGGATCTTTACTGCGTCAATGGGGCCACGCTTCCTTCCCTGACCAAAACGGGGCCGGAACATTGGAACCGGCTTTACCGGAACAATCGTGACGGCACGTTCCAAGATGTCACGGAAAAGGCAGGGCTGGCGGGGCAGGGATTTGGCATGGGGGTGGCCGTCGGGGACTACAACAACGACGGGCACGAGGACCTGTTCGTCGTGGGAGTCCACGGCAATCAGCTCTACCGGAACAACGGCGATGGAACTTTTTCTGACGTTACGGAACGAGCGGGCTTGAGCCTCCCGTCGTTGAAAAGGTTCTGGTCCATTGCCGCGGCGTGGATTGATTACGACAACGACGGCTGGCTGGACCTGTTTATCTCCAACTATTGCGACTGGGAGCCCGGCAGCGACCCGATCTGTGGCGGGTATTGCCATCCGGACGTCTATCGAGCGGAGCCCATGCAACTTTTTCACAACAACGGTGACGGCACCTTTATGCAGGTGACCTCCAAGGATGCCTTCCCGGAGATGCTGGGCAAGGGCATGGGGGTTGCGATGACCGACTTCGCCGGGGATGGAAGGCCGGGGCTGTTCGTGGCCAACGACAATGCGCGAAATTTGCTGCTGCGCTCCACCGGGCACGGGTTTCAGGAAATCGGGATCGAGGCCGAAGTGGCGTACAACGGAGACGGCCGAAACATTTCCGGAATGGGAGCGGATTTCGGGGATATTGATGGCGATGATCGGCCCGATCTGGTTATGACGGGCTTGAAAAACGAGACCTACGAAGTGTTCCTGAATCGCGGTGGCGGCTCTTTCGACGACGGAAGCGCTGCGACGGGGCTGCTCCCCTTGAGCAGACCCTGGAGCGGCTGGGGCTGCGGTTTGATCGATTTGGACAACGACGGGTGGTTGGACCTCTTCGTCGCCGGGGGCGGCATTGAAGCGAAAGAACCGCAGCCCAATCGGATCTTTCGCAACTCCAAGGGGAAGTTTGCCGATATTTCGGACACAGTAGGAAGCGAGTTCGCCGCACCACGGCTGCATCGCGGAGCGGTTTTCGCCGATTTTGATAGAGACGGAAGGATCGATGCGGCGGTGACAGCGATCGGCGAACGGATCGAATTGTGGTGGAACCGGAGTCCCCGGAAGCGATGGTTGCAGTTGCGGCTCAAAGGAAAGCAGAGCAACCGCTCAGCAGTCGGGGCGCAGGTGACGTGCAAATCCGCAAGCGGGACGCAGAGGCGTTGTGTAACCAATTCCGTTGGCTATGCTTCCAGTAGCGACCTCACGGTACACTTTGGGCTCGCCGCAGATCGCAAGGCCAACGTGGAGATTCTCTGGCCTTCGGGCACAATTCAAAAATTGGGCGAAGTGGACACCGATCAACGGCTGGAAGTGGAGGAGTTGGTTCAGGCACCCGCGGCCAAATAGTGTCGCAGCCTGTATCCCGCTTCGCGTCCCCACCCGTCCGGTAGCGTTTATATGGTTTGCTCCGATCTGCGATATTCCGTGAACTTTCCGGGGTGGTTTGCGTACTAAACGGCGAGGAGAAGCATGCATGATTGAACGACTGGGATTGCTGAGTATGTTATTGTTGGCCCCGTTGGTCGCTCCGGCGCGGGCGGCCGATGTCACGGGGACCTGGCGGGTCACAATTTCGAGAGCCGATGGCACGATAACCGGTAAGGCATCGTTAAAGCAGACTGGAGACAAAGTAACGGGCTGGGTGGGACCTAGCGAAAACGACCCAATTCCGGTGACTGGAATTCTTAAAGGAAACAAGCTCACCCTTAAGACGTCTCCTCAACCCGGACGGACAGTGGCCTTCGACAAATGCGACGTGACCGTAAATGGCGACAAGATGGTCGGTACCATCGATTCCGACAAGGGAAAGATCGAGTTCGTAAGAAGTACGCCTTGATCGAGCAAGCAGGTAAGGCCGCGGCGTTTGGTCTTGCCACACTCTTGACGGCGTCCATCGAGGCACACCCGTTCGTCTCTCCGCTTCGCATCCGGGCCGTCCAGACAAATGCGCGTGGCTGCCGTTCAGGGCGCGAAATCGACCGTTTAATGGGGCTTTTAAGCGATTCGGAATCCATGCGTTGATTCTTCCCGCTGCGAATGGTAAGTTTGTAAGGTTTAGGCAAGTATAGTCTAACCTAGGCAATCCACTGCGATTCAAGCTATGAAATACAGGGCCGCGAAGCGCAAGAAGGAGAATTTGTTTTGAGCGAAGCCTTACGGAATTTTTTGTTTACCTCGGAGTCGGTCACGGAGGGCCATCCGGACAAAATAGCCGACCAGATTTCCGACGCGGTGCTCGATGAAGTGATGCGGCAGGACCCGCACGGGCGGGTCGCTTGCGAAACGCTGGTGACGACGGGACTCGCAGTGGTGGCCGGAGAGATCACCACATCGGCGCACGTGAATTACGACGAGTTGGTGCGCGAGACGATTCGTGGCGTGGGCTACGATCGCGCAAAGTTTGGGTACGACTCCGCCACGTGCGCGGTCATGTGCACGGTGAAACGGCAGTCGCCGGATATCGCCATGGGCGTGGACACCGGCGGAGCGGGCGACCAGGGACTGATGTTTGGTTTTGCCTGCGATGAAACCGAAGAACTGATGCCCATGCCCATCCAGCTCGCCCACCGCCTGACGCAACGCCTCTCCGAAGTTCGCAAAGCCAAAATCGTTGACTTCCTTCGCCCCGATGGGAAATCGCAGGTCACGGTGGAGTACCGCGATGGCCGCCCGGCGCGCGTGGACTGCGTGGTCATTTCGACGCAGCACAGCGAGAAAGTTTCTAACGCGGAGTTGCGCGCGGCGGTCGTCGAGCACGTCATCCGGCCGATCGTTCCCGCAAGGATGCTGGATGCGGACACCAAGTATCACATCAACCCGACGGGGCGGTTTGTGATTGGCGGACCCATGGGCGACGCGGGCCTGACGGGACGCAAGATCATTGTAGATACTTACGGGGGCTACAGCAGGCACGGCGGCGGGGCGTTTTCCGGCAAAGATCCGTCGAAGGTGGACCGCTCGGCTTGCTACATGGCGCGGTACATCGCGAAGAACCTTGTCGCGTCGGGCCTGGCGCCCAAAGCGGAAGTGCAGTTGGCGTATGCGATCGGGGTTGCCGAGCCGGTCTCCGTGATGGCCGACACGTTCGGCACGGCGACGGTTCCGGAAGAAAAAATCACCGAGCTGATTCGCGAATTCTTCAAGCTGACGCCGAAGGGCATCATCGAGACGCTGGATTTGCGCCGGCCGATTTATAAGGCGACCGCTGCTTATGGCCACTTCGGAAGAAGCGGAGCCGGGTTTACCTGGGAGCGCACAGACCGAGCGGATGCGCTTCGCAAGGCGGTCGGCCTCGGAGCCGCCGCGACGGCGGAAGTTGCAGCGCGCCGCTAGCCTGCGAATCTCGAGGAATAATCAAACCTGCGACTCGGCGTGCTTTCAAAAAAGATCAGAGTGCTTTCTGTGTCCCCAGGCGAAATCCAAAAATGAGGAGCGAGAACTTGGCAATCGCGGAACTGAAAAAGGGTGATGTGAAAGATATGGGGCTGGCGGATGCTGGCAAGCGCAAAATCGAATGGGCGGCGCAGCAAATGCCCGTGCTGGAAACGATTCGCAAGCGCTTTGCGAAGGAGCAGCCGTTGAAGGGCCTGCGGATTTCCGCGTGCTTGCACGTGACGAGCGAGACCGCCAACTTGATGATTACACTGCGGGATGGCGGCGCGGATGCGGTGCTGTGCGCTTCCAATCCGCTTTCGACGCAGGATGAAGTGGCGGCTTCGTTGAACCGCGATTTCAATATTCCGACGTTCGCCATCAAGGGCGAAGACAACGACACCTATTATTCGCATTTGAGCGCAGCACTGGAGCACAAACCGCAATTCACGATGGACGACGGCGCAGACCTGGTCACCATGCTGCTGACCAAGCGCACGGACCTGGTTCCCAACGTGATTGGCGGAACGGAAGAAACAACCACCGGCGTAATCCGCCTGCGTGCGATGGCCAAGGACGGCACGCTGAAATATCCGATCATCGCGGTGAATGACGCGATGACCAAACACTTCTTCGACAACCGCTACGGTACGGGACAATCCACGATAGACGGCGTGATTCGCGCGACGAACTTGTTGCTTGCCGGGCAGAAAGTGGTGATTGCGGGTTACGGCTGGTGTGGCCGCGGCGTGGCGATGCGCGCGAAGGGCCTGGGAGCAGACGTCATTATCACGGAAATTGATCCGGTGAAGGGAATCGAAGCGGTGATGGACGGCTTTCGCGTGATGCCGATGGCGGAAGCGGTGAAAGAAGGCAACGTTTACATCACTGTGACCGGAAACAAGAGCGTGATTCGCGCGGAGCATTTTGAAAAGATGAAAGGCGGAGCGATCGTTTGCAACTCCGGCCACTTCAACGTGGAGATCGACATTCCGGCACTCGAAAAGCTGTCCAGTAGCAAGCGCGAAGTTCGACCGCTGGTGGACGAATATCAGTTGAAAGATGGCCGCAAGATTTACCTGATCGGCGAAGGGCGGCTCGTCAATCTGGCGACGGCCGAAGGACATCCGGCCGCGGTGATGGATATGAGCTTCGCCAACCAGGCGCTTTCCGCCGAATATTTGCGCGCCAATGCCAAAAACCTGAAGCCGCAGGTGTACGTGGTTCCCGAGCATCTGGACAAGGAGATTGCGCGCCTGAAGCTCGAGTTGATGGGCCACAACTTGGATAAACTGACGCCCGAGCAGGAGCACTACCTCGCTTCGTGGCAGGAAGGCACGTAACTTAACGGCGAAGCCTGAGTTCACAATCGTGTTATCTTCTTGGGGCGTTTGCCGTGGCGGACGCCCCTAAGTTTTTTGCGCACAGGTTCATGGGTTTCGATTAACGCTCATGTGGGATCTCTGCACCAACGCACTGGATACGGCCAAGGTACGAGGCGCTGCTTATGGAGACGTGCGGGCGATGTACTTGCGACAGCGGGACCTGACCACGAAGAACGGCCAGGTCGGCACGCTGGCAGAGAGCGAATCGATCGGCATGGGGATTCGTGTGCTGGCGAATGGCGCTTGGGGCTTTGCTTCCACGGACCGGTTGACGCGCGAGGGCGTGGCTTCGTGCGCGGCAAAGGCTGTTTCCATCGCCAAAGCGTCGGCTCTGGCGAAGCGAAGTAATGTCGTGCTGGCGCCAGAGAAGGAGTACATCGATAGCTGGCAGAGCCCTTTCCGCAAAGACCCCTTCGAGATCCCGCTCGAGACGCAACTGGCCCTCTTGCTTGCCGCGGATGCGGAAATGCGCAAAGTGAAGGGCGTGACGCTGACGGAAACCAGCATGCAATTTCGGAAAATCGACTCGTGGTTTGCTTCCAGCAGCGGCTCGCGTATCCACCAGCGCAAAGTGATTTCCGGCTGCGGAATCGGGGCCACGTCGTTCCAGAGCGGAGAAATACAAAAGCGCTCGTATCCGAATAGTTTTGGCGGTCAGCACGCGCTGGAAGGTTACGAACTGATTGAGTCGCTGGAGCTTTTGAAGCATGCGCCGCTCGTCGCGGAAGAGGCTGCGGCGCTTCATTCGGCGGCGCAATGCCCGGAGAAATTCGGCACGCTGATCCTTGCAGGGAACCAACTCGGCCTGCAAATTCACGAATCGATTGGGCACCCCATTGAGCTGGACCGCGTGCTCGGCCAGGAAGCAAATTTTGCGGGCACGAGTTTTCTGACACTGGACCAGTTGAACCACCTGAAATACGCCTCCAGCATCGTGAACGTGGTCGCGGACGCGCGGCTGGACCACGGGCAGGGACTCGGCACGTTTGCCTACGACGACGAAGGTGTCCCCGCGCAATGCACGGACATCATTAAAGACGGGAAATTCCGCGGATATCTCTCCAACCGCGAAACCGCGCATCTGGTAGGGCTCGAACGCTCCTCCGGGACGATGCGCACGGAAAGCTGGAACCGCCTGCCCATCATTCGCATGACGAACGTAAGCTTGCTGCCCGGCACGTGGGACTTCGACGACCTGATTGCGGATACGCAAGACGGGATTTTGATGGACACGAACCGGTCGTGGTCCATCGACGACCGTAGATACCAGTTTCAGTTTTCCACGGAAATTGGCTGGGAAATCAAGAGTGGAAAAAAAGTACGCATGCTCAAGAACCCCAGCTACAGCGGGATCACCACGGAGTTTTGGAATTCTTGCGATGCAATTTGCAAGTTTGACCACTGGACGCTGTGGGGCACGCCGAATTGCGGCAAAGGGCAGCCGATGCAGACCATGGGCACGGGGCACGGGGCAGCTCCATCGCGGTTCCGCAACGTGCGGCTCGGGACAGCTTTTTCAAAGCAATGAAAATGGCGGCCAGCGCGAAAATAAGACCGTCAGGAAGGAGCTTTCAAAACACAGAGCTTCGTCCAGAACGGGAGTTGCGAAACCTCATTGAGACAGTTCTGCGGCTGGCGAAATCCACGGGCGCCGAAGAGACGGAAGTCCACGTGGACGAAGTTGCGGA